>ERZ1066118.881-NODE-881-length-22794-cov-33.410088_pt1 | contig 22794 bp, 23 predicted proteins | sample MGYA00382765_ERZ1066118 | MGnify/ENA primary metagenome ERZ1066118 (study PRJEB33369, sample SAMEA5778348) | biofilm metagenome | biome: Industrial cooling water; feature: Water cooling tower basin; material: Biofilm | place: United Arab Emirates | collected...
GCCCCATCGCCTTCCTGTCAGCCTGCGCGCTGGCCGCTGTGGTCCTGTTCTGGTTATGGGTCCTGAGCTTAGCGCCAAGGGTATCCGGCCGCCGCATACTTGTCAAGTATACAAGCCCCCTTCCAAGGCGACGCCATGCGAAGGCCCATGTGATCCCGCCCTGTACACCAGTTGGGCGGCTGAAGCCCCCGATCGCTCAGGAGCTTGCGCAAGATCAAGGGGGAAGGCTGGTGCTGCGAGAGAGGATTGAACTCTCGACCTCACCCTTACCAAGGGTGTGCTCTACCACTGAGCTACCGCAGCGCCGCGCCCCCGCATCTGCCCCAGGGCGCGCCCCCGCGCAAGGGGGGCCGCTGGACCTCCCTCGCGCCCCGCCCTATGACCCCCCCCATGACCGCGAGGGCAGAGGGCAAGGCCGAGGAGCAGGCGCGGCGCGAGGCGGCCGCGCTGCGCGCCAACATCGCCCGCCGCAAGGCCAGGGCCCACGCCGAGGCGGCCCCCGGCAACCCCCCCCACCCCCCGCCCGACCCCCCCGCCGACCCCCCCGCCGCCCCCAAGGACGAGGCCTGAGCCATGGACAGCATCCGCGTGCGCGGGGGCCGCGCGCTGCACGGCGCCATCCCCATCGCGGGGGCCAAGAACGCCTGCCTCGCGCTGATGCCCGCCACGCTCCTCTCCGAGGAGCCCCTCACGCTCACCAACGCCCCGCGCCTGAGCGACATCAAGACCATGACCCAGCTCCTCCAGTCGCTGGGCGCCGAGGTGTCCGCCTTGGCCGGCGGCAAGGTCATCGCCCTGTCCTCGCACGCCCTGGCCTCCTCCCGCGCCGACTACGACATCGTGCGCAAGATGCGCGCGTCGAACCTCGTCCTCGGCCCCCTCCTGGCCCGCACCGGCCACGCCGAGGTGTCGCTGCCCGGCGGCTGCGCCATCGGCGCCCGCCCCATGGACATCCACATCGACGCGCTCACCGCCTTGGGCGCCGAGATAGACCTGCGCGACGGCTACCTCCACGCCACGGCCCCGAACGGCCTCAAGGGCGCCCGCGTCGCGCTGCGCTTCGCCTCCGTGGGCGCCACCGAGAACCTCCTCATGGCCGCCACGCTGGCCCGGGGCACCACCGTCATCGAGAACGCCGCGCGCGAGCCCGAGATCGTGGACCTCGCGCGCTGCCTGGTCGCCATGGGCGCCCAGGTCGAAGGCGCGGGCACCCCCACCATCACGGTGCAGGGCGTGGACCGCCTCCACGGCGCCACCCACGCCGTGGTCACGGACCGCATCGAGCTGGGCACCTACATGCTCGCCCCCGCCTTCACCGGGGGAGAGGTGGAGTGCCTGGGCGGACGCATGGACCTCGTGAGCGCCTTCGCCGAGAGGCTGCACGTGGCGGGCCTGGACGTGGAGGAGACGGGGCGCGGCCTCAAGGTCCGCCGAGCCAACGGCCGCCCCAGGGCCGTGGACGTGGTCACCGAGCCCTTCCCCGGCTTCCCCACGGACCTGCAGGCCCAGATGATGGCCATGCTCTGCACCGCCGAGGGCACAAGCACCCTGGAGGAGCGCATCTTCGAGAACCGCTTCATGCACGCCCCCGAGCTCATGCGCATGGGCGCGCGCATCGAGGTGCACGGCGGGGTCGCCCGCGTCACGGGCGTCGGGACCCTGCGCGGCGCCCCCGTCATGGCCACGGATCTCCGCGCCTCCGTGTCGCTGATCCTCGCCGGCCTCGGCGCCGAAGGGGAGACGGTGGTCAGCCGCGTCTACCACCTCGACCGCGGCTACGAGCACGTGGAGGAGAAGCTGCGCGCGGTGGGCGCCGACATCGAGAGGGTGCCCCATTGACCGACGCGCCCCCCGACGCCCGCCCCGACGCCCGCCCCGACGCCCGCTTCGAGGACGCCGCGCCCGGCGCTCTGCGCCTCATGGCGCTCGACGCCGAGGACCTCGCCGTCCTCTCCGCGCTCGTGCAGGACGCCGTGGTCCAGGTGGGCGAGGTGAGCTGGGCGCGCCAGCGCCGCCGCCTCGCCCTGCTCGTCAACCGCGTGCGCCGCGAGGAGCGCACGGCGAGGCCCGAGCGCGTGCGCTCCCTGCTCGTCGTCGAGAACGCCACCGCCGTGCGCGCCCAAGGCGTGGACCCCCAGGACCGCGACACCGTGCTCTCGATCCTCGCCATGGCCTTCGCGGGCGACACGGACGGCCCCGGCACGCTCACCCTGACGCTGGCCGGCGACGGCCTCGTGGAGGTCGCCGTAGAGGCCCTGGAGGTGCTGCTCCAGGACGTCACGCGCCCCTACCGCGCGGTCTCGGGCCGGCTGCCCCGGCACCCCGAGGACTGATGCGAGCGCTCGACACGCGCGAGCCGGGCTTCGAGGCGGCCTTGGCCGCGCTGCTCTCGCGCGAGGAGGAGGGCAGGGACGTGGAGGCCGCCGTCCGCGCCATCATCTCGGACGTGCGCGCGCGGGGCGACGCGGCCCTCGTGGACCTCACCGCCCGCTTCGACCGCCTGTCCCTGACGCCCGCCACGCTCCGCGTCGCGGAGGCCGAGAGGGACGCCCTCGCCGCCCGGGCCCCGCCCGAGGACCGCGCCGCCCTGGAGATGGCGGCGGCGCGCATCCGGGCCTTCCACCTCCGCCAGATGCCCCGCGACGAGAGCTGGACCGACGAGGCCGGCGCCACGGTCGGCTGGCGCTGGACGCCGCTGGACTCCGCCGGCCTCTACGTGCCCGGCGGCACCGCCGCCTACCCCTCCTCGGTCCTCATGAACGCCATCCCCGCCAAGGTCGCGGGGGTGAAGCGCCTCGTCGTCACGGTCCCCACCCCGGACGGGCAGGCCAACCCCCTGGTCATGCTCGCCTGCCGCCTCGCGGGCGTGGACGAGGTGTGGCGCGTCGGCGGCGCCCAGGCCGTCGCGGCGCTGGCCTACGGGACCCAGAGCCTCCGGCCGGTGGACAAGATCACCGGCCCCGGCAACGCCTGGGTGGCCGAGGCCAAGCGCCAGGTCTTCGGCCGCGTGGGCATAGACCTCATCGCGGGTCCGTCGGAAGTCCTGGTCATCGCCGACGGCACCGCCGACCCCGACTGGGTGGCCCTCGACCTGCTCTCCCAGGCCGAGCACGACCCCTCGGCCCAGGCCATCCTGCTGACGACCGACGAATCCCTGCGCGACGCTGCCCTCGCGGCCGTCGCCCGCCACCTCGCGGACCTCCCCCGCCGGGCCGTCGCCCAGGCCTCCTGGCAGGCCCACGGCGCCGCCATCCTCGCCCGCGACCTCCCCGAGGCCGCCGCGCTGGCCGACCGCATCGCCGCCGAGCACGTGGAGCTGATGGTGGCCGACCCCGCCGCCCTGGCGGCCCGCATCCGCCACGCCGGCGCCCTCTTCCTCGGCCCCTGGACCCCGGAGGCCGCCGGCGACTACCTGACGGGCCCCAACCACGTCCTGCCGACCTCCCGCTCCGCCCGCTTCTCCTCGGGCCTCTCCGTGCTCGACTTCCTCAAGCGCACCACCCTCCAGTGCCTCACCCCCGGCGCCCTCGCCGCCATCGGCCCCTCGGCGGCCCGCCTCGCCGACGCCGAGGGCCTCGGCGCCCACGCCCTGTCGCTCCGGGCGCGCCTCGCGCGGCTGAACCGATGACCCGCCTGGTCGCCGTGACGCTCGACGACGGCGGCCGCCCGCCCCCCTCGCCCGAGGCCGAGGCCGAGCGCCGCGTCGCCATCCTCGACCTGCTCGACGACAACCGCTTCGCGCTGCCCTTCCGGGACGGCGGCCCCTGGCGCCTCGCCCTCGGCGTCCGCGACCGCCGCCTCGTCTTCGCGCTCAGCACCGAAGCCGGCGAGCCCGCCTCCTCGTTTCACCTCGCCCTCGGCCCCTTCCGCCAGGTGGTCAAGGACTACGCCCAGATCCGCGAAAGCTACCACGACGCCGTCCGCCGCCTCCCGCCCGCCCAGATCGAGACCGTGGACATGGCCCGCCGGGGCATCCACGACGAGGGCGCGAGGGTCCTCCAGGAGCGCCTCCACGGCAAGGCCACGCTCGACGAGGCCACCGCGCGGCGCCTCTTCACCCTCATCTGCGCCCTCGACCTCGGTGCCTGACGTGCTGCCCGGCGCCATCCTCTTCGCCTGCGACCACAACGCCGTGCGCTCGCCCATGGCCGAGGGCCTCATGAAGCGCCTCTACGGCACGCGCGCCTACGTCCAGTCCGCGGGCGTCACCAGCGACGGCGAGGTGGACGGCTTCGCCATCGCCGTCTGCCAGGAGGTCGGCGTGGAGCTCTCGCGCCACCGCACCCGCTCCTTCGCCGAGCTGAAGAGCCTGGGCGACGACCTCGCCTCCTTCGACCTCGTGGTGGCCCTCTCGGACGCCTCCCACCGGCTCGCCACCGACCTCGCCCGGGCCCACGGCGTGGCCGTGGAGCACTGGCCCATCCCCGACCCCACGGGCCGGGGCGAGGGCCGCGAGGAGCGCCTGCGCGCCTACCGCGAGGCCAGGGACGACCTGCGGGCCCGCATGGTCGGCCGCTGGGGAGAGGGCGGGGGCCTCGCCCCGCCCAGACCTTTGACGCCTTGAAAGCCCGGGCCATCCGACGCATCTAGGCCGCCCAGGGCCGCCGCCGGCGGCCTGATTCGCTTTGGAGTCCCTATGGCCAAGGAAGAGCTTCTCGAATTCCCGGGCGTCGTGAAGGAGCTCTTGCCCAACGCGACCTTCCGGGTGGAGCTCGACAACGGCCACGAACTGATCGCCGTCATGGCCGGCAAGATGCGCAAGAACCGCATCCGCGTGCTCGCCGGCGACAAGGTCCAGGTGGAGATGACCCCCTACGACCTCTCCAAGGGCCGGATCAACTACCGCTTCAAGTGACCGCGCTGCCGCCCGACCCCGGGCTCAGGCTGGTCCTCGGCTCCGCCTCCCCCCGCCGCCTCGACCTGCTCGCGCAGGCCGGCATCGCCCCCCACGCCGTCCGCCCCCCCGGCGCCGACGAATCCCCCGAGAGGGGCGAGGCCCCACGCCCCTACGTCCTGCGCGTCATGCGCGCGAAGCTCGCCGCCGTCCCCCTGGCCCCCGACGAGGTCGCCCTCTGCGCCGACACCACCGTGGCGCTCGGCCGCCGCATCCTCGGCAAGCCGCTCGACGAGGCCGACGCCGCCCGCATGATCCGCCTCCTCATGGGCCGCCGCCACCGCGTGCTCACCGCCGTGGGCGTCAGGCGCGCCGACCGCGCCTGGGAGGCCGTCACCGAGACCGCCGTCCGGATGCGCCGCCTCTCGGACCCCGAGATCGCCGACTACCTCGCGGGGGGCGACTGGCAGGGCAAGGCCGGCGCCTACGCGCTCCAGGGCCGGGCGGGGGCCCTGATCCCCTGGGTCAACGGCTCGGTGTCCGGCGTGGTCGGCCTGCCCCTCGCCGAGACCCTGGGACTCCTGCGCGCGGCGGGCTACGTGGTGCGCCCATGAAGGGCCGCAGCATCGTCCTCGACCACTGGCGGGGCCGCGAGGCCGCGGCCCTCCTCCAGGACGGCCTCCTCGACGACCTCCTCCTCGACGACCCCGCGACGCCGCGCCCCGGCACGATCCTCCGCGCCGCCTGCGACCGCCCCCTCAAGGGCCAGGGCGGCATGATGGCGCGCCTGCCGGACGGCGCCACCGGCTGGCTGCGCCACGGCCAGGGCCTCCAGCCCGGCCAGGCGCTGCTCGTGCAGGTCACGGGCGCGCCCGAGCCCGGCAAGGCCGTCCCCCTCACCGACCGCCTCCTCTTCAAGTCCCGCCTCGCCATCGTCACCCCCGGCGCGCCGGGCATCAACGTCTCCCGCCAGGTCAGGGAGGAGGCCACGCGCCTCGCCCTCCAGGCCATCGGAGAGGCCGCCATGGCCGGCTCCCCCCACGGCCTGATCCTGCGCTCGGCCGCCGCCCGCGCCTCCGACGACGAGGTGGCCGAGGACGCCCGCGCCATGCGCGAGGCCGCCGAGGCCGCGCTCGCCCAGGCGGCGGGCGGGCCCGCGCTGGTCCTCGAGGGCGACGGCCCCCACCTGCTCGCCTGGCGCGAATGGGAGGCCCCCAGCGTCATCACGAAGCCCGGCGGCTTCGCGCGCGAGGGCGTGCTCGACCAGATCGAGGCCCTGGCGCGGCCCCTGGTGCCCCTGGGCGAAGGCTCCATGGCGGTGGAGGCGACCCGCGCGCTGGTGGCCGTGGACGTCAACACGGGGACCGACCACTCCCCGGCCGCCGGCCTCAAGGCCTCGCTCCTCGCCGCCCGCGCGCTGCCCCGGGCGCTGCGCCTGCGCGGCCTCGGCGGCCAGGTGGTGGTGGACTTCGCCGGGCTCTCCAAGGCCCAGCGCCGCCAGGTCGAGCAGTCGCTCCGCGACGCCTTCCGCCTCGACCCCATCGAGACCTCGCTGGTCGGCTGGACCGCCATGGGCCTCTTCGAGCTCTCGCGCAAGCGCGAGCGCATCCCCCTCGCCCGCCTCCTGGGAGGCGCCTGATGGCCTGCCCCGTCTGCGGCCGGCCCACGGCGCCCGCCACCCGCCCCTTCTGCTCCAAGAGGTGCGCCGACGTGGACCTCGCGCGCTGGCTGCGCGGCGACTACCGCCTGCCGGGCCCGCCGGCCGAGGAGGACGAGAGGCCCGAGGAGCCCGACCGCTAGGGCGCGTTGGTCCAGACCTGGTCGCCGCGGATGCGGACGTCGAGCTGGGCCAGCTGGCCGTCCATCTCGCCCCGGCCCTGGCCGTTCATCTGGAGGTAGTCGAAGCCGGGCCCCCGGAAGGAGCCGTCGAGGTCCACGCCGTTGTCGTTGAGCGTCCCGACCCTCACGCTGGTCGTGTCGGACGTCAGCGCGCCCTCCGCCGTCGCCGCGATCCCCGTCCGCCCCGCCTGCTCGGTCCTGTAGTCGGTGAGCGTGACGGTCCCGTCGAAGGTCTCCGCCGCCCCGCCATCCACCCGCCCCACGAAGTTGTCGGCCCGCCCCGACACCGTCCCGTCGGCGAAGTCGGCGCTGACGCGGGCCTCGCCCCACAGGACGGCGCTGCCGACGCCCGAGCTGGCCCGCACCTCCATGGGGCCGCGAAACGTCGCCTTGCCCTCCAGCGGCATGGCGTCCCCGGGCGTGCCCACCGTCCAGCCCGCCTGGTCCTCGAAGGCGGCGAAGTCCGCGCTGAGAGACAGGAAGTCCTCGTCGGCCGCGCCGGCGGCGGGCGGGGGGTCGGTGCCGGGCTCGGTCCCAGGCTCCGTGCCGGGACCGGTGCCCGGCTCCGTGCCAGGGCCGGGCTCGGTGCCGGGCTCCGACCCGCCCGTGCCACCGCCGCCCCCGCCCGCCCCGCCACCCGCCCCGCCACCCGCCCCGCCGCCCGCCCCGCCGCGCGGCGGGGCCTCGTAGTAGTTGTAGGTGTTGCCGCACCCCGCCACCCCGAGCAGGGCCAGGAGCGCGAGCGCGCCGACCGTTGACGATCCCGACATCATTCCCCTCCGTCGCGGCCATCGTCGCCGCCGGATGGGGCAGGGTTGGGGCGCCCCGGGGGCGCCCCCGGGGCGCGCGCCCCTCGCCGCCAGGGCCGCTCGGCGCTGACGATGACGGCTCCGGCCGCCCCTGGCCGGCCGGCCCCAGGCGCGCAGGGGCTCACACCCAGACCGGGTTGGTCCAGGCCCGCCGCCCCGCCCGGTCCACCACCGTCACGCGCAGCCAGGGGCTGTCGGCGAACCTCTCGCGCGGGACGCTCGCCCGCGTCAGGCTCTCCCCGTGCACGGCCCGCGCCGCCGTCCCCCGCCCCTGCACGATGACCGAGGCGCAGGCCGAGCAGCGCACGTGCACCGCGTCCGCCGCCACCTCCACCCCCCTGATCTCGGGCCCCTGCGAGGAGTAGTAGGCCCCCGCCTTCAGCGCCGCGAGCAGCGCCTCGGGCTGGTTCTCCTCGGCGCGCACCATGACCCAGCCCCCGAAGTGGTCGGGCTCCGAGAAGTGCGCGTCGTCCGTCGCGCAGAGGTTCAGCCGGAAGCCCTCGCTCAGCAGCAGGTCCAGCACGTGGAACCCATCGGGGCGGTCGCAGCCCACCGCGCAGCCGTGGTTGTAGGCCTCGACGGCATGGGCGACCGGCGCCAGCGTCCGCGCGTCGTCGAGCGTCAGCCCCGACCACTGCGGATGCGCCACCGCGACGAAGGCGCCGGCCGCGACCGCCCGCCTGGCGATCTCCGGGCCGGTCTCCTGGTCCGGGACCGGCTCGAAGCTCGGCGTGTTGCTGGGCGCGAACGTCTCGGGCAGCCCCACGGCCAGGACGTGCCACAGCTCGCCGTTGCCCATCGCCCCCGAATGCAGCTCCGCCCCCGGGATCGTCGTGAAGCTGTTGGTGCGGAAGGCCCTGGTGTCCGCGATGGGATAGCCGCACGCCCCCACGAAGTGGTCCGTCAGGCTGAGGAAGTCGTAGCCCTCGTCGCGGTAGCGCCGGCACACCTCCTCAGGGCTCAGCACCCCGTCCGACAGCGTGGAATGCGTGTGCAGGTTGCCCCGCCAGAACCGCCCCGCCCCGTGCCACGTCGCCTCCCACGTCATGCCCGGTCCTCCAGCACGATGGCGTCCCGCCCCCGGAAGCTGATCTCCACGGCCTCCCCGGCCGCCGGGGGCGGCTCGTCGGGCCGGTTGAAGGTGTCGAGCAGGAACGTGGCCCCCGCGGCTTCGGCCCTCAGCCGGATGACGGACCCGAGGAACTCGACCGCCTGCAAGGTCGCCGGCAGCACCGCCTCGCGCCCCTGCGCGCGCCCGAGCCGGACGGCCTCGGGCCGCAGCGCCAGCGTGACGGCGCCCGCCGGCAGCGGCCTCCCGAGGTCGAAGGGCACGCCGGCGGCCTCCACGATCCCCCGCTGGGGGTCCGTCACGCGCGCCTCGAACCGCGTGAGCGAGCCCACGAAGGAGGCCACGAAGTCCGTCGCGGGCTGGTTGTAGACCGCGAAGGGCGTCCCCACCTGCTCCGCCACCCCCCCGTTCATGACCACCACCCGGTCCGAGATGCTCAGGGCCTCCTCCTGGTCGTGGGTCACGAAGACCGTGGTGATCCCCAGCCGCCGCTGAATCTCCCGGATCTGCCCCCTGAGCCTGACCCGCACCTTGGCGTCGAGCGCCGACAGCGGCTCGTCGAGCAGGAGCACCCGCGGCCTGGGCGCGAGCGCCCGCGCGAGCGCCACGCGCTGCTGCTGCCCGCCCGAGAGCTGGAACGGGTAGCGCCCGCCGTACTCCGCCTCCGGCATGCCGATGATGTCGAGCATCTCGGCCACGCGCGGCCGCGCCTCGGATGCCGCGACCCCCGCGACCCTGAGGCCGAAGCCCACGTTCTGCGCCACCGTCAGGTTCGGGAACAGCGCGTAGGCCTGGAACACCATGCCCACCGCCCTCTGGTTGGGGCGGAGCGCGGTCACGTCCCGCCCCTCCAGCCGGATCGCCCCCCCCGTGGGCCGCTCGAACCCCGCCACCATCCGCAGCACCGTGGTCTTGCCGCAGCCCGACGGCCCCAGGAGGCTCACGAACTCGCCCTTCTCGATGGGCAGGGAGAAGTCCTTGACGACGCGGTTGGCCCCGAAGGCCTTCTCCAGACGGCTCAGGTCGAGGAATGTCACCGCGCGGCCCTCGTGTGCTTTTGCGTCCGGCTCACGAGCCCGATCAGCCCCATGCAGCCCCAGGTGATGGCGAAGGCGATCACGGCCAGCGCCGAGGGCTCGTAGGCCCGGTCCTGCCCCAGCCGCTGCATGAAGGGCCCGAAGGCCGGACGGTCCAGGAGCGCCGCCATGGTGAACTCGCCGATGACGATGGCGAAGGTCAGGAAGGCCCCCGACAGCACCGCCGACAGCACGTTGGGCAGGATGACGCGGCCCAGGATGGTCGCCCACCCCGCCCCGAGCGACTGCGCCGCCTCCGTGAGCGTCCCCACGTCTATGGTGCGCAGGCCCGTGTCCACCGCCCGGTACATGTAGGGCAGGGCGAGGACCGTGTAGCCCATGGCCAGGAGCAGGTTGGTGCCCATGGCGGTCCCCGTCAGCGGCAGCCACGACCCCGTGTTGTAGAGCCGGATGTAGCCGAACACGATGACGATGGCCGGGATCACCAGCGGCAGCAGCGTGATGAACTCGATGACGGGGCGCAGCTCGGGCACCTTGAGCCGGACCCAGAAGGCCGTGGGCACCACGATCAGCACCCCCACCACGATCGTCACCAGCGCCATGAATGCCGAGAAGGCGAAGGTCGCCTGGAAGTCCGGCATGGCCAGCACCGACCGGTAGGCGTCGAACGAATACTCGCCCCGCCGCATCGACAGCGAGAACTCCGTCATCCCCCACAGCGGCAGCACGAAGTAGAGCGCGCCGAGGACGAACGCCCCCCAGGCGAAGGCCCTCACTTGAGCCACCTCTCCGACCTGGCGCGCAGCCAGACGTAGAGCGCGTTGGCCGCCGCCGTGATGACGATCATCCCCAGGGCCAGCGCGTAGCCCAGGTTGGGGTTGCCCAGCACGTCCCCCCTGATCTGCGCGTAGAGCAGGATGGGTGCGATGTTGAGCGCGGGCCCCGTGAGCGCGATGGCCGTGGCGACGGCCCCGAAGGCGTTGGCGAACAGGAGCGCCATGCAGCCCAAGAGCGAGGGCGTCAGGATCGGCAGCGCCACCATGCGCCAGTACTGCCAGGCCGAGGCGCCCAGGACCTCGGCCGCCTCCCGCCACTCCCGCCGCAGGCCCTCGATGGCCGGCGTGATGATGAGGACCATGAGCGGGATCTGGAAGAACAGGTAGGTGAGGATGAGCCCCCAGGTGCTCAGGATGGTGAAGCGGGGAAAGCGCACCTGCCCGGGCAGCAGCCACTGGAGCCCCTCGGGCACGTTCCACAGCCCCGCCTGGAGGATGACGCCGAGGTCCGAGCGCAGCCACAGCGTGATGAGCCCCGCCGGCCCGACCGTGGCGATGAAGGCGAAGGCGAGCGGCACGCCCGCGAAGTTGCTGGCCACCCCCGAGAAGGTCAGCAGAGGCTGCTTGAGCCAGCGCGGCAGCCCCCAGAGCACCACGGCCGCCGACATGGCGAAGCCGATCAGGCAGCCCAGCAGCGCCGACCAGAAGCTCACCTGGACCGACACCCAGTAGGCGTTGCGGATGGACCGCGTGTTGAGGTCCAGGACGTTCTGGAGCGTCCAGCCCCCGCCCGTGGTCCTGAAGGCCCCCACCACGATGTAGAGCGTGGGCAGGATCAGGAAGAGGGTGACGAAGAGGAAGAAGGGGAGCACGCCGAGCCAGCGCCCCCCCGGGAGCCCGCGCGACGCGCCGCCCCCGCCGGAGGCCGCCCGGGGGGCGGCGGCGGCGGGGGCGGCGGCCTCGCTCACTCGACCACGTCGGCGCCGACCACCGCGTCCCAGCCGCCCACCACCGCGTCGCGGTTGGCGTTGACGGCGTCGAGCGACGGGAAGACCACCGTGGCGCCCTCGCGCGCCGGCGGCAGGCGGTCGAGCAGGTCCTGGGGCACCACGCCGCGCGCCACCATGTCGTCGAAGCGGATGGGCCGGCAGTAGCCCTTGAGCCATTCGAGCTGGCCCTCGTCGGAGTAGATGTGCTCCATCCACAGCCGGGCCGCGTTGGGCTGGGGCGCGTAGGCGCTGATGGCCTGCACGTACATCCCCGCCAGCGACACGTCCTCGGGGATGACGACCTCGACGGGCGGGTTGCCCGCCAGCGTGTCGCGCGTGGTCAGGGCGTTGTAGTCCCACTGGATGAGGATGGGCGTGGTCCCCTGCGCCAGCGTCCCCGAGCCGCCGATGACGGGCACGAAGTTGCCCGCCTCGTTGAGCTGGCGGAAGAACTCCAGCCCCGCCTCGCCCGCCGCCTGCCCGGGCTCCGCGCCCGTGGCGAGGCCCGCGGCCATCACCGCCAGGATCGCCTGGTTGCTTGCCCGCGGGTCGCCCGCCAGGGCCACCTGCCCCGCGTATTGCGGGTCGAGGAGGTCGGCGAAGCTCTGCGGCACCTCGGCCACGAGGTCGGTGTTCACCGCGAAGCTCATGACGCCGTAGTAGTCGCCGTACCAGTAGCCCTCGGCGTCGCGGGCCGACTCGGGGATCGAATCCCAGGTCTGCACCATGTAGGGCTGGATCAGGCCCTCCTCCTGCGCCTGCGGCCCGAAGGCGAGGCCGACGTCGATCACGTCGGGCGCCTGGGGCCCGGTGTTGCCCCGGTTGGCGCGGATCGCCTCCAGCTCCTCGGCCGAGGACGCGTTGGGGTTCAGCTCGTTGATCGTGATGCCCGGATACTTGGCCTGGAAGGTCTGGAAGACCCCCTCGTAGTTGCACCAGTCGCGGGGCAGGGCGATGGTGGTGAGCATCCCCTCCGCCTCGGCGGCGGCCTGCAAGGCGGCCATGTCCTCGGTCCGCAGCGGCCCCGGCGCGGGCGTCTGCTGCGCGAAGGCCAGGGTCGCCTGCATCAGCACGGCGGCGCTGGCGGTGCCCGCCAGCCAGGTCTTGGCTGTCATGTGTCTCTCCCTTGGGCGCCCCGGTCCAGCCGGGGGCTTCCAGGCGGTAGCTAACCCGTGAATCGGCCGTGTGACAACCGCCGTTCAGGCGCGGGGGGCCTCACGCCCCTGTCCTCGCTGAAGCGCAAGAGGTAGCCGTCCGGGTCCTGGACGATGAACTGCCTGACGCCGATCTCGTGGCCCCCGGCCCGGTACCAGCGGTCCTCCAGGGGCAGGAACAGGGCCAGCCCCGCCGCCACGACCCGGTCGCGCAGGGCCGTGGCGTCGCCGCAGGCGATCTCCAGGTTCATGCCGCGCCCGAACGGGGCCTCCAGCGGCGCGGCCACCCAGTTGCGCCCCTCCGGGTCGACCTCCTCGATCATCACCTGCGCGCCCTCGCGGTCGAGGTAGGAGAAGCCCTCCTCGTCCCGCCCCCAGAGCCTCCGGAACCCCAGCGCCTCGTAGAAGGCGAGCGAGCGCGCATGGTCCGCCACCAGCAGCTCCGGCACGAGCCGCGCGAGGCCCGCCGGGTCCGGCGCGCTCACGCCCTGACCCTCAGCCCCTCCGGGTCCACCCAAGGGCGCAAGGCCACCTGCGCCGCCACCTCCTCGCCCGCCACCACGACCCGCCAGTCCGACGCCCCCAGCGCCCCGTCCGACAGCTCGCCCCCCCGCGCGTAGCCCATCCCCAGGGGCGCCCCCACCGTGTGCCCCCAGCCCCCCGACGTGAGGTATCCCACCGGCCCGCCGTCCCGCAGCACCGTCTCGCGCCCCACCAGCACCGCCTCCGAGAGCAGCCGCAGCCCCACGAGCCTCTTGCCGATCCCCTCCGCCGCCTGCCGCTCCAGCGCCTCCCGCCCCAGGAACGCCCGCCCCGACCGCATCTTGACCGCCCACCCCAGCCCCGCCTCCAGGGGCGTGTCGAAGGCCGTGAGGTCCGCCCCCCAGGCCCGGTACTGCTTCTCCAGCCGGAGGCTCTCGATGGCCCGGTAGCCCGCCGGCGCCGCCCCCGCCGCCAGCAGCCCCTCGAAGATCGCCGGCAGCGCGTCGAGCGGCGCGTGCAGCTCCCACCCCAGCTCTCCCACGTAGGTGATGCGCAGCGCCAGCACCTCCCGCCCCGCCACGCGCATCCCCCGCGCGCTCCCGAACGGCGCCCCGAGGTCGCCCTCCGCCAGCCGCGAGAGCACCTCCCGCGACCGCGGCCCCATCACGGCCAGCACGCCCCGCTCCTCCGTCACGTCCCGCACGGCGACCGCGCGCGGCAGCCGCTCGCGCAGCCACTCGCCGTCATGCGTCCGGAACCCCGTGCCCGTGACCAGGTAGAACCGCGCCTCCCCCACCCGCGCCACCGTCAGGTCCGCCTCGATCCCGCCGCGCGCGTTGAGCATCTGCGTGTAGGTCACCCGCCCCACGGGCCGCATCACGTCCCCCGCGCAGGCCGCGTCCAGCGCCTCCGCCGCCCCCTCCACCTCGAACTTGGCGAAGGAGGTCTGGTCGAACACCACGCACCCCTCCCGCGCCGCCCGGTGCTCCCCCGCCACCTGGCCGTGCCAGAGGGGCCGCCCCTGCGAGGGCGCGTCCTGCCCGCCCCCGAAGTGGTTGGCCCGCTCCCACCCCATCTTGGACCCCATCACGGCGCCCAAGCCCAGGAGCCGCCCATAGAGCGGCGAGGCCAGCAGGGGCCGCCCCGACTCCATCTCCTCGTGCGGATAGGCCACCGCGTAGTGCCGCCCGTAGGCCTCCGCCGTGCGCGCCGCCACCCAGGCCCTGTCCCCCTGCGCCCCCCCGAAGCGGCGGACGTCCACCGCCCAGAGGTCCACCGGCGCCTCCCCCTCCACCGCCCAATGCGCCAGCGCCCAGCCCGCGCCCCCCCCCGCCGCGATCCCGAAGGCGTTGAACCCGCAGCCCAGGTAGAGGTTGGCCACCCCCGGCGCGCGGCCCAGGATGAAGTTGCCGTCCGGCGTGAAGCTCTCGGCCCCGTTGATCATGCGCTTGACGCCCACATGGGCCAGCGCCGGCACCCGCGCGACGGCCTGCTCCAGGTGCTGGCCGAAGTGGTCCCAGTCGTCGTCGAAGAGCCGGAACGCGTGCCCCCGCCCCGCGTCCACGTCCCACACCTGCGGATCGGGCTCGTAGCCCCCCATCACGAGCCCCCCCACCTCCTCCTTGAAGTAGGTCCGCCGGTCCGGGTCGCGCAGGGTCGGCGCGTCCCGCGCGAGCCCCGGCACCTCCTGCGTCACGATGTACTGGTGCCGCACGGGCACCAGCGGGACGCTCACGCCCGCCCACCCCGCCACCTCCCGGCTCCACAGCCCCGCGCAGGCCACCACGGTCTCGCAGCCCACCCGCCCCCGGTCCGTCAGCACCGCCAGGACGCGCCCGCCCGAGACCTCCAGCCCCGTGACGGCCGTCTCCTCCTCGATGCGCACGCCGCGCATCCGCGCGCCCCTGGCGAGGCTCATGGTGATGTCCCCCGGGCTCGCCTGCCCGTCCGTGGGCAGCCACGACGCCCCCACCAGGTCCGACACGTCCAGGAGAGGCCACAAGGCCTCCGTTTCCGAAGGCGACAGCAGGTGCATCTCCATCCCGAAGCTGCGCGCGGTCGTCGCCAGCCTGCGCTGCTCCACCCAGCGGTCCCGCGTGGTGGCCAGCCGCAGGCACCCCGTCATGGCCCAGCCCGTGGCCAGCCCCGTCTCCCTCTCCAGGCCCGCATAGAGCTCCACCGACCGCTTCAGGAGCCGCGTCACCCCCGCCGAGGACCGCAGCTGCCCCACCAGCCCCGCCGCGTGCCAGGTGCTCCCCGAGGTCAGCCGGTTCTGCTCCAGGAGCAGCACCTCCGCCCCGTGGTCCCGCGCCAGGTGGTAGGCCGTCGAGCACCCGACGATGCCGCCGCCGATGACGACGACCTGGGCGTGGCTGGGAAGGGTCATGAGGCCTCCGTGGGGCGGCGTTCGCCCCGCCATGCCGCATCGTGGCGGGGCGAACCCCGCCCTACAAGCGCCCCCACCGATCCTCGAACGCCCTCAGCCCCGCCTCGAGGTTGCGCCCCGTCTCCCCCACGTAGGCCCCGTAGTCCACCCCCTCGGCCATGGGATGCGCCTCGCTGACCATGGCCCACAGGTGCTCGCGCAGCAGCGAGGACACCGCCATGGCCGCCACCGCCCGCCGGACCCCCTCGTCCGGGGCCGCCCCCAGGTAGGCCCCGATCAGCGCCTCCGCCTCCTCCTCCCCCATGGCGGCGTTGCTCGCCGCCCCCGCCAGGTCGAACAGCGGCGACGCCCAGGCCGCGTACTCGTAGTCGATGAGCCACAGCCTCTCCCCGTCGTCGAGAACGTTGGCCGGCAGGAGGTCGTTGTGCCCGAACACCAGGCGCATCGGCGGCTGCGCCCCCTCCAGCCCCTCGGCCAGCGCCACGAGTCGGGACAGGGCGCCCGCATGGCGCGTCCCCTCCAGCGTCCGCGCGTAGTCGCGCGCGACGATGTGCGGGTCGAACAGCGCCGGCGCCCCCGCCACCGCCCGCCCCACCCGGTCGTGGAAGGCCCGGATCAGACGCCCCAGCCGCTCCGGGCTCGCCCGCGCCGCCCCCGCGTCCCAGGTGGTCGCGGTCACGAAGGCCGTGACCATCGCGTCCCCGCCCGTCCACTCCACGGCCGGGGCGAAGCCCAGGGCGGCCGCCGCCCGCGCCGCCGCCCTCTCCCTGTCGCGGCTGACATGGTGGTGGGGCAGGTCCGCGCCGAAGCGGGCCACGTGCGCGCCGCCCTCGTCCTCGACCTTCCAGGCCTCGTTGGACAGCCCCCCGCGCATCCGCTCCGCGCGGATCGCGCCGCGCCAGCAGGGCAGCCTGGTGATTCGCGCGGGCGGCCCGGCCTGGTCCATCCCCCGGAGGCAAGGCCCGGCCGAGGCCCCTGTCAACGGGCTCCTGGGGGGCGTTGCGGGCGGGCGGTGGGGCAGGGGATCGTTAACCCCTCGCGCCAACCCACCGGAAAGCCTCGCGCCGCCCTCGCGCAACGCGGCGCGCGGTGCCCCAACGCCCCGTTCACCTCCTCGCGCCATCCTGGGGCCAGCCAAGGAGGCCGCCATGCCCGCACCGCTGCCCGCCCGAGAAGGGAGCCCCGCCCAGGGGAGGCCCCCGCTCGCGCTACTCGGCGACGTGCAGGCGCGGCCGCGCCCCCTCCGCCTCCAGCCGCAGGAGCCGCGCCTCGACGGCCTTGAGCTCCGCGCGCCGCGCCGCGACCTCGGCGGCGAGCGTCCGGTTGTCCGGCGCCTCCTCCTCCTCGTCCTTGGACCCCACGAAGCGCCCGAAGACCCAGGCCAGCAGGCGGCTCAGGTCGTCCATGATGAGGTAGAAGCTCGGCACGATCACGAGGCTCAGCACCGTGCTCACGATGATGCCCCCGATCACCGCGATGGCCATGGGCGCGCGGAACGACCCCCCCTCGCCCACGCCGAGCGCGCTGGGCAGCATCCCCGCCGACATGGCGATGGAGGTCATGACGATGGGCCGCGCCCGCTTGTGCCCCGCCTCGACCACGGCGGCGAAGCGCGTCATGCCCTTGGCCTGCATCTCCACCGCGAAGTCCACGAGCAGGATGGCGTTCTTGGTGACGATGCCCATGAGCATCAGGATGCCGATCATCACCGGCATGCTCAGCGGGTTGTTGGTGATGATGAGCGCCGCCGCCACGCCGCCGATGGCGAGCGGCAGCGAGAAGAGGATCGTGAAGGGCTGGATCACGCTCTTGAAGAGCAGGATCAGCACCGCGAGCACGAGCAGGAGCCCGAGCAGCATGGCGTTGACGAAGCTGGTGTTGAGCTCCTGCTGGATCTCGGCGTCCCCCGACTCGGCGGTCCTGACGCCCGCCGGCAGCTCCACGGAGGCCACGATCTCGTTGAAGCGCGCCGTGGCCGTGCCCAGCGGCACGCCGGGCGGCAGGTTGGCCCCGATGGTCACGAGCCTCTCGCGGTTGAGCCGGCTGATGCTCGACGGCCCCTCGCTCAGGCTGATGTCGGCCACGGCGTTGAGGGGCACCGAGCCCCCTCCGGCCGTGGGCACCCGCAGGGCGCCGAGCTGCGCCAGGTCCCGGCGCGCCCGCTCCGACAGCTCCACCCTGACCGGGATCTGGCGGTTGTCTATGCTGACCTTGGCGAGCGCCGCGTCGAAGTCGCCGATGGTGGCCACCCGCACCGTCTGGGCGATGGCGGCCGTGGTGACGCCCAGCCGCGCGGCCTCCTCGGGGCGCGGCCTGATCTGCAGCTCCGGCCGGGGCAGGGCGCCCTCGGCCGACACGCCCGTCAGCAGCGGCTCGCCCCGCAGGGCCCCCTCGATGCGCGCCACCGCCCCGTCGAGGGCGGCCGGGTCGTTGGACAGGATCGAGTAGGTGATGTCCTTGTTGCCCGCGCCCCCCGGCCCCGAGTTGACCGTGAAGGCGCGCACGTCCGGGATGGGCGCGATCAGCGCGGACACCTCCGCCTCGATGGCCGACTGCGGCCGCAGGGCGCCGTTGCGCCCCTCGTAGGGCACGTCCGGCACCAGGTCGCGCAGGATCGGCGTCGCCTCCGCGATGTCGAGGAGCTTGCGCTCCAGCGTGTTGTCGAGCCGATCGAGGATCACCGTGACCGTCGCGCGCCTGACGTCGAGCCCGCCCGTGGCCGAGGAGCCGCCCACCACGAAGACGTCCTCCACCCCGTCCACGCCCCCGATGGCGGCCGTGATGGCGTCCGTGGCCCTCTCCGTGTCCGTCAGCGTGGACCCCGGCGGCAGCTCCACCGACACCTGGAAGCGGCTCGCGTCCTCCTCGGGGAACAGCGAGCCCGGCACCTGGAGCATGAAGTAGATGGAGACGGCCAGCACGCCGAAGGCCGTCAGCAGCGTCAGGTAGCGCGCCGGGACGAACAGGAGCCGCCCCGTGGCCGTGGCCCTCACGAAGCCCAGGTAGCCGCGCATCACCGGCCCGTCATGCGCCGCGTGGTCGCCCGCGTCCTTGGCGCGCATGAGGTAGGCCGCCAGCAGCGGCGTGATGAGCCGCGCCACCAGGAGCGAGAACAGCACCGCGATGGCCACCGTCAGGCCGAACTGCCGGAAGTACTGCCCCGGCACGCCCGGCATGAAGCTCACGGGCACGAACACGGCCACGATGGTGAAGGTGGTGGCGATCACCGCCAGCCCGATCTCGTCGGCCGCGTCTATGGCGGCGCGGTAGGGGCTCTTGCCCATGCGGATGTGGCGCTGGATGTTCTCGATCTCGACGATGGCGTCGTCCACCAGGATGCCGGTGGCCAAGGTCAGCGCCAGGAAGCTCACGAGGTTGAGCGAGAAGCCCAGGAGGTCCATGGCCCAGAAGGTCGGGATGGCCGACAGCGGCAGGGCCAGGGCCGAGATCAGCGTGGCGCGCCAGTTGCGCAGGAACAGGAGCACCACGATGACGGCCAGGATGGCGCCCTCGACCAGCGTGGCGATGGCGGCCTTGTAGTTGCCGTAGGTGTAGAAGACGGCGTCGTCCACCAGCTGGATCTGCACGCCGGGGTTGGCCGCGCGGATGGCGTCGAGCTCGGCCGTGACGGCGCGCTCGACGCTGACCTCGGAGGCGCCCTTGGCGCGGAACACGCCAAAGGTGACCACGGGCTGCCCGTCCACCTTGGTGAACGACCGCAGCTCCTCGTAGGTGTCCGTGACGGTGCCCAGGTCGTCGAGCCGCACCTGCTGGCCGTTGGGCAGCGAGATGGTGGTCGAGCCGAGCCGGGCGGCGTCGCCCTGGTCGCCCAGCACGCGGATGGCCTGCTCGCCGTCGCCCACCTCCAGGCGGCCCGCGCCCTGGTTGGCGTTGACCTGGCCGAGCTGCTGGCTGACGGCCGCCGCCGTGATGCCGTGGGCGTCGAGCCGCATGGGGTCGAGCGCCACCAGGATCTCGCGGTCGGCGCCGCCGTAGCGGTCCACGCGGCCCACCCCGGGCAGGCCCTGGACGGCGCCCTTGACGGTGTCGTCCACGAACCAGGACAGCTCCTCGAAGGTCATGGCCGGGGCCGAGACCGCGTAGGTGAGGATGGCGCCGCCCTCCACGTCCACGCGCGTGACCACGGGGGTCTCGGCGTCGGCCGGCAGGTCGCCCACGACCTGGTCGATGGCGTCCTTGACGTCCTGCACGGCCTTGTCGGTGTCCGCGCCCACGCGGAACAGGACCACGGTCTGGCTGACGCCGTCGGTGATGGTGCTCTGGATGTCGTCGATGCCCGCGATGCCGGCCACCGCGTCCTCGATCACGCGCGTGACCTGCGTCTCCAGCTCGGCGGGCGCCGAGCCCGGCTGGGCCACCACCACGGCGGCCACCGGCACGTCGATCGAGGGGAATTGCGTGATGGGCAGGGTGTTGAAGCTCTGCCACCCCACGATCATCAGGAGCGCGAAGGCCAGGATCGGCGCGACGGGGTTGCGGATGGACCAGGCCGAGAAGTTCATGCTCTCTCACTCCTGCGCGGGCGCGGCGGCCGCCGCGCCGGCGGCCTGCGTGGGGTCGGGGGGGGCGGCGGCCGCGTCCTCGCGCACCGGGTTGATGCGGTCGCCGTCGCGCACGAAGGCGCCCGCGCGCGTGACCACCAGGTCGCCCGCGCCCAGGCCCTCGTCCACGCCGACCAGGTCGCCGTCGCGGATGCCGGTGGCGACGGGCACGCGGCGCACCACGCCGTCCTCCACGCGCATGACGGCCGCGCCCGAGGGGTCCGAGGCCACGGCCGAGGCCGGCACGGCCAGCTCCCGGGCCTCGCGCACGAGGATCTCGGCCTGCAGGAACATGCCCGTGACCACCTGCGTGGGGTCCTCGATGGTGATGCGCGCGGTGCCCAGCCGCGTGGCGGGGTCTATGCTCGGCTCCACGAGCCGCACCGTGCCCCGCAGGGGCGCCGCGCTCTCGGAGGCCCTGAGCGTCGCCGCCTGGCCGGGCCGGAGGCGCATGAGGTCGCCCTCGCTCACGTCCACGCTGAGCTCCATGGCCCCGTCGCGCACGATCGTGAACAGCGGCTGGCCGGCGGCCGAGGCCACCGCGCCCACCTGGGCGTTGCGCCCGACCACCAGCCCGCCCACCGGCGCGGCCACCTCGGCGCGGCTCACCTGGAGGTCGAGCGAGGCCACCTGGGCGTCGATGACGCCGATCTGGGCCTGGGCGGCGACCACGCCCTGCTCGGCCGCGCGCACGCGGGCGGCGGCGGACTCGGCGGCGGCCGAGGCCGTGTCGGCCTGGGCCTGGGGGACGGTCCCGTCCTCGGCCAGCTGGCGGTTCCTCTCGGCCTGGCGGGCGGCGTCGGCGGCGGTGGCGCGGGCGTCTATCAGCGTGGCCTCGGCCTGGGCCACCTGCGCCTCCACCGCCGCGCGGTTGGCCACGAGCTGGCTGCGCTGCAGCTCCAGCGTGGAGGTCGAGAGCCGGGCCAGCACCTGTCCCGCCGCCACGCGGTCGCCCACGTCGGCGAGCAGCTCGTCGATGGGCTGGCCCTCGATGAGCGGCTGCACCTGCACCTCCTCGACGGCCGACACGAGGCCCGAGGCGATGACGCGGTCGCGCAAGGCGACGGGGGCCACCTCGGTCACGGTGATGGCGGGCGGGGCCGGCGCGACGGGGGCCTCGGAGGTGGCCTCCTGGGCCGCGACGGGCAGGGCCGAGGCGGGCAGCGCGAGGGCGAGCAGCAGGGCGAGCAGCGGGCGGGCGGTCATGGGATGTCCTTGGGGCGGCCGAGGGCGTCGGCGATGACCCCTTCGATGATGCGGATGAGCAGGGGCACGAGCGCGCCGTCGCGCGGCCCCTCGGCGGGCCTGCCGGTCAGGGCGCCGTGCATGAGCAGGAAGATGGCCTGGGCGTGGGTGGCGAAGCGGCGCTCGGCCTCGGCCTCGGGCACCCCGCCCAGCACGCCGATGACCTGGGCCACGCGACGCGTGATGGCGTCCTCCAGGCGGCCCAGCGCCCGGCCCACCTCGGGCTTGCGGCGGGCTGCGGCGGCGATCTCGGCCCAGAGCGCGTCGTCGCCCTGGCAGCCGGCCTCGCTCATCTTGTGGTGGAGCGCGGCGATCAGGGCGGCATGGGGGTCGGGGGCGGCGACGATGGCGCGGAAGCCCTCCTCGACCCCGGCGAGGTCGCGGGCGATGAGAGCCTCGACGATGGCGGCCTTGGAGGGGAAGTACCGGTACAGGTTGCCCGCGCTCATGGCGGCGGCGCGCGCGAGGTCCTGCATGGAGGCGCCGTCGAAGCCCTTGTCCACGAAGGCGGCCCGCGCCAGCGCGAGGATGGCGTCGGCGCGGGCGTGGCCGTCGGCTTGGCTGTCCGGGGGCTGTCCGTCGGGCAAGGGGCGACTCGCGGGAGGGGCTGAATGAACGTTCATTCACCCACTTGGGGGTGCCTCGGGGGAAAGTCCAGAGGGGTGGCGCCATGTCGCGGCCGCGTGTTGCTGTGGCGCGGCGCCATCGTCCGGGCGGATGGGGGCGACCTTCCGGATCGGGCTCGGGGCTCGCGTCGGCCGCCAGAAGGGGACGGTGGCTGCGGGCGCGATGGCGGAAAGGAAGGGGTCGCGACGGCGGCTGCGTCGCATGGCGATGGCGCGGTTCTGCTCGAGGCGAGCCGGCGGGTTCTCGATGCGATGACGGCGGCGGTAGGCGGCGCGGTCGTGCGGCGGAGCGCGGGGGTGGGCGGGCTGGCCGGGCACGCAAGGCTCGGCGTCAGCGGCCCGGACGGACGGGCGCCGCCGCTGGGAGGCGCAGTCCCGGTCGCGGACGACGCGTCCGATGGCGCCCAGCCTGCGCCGCCGCGCCGGCATCGCGGGAGCGGCGCGCCCTTGGCGGGCTTGACCGGGGATCCGAGCCAGCGGATTGCAGGCTCCCTCGCGTCGGCCGCGCCCAGCGCCTCGGGGCCTTAGGTGTTGGATCCCGAGGTGTGGTGATAGGGTGGATCATCACGCTCTGAGGGATGCGCTGTGGGCCAGGTTCTTCACGGAAGCGCCCGCACGACGGAGGCGGTGCGTCGGGCGATCCAAGCTCGTCAAGGGAGCGTGAGGGTGCTGGCGCGGCGGTTCGGGGTGAGCCCCACCACCGTGCAGAAGTGGCGCAAGCGCGAGACCACGGCCGACGCGAGGATGGGGCCGGAGCCCTGGTCCACCGTCCTCACCCCCGTGGAGGAGGCCATGGCTGTGGCGGTCCGCCGGCACACGCTCCTGCCTCTCGATGACTGCCCTTATGCGCTCCAGCCCAGCATCCCGCACCTGGCCTGCTGCCGGTTTCGTGGACACGACGATAAGGTCGTGACCTTGGGACCGGAGGACGTGACCTGACCCCCATCTTTCATCCAGCGGCGACCAGCGGCGACCAGAGGCCGGC
>ERZ1066118.883-NODE-883-length-22775-cov-7.782702_pt1 | contig 22775 bp, 20 predicted proteins | sample MGYA00382765_ERZ1066118 | MGnify/ENA primary metagenome ERZ1066118 (study PRJEB33369, sample SAMEA5778348) | biofilm metagenome | biome: Industrial cooling water; feature: Water cooling tower basin; material: Biofilm | place: United Arab Emirates | collected...
CCGCCCGATCACGGCTCGTTTTGCACGTTCGTCAATCACAAAGCCGATTTCTGCTTCAAATTGCCCGATAACGTGTCGCTCGAAGAAGGCGCGATGATCGAGCCGCTTTCGACGGGCATTTACGCCGCGCGCGTCGCGCCGATTCGGATGGGCGATTGCGTCGTCATCACCGGCGCCGGGCCGATTGGCCTGATGAACCTGCTCGCCGCCAAAGCTGCGGGCGCCACGACGCTCATTATTTCCGATATGGTCGAAGCGCGCCTCGAAATCGCGCGGCAAATCGGCGCGACGCACACCGTGCGCGGCGACGCGAACGAACTAAAGCAGCTCGCACAAAACGCCACCAAAGGTCGCGGCGCCGACGTTGCGATTGAATGCGCGGGCCATCCGAGCGCGCTCAACGCCGCCATCGAAGCCACGCGCGCGGGCGGCGTTGTCGTGCTGATTGGAATGCCGCCCAACGACACCGCGACGGTCAACGTCAACGATCTCATCGTGCGCGAAATCACGCTGCGCCCGATTTTTCGCTACAACAACACCTTTCCCACCGGCGTGGAACTGCTCGCCAGCGGAAAAGTCGACGTGAAACCGCTGATTTCCAAACGCTTTTCGCTCGAAGAAACGCCCGCCGCCTTCGATTACGTCGTCGAAAACCGCGCGACTTGTATGAAGGCGATTGTGGATTTGGAGTAGGGGATTTGGTGTGTTTGGCCCTGCCCCTCATTGGTGTGGAAGCCCCCTCCCTAACCCTCCCCCGCAAGCGGGAGAGGGAACCAGCATTTCGCGTCTGGTGAAAGTTTCTGGCGTGCCCGTCTGCCTGGTTCCCTCTCCCGCTTGCGGGGGAGGGTTAGGGAGGGGGCCAACACACCAATGAGGGGCGGGGCACTCACTCAAAATTAAAACCCCAATCCCCGTCACACCCGCCCCCATATCCAATAATCCCTATAAATGAAACGCATTTGCGCCCTCGCCGCCGCCTTATTTCCCCTCGCTTTCGCCGCGCCCGTTGGCGCGCAAACCGCCCCAAACTCTCCACCACCTAAAACCGCCATGCACGACGAAATTCTCAAACTGCGCGAGCAAATCGAGCGCGCCAACCGCGACTACTACATCCTCGACAAACCCACGCTCTCCGACGACGAATACGACTCGCTCCTGCGCCGTCTCATCGAACTCGAAACCCAAAACCCCGAACTCATCACGCCCGATTCGCCCACACAGCGCGTCGGCGCGCCGCTCGAATCGGATTTCGAGAAAGTCGAGCACGCCGTGCCGATGCTCTCGCTCAAGGACGTGCGCGGCGACGAAGAACTCCTCGACTGGGAAAAATCGCTGCGCCGCCACACCGCTTTGCCCGAAACGGTCGCCGTCCAATACATCTGCGAGCCGAAAATCGACGGCCTTTCCTGCGCGATTATCTACGAAAACGGCGTCCTCAAACGCGCCCTCACGCGCGGCGATGGAAAAGTCGGCGAAGACATCACCGCCAACGTCAAAACCATCCGTTCCGTGCCGCACAAACTCTCGCTCCATCCCGCGCCGAAACTGCTCGAAGTGCGCGGCGAAATCTTCATGTTGCGCGGCGAATTCGAGAAATACAACGCCAAACTCGCCGCCGCCGGAAAACCGCTTCTCGCCAATCCCCGCAACGCCTCCAGCGGCAGTGTGCGCCAAAAAGACCCCGCCGTCACCGCGTCGCGCCCGCTCACTTTTTCGGCGTATTCTCTGGGCGCCTTCGAGGGCGTCGAAGTCCGTTCGCAGTCGCAACTTCTCGCACTTTTAGAGCGCGCGGGCCTTCGCGTCAACCCGCTGCGAAAAGAGTGTCTCGGCCTCGACGCGGTGCGCGAATTCATCCACGATTTCGGCGCCAAACGCGGCAATTTGGATTACGCCACCGATGGCGTCGTCGTCAAAGTCGATGATTTCGCGCTGCAAAACGAACTCGGTTACATCGGGCGCAACCCGCGCTGGGCCTGCGCCTACAAATTCCCGCCCGATGAAGTCGTCACGACCGTCGAGGACATCGGCGTCAACATCGGGCGCACCGGCGTTTTGACCCCGATGGCCTATTTCAAACCCGTTCAGGTCGCGGGCACGACGGTTTCGCGCGCCACTTTGAGCAACGCCGAACAACTCGCCAAAAAAGACGTGCGCGTGGGCGATCACGTCGTGATTCGCAAGGCCGGCGAAATCATCCCCGAAGTCGTGCGCGTGTTGCCCGAAATGCGCACCGGCAAGGAAATTCCCTTTGTTTTTCCGAAAAATTGCCCGTCGTGCGGCGGCGAAACCGTCACCGATGGCCCGCGCGTGGTGTGCGAAAACTCGGCGTGCCCCGCGCAGTTGGAGCGCCACATCGAACATTTCGTGGGCCGCGACAAGATGAATATTGATCGCGTCGGCATCGAACTCGGCAAGCGATTCATCGCGGCGGGCTTCGTGAAAGACGTGGCCGACCTGTTTTTCATCACCAAAGAGCAGCTCCTCGGCATGGAGAGAATGGCCGAAAAGAGCGCGCAGAACGTCCTCGATTCGCTCGAAAACGCCAAAAATCCCACGCTCGCGCGCCTGATTTACGCGCTCGGCATCCCCAACGTCGGCGAAAACACGGCGGAACTCCTGGCCGAAACCTTCGGCACGATGGAGCGCATCCAAAACGCCTCAGAAACGGAAATCGAAGCAATTCACGACCTCGGAAAAACCGCGTCGCACTCGATTCGCGCGTGGTTTTCCAAGCCGCAAAACCTGGCGCTTCTCGAAAAACTGCGGCGCGCGGGCGTTTCGCCCAAAGAAATCGAAAAGAAGCCGGTGGACGAGCGTTTCGCCGGAAAATCGTTCGTTTTCACCGGCGCACTGACGATGGACAGGCGCACCGCCGAGCAAATGGTGAAAAACAAAGGCGCGCGCGTGAGCGGCTCGGTGAGCAAGAAAACCGATTTCGTCGTCGCGGGCGAAAACGCGGGTTCAAAGCTCGATAAAGCGCGCGAAAACGGCGTCAAAATCCTCTCCGAAGACGAGTTTTTGGCGCTGATGGAGTAGGGGCGCTGCTCGCTGCGTCCGCGCGTGGCTTTCGGAGGCGGTGTGAAACCGCAATGTGTCGCTCGCCTGAAGTCGGCGCTGTCCGGCGCGTTCGCGCCAATCTGCCCTGATTTCATCGGGCGCCCAGCCTTCGCCGAAAAAACACCAGCCGTTATTTGCACGAAGGCACCCTTTGGCCGCAGGCCGGACAGCGCCGACTTTTGACTTTTGCAAACGTAACACGCAATTTCGAGGGCAACCACAGGGGTTGACCCTACGATGGGTGTCACCGTAGGGGCAACCCCTGTGGTTGCCCTCGAAACTCTGCGCGCCCGCGCAACTTACGCATTTGATTGTCAAAAATCAACAGTCGAGCGACAAAACCGGTCATTCTTGCGACAAAAAGGCGACTGAAGTCGCAGCCAATGGGAGCGTCGGCCTTCGCCGACGGGTTTGAACGAGCGAAAAGTTGCCAGTTCGAATTTGGTGAATCGTCGGCGAAGGCCGACGCTCCCATTGGCTGCGACTTCAGTCGCCTTCTTCCCGCAAGAACATCGCTTTTACTCCCCATCCCCTCCCAACTCACTCCCAGAACCCCATTTTAAAACCTCGGAACTCCCCAATTTCCTTTCGGAACTCGGTATTTAACCTTCGGAACCCCCTAACTTCTTCTCGGAGCCTGATATTTAACTTTCGGAACCTCTCAACTCTCTTTCGGAACTCGCCAACTTCCTTTCGGAGCCTGGTAGCATCATGGGTGAATTTGCAGTAACTTATCAATCGGAGCAAAAAACAATGCCTAAAACCACCTCAACACCGAAATCGCGGGGCGTTTTCAACGCCGATTTCATTGACGAACTGGCGAAAACCGATTTGGTCATCGCGGGCTTTCGCAATCCGAGCTACAACGCCGCGCTCGTCGAGGGCGAAATCGAGCCGAGTTTCGTGGACGCGCTCGAAACCGATGTTTTGCGCGCGCGCTCGTATTTGCAGGGCGCGCTTTCGGGCCGCACTTCGCGCAAAGACGCGACGGTTGAGCAAAGCGCCGAGCGCGACGAACTTATCGCGCAAATTCAGGTGATTCAGTCGCGCGTGCTGCAAAAATACCACGCCGACAACCCCAATCGCGCCAACGATTATTACGTCGGCACCAAACTCGGCAACGCGTCGAAGGCGCTTTTGCGCCAAATTGCGGACGGAATTTTGGTGAATCTCGAAACCGACACGCTGCCCGGCATCAACGCGCAAACCGTTCAAAATCTGCGCGACGCGCTCGCCGCGTGGGAAGCCAAAGGCGAACAGCAAAGCGAAAGCGGCGGCTCGGCGATTACCAAACTGGCGGATTTCAAGGTGCTTTACAAGGACATTTTGCTGCGCCGCGCCACGATCCAATACGCCGCCGACGCCGCATTTTCCTACCGCGAAACGCACAACCACGCCGCCCGCGAAGCGTTCGGTCTGCCCGTAGACCAACCGTTTCGCGCGCCGAAACGATAGAAAACCATGCGAAAAATCGCCCTCTGGGTCGCGGCCACGCTCGTCGTGGCCGCGCCTTCGGCCAAAGCCAACGAATTAGAACGAAAAATCGCGCAGGTTTTATATGAACTGGCGCCGAAAAGATTGGCGAGTGCGCCCGCGTCTTTCGATGAAGAACAGAGCTTTGATGTCGTTTATGCATTGGGGCTGTTAGGCGCTTACGACGCGGCTCTCAATGTCGTTAAACGAAACTTCAAATCCGAGATGAGCCGCTCTCGCAAAAGAACCGCTCCTGCCTTTCCCTACTTTGTGCAGTTCTACCGGAAAATAGGTTTGGGACGTGTTGACGAAGCGCGCCAACTTTTGCCACATTTCAAGGGATTTGAAAGAGGCTTTTTCGAGATGAACGCCCTTCAAAATCTGGCCGCTGCCGAGATTGCGCGCAAAAATTACGCAGCGGCTCGCAGCGACTTATTTCGTTATATGGCTTTGTATAAGGGACGGGTAGAGCCTTTGACTGTTGCCGTGCTGTTTGCCAAAGCGGGTGAAATGAGCGCGGCTCGGCGGATTTTTGCGCGCTTCAAAAACAGCATTGAGGCGCGAGGAGCGAAATCCCATCCCTCAAGTTATAACGACTTGGTTCGACTCGCCGGCAAGATGTATGAGGCGGGGCTAAGACGTGAAAGTTTGGATTTGATGAAAAGGGTTTGGCATCAGAGGAGGAACTTTTACGACAGAGAATTTTTGACCTATTTGTTTGAAGAAAAAAACTGGGATGCTCTCAAGGAATTAGCGCAACAGGAGCGCAATCCTGAAGAAAAATACGACATGTATTATGCAATCGCCGTTTCTCTCTTGCGGGATGACAACGTGGCTGAGGCACAAAAGACAGCAGCTTTAGCGCAAGCCTCTATTGGCAAATTGAAGGTTCCAGCGATTAATCCGGGCTATTTGAGCGGCGGTTTCACGCAATATGAGCTTTTCGTCAGTCGCTTTTACGCGCTTTTGAAAGCTGTGAGGGATGAAGAAGGTGCTGTGAAGTGGCGCGACAAAATGCTGACCAAAGCGAGCAAAGACACCCGTAAAATGGTTGAAATTGCCGCTCTGGGAAAACAAATCGCCATTCTGTTTGGATCGAGCTACGAGGAAAATCCCAAACAAAATCAGGATTCAAAAATCTTGCACTCTTTCTGGCAGCAAGTCCGCACGTTTTGGAACTCAAATCAGAAAAGCGACAGTTCCCGTGAAATCGTCTTGCCTATAGTCGCCGATGTCGGCGTGGCTGCTGCCAGAGCGCGAGAGCGGGAGTTAGCTCGTGAAATCGCCCAATTCTTGGGGGAAACCGCTGACAAAGTGTTTTTCCCAACTTCAGAGGATGAGCAATTCCAAGCGGATTCTTTGGCGTTGGATGACAAATACACAAGGACGAAAGACCACTGGCTGACCGTCGCAAGAATTCATCGTTATTTAGGCGATGAGCGCGAGAGTAAACGTTGGATTTCTCGAATTATTGACCGCAAAAAGCCAAAAAACTTCGGCTTATACGATCACTCTCTATCGGTTTCACTCAGAGAAGCCGGTTTTCTGAGCGAAGCCCGCGAGGTTTTGCCGCCTGGTTTCTGGAAGGCAGAAGATATGGAAAAGTGGGGGTGGGCCGAAGGCGAAGCCGCAGTTAAGCAGGAGTTTTCGTCAGATTTCTTGGAATGGAGCGCCCGGCTACCACGTGAAAAGCGATTGGCAGCGTTGATTCCTTTCGCTTTCGCCATTTCTCCTGTGCGTCGTGCTCCCGAACCCATGTCATTTCCGTTCACGGGCCAATTTTAATTTGCACCTGTTCTTTCAAACTGACACCCGATGATTTCTCCGCCCGCTGATGCCGTTTCTGTTGCGCCGTTTTTTTCGTGGCCGAAATTGCAAATGGCGGTGTTGCGCGGCGATTTGCAAAGCGGAATTACCGTCGCCACGTTCGCCGTTCCGCAGGCGATGGCTTATGCGGTTTTGGCGGGAGTTCCGCCCGTTCATGGGCTTTACGCCGCCGCTGCGATGGCTTTTGTGGGCGCGCTCTGGGGCAGTTCGCCCTACGTCAACACCGGCCCGACCAACACCGCCGCGCTGCTCACCGCTTCGGCTTTGGCGCCGTTTGCTTTGCAAAGCGGCTCGCCCGATTTTTGGCGGGTTTTGTGGCTTTTCACCGTGCTGGTGGGCGTTTTGCGCCTCGGTTTGGGCCTTCTGCGCGCGGGGCCGCTCGTGCGACTCGTGCCCGAACACGCTTTGATTGGCTTTGTCACCGCCGCCGATTTGCTCATCGCTTTGGGGCAGTTGCACGAATTTTTGGGCATTTCGGCGCCGCCTTCGGGAACCGCGAATAAAATCTGGCACCTCGTCACGCAGGGCGTCAATTTCGACGCGCGAACGCTTGGAATTGGCGTTCTGAGCCTGGCGATTTTGGTGGTTTTCGACCGATTTTCCAAGAAATTTCCCGTTGCGCTGGGCGCGATTGTAGTTTCGACGCTCGCCGCGATTTGGCACAACGCGCAGTTCGCGGCCTCCAAACCGATTGCGCTCGTGCGCGACATCGCCGCCGTGCCGTTCGGGTTTCCGGCGCCGGTTTTTTACGCGCCCGATTTCGCGCTTTTGGTGCAAATGCTGCCCGCCGCGTTCGCGGTCGCGGCGATTGGACTGCTCGAAGCGGTTTCGATTTCCTCGACGCTCGCGCTCAAAAAGAAGGAGCGCGTCAATTTCAATCAGGAGTTTTTCGGGCAGGGCGTGGCGCAAATCGCCGGAGCTGTGGCCAGCGGTTTTCCGGGTTCGGCGAGCTATTCGCGTTCGGCGCTCATCGAGGCCAACGGCGCGAAAACGCCTTGGGCGAACATTTTTTTCGCGGTTTCGACGGTCGCCGCGCTGTTTCTGGCGCCGAAATGGTTGGAGCAAATTCCGCTCGCCGCGCTCGCCGCGCTGTTGCTTTTCACCGGCGTAAAACTCGTGGATTTGGGCGCCATCAAGCGCGTTTACGCGACCTCGAAAGCCGATTTCGGCGTGGTGGCGCTCACGTTTTGCGTGACGTTTTTCGGCAAATTGGAGTGGGGATTTTTCGTGGGAATCGTGGCGGCGCTGTGCGTTTTCGTGGCGCGCGCCAAGGAACTTCAGATTTTTGAACTCACGCCGCGCGCCGATGGAAGATTCAACGAAACGCCTTACACGCGCGGCTCGCAGCACGGACGGTGCGACGTCGTGGCGCTGGGGCTGCACGGCGATTTGTTTTTCGGACAGGCGCACGAACTGCGCGAACAGCTCGGCGAAATCGTGCGACTTCAAGAGCCGAAATTCATCGTGATGCGCTTGCGGCGCGCGCACTCGATTGATGCCGCGTGTTGGGGCGTGATTTACGATTTCGCCAAAACCTTCGCCGCGCAGGGCGGAAAGTTGTATTTGTGCGGCCTCACGCCGCAAATCGAAACCACGATTCGCGCCACGAAATTAGATCAGATTCTGGCGAGCGAACAGCTCATCCCGCGAAAAGAAGGCGCCTTCGACGCGTTTAATCTGGCGTTGGAACGCGTCGCGTCGCAGCTCGGCCCCGAAGCGAATTTGTGTCCGGCGTGGCAGGGTTTGGTCGAGAAAGAAAAGCTCAAACAAAGCGTCAGTTTCTGGCGCGACCCGCTTTTGGACTCGAAAACTTTGGGGTTTTTGGAATAATGCGACGCCGTAAATTCACGTTTACGACTGAATTTACGACGCTTTCGCGTTTTTCTCGAAATTGGTTTCAAGGAGCTGCGAAAGTTCGTTGGGGTCGGCGTAGCCGGGAATCATTTCGAGCGGTTTGCCGGAGTTGTGCGCGAAAACCAGCGTGGGAAATCCGGTGACACCGTAGGCGCGCGCGACGTCGGCGCGTTTGTCGCCGTCGATTTTGACCATCACCCATTTTTGGCTGGCCTCGACGACGTTTTGCATCGGATAAACGTTTTCGTCCATCTGTTTACAGACACCGCACCAGTCGGTCGAAAAATTGATAAAAATCGGTTTGTTTTCTTTTTTCGCGCGCGTCATGGCGTTTTCAAACGAGGTTTCCCACGCGATTTTGGTGCCGCCGGGCGCTTTTTGCGCGGGAACGTCGCTCGAAACGGGCACGAGCATCGTGGGTTTGCTGTTGCCGCCAAACGACGCGAAACCGACGGCGGCGGCCAACGACGCGAAGAAAACCGAGGTGATAAGGGCGTGACTGCGATTCATGAAACTTTCTAACGAAGTGTCGCGCGCAGTGTTCCCGCGCGCAAAATCGGTCTTGACGCTTCGTTTTATTCGAGCCTATTTCGCCGAATTCGCCGCGAGATAATCCAGAATTTCCTGCGCGTGTTCGGCGGGCGTCACGTCTTCCCAAACCTGCAAAACCACGCCGTTTTCATCGAGCAAATAAGAATTTCGACGCACTTTCGTCACGGCAACAGTTGGCGCAAATTTTTTCTTTCTAAGCGCGATGGCATAGTGTGTTTTGGACGGGCGGGAAAGGGGAAATTTTCTAAAATCTCCAATTTTGTTTCGTAGTCGCATTTCCATTTCATGTAGTTGCGGCTGCCGCGCACTTTGTAGCGATTGAACGCCACGTAACTCAAAACCCACGTTGGGGAATTTTCGGTTTGTTGTTCGCTCGTTTTCAGAACGATCTTTACGCCCGCCAGCGTTCGCGTTGATTGGCCCTTGGCCGATTCGCGCGGCTGGTTTTCGCGCGGGATTGTGGTTTCGCTGAATCGAACTGGGTAGATGCGCCAGGCTAATTTTTGGAGCAGGGACGCGCGATCGGAGACATCGAACTCATCGTTCAGCAAAATTTCGCGCAGATCGGGCAGATTTTCGAGTTGCGGCAATCGCAGTTCCGGCGGCGTGTGCGTGGTGATTTCGATGTTGGAGATTTGTTTTTCCAGTTCGCGGCGCTCGTTTTGAGTGTTGATTTGCAACGTTTGAAACGCGCCCGATTCGCGGTTTTCCAATTGCGCTTCGATGATCGCATCGGCGATTTTTACTTCCTTTTCGCGCAGTTTTTGGACGCGTCGTTTCAGGCTTTCTACGTCGTGAGATTTCGCAACGAGTGCCGCTTTTCGTTTTTGCTCTTCGATAAAAACAGCTTGCGCGGCAGCAGCGATTTCGGGTTTTTCGAGCAAGTTTTGCAACGCACACGCCACGAAATTTTCGAGTTGCGGCCCGCCAAACGAGGGCATTGAACAGGTGCCGCGCGTGGCTCCAGCGCAACGATATAGATACACCTTTTGGCGTTTTGGCGGTTCATCACGAATGATTCGCACTGATCCGCGCGAGTGAAAACGATCTCCACACGCGGGGCAAAACACGAAACCCGAAAGCAGATAACGGTGTTTTTGGTTTCCGCTGCGCGTTTCGCGCCCCATTTCCTGTTGTGCATTTGCCTCTCGAAATAGCGTTTCGCTGACGATCGGCGGAGCGGAGAGCGGAATAAATTCACCGCGTTCGCGCGGCACTTGATAGGCCACGCGCATCCCGATTTGGGCGCGGCGTTCATCCACGCGTCGCGCGGTTTTTCGCCAGAACGCGCGCCCGATATAGGTTTCGTTTTGGATGATGCCGCGAATCGTTGTGATGTTCCACAGCGCGGCGCCACGCGGGGGATAAGGCGAAGCGTTCAACTCGCTCGCGATTTTTCGCAGCGATTTCCCTGCTGCTGCGGCCTCAAAAATCAAGCGAACAGCGGGCGCTTCGGAGTCCACGACGAAATAATGACCTTCGCTTTCGGGCGGATACTCCCCGCGAATAACGTGGTTTTTCGTGACAATCAAATAGCCATAAGGCGTGTTGGAGCGCGACGGCGTTCGCCCTTCGCGCGCGGTTCTTTCGAGTCCGGCCACCATCCGCTCACGGATGATTTCGCGCTCGAATTCCGCGAACGCTCCCAACTGCGTAAACATCAGATTCCCGACCGCGTTTTTCTCGAAATTCATACCATCGGCGAACACCAAACGCCCGCCCGCGTTTTCGATGCGGCGCCGAATATCGCGCAGCGATTCGAGTTCGCGGCCTGTGCGATCCAGCTTCGCCAAAATCAGCATTTGCGCCGCGCCGCGCTCGATTTGCGAAAGTGCCATTTGCAGCTTTTCGCGCGTGTGATAAAGTCCGCCGGAATTGGTGTCTTCGTAGACCGCGATGATCTGCGCGCCTTCGATGGCCGCGCGCGCTTTGCACGCTTCGTATTGCGCGGCGAACGACGTGTTTTCGCTTTGATTTTCAGTAGAAACGCGCGTGTAGATGATCGCTTTGGGCGGCGAATTTTGGGGATTATTCATCGTTCAAAAGCGCGCGCAGCGGCCCGATTTGCTCCACTTGGCGCTCTAATTCTTCGCGCAGCGCAGCGCGTTCTTTTTTGGTGAGAGAGGCGCCGCGCAGCGCCGCTGCTGCTGCTGTGGCTGCCGCGCCGATGGCGCCAATATCGCGGGCGCGGTTTTGCATCCACGCTGCGCGCTCGTTTGCGTGCGATTTACTGCTTCCGGTTTGGCGCGCGGCGATGGCTTCGGTTTCGCCCTGTTTTTCGGCTCTGGAAAGCTGGCGGAACGCCTCGTATTTTTCCACGCTCAGGCCCGCGTTTTTGGCCGTGATGTGCTTGGAAATCGTTTTGGCATCGGCGCCGCTTCGCGCCATTTCGATTAGCTGCGCGCGAAAAGTCGGGTCTTTCACGGTGCTGATGCGGCGCACGGCCATGATCGCGTTGGGGCGCTCATCGAAAATCGCCAGGACATCGGGATCGGCGCCAATCAGATCGAGCCGGTTTTGCAGATAGCCCGCCGTTTTGCCGGTGTGCGATGCCAGTTCGTGCAGCGTGAAACCGCGCGCGTTTTTGATGCGTAGCAGCGCCTGTGCTTCTTCCATCGGCGTGAGATCGGCGCGAAACGCGTTGGCAAAATAGGCGATTTCAAACGCCGAATCGCCCGCCATGTTTTCGATGATGCAGGGCAAAACCGGAATCGAGTTCGCGCGCTGCTCGTTCGCGTAATTCGCGGCGCGCCAGCGGTTTTCGCCGCTCACGATCGGCAAACGGGCGCCGTCGCGCAATCTGCCGTTCGCGTCCAGCGCGTTCGCCGGAAGGCGCAGTGAGAGCGCGTCAATATATCCCGTTCCGGCGATGCCACCGCCCCGCGCGCGCAGTTCCATGACGTTGCGCGCCAGTGATTCGATGTGCTGCGAATCGAATTCCGTGCGTGGCTGCCCGGCCATCGGCTCCAGCGCCGAAGGCGGTAAAAGAACGATTTGACCGATTTCGATTTCGGGAAGTGTGGTCATCGTTTAGTTTTTTGGCCTCAAATAATCCATTGCGAAAATGATTGCGCCCAAAGCGAAAGCGCCGCCACTCATCATCAAACCGTTTTGGCGATCCTGCATCAGACCCAAATTATTCACTCTTCCGCCACCGAAAAAAGGCACGACCACAGAGGTATCGAAAACCAAGAAAAAATAAGCGATGCCAATAAAGCCAATTCCCATCAAAACCAGTCCCACGATGCGAAGCGGGGCAATCGAAGACGAAATGGCGGCGGGCCTCTGCCCCGGCGCTGGCGCGGTCGGGTGAACTGCCGCAACGGGCGCAGATAGTGTGGCGGCGGCGGCGGCGCGCGCTTTGGCTGCATCGGCCTCTTCCACGATGTCGGCCCAAGGCAAACGGCTTTTACATTCGATGCAATAGGCGACTTTATACGAGTTCGCCGCGTGACAATTCGGGCATTTTCCAATGGGGGTAGCCATGATTTTGTTTCAACAAATCTCCAAAACAATCGGTTGGAATTGGGGGCAACAGCGCGAGGGTTCGGGATGACAACAAAGAAATTTTTCGATGTGTTCGCGCGTGAGCAAAAGCAGCGCGGGGTTGCGCTGCGCGTGATAATTGACAAGTCGGTTGTTCATCGCAACGGCCCACAAAATGTGGGCGTGAAACAAAATGTTGTCTCCGCAAAATCGCTCCTGAGCTTCGATGGAAACCAGCCAGCGGGTTGTGTCGGCGCGCCCCTGCCAATCGTAGACATTGCGAATGTGCGCTTCCAGCAAGTCGTAAACGCGCCCATCTTCGAGAAAGAGCGGCGTCAGAAAAATATCCGATTGCGGCGACTGCGTTTGAGGCGAAAAGCCCCTGGGCTGCGATGAGCCGAATCCAAAATCATCCCCAGTTGGAGAATCCCAGAAACGGTCTTTCAGTTGTCTCTCCTCCGATTAATTAAAGCGAACCTAAAATGCCTTTGGCGATGGCCACAGGCCGCGCGTCGGCGCGTGGCATTTCGTAGGGCGCGCCTTCGCCGTCCACAAGGCGAGGCGTTCCATCGGGGTTTTGTCCGTCCCACGCTTTGAGCGTGCCCGTGCAATCGCCGTCTTCGCCCGCGAACGCCACGAGCGCAATTTCGCCCCGACGCGGCAAACGCGACGTTTTGAGCGGCGAAAGCAACACGAGATATTCATCGTAAATGCCGCGCCCTTCCATGCTTTCGCCGCGCGCACGAATCCAAAAATCGCCGTCAGTGAGGTTCAACTCATCGGCGATATGGCGCGAAACCACGAACGTGGACGCCGCTTCGCTGGCTTCCGAAGGCGCGCCACAAGCCACGCGAATATCGAGCAGCGGCGCGCCCTGCAAATCATCCGGCGCCAGCGAAACCACCGCTGTGCCTTCGATCTGAGCCTTAATGCCAGCCGTAATGATGTCGGTGAAATTGCGCCCTGTGCGGGCTGCAAAATCTTCAAATTGTGCAGCAAAATCGGGGTCTACTTTGAATCCGTATTGCTTGTCTTTTGTCTTGCGCTGTTGCAGAGCGCTGCCCTCGGCAGCACTCGGAGCGAATCGCGCTACTTGAGGCATGAGTATCTCCATGCAAAGGCCGTTTATCAATTTTTAAGCCAAAGCATTAACAGAAAGCATACAGAATAAACTTTTAGTGAAAAAGATTAAAAAGGGTTGCAATTTTGTTTACCGTAATTAATACTTGGTTTAACCGGCTAAGGAGTCCGGTTTTCTCATGGAAAAAGGCGACGAATTTCTCACCGTAAGCGAGGTTGCCGAACGACTCAAGCTGCATCCCAACTCGGTGCGGACAATGATTCAAGACGGGCGATTGCCCGCAATTCGCATTAAGCGGCAATACAGGGTTTTGCCCTCAGCGTTGGACGCTTTCGCCAAAAAAGCCACAATTGTCGGCTGAAAATGCAAAAGCCCCACACGATGCTGGAACATCGGCGGGGCGGGATTCAAAGCAACGAACAAGAAAGCAATGAACAAGAAGATTTTACCAAGTGGCGCTCAAAGCGCCGTCGCGCCCGCCAATGTGCGCGAATTGATGCAGTGTGTTCCGGCCAAATTGCCGTGCGGAATTCACACACAAACGGTTTTCGTGAACCCGATTTTGGCGCGCGAAATTCTCACCGAATTGGAATATCGCGGCCAGCGGCGTTTGCGAAGCGAAGTCGTGGCCAAATACGCCCGCGAAGCGATTTTGGGGCGCTGGCGCATTGATCAGCCGCTCAAAATCGCGCGTTTGGGCCAACACGCTTTTCTGGTGGATGGCCAGCATCGCATGGAAATGGTTTGCATGACGGGTTTGGGCCAGACGTTTCCGGTGATTTGGGTGGACTGCCAAAGCGACTCCGAAGTCGCCGATGCCTACAACAGCGCGGGCGGCGGTGCGCCGCGCACCGAAGCCGACGCGCTGGCCGCGTCGGGACTGATTCAGCGGTTGGAGTTGTCTTCGACGTGGTTCAATCCCTACAAATCGGCGGTCAAAGTCATTCTGACGGAGTTCTCGGCTTCAACGCGGCCTTATTCATTTTCCGAACACGACATCGCGGCGCGCATGGAAACGCTTCGCCCGCATTTCGAGTGCTTGCGCGAAACGATTAAAGGCACACCGCTGCAAAAGCACTTGCGTTGGAGCGGCGTGATGGCGACGGCGCTTTGCACGTGGGAAGTGGATGATGAAGCCGCGTGGAAGTTTTGGCGCGCGGTGGCCACCAACTCCAACGACTTCAAAATTACACAGCTCCTGGGGCAGCGGCTGATGATGGATTACAAGCAGTTTTCGGCGGCGCACACCTCGCGGTTGTGCGCCAATGCGTGGAAACGCTGGCGCCAGAATCCGCATTCATCGGCCAAGGTGTTGGCTCCGCAAGCGATTTCGCAGCCGTTCGCGCTGTGTGGCCATCCGAAATTCACCGGAACGCAACAGCCGGATTATTTGCAGTTGGAACTGGGCTAATGTCCGGTTCCGACTGCCTCAAACCCAAAGAAAAATGAACTCGAATTTTGCTGATGCGGTGGAACTGCCGCTGCTGGAAGTGCGCTGCGATGGCGGCACGCAATCGCGGGCGTTCATGAGCGCGCAACTGATCATGGATTACCGCCAGTTGCTGCGCGAAGGCGTGGTCTTCGATCCGGTCGTGGTGTTTTACGACGGCGCCAACTACTGGATGGCCGACGGTTTTCACCGTTGGCAAGCGCACAAAGACGAAGGCCGCGCGAAGATTTTGTGCGCGGTCAAGCAGGGCGATAAACGCGCGGCGATTTTGTATAGCGTGAGCGCCAACGCCAAGCACGGCCTCAAACGCTGCAACGCCGACAAAAAACGCGCCGTGGAAATGCTGCTCGAAGACGAAGAATGGCGCGAAAAATCGGATCGCTGGATTGCCGAAAAATGCGAGGTTTCCCAACCTTTCGTTAGCTCGGTTCGCAAGCAATCAACTGATAACCGTTATCAGTTGCGAGACGAAAAACGACTGGGGCTTGATGGAAAGCTTCGGCAACTCCCAAAAGCGCGGGGGGAAGTGGCGGCGCCGACGCTTCCGAAGCCCCACGACGTCGGCGCCGAAGCGCCGACGAAGAGCGAGAGCGCAATGCCGCGCGATGCCGTGAGCGGCGAAAGTCCATCGCCAGCCTCGCCGGAGTGCGGGGCGATGATTACGCCTTGCGATGCAGCGCCGCGCGCCGCGCCGTTGACCGCGCCAAAACCCGAAAACAGTTGGATGACCTCGCCGCGCGATTCGCGGCCTTACGAGGAGAGTGAAATCGAAGCGATGGAACCCGAAATCGAAATTGTTGAAATCGAAATGAGTGCGGCGCAGTTGTGCGCTTTTGTGGTGGAAAACGCGGCTACACTGCGCGATGATGATGAGGCGTGGCGCGCGTTCGTGAAACGTTGCGAGGTGGCGCAATGAACGCCCCGCTGTTGAACGCCATCGGCGAAGTGCAAATTTTGGCGGCGTTTGAAGCGTTGCAAGATTTCATCATCGCCGAAGCGCAGCGGCGCGAAATGGCGGGCGATTTGTCGGGGGCTTTGCCCTATGAAATCGCCGCGCTGCGCGTTTCAATCGAAGCCGCCGATCTGCGCGAACGGTTGCAAAACGTGGGGGCGCGCAATGCCGAATAATCAGGATAGTTGGGCAACTAAATCAGCAGTTGGACAATTGCGCCAGATGGCCGATCACGCGAATAATTTGGCGAACCGCTGGGCGCAGTTGGGCGATGACGATCAGGCCCGTGAGTTCACGGGCCGCGCCTTCGATTACGAGATGCGCGCCGATGCCATCGAAAAGCAGCGGCGCCAAGGCCAAAGCCAAAGCCAAGGCGGGCCGCGATGATCAGCGGCCCGGTGAACCTGCTGGCGCAAAACGAAGATTTTATGCGCCGCGTGGCCGATTTCTTAATCGGCTGCCACGAATTGCGCGAAGCGCATCTGAAAACCAAACAGGCCGCAGAGGTGGCCGAAAACTCCGAAGAAAAATCATGTCAACACTTGCAACCAATCCCGACGAAATGACCTATGAACAGGCGTTCGCCGATGATGATGCCGCGCCAGTGGCGCCCGTTGTTCCCGCGAATTTTCAAAAAATTGGAAATCGCATCGTGCCGGACAACGCCCCGGCCCTGATCGTGAACGCGCTGCGCGCGGTAGAAGACGCCAAGGCGCGCGAAGCGGCGGAGTTGGAAGCCAAAACCGCGCAATCCATCGCCGACGCGCGCGCGTTCGTGATCGAACGTTTCGCCGAGAAATTTGGGGTCACTCTAAATTCCGATGAAATCGAAGTGGAAACAGGCAGCGACGGACGTGCAATCCGCGCTGATTTTCAGGTGGACGGCCTGAGATTCAGCATCAATAGTTTTTTGGGAAACGTGCCGTTTTACGTCAACGGCGGCTCCGTCTACGATTTAGAGCAATTGGGGAATCAATTAGGATGGGTTAAATTCGATAGCTATTTCGCGCAGTTGATGGACAGCCAAGGGGAGGGTTGCCAATGATTACCGCAATTTTGGCCGGACTTGTCGTGTTTTTCGCGGGCCTCGCCTTGGGATTATGGGAAGAGCGCGAATATCTCAAATACCGCGCTGTTCGCGCCGAAAAAGACGCGCTCGACGCGGCGGCATTGGCCGAAGAGCGATTGCTGCAAAATTCCCGACTGTTGGCTCGATTGGGCGAAAAACCGAATCTGCCTGTTTCGCATCAAGCGCATTTGAATTAACGATGTCCACACTTTCTTTTACGACTTCAATCGCGCGGCCCGTTTCGCCGCAAATGGCGGATTTTGCGCCGCGTGTGGTGCCGCTGGATCGCTCGACGCCGCAACAAAAAGCGTTCTGGCGCGCTGTTGTGGAAACCGATTCTCACCTGATTCTGGAAGCGCTGGCCGGCACGGGTAAAACGAGTTCGATCGTGAGCGCGGCGGCGCAACTGATCGAAAACGGAACGGCGCCGCGCGACATCGCGTTTTGCGCGTTCAATACGCACATCAAAGAGGAACTGGCGCGCAAAATCCCACCGGGAACGCAGGTTTTGACAACGCATCAGCTTGGACTTCGCGCGATTGCGGCGGGCATCGGCGCGCAGCCGAAAATCGAAAGCAACAAAATTTGGATTTTGCTGGAAGAAATGGAACTCGAAGGCGCGCTGCCACAAGTCGCGTCGCAATCGAAAAACCAGTTTTTCGCCCTCGTTCGCAAGCTCGTGGGATTGTGCAAAAACACGCTAACTTTGCCCTGCGAAGCGGGCAAACCGCAAGAAATTCGCGCGGAAAAGCTGCGCGAACTGGCGCTTGCCTACGAAGTCAATATTTGCCCGGCGGCGGCCAAAACCGCCAAAACCAATCCTCACGCGACGGAGTTGCAGCGCGACGCCGATGCGCGGCAAGACGCGCTGTTTCAAAGTCAACTTTTCACCGTCGTGGCGGGCGTTTTCGAGCGCAGTCTCGACTTAACCAGCATCGTGGATTTTGACGATATGTTGTATTTGCCGTGCCGGTTCGGATGGGCGCCGCCCGCCACGCCGATTCTGTTTGGCGATGAAGTGCAGGATTGGAACTTGGCGCAGCAAAAACTGGTGTGGATGGCGACGGTGGACTGCGGCGGACGGTTCATCGGCGTGGGCGATACGCATCAGGCGATTTATGCGTTTCGCGGCGCCGATAACGATGCGATGAACCGCCTTTATCGCGCGCTCCAAAAATCGGATCGCGGCGTCGAACGGTTACCGCTCACGCTTTCGTTTCGGTGTCCGCAAATCGCCACGCGGCTGGCGCAGAGCATCGTGAGTGATTTCGAGTGTTTGCCGGATGCGCGGGGTGGGCGCGCCGTTGAGTGCGATTTCGAGACGGCAACGGCGCACATCCAAAAAGAAGATTTGGTGATTTGTCGATTGAACGCGCCCCTGGTTTCGATGGCGTTTCGGTTGCTTCGCGCGGGCAAGCCGGTGGTTTTCAAGGGCGATGATCTGGGCGAACAGGCGCGCGGTTTTTTGAAGTCGTTCAAAGAAAAAGACGGTGAAAAACTGCGCGCTGCGATTCGCGCGCACAAAACGAAAGAAATGCTTTCGATGGAGCGCGAAGGCAAAACCGAAAACCAGATCGCGGCGTTCGTGGACAAATGCGATTGCGCGTTGGCCTTGTGCGAAGGGGCGGCGAATCTGGAAGAAATTGAAGCCAATTTACAAGCGATTTTCGGCTCGAAAACGCACAAGGGCGATGGCGTGATTTTGCACACGGTTCACGGCTCGAAAGGTTTGGAAGCGAGGCGGGTTTTCATCATCGCGCCGGAAACGATGCCGCTTTCGTTTGTCAAGAGCGAAGCGGGCAAACGTCAGGAGTGGAATCTGCGTTACGTCGCGCTCACGCGCACGCTCGATGAATTGTGGTTCGTTTCCAAAGACGGCCCGCCCTCGGTTCAGGAATTGAGGGGCGCAGCGCCATGCATCGCCACGCCGCAACAGCCGCAGCTTTTTGAAGCGCAGCCGCTGGCGCAGCCCATAGCTGAACCGGAAAGCGAACCCGAAAACACGAGCGAAACGGAATCGGTGCCATCGCCCGAAATTTTGGTGGATTGGCGGGCCAAAGTGGTGGCGCAGATCAAAATTGCGATGGACGCGCTTCCCTTCGATGCGACATCCGAATACGATGCGTTGCAAGACGCACTTTACGCCGTAGCGGGCAAATAACCGCGAAGCGTTAGGCGTTTCCCGCGAAATGGTTTTTACACGGCGTTCGATTCGCCGCGCGGGTGTTGCCGTTTTTGGCAAAAGGAATTTGGGCTAAAAAAGCCCCAGAGAAAACAATGGGAAAACTTTCCGCAAGCAATTCGGGCACCGCATTCGTGCCCTGCCCAGAAGGGCAATACCAAGCCGTCATTGTTGACGTGATTGATTTGGGCTGGCTGCCCAAAAAGCACAAAGACGAAAACAAAGGGTTTTTCCCCTATGTTCAAATCGTTTACCAAATCGCTCCGGCGAACATGGACGGCGAAGACGTGGTGCGCGAAGACGGCAAGCGTTTCTTGGTTTTTTCGCGCAAACATCCGCTTTCCGCCGATTCGCGTGCCGGGTTCTACAAAGAGGTTTCGAGCATCATCGGTGAACGCGCGTTCAAAGCCGCGCTCGAATCCGAAGAATTCGATACCGAAGATTTGATCGGCAAAAACGTAATTCTCAGCGTCGTTCACAACGAGTGGAAAAACGAGGTTTACGCGAACGTGGAAAATATTTCGCCCTGGCCCAAGCGCATGGGCGAAATCATCGAATCTGAAGATTACACGCGGCGGCACGAACGCGAAAACTATGCGCCGCCAGCGGTGGGAGCCTTCGATAGCGCGGAATTGGCGCGCGCGTGGTGCGAACAAAACGGTTTTGAGTTCCGGCCACCGCGCGAAAAAACCGAAGCTGCATCACGCGAAATCGCACCGTCCAAAAATATGCCACGCGAAAAATCGCCGCAAAACGGCCATCGCGCTGATGTCGCGCACAAACAAAGCGCCGGAGCCAAAGCAGCGGCCCTCGCCAAGGAGTTCGACGCGATGGATGATGACAACGATGTCTTCGCCGACGAATAAACCGGAAATGATCGAAGTTTTGGCGGGGCAATTCCTGCCTCGTCAAAACTTGGAACGTCAGTTTCTGATCGTGTGCGGCACGCCGTTTCGAGCGTGCCCGATTTGTGGGGCGCGTGTTGTGCGCGTCCCCCTTTTTTCTCCCAAAACGGCCCGTCAAAGTGGCGAAAAACTGCGTTTCGTGACCGTTGACGTGCCGCCAAACTTCCAACTGCCCGCCGACTACGGAACGCGGCACAGGTGCAAATAAACCAAAACATGACACCGATTTTTGAAAACATTCCGCAATCTCTCAAAGTCCTGCCGCAGTGGTGCGTCTGGCGCTATGAAGAGCGCGACGGAAAACGAACCAAAGTTCCGTTCAACGCGGCTACGGGCAGCGGCGCGCAATCGAATAACCCGCAAACGTGGCATTCGTTCGATGCCGCGTCTGCGGCGTTCGACAAATCGCAGTCCAACTGCAAACCTTTCGATGGCCTCGGTTTTTTCGTCGGTAATGGCTGCGGAATCGTGGGCGTGGATTTAGACGATTGTTTCGATGCCAATGGCAACTTAACGCCGTTTGCGCGCGAAACCGTCCAAGAACTCGATTCTTACACTGAAATCACGCCATCGGGCCGGGGATTGCGAATTTTTCTTTATGGCCAACTTCCGCCCAAAGGCCGCAAAAAAGGCAAAATCGAATGTTACGAGGCGGGCCGTTTTTTGACCGTGACGGGCCGAAATCTGGGAGGCACTTCGCCGACGATTCAACGCCGTGAATCCGAAATTGTGGAGTGGCATGAATCGGTTTGGGGCGCGCCGGAAAGTTCTCCAGCGCCCGCGCCGCCAGCGATACAAAGCAGCCCGCTTTCGGCGGCGCAGTTGTGGGAGAAGATTTTCGAGTCGAAAAACGGATCAAAAATCGCGCTGCTGTTCGCCGGGGTTTGGGAGGGTGCTTATCCGTCGCAAAGCGAAGCCGATTCCGCGCTGTGCCACCATCTTGCATTTTGGACGCGGCGCGATGGCGGTTTGATGGATGCGATGTTTCGGGAATCGAAGCTGCTGCGCCCGAAATGGGATAAAGCGCACAGCGCCGATGGGAAAACCTACGGCCAAACCACTATCGAACGCGCTATCGCGGCCACAACCGAGGTTTACGAGCCGCACGAAACGCCAAACGTGCGTTTCACCTCTTCGGCGAAGCGGCCCGCGCCTACGAATGAAGATCAGGGCGAAAAACCGAATTCGCGGGCGGCCAACCGTGAGCGCAAAACCGCGCGCACGGCCAACGAAAAAGCCGATGAAGAGGCGGTTAATCGTGGCCTTTACCAGAACATCAATGGCCGAATTCTGTTTTCGGTGGCCAAAGTGAAGGAGACGGGCAGCGGCTCGAACCTCAGCGCGCAGGGCGATTGGATTTGCGACTGGGTTTTCAAGGTCGTGGGCGAAATCCACACCGAAGACGGCCAAACGATTTGCCAGATCGAAGGCCAAACGCACACCGGCAAACCGTTTTCGTTTGAGGCGCCGATGAAAACCGTCGCCGATGCGCGCGCTTTCGCCGCGCTCTGCCAAAACATAATCGGCGCGGGATTCGTGCTTTACGCCGGGCGCGAAAAACATCTGGCGCCCGCGCTATTTACCTTCACCGACCCCAAGGAACTCAAACAGACGCGCAGTTTCGCGCGCACCGGCTGGACAAAGGAAAACGAGTTCCTGATCGAAGGACTTTTGCCGCCCGACTGCGTTTTACATCTGCCGCGCGAACTCGCTTTCGCTGTGCGTGTGCCCAACGAAAGCGAAGCGGAACGAACGCGCGATTTGCTGGACGGCCTGTTTTGCGCGCACAACGGCGATGTTTCGACCTTGGCGGTTTGCCACGCGCTTTTGGCGCCTCTGGCCAAGCGCGGCGGCTGGGGCGATGAAAAATTCGCGCTGTTTCTGACCGGGCGTAGCGGCACGTTCAAAACGAGTTTCGCGCAAATGGTGCTTTCGATTTTCGGCGATTTCGGGCACGATGATCGGCTGCTTCGCTTTGGCAATGGCGGCACAACCAACGCGCTGATGACGTTTCCGGCGATGGCGTGCGACCTGCCGCTCCTCATTGACAACTTCAAACCCGGAACCGGCGGCGGCCAGCGCGACGCGCAAACTTTGGTGCATGGCCTCATCGAAGGCACCGAAAAGAAACGATTGAACCGCGATGGAACGCTGCGCGATTCGCGCGAGCTTGGCGCGTGGATGATTTTCACCGGCGAAGATGCCGTGCAGGATGCGGCCAGCGTCGCGCGAATGCTTTTAGTCCCGGTGCGCTACGATGATGATTCAAACGGCGCGCTGTCGTGGGTTCAGGCCAATTCTCACGATTTGCCGCTCGTGGGCGGCGCGTGGCTCGATTGGCTGGCGTCTGGCGGCGCCGAAGCGTTTATCGCGCAAGCGAAAACGACGTGGGGGCAGCGGCGCGGCGTCTGGGTGGAAACACTGCGAAAGGGCAACAAAGACATGGTGAACGCGCTGCGCGTGGCGTCTTCTCTGGCGCTGTGCGAATGTTGCTGGACAATCGCGCAGCAGCATCCGATTTTAGGCGCGATTTTTCGCAAATACCACGATGTTTTCGCGGAATCGCTACGCGACTGCGCGTTGGGAATGGCGCACGCTTCGGCGCAAAGCCACGAGGCGATCCGGTTTTTGGACGCGCTGCGCGCAATGCTCGATGGCGGAAAAGCGGTTTTGCTGGACCGATTCCAAGACGCCGACAAAGACGAAAAACGCGACGTTTTGGGCTGGCAAGACGAAGATTTCGTGTTCCTCAATCCAGCTTTGTCATTCGCGGCCACGCTGCGGTTTTTGTCCAATCAAAACGGACTCAACGGCGTCGGTTTGCCCACAATTTCCAAACAGTTGGAGCAGTTGGGTTACATTCAAGAAAAAGACGGCGCACACCTGG
>ERZ1066118.884-NODE-884-length-22669-cov-9.825772_pt1 | contig 22669 bp, 16 predicted proteins | sample MGYA00382765_ERZ1066118 | MGnify/ENA primary metagenome ERZ1066118 (study PRJEB33369, sample SAMEA5778348) | biofilm metagenome | biome: Industrial cooling water; feature: Water cooling tower basin; material: Biofilm | place: United Arab Emirates | collected...
CCAAGAATATAAAAAGGAGTTCAAAGCACGGGCAAAATACTACGAAGGCTACCTGTCCAAATATTTAGCGGGTAGCAGTAAGCCAGAAATCGAAATGTTGCTGCTGATGAGCCGAGCCATAGAGTGTGATTTGGAGGAACTGACCGAAATTTTCTACCCAAACTATTACGCTGGTCGCCTAAATAATGATGACTTAAGCAATAGTAAAATTAAACTGCTGGAGTTGTCTGCACTTGAAAACGCCCTAACAGTTACGGAAGAAATTAATCAAATTCCGGAGCTAGATTATAAACTTTTAGAAATCCACAACCAGGTTGCCTATACTAAAGGCAGTCCCAACACATTAAGATGGAGTAAAACCTTTAGATTAAAGGCTTTAAAGGATTATCTTAAAGTGCTGGAAAAATTTGATTATTACAAGTGCGTCAGGGATAAACCCGATGTCGATATTAGCTACTCCGGAGAGCCACTGAAAATTAGAAGAGAGAAAGCTCTGGATTCGGACGATAATGTGGTCAGCATTATTTTTGAGACTCCTTTAATGCAGGATCAGGAGGTGGAATTTACTCTCAGCTATTTTTGCAGTGAGGTGATTGACCGGGACATTGATTTTCACTATACCTGGATTTTGCAACCCGTTGATTTGCTGAGAATGGAAGTTATCCCGCCAGAGCCTGAAAATAATCGCCAAGCCAAATATCACGTACACGTGAACAAAGGTTGTCCTTGGGGAATTGAGCAGATCACCGAATCAGCCGATGTGTTTTTAGATGCCGAGGCTGGCAGTTACAAACTGGAACTATCTAATCCTCGCCTGTACGCTACCTACGGCTTTTACTGGGGCAGAAAATACTGGTAGAAAGTCCGTCTATTTAGTTGAGATTTAAGTAAAGAAGTAGACCCTTGTTACAAACAACAGGGGTCAAAAATACATCCACTCTTTTTTGAACGAGCAGAATGCGGAGTTGGTTCATCACCTTCAAGATCGGGTAAGTTGTTAGTAAGTGATTAAGAACTATCGTTGCACTTCAAGCCAATATCAAAGCAATCGGTAAACCTAAACACCCTCAATAATGGCAATTTTCCCCCGCTGCCACTTTTCGCTATCGGTTATCAACTGCATGTATGGTAACATTTAAAGCTGCGTAGAGATTTGTACGTAGAAACGGGCACAAATTGTACAAAACTCATCGTGCAGTTCCAGTTGATTTGTAGTGAGACTGGAAGAAATTATGTGTAAGTCCGTTCAGTAATGCCCTTAAATAAGACTTCCTCCCTTACTTACACGAAAAAATTTACACTCTCTTTGTGCTGTTTGCTCGTAATTTGTTCAAGGAAGTTCTTATTTAGAACACTCATACTTTAACAGTGTATAGAAAAACTGCTCTTTGTTGTTGTTTAATAAATATTTACAGTATTGCCTTATATGGACACGTTGTAAAGCTTTGTAACCGATTTCTCAATTAGCTTCAACTGTGACTATACCCATAAGCAGCTTGTGACCAATTATCCCTTGATAGTACAAACCCTAAATTTATAGATAGATAATTTTAAACTTAGTTAGCTCGCCGTTTAAATTTAAAAGTCATCGCCCCTTTACCACCAGCTTTCCCACTACCTAAACCAAGTAAACTAATTTTTCCTTCGCCGTTAATTTCTACCGATAATTCCACCTCATCTAGCTGCATTTTAGAATTAGGAGCTTCGGCTTCATCCAACATTTCCCGCATTGCTTGCAGAAATCCCCGCATTTCTTGCTTGAGTTTTGTTACCTCAACCTTGCGCCGGGTAATTACAAGCTCACCTTGTTGCTTGGTAACAGTTATTTCTTCTTGCATTTCAACACCCAACCTACCTCCAATATCACCCGCACTTCTGGAACCACTACGATTGACGACTTCCTCAGAAGTGGATTCTTCAACAATTTCTTCGGTAATAATCCAAATATTTTCCGGTGTTGGCAGTCTTTCCGTTGTATCTGACATCAGGTTTTTATATCTTGGTTATGTATAAACTGTTTTTATAGTATCAGTTTATGGAGGAAGGAAGATGGTGAAAGGTTAGTTGAGAAGGATTATTCCCTTGATTAGGTATGGTATCTTTGTTGACAACAAGCTGCGTCATAATATCGGAAGTAGACAAAACTAGAATCCAAAATCGAAAGATGGGAAGAAATTGGGCAATCGTGATCGGCATTAACAAATATTACAGCTTAACACCACTCAGATATGCCAAAGCAGATGCTGAAGCAATAAAAGATTGGTTTGAAAAGGAAGCTAGGTTTGATCGAGTATTTCAATTTACAGAGGATTCAGCAGCAATTGCTGCTTCTCCCCAGCCTATACCTACTCAACCCACCTTCGCTAATGTTTGTGGATTTTTAGAGTCGCAGTTTGAAAGACCATTACTAAATCCAGAAGATAATCTCTGGTTTTTTTTCGCTGGTCATGGTAGACGTTACAAAGACCAAGACTACCTAATGTTTTTGGATAGCGCTCCCACATTAGTTGATCGAACAGCAATTTCTGTTGATTATATAACCCAGCGATTGCGACGTTGTGGCGCGGATAATGTGGTGCTATTGCTGGATGCTTGTCGCGACGAAGGAAGTCGGGGAGGGTTAGGAATTGGTGAGGATGAACACCAAGGAGTTGTTACCTTTTATTCCTGTAACGCAAATCAGCGATCTTGGGAAATTGATGAGTTGCAGCATGGTGCGTTTACCTTTGCACTGTTGGAAGGATTGCGATTACAGGGAGAAGCGAATTGTGCAACTGTCGAACGTTTAAATCAATATTTGAGTTATTATGTCCCCCAGTTAAATCAACGCTATCGCAAACCTTCACAAAGCCCTTACTTGAGAGCAGAACCACCCCGCAAAATGTACTATATTTTGCTTGATCAGGTTGCCACTCTTAAAGATGCGGAACCATTAAAATATCAGGCATCTCAAGCTGAGAATAGGGGTGATTGGTTGTTGGCAAAGCAACTGTGGAAGCGAATTTTGGCGTTACCTGGTGTTGATGAAGATGCTTGGGAGGCCATTGAGAGAATTACTCAGCGACAAAGTACCGTCTTCAACAATGCATCACGTTCTGAGCCTGCTACTTCTTCAACAGGAGAAAGGGGAAAAATTTCTGATTCTGCTCAAAGGGAAGTACAGAGATTACGCCAGCAGCAGGAAATGGAAAGGCAGCAAAGACAAGGAACACAGAGAGGGAAAAAACAATTTATAGATCTTCATCATACCCAAACCTTAATCAACCGCAGACAATTTTTTAAATGGGCTAGGTGGGTTGGATTAGGTATAGTAGGTGCAGGCTCTTTGATAACAATAGTGTTTAAAAGATTTTTAATTACCCCGAAAATAACGGATATAAAAGGAAGAACATTAACTGCAAGTACAAAAGATAAGTCTTCTCAAATTAGTGCTTTGTCATATGTGTCGTATTCATTGAAACAAAAATTTGGCCCAAATATAGAAAATAAGGTGCAGGTACAAACAACCATTGATGCCGACTTTCAACGGATAGCTGAAGAAACTATAAATAAATGGCTTACTAGACTTGAGGCTCAAGGATTGGATAAAAGTCAAATAGCGTTGGTGGCAATTGATCCTAGTACACACTTTATCAAAGCGCTGATTGGCAGAGCGTATTCCTCCGAGAATTTAGAAACTATAAATCAGCAAGTTGGTTCTGCTCTCAAGCCATTCGTTTACTACGCAGCTTTTGCAACTGGTAAATACGCACCAGATTCAACAGTCGTAGATTCTCCAGTTAGCTACCGTGATGGTGATGGCTGGTACTATCCGAAAAACTACGATGGTGGTTTCAGTGGTGCAATGTCAATTCGTAGTGCTTTAGCACAGTTGCGTAACATTCCAGTTATTAAAATTGGTAAAGCGATAGGTATGAATAAAGTCGTTAAAACCTGTCGTGCCTTGGGAATTATGAGTCCAATGGAGCCTGTAACTTCGTTACCATTGGGTGCTATTAGTGTAACACCATTAGAAATGGCTAGTGCTTACGCTACTTTAGCGAATTACGGTTGGCAATCTCCGTCAACCATAATTATGCGAGTCACCGATAGTAGCGGAAATGTCTTACTTGATAATACGCCAAAACCAAAGTTAGTTCTTGACCCTTGGGCGAGTGCGTCAATTATTGATGCAATGAGTTCGGTGATTACTGAGGGTCCAGGTAAAAGCGCCGCTATCGGGCGCCCAGCAGCTGGTATGATAGGAACAACTGAGGAAAAAAAAGATATTTGGTTTGTCGGTACTGTGCCACAGCTAACGACTGCTGTTTGGATAGGTCTGAAGGATGGCAAATCTAAAAATGATACGAGTGACAACTTGGCAGCAATGATCTGGAGTGATTTTATGCAGGAAACCCTCAAAGGTTTTCCTATAGAGAGTTTTAAGGACATTTCCCAATTTAAAAGACCATCTACAAACTAAATCTTTAATAAGATCATAATACGAGCATTGGTTGATTGGGAAGAGTGTAACCCAGCATTTATGCTTTACTAGAACTATTACAATTAATGGTAGTTACAGCACAGCATTCCCTTAACCTCCTTAGTTACTTCGACTGTGGAATAAGTGCAAAGTTAAGCATTTCTAGCACTTTGAGACTAAAAACCCGGATTCCCGTGTTTGGCAATCCACTCACACTCGTGGCGGTTTCGCAATGAGCGAATCGTCCAGTTCTCAGTTTTATACCCTCCCTTCTTATGACACGCGCTGATTATCTCCTGTTGCCTCTTCTGGTGTCTGAGAGCTAATTCTTTAAAGAAATCCTCGTACTGCTTGCCTGTGCGCTCCTGCTCCTCTTGTAATTCGTAGTCTAGGTCAATGGAGATGGTCAGGCTCAAAGCTTCAATGCAGTCAGGTAACAAGCCGTCAGCTACAAACGCCCAATCATCGGGATCGCCCGCGTCCTCCCCCGCCAGTTCCCATGCTTCCCAACTGTCACTGTAGGCGTAAATTTCTTGGTTTCTGGTTTTGCCGTCCCCTAGGGTCTTAACTTCTTTAAGTGATTTTTTTCTAACCATTGCTACCTGTCTCCCGGATACTACCGCGCCACCACCTCCCATTTTGGCGTATCCTGCAACGATGGAACATGAACTTTTGATGATAGTGTCTGTAATGAGGCAATGCAAAGCTCGCCCCCTTGAGCAATCAAAGAGCGCTACGGTTGAACGCCAGGGTGTAATTAGCACCGTTCAAAAAATCTTCACTCTCCCGCCGTCAAAATTCGTATCGGTTATCGCGGAGATTTGAAGTAGTAATTCTGCCACTAGCCGTAAATCTGACTTGGGAGCGTGAACGCTGTGCAAATAGACGAGCGCTAATAAGCTAAATCCGCAAAATGCTCCCAAAAGGCTGTAAAGGTGCCGATTTGTTCTATTAAGCCCCTGTTGGAGGCAAACCAGCTTGTAGCTTCCTGTTGCAGGCGAGGGTGGGGGCATCGGTGCATCAGGCAGTGCTGGAGAAACTGGCGCATACCGTCCCGCATCGGCGCCATGAGACGTATATTTTGCATATTACAGAAAATATTAAGCTGGTGTTTTGCCTCCCGCAGAGCTTCCCCTTTAAACTTAGCTTCCTCGAATGTGAGCGGTATCACCCCACTTTGAGTAGAGTTGCCCTGATTATCGTCAGGCGCCTGGTTTAAACGTGCCTGGTTGTGATTGTCATTGTTGGAACTGTCCTCAACGGAACTTGGACTGCTGCCCACGGATGCTTCCTTAACGCCCTTAGCATCGGTTTCAGGGTTTTGTACCTGACCTGCTTCTACAACGCCTTGTTGAGGCTTATAGCTGCCATCGGGTTGATTTTTACAATTACATTCCTGTTGCTGGTTAACGGATATTGACTCATCGGTTAGCTGTGGCATAATGTGCCTGGTGTGAACCGCCAAAAACTCTAAGAAGTGCAATAGCAATAAGTTTTGCTTATGGGGGTAAGTTGATTTTTTGGCAGGCGCCGGGAGCTGTTCATTACATTGGAAATACTTATGAATCAATCCATTAAGACTAAATTCAGCTTCAATTACATGAATTAATGAATTTGATGAATTAGAATTGTTTGAACAGGAAGAATTAGAATTAACTTCTTTGGTTAAAGAATTTGAATCTGAAACAATAGAATTAATTTGAATGACAACAAATTGAAAGAGGATTAAACTAATTAAGATTAGAGAAACTTGGTCTTGAGGTTGGTTGGTTGCATTGTCCTGTGCTTCTGGTGTTTCGAGACCTTGCTCACCTTCGCCTGAAGGCTCAGTCTCAAACCCCTCATCTCCTTTCTTATAAATAGCGCTTTCTGCTGCTTCGATTTCTTTCGCTGGCGCCAGTAACAAAAGACCTTCATGTAGGACATGTACGTGTAAGTCCTCCAAACCCTTTGCCTCTTCTGCTTTTAGCTCCATCTCCAAATCCCAAGGGTCAGGCAATTTTGAATACTTTTCCTCTATATAATAGGCACTTACACGTGCTTGCTCCCGCAGGTGTTCAAAAGCCGGGTGCCACAGCAACTTATATTCTTCCTTTCGCAGGGTTGAAAAACTTACTCCTTCGTTATAGGCTTCTTTCGATTTGGCTATTATTGCCAGTTCGCGTTTATAAGCAGTTGCCGGGTAAGTGCCCTCTCCCTCCAGCATGGCTATCACTGAAGTTACTTTGTCTAAAGTCTTTAAATGCCGCTCCCGACTCTTAGCAAAGCGAATTACGTTGCCTTGTTTGTCAAAATGCTCTTTGTAAGTCTTCTCGCGTGGTGGAATGCCCATGTACGGATAATAAGGATAATTCTCCGCGCTTATTGCTCGCTCGCGTACTCGTGTTTCTATCTCATGTTGATGGCGACAATATTTAGTGTAATTTGGTGCGTTTAGCACCTCCTCCAGCATGTAATCCACTAACTGCTCACCATTTAAATGTCTAAAGATAATCCCGTGCTTGGCTAGGGTCAGTAAAAAATTATTGGTCTGATGATACCCAGTCCAACCTTGCGCGATTATTTCCTCTAAGTCGCAGCGAAACTCTTCTGCTGATTTACTGCCGCGTTTATAGTACTTGTGCTTTTTAATCCATTCTTGAGCTTGCGCCATCGCCTCCCGCAAAACTTCCATGTCTTGGTTTTGGGCTGATAGGTCTGCTTGCTGTAAAAATACTTCGATGCTGTCAGAGATAGGGTTTAAATCCCAATCCAGCAAGAATGAATCCTGTTGCAGCGGCAGGCGATGGGGTATGAAGCTGGTGGGTTTGAGAAAGTTGTAAGGTTTGGGGTTGGGGAATAATTCTAAATGCCCGTCTTGAAGTTTAAAACCTCTTTCCAGTAAAGCTTTCTCCATCGTTGCTGCCAACGTAAACGAGTGCAACTGGTCGGGTAGAAAGTAATAAACGTGCAACCCTTCGCTGTCGCTGGAATTTATAACTAAAGGACGGCACAAACCAATTTCTTCCCCTGCTTGGAGTATTCCACCGTAGCGCTCCTTATCGTTATATGGGTGGTTGGCTCCCTTACGGTCAATGTCCATCATTAAATAGTTAGTGTAGGCTCGCGGTCTTATTCCCAGTAGTATTTCCTCGTTCAAATACTTTGACCACAGATTTCTGGGTTCAAGCGGGTAGCGCTTCTCCGTAAACCATTGCGGGCGCCCTCCTGGCAGGGGCACTGAAGCTTGAATGTATCGCCAGCCGTTGTGAAAATAGTGTAGAAAGTGCTGCCCTATCAGGTCTTGAGGAGTTAGAAGCTGAAGCGATGTTTTCTGATGATTTGAAGCTGCGGCAAGTGTCATAAAAAAATACCAAACGGTCGGTTTGCAATGTAAAGCTTGAACAAATATTTTTTGACAGCAGCGACAGTGACCAACCTTGTGTGATAAACTTAAAAGCAACAAGAAGCGATGGGTTATAGAGCCTTGTGCCCTTCCCGTCTGTTTGTTGTTACCTAAAGCTCACAACTGAGTGGTCTAAACACTATTGAAGTAGTTTCTGTCACTGCTTGCGGTGGTAGAAATACAGATTTGGTGGTCTTTTACCCTCCTTTGAATGCTTGGTTTTAACGGCACTAGGGAATTGAAAGGTCGCCAAACACGGACAATCCCTGCCATAACTAATTACTACAATTAAATACTTCCTAAAAACATTTAATCGTGTTTTGACATCATACCCTTGAACGGCATCGCTGCTCAAGGGTGTGCTGCTTTTAAGAAAAATTTCACAAAACCGCAAAACATATCCTTGCTTAGTTGTTGAGCTACTCGCACGCTCTCCTAGATGCTTTTGCTTGCGTGTACTTCCTTTGCCCTATCATTAAAGCTGCTTATACTTGTTGTTGAGATGAATACAGCACTTTTGCTAGCTAAAGCGGAGAAAATAGGTAATAGTGCCTCGAAGTGAGAGAATTGAGGCTGGCTAATTTGACAGTAAAATGAAAGTAGAAACCTACAATATATTCCTGAATGCCTATACCCAGTTAGAACAAATCGTATCCCAGCTATACGACGCGGCAGATAATGCCGTGGACAATGGGGACTTGGACGATGCCAGTCTGCTGCAAAGTAGAGCCGATATACTATATGTACAATTAGAAAATATTGACGTTGCCCTAAGAGAATTTGAGGTATGATATGGAACTAAAAAGCAAAATTAAAGAGTTAAGCAGTCAAGCTGCCTCCTTGAGCCGTCAAGCCATAGAAGCTTCTAAGGTAAACCGTAAACAGGGGCTGGAACTAATGCGGCAGGCAAGGGACGCTAGTAAGAATTGTCAGGCGTTAATACAGCAGTTGAGAGAAGCAGAAGTTAAAAGCTAAAATCACATATTTAAAGCAGAGGTTAGAACCCTAATACTGAGAAGTGGATGTAACGGTTCTAACTTCTAAAACTTTTAAAGTAACTAGTGGCTGAAATTTCATAAATTGAAATAGCTGCTATCAAAATTGCTATCACATGCACAATCAAAAACTACCATCCAGCGAAATGCTTCGCGTACCTACTGCTTTAATACCCGCAGTAAAAAACTGTCTCGTTTGCACCACAAAGGGCACGCAACCGCCCTCCTGCAAGCGCTTGAGGATTTAATCATAAGCTTTGATAGCAGCGCTGATAGCACACTACTCCTTAATTAAGCGGTACAAAATATTGAAGTAAAACTAGATAAAATCGAATCTAGGCTCGCAAATAAACTAGAAGCCTTAGCACCAAACTTGAACAGCTATCGAGAAATGGGAACGCTGCAACTAAAGGCAATTATAATACGCGCCGTTTCAACTCGTATTATCCCAACCAACAACAACCGACCACTCGATGCTTTTACTAGTTGCTACCTAGGATAAAATGGTTATAGAAACCATTTGATTTCTTTTACCTAATCTGTTACATAAAACTGTTATGGCTTACAGTTCAGATTTAAGTGTAGAAGAATTTGCTATTCTTGAGCCTCTTTTACCAAAGAAACTTAGAACTAGACCTCCAATTTGGTCTAAACATCAAATCTTAAACGGTATCTTTTACCAGCTAGTCAACGGTTGCAAATGGGAGGACTTACCAAAAGATTTACCACCGAGCGGAACTATTTTTTATTGGTTTAATACTTGGAAGAAACAAGGTGTTTGGTCTGATATTTTACAACAAGTTTGGGTGCAATCAAGGCTCAAAAAGGGAAAAAAAAGACCTACCGTCACTACTTATATCAGACTCTCAAGCAGTTAAAAATACTGAATCAGCCAGAAATAAGGGCTTTTGTGCTTACAAGTGTACCAATGGTATTAAAAGACATTTAACAACCGATACTTTAGGTTGCCCGCCAATGCTCCATGTCACCACAGCTAACGTTACTGATAATCAAGGATTAATTGAATTGATAACTAAATATTTAGCCTTTTTTAAAAACAAGCCTGTCAACACCAAGAAAATAACCTTTCTTTTGGATAATGGCTTTTCAGCCAAAGTATTAATGACTGAACTAGCCAAAATCTACCCTCAAATACATACTAAAATTAAATTTCAAGTTACACCAAAACCACAACAAGACCCTCTCAATAAGGGTTTTAAACCAGTACACAAAAGATGGATTGTGGAGCAGTCCAACAGCTTTATGGAAAAGTGTAGAATACTTTGGAAGAACTGTGAGAAATATCTTGATACCAGTGTGGCAAAAATGGAATTATGCTTTATCAGGATTATGGTTAAGCGATTGGCGAGGAGGTAGATTTCAAATGGTTTCTATAAAGGCTACTTCACTGGCGCCAACTGCAAATCAATTGTTGAAAATTCCTGTAAACATTATTGACACGAGGCTGTCTCTCCTCCCTTCGCAGCCAAGTAGGCACAGAGTGTTTGTTGGTAGGCGCAATTCAGCCAAAAAAATTTCATTTTCAGTAGATACCGACGTATTATATAGAGTGAGAATGAGCGTTTAGGCTCTACCTGTACCCCAAATTGCCCCTATATATTCCCATGAGTGCCCATGTTTACACCCTAGAGAAATCCTACGCCCTCTCCATAGGGGACAGTTTTAAAACGCTCGAAAAAGACCCCGATGTCATCAAGCAGCTTTTGAGGGATACGCGCAGTGACGGGACAAGACGCTCCTACGAAAAAGATTTACGGGATTTTTTCAATTATTCCACCGAGAAAGAACCAGCTCGCGATACGGTCTTGGAGTTTCTACACCTAGAGCAGCGTCAGGCGGTCGCTCTCGTTCTCCAGTTTAAGGGCTATCTCATAAATGAGCGAAAACTGGCTGAAAATACAGTCAACCGAAAGCTCGCAGCCATCAAGTCAATGGTGGCAATGGGCAGAAGACTTGGAGTGTGTGGCTACGCTCTAAATGATGTCAAAGCCGAAAAGGTACAGGCTTATAGAGACACATCGGGTATAGAAGCCAGCGAGTACGCTAAAGTGTTAGCATTAATTGACCGCGCAACACTTAAAGGTAAGCGCGACTACGCTATCTTGCGCCTGTTGTGGGACAATGCCCTTAGACGCAATGAGGTTTGCGCTCTGGATGTGGGAGACTTTAACTCCCAAGCGGGTACGCTCACTATTTACGGTAAAGGGACAGGCACGCAACAGACAGTTATTGAACTAACCCGCAAAACCGTAGAAGCTCTAAGTGACTGGATTGTAGCCAGTAAGAAAACTGACCCTGACCAAGTTTACGAACCGATGTTTGGCTCTCTAGCTTACCGCAAGGGAGATATAGAAGACAGGTTAATCGGGGAATCGATTCGGCGCCTAGTGGTAAAGCTTTGTAAACAAGCGGGCATTTCTAAGCGAATGTCCCCGCATCGTGTGCGCCACAGTTCCATCACCACCGCCCTCGACCACAGCAACGGGAATTACCGCAAGGTGCAAAATCTGTCCCGCCACGCTAATATCGATAATATCCAAAAATATGACGATAATCGCCAACGGCAGAAGCAGCAACGGGAAATCTCGGATGTGTTGGCGGATTTGGTTTGAGTACACACAAGTAGAACTGATTGCTTGAGTACCCAAACTTTCAGGTACGCAAAACCAACTTGCGCTTGAATAATCTTGAATAATTAATATAGACGCGCGCAGGTAAGTACCTAAGTACCAACAAAATTTATTTTCTAATCGCTGATATTTTTCTCTCTAAAGAGTAAATTTTCACAAACAAGTGGGTACTAGCTATCTGCCTATATGTATAGTGAGAGATGCTGTTCGATTATCCTTCTCTCTATGCCCCAGCCGATGCTTGCCGAAGACTACGCCTACTACCCTGTCAGTTTTGAAGAAGTTGCGCTACAATACAAAATTGGCGCACTCCTTGCTCATGGATAAACTGAAGGAGTTCGCACGCAGTGCAATGTATATGTCAAGCCATTTGTTACAATTTGTAAGGCTTTAGGCTAAACAAATATTTCCAGTAATCTAAGAGCGTGATTAAATTAGTATATTGCTCAAAAAAAAATGGAATGAACGAGTTTAGTTACGTGGTCGGGGTGACAAGGCAAGTCAGGGAAGGCTTAATTTTCTGGGCTGAAAAAGCGAGAGAATACGTGAATACCTATTATCAAGGTGATGAAGAAAACGCCAAAGGAACCAATTTCTATACAAGTATCTTGAAAACAAGACAAATTGTAGATAGTTTGTTTGAGAAAGAAGAAGGTTTGCGAAGTGTAATTGATGACCAGAATTTATTAGCTTGCGTGTGCATAATTCAAGAAACATCTGTTTTAATTGAGCAAGAGATGACTGATTGCATTGAAATTGAAAGCCTGACCAATAGTCCCTGGAATACAATTGAACACCTGCTGCCCCAGAAAAGGAAAGGAGCGGCTACATCACTCATCGAAGGTATAATACTTGAAAGTCGCACTTTAGGCTTGAGCAAAGTATTCAAGTTAATGACCATTCCAGGTGCGAAAAGATTTTACCAAAGACTAGGGTTTGAAGAAACCGACGGTTCGGGAGAGATGCTACTCAATGAAAATCAAGCCGCAATGCTCCTTCTTGACCTTGACCAAAAACGCAATTCCACTACTTTTGATTAGAAAAGGTTTAATTATATGTCACAGGAATTACCAAAGGTAGGAAAATCTAAAACTTACGAGCCAACACCAGAGCAACTTGAAAGGTGGAGAGAAATTGATGAACTTGAATCGGGTGCTATTGCTGGCAGGCTACCACCAGAAGAGGAACAAGCTCGAATCGTCAAGGAATTTTTGCATACCGATTTTATAGCAAACCAGCTTGAAAAGGTACGTATTCATAAAGAGAAGCTATTACAAAAGCTAAAATCAGCCGAGGAATACGAACAGCTACTGCTGGAAAAGCAGCAGGAACAAAGCTAACTCAAGGGGAAGGGTTGCAAAAGAAAGAGCCATTTTTTGAGTAATCAGTCCCAGCAGCAGAGTTACTATTCCAGAAATTCCAAAGTATGAGACAGTAAAGGTATCAATTTTGGTTGGCTCAAGACCGAGTAAAGACGTGGTAAAGTTATGTAAACAATAGCTCTGTAACCCCCGCGACACAAAAGCTGAACCGTTATTCCTAAATTCATCAAGCCAACTGTGCTAGTGACTGCAACTACCAGCCTTTTTGATGGTAAGATAAAAATTGGTTATAGCTAACATAGAAATTTCGCCAGATATTGTCCACAAAAGAGTGAGATTGTTACCTCAACTTCAGCAGGAGCAATAACAGTGACATTTAAATTTCTCTTGCTCGATGACAATACTCAAGACGCTGAGGTTATTAAAGCCGCCCTAATTTCCAGTGGTATTGACTGCGAATTGCTGAGAGTGCAAACCCGCTCCAACTTTATCGAAGCGCTCGATAGCAATGTGTTTGACTTGATTTTGGCATCCACCACACTGCCTGATTTTGATGGTCTCGATGCCCTGACAATTGCCCGCAACAAGAATCCCGACCTTCCATTTATTTTTGTCTCTAGCAGTTTAGACGAGCGGGTGGAGATTGAAGCTCTTAAAAATGGCGCCACCAGTTTCGTACTGAAAGAGCGACTTGGGTGCTTGGTGTCGTATGTTGAGCGGGCACTGCAAGAAGCTAAAGAAAGTCGAGTGCGTAAGCAGACTTCCCATATGTCCCTTGAGCAGAAGCGGCTGCTGGAAATGATTGCCTCCGGATGCCCGCTTTTCGACTGTTTGGAGGCTGTGTGCCTTTCCCTATCCCGGCTTAATAAGAGTACCCGCGCCTGTTTTTTGTTGCCTGATGAGCAAAGACTGGCTTTTACTAGCTCGATTACCCCTGATTTTGCTCCATCCTTTGGGCAAGGACTACTGAACTCTCCAATCAATGATTTGTGTATTGGTACTTGCGGTGAAGCCGTATACTGCGGTCAGCCCGTCACTTGTGCCGATATTGCTAATGACGAGCGTTGGTCTCTTGGCTGGCGCCAGTTGTGCGTGGCTCACGGGATACTAGCGTGTCATTCGACCCCTGTGCTAGGCACTGATGGTTTGCCCCTTGGGTCGCTGATGTTGTGTTTTGATAGTGCCCGCCTGCCAAGCGATTGGGAATATCAACTTGCGAGCTTTGGCACTCAAGTTGCCAGCATCGCCTTCGAGCGAGACCGCTCTGGCAAGCAACTGCGCCAATCAGAGGAAAAGTACCGCACCCTCTTTGAGTCCATTGACGAAGGTTTTTGCATCTGCCAAATGCTGTTTGAGGCTAACGGAAGACCGATTGATTATCGGTTTTTGAAAGTCAACCCAGCCTTTGAGATAATGACGGGACTGAAGGAAGCTACGGGTAAAACGGCACGCGAGCTAGTTCCCAATCTTGAAGCTTTCTGGTTTGAAATTTACGGCTCAGTTGTCCAAACACGCCAGCCCGTTCGGTTTGAAAATCAATCGATGGCTATGAACCGTTGGTTTGATGTCAACGCTTTTTGTATTGATGAGGCGCAAAGTCACCAGTTTGCCGTTCTGTTTACCGACATCAGTACACGCAAACAGTTTGAGCAGGAACGCTCACGGTTTTTGGCTGTCGGTTCAGATTTACAAGTAATTGCTGGTAGCAACGGTCGTTTCCAATGGGTCAGCCCGACTTTTGAACGAACGCTCGGTTGGACGGTAGAGGAAATGACATCCCGCCCTTGGACTGATTTTATACACCCGGACGATATTAGCCAATCCACAAAGGAAACTGACAGTGTTTTCTTGGGCAAGGAAATATTCGCTTTTGAAAACCGTTATCGGCATAAAGATGGCTCCTACCGCACCTTTCTTTGGAAAGCACAACCCTACCCTGAAGAACAAATAGTTTACGGAGCTGCCGTTGACATCACTGAGCGCAAACAGGCAGAAGAAGCCTTGCGCCAAAGCCAGTCCCGCTTTCGATTAATGGTGGAAAGTGCCAAAGAGTACGCTATTTTTACCCTCTCACTTAACGGTATAATTACTTCTTGGAACTCCGGCGCCGAAAGACTTTTGGGTTATACAGAAACAGAAGCTCTGGGGTGCAAGGGTCAAATGATTTTCACGTCCGAAGATAACGAGCTTAATAGAGCCGAGTGGGAGATGCAAACCGCCCTGACAGAAGGACGAGCCGAAAACGAACGCTGGCATGTTCGCAAAGGTGGTAGTCGCTTTTGGGCTAGTGGTTTAATGATGCCCCTACTTTCGGAGACGGGTAACACGCAGGGATTTGTCAAAATTCTGCAAGACAAAACAGAGCAGAGACAAGCTTCAGAACGCTTGCGACTCCTGTACGAGACGACGAGCGATTTACTAGCGACCCCTCAACCGCTCCAGTTGATGAGTAACCTCTTTAACAAACTCTCTCAAAGTCTTCAGTTGGATTATTACTACAACTACATAATCGAAAAAAAAGACAACCAATTAATGCTGCATCTCAAAAACTATGAGGGAATTTCACAAGAAGCAGCTCAGTCGATTGAATGGATTGAATTTGGGCAATATCTCTGCGGGCTGGTGGCAACTGAGCGGCGCCAAATTGTTCTTGATAAGGAGCAAATTTCCACCCATCCAAACGCACGGCTTGTTTGCTCAATGGGTATCACTTCTTACGCGGGTCAACCATTGATTGTGCAGGGAAGGTTCTTGGGAACGCTCTCTTTTGCCAGCCGCACTCGCACCAATTTTACCTGCGAAGAAATTGATTTGCTGCAATCTGTGTGTGAACAAATGGCAATCGCCATTGAGCGGGCAAATTTAATCGCATCAATTCAGCAGCAAGCCGAGCAACTGCAACAAGCCAACCGCATAAAGGATGAATTTTTGGCCGTACTGTCACACGAACTGCGTTCCCCTCTGAATCCAATTTTAGGCTGGTCAAAAATGCTGCAAACAGGCAAACTAGATGCAGCCAAAACCGCTCAAGGTTTAAGTGCGATTGAGCGCAATGCCAAGTTGCAAGCCGAACTTATCGAAGACTTACTTGATGTCTCACGAATTTTGCAAGGCAAACTCAGCCTCAAGGTTTACCCAGTCGATTTGGTGCCAACCATTTACGCTGCAATGGAAACAGTGGAGCTGGCAGCCCAAGCCAAATCGATTCAAATACAAGCAAGACTTGAATCAAATGTAGGGCAAGTATTGGGGGACGCCAATCGCTTACAACAAATAATTTGGAATCTGCTCTCTAACGCCGTCAAGTTTACCAGTGCAGGTGGACAAGTAAACATAACTCTTGAGTGTCTTGACGATAGTGCCCAGATAAGAGTTAGCGACACAGGTAAGGGTATCAATCCCGACTTTCTCCCTCACGTTTTTGACCACTTCCGCCAAGAGGATGGTGCCACCACTCGCAAGTTCGGGGGCTTGGGTTTAGGACTGGCAATCGTGCGGCACCTGGTCGAACTACACGGGGGAACGGTCGAGGCAGAAAGTGCAGGTGAAGGAAGAGGTGCCACTTTTATTGTGACATTGCCGCTTATACAAAATCCATCCGAAACTACCCTAGATAGTAAATTATCTGAGCCATCACTCAATTTAGATGGTATCAAAGTTTTAGTAGTTGATGACGACACCGATACCCGCGAGTTTATTGCTTTTATGTTATCCACCTATGGAGCGAAGGTAACTGCCGTGAGTTCAGGTGCTGAAGCTCTAGCTATTTTCACTCAAAATAGACCTGATGTATTAGTGAGCGATATCGGGATGCCCCAAATCGATGGTTACATGCTAATGCGACAGTTGAGAACTTTGCCACCAGAGGAAGGAGGTCAAATACCAGCCATTGCCCTAACCGCCTACGCTGGAGAAGTCAACCAACAACAAGCTTTGCAAGCCGGATTTGGGCGCCATGTATCTAAGCCAATCGAACCACTAACCTTAATTGCCGCGATTGCTCAGTTGCTCAACCCAACTGCAACAGGTGGCTAACTTTTGCCAGCAGTTTATCAATCTTAATGGGTTTGCGAATAAAACCATTTGCACCACTGTCCTCAACTCCTTGTGCAATACTTGTCTCGTCACAACCTGTAAATACTAAAATTGGAATAAAAGGTAGATTGTGATTTTGGCGAATATGCCTGATAACTTCCCAGCCGTCCATACATGGCATTACAATATCGAGCAATATTAAATCAGGAGGTGCAGCTTGGATTTTAGCGAGAGCTAACTGACCTGAAAGCGCTGTCTCAACAATATATCCTTCTGATTCTAAGAGAGTTTGCAGCAATAAAACGTTGTTAAGTACATCATCTACAACCAGAATGTAGCTTTTGTTGCAATAACTCACTTTTAAAAAACCTTTGAAGAACTGGGATTAATTTTCAGCACAGTCTAGCCCAAAACGGCGGGCAATTGCCAAAGCTTCACTTCGAGGTATCAACTGCTACTAAGTTTGCGATTAATAATGCCAGTTGAAGCGGTTCGACAGGTTTGGCAATATGGGCTTGGAAGCCAGCGTCAATTGCTTCAAGTTGGTCTTGCTCGCTGGCATAGGCAGTGAGGGCGATGGCTGGAATTTGTCTCCCTATTTCCGCATCCAACTCACGCACTCGCTGAATTAAAAAATACCCATCTTGCGAAGGCATTCCAATATCGGTTACAAGCACGTCATATTGGTTAGGGTTTGCACTCAAAGCAGCGAGCGCTTCAGAGGCAGATGTTGCGGTTAATACCTCAGCCCCATAGTTTTCGAGCATCAACTTCAACAGTTCAAGGGTACCACCATCATCATCGACGATTAATATCTGCAAGCCAGCCAGCAAGGCGGTAGTCAGCTCGGTGTTTGAGGATGGTTCTAAATCGCTTTCTGGGGTTGATTCTTCGGGCGGTGATAGCGCGTCGCCCGATGGAGCCGTTGGTAAGGGCAAGCACACAGTCAACGTAGCTCCTTGTCCCTCCCCCGGACTCTCGGCTTGTACCGTGCCCCCGTGCAGTTCAACCAGATGCCGCACGATTGATAGCCCCAATCCTAGTCCTGCAACCGCTTTGGTGGTACTAGAATCGCCTTGACGGAAGCGCTCAAAAATATAGGGCAACAAGTCGGGCTTAATACCTTGCCCTGTATCGCTGACTTGAATTTGAGCCGAGTGTCCGTCGCAATCAAGCTTAATTTCCACTCGCCCGCCTGGGGGTGTAAACTTGATGGCGTTTGATAAAAGATTCCATAAAACTTGTTGCAAGCGATCGCTGTCGCCGACAATTGTCACAGGACTTAGGGATGAAACAATTTCAATATTCTTGGCTGAGGCTGATAATTGCACGATGTCCAGGGCGGCTTGCACGATTAAATGTAAATCGTGAGTATCGACGTTAAGATTCAGCTTGCCGCTGGTAATGCGTGAGACATCTAGGATATCCTCAACAAGTTGAGCTTGGGCTTTGGCACTCTGCTCGATTTGTTCTAAGCCACGGGCAACTGTAGCTTGGTTGAAGGTGCGGTTGCGGAGGAGTTGCGACCATCCCAGCGTAATATTGAGGGGGTTGCGAAGTTCGTGTGAGAGGTTCGAGAGAAATTCATCTTTGGCTTTGTTAGCGGCTTCTGCCTGACGGCGAGCTGATTGCTCCTGGGTTAATAGCCGCGTTCGTTCAATCTCGAACTGCTTGCGCGTCGTGATGTCTTCGATTAACAGTAAAATCTGAGAAACGTTGTCTTCTCGCTCCAGCTTACAAGCATTAAGCAGCATGGTTTTTTGCCCAATTTGCTCAAAACAATGCTCCACCTCAAAATTGCGAACCTGAATATTGTTGGTTAGAATCTCTTCAAGGATAGTGAGTAATTGGGGAATATTCCACTGCCCATTGCCTAACTCAAACAGGGGAGATTGTGCGGTTTCGAGGGCAGAAACTTGAAACATTTCGTAAAAGGAGCGATTGGCAATATTCACCCGCATATCTGTATCTAATACCACCAGTGGGGTTTGCACCGTGTCTATAATTGTTTCGGCGTAGTTGCGGGCTGACTCTAAGGTACTAGCATTGCGTTTGAGAGCGTCAATGTCAATAAAGAGCATTGTTACCCCGTCAATTTGGTTCTCAGTCGTGCGGTAGGGGCGAATACGCAAGGAGTACCAGTAACCTGCCTGAGTTTGAATTTCCTGCTCTTGAGTGTTGAGCGTCTCTAAGACCTCTAAAATCATCGATTCTAAATTAGGAACGTCAATATTGACGCGCAAATCGCTGAAGGGGCGACCGATATCGGTGGGAATGAAATTGAACAGTCGCTGTGCTGTTGGGGTAAAGCGGCGAATTTTTAAATCATTGGTCAGCATCACAATTGGGACACTGATGCTGGTAAGAAAATTGTTCAGATCGCTATTGTCTCGGTTTTGTTGGAGGTTGCGAGAGCGAAGTTCATCGTTGGTGGTAGAAAGTTCTTCGTTGGTAGCTTGAATCTCTTCTTTGGCAGTTTGCAATTCTTCGTTGGTGCTTTGCAACTCCTCGTTGCTGGATAATATTTCTTCATTGGCTACTCGAAGGCTTTGGTTAAGATAGTTTTGTTCCTGAATTACGGCTTGTAAATGCGCTTGAGCCGAGAGTTCTCGCTGCGTAGCCGCTGCCAGCGCCTGACGCAGTTGCATAATCTCACGCTCTAAGGAAGCTGGGTTCAGACTTTCAGTGGTAGAAGGAGATATATCAGTAGTTGGAGGTAAAACCGCCTCAAAAAGCACTAAAAAATAGAGATTATCCACGATGGCAGGGCGGAAGGGAATTGCTTCAAGATTGAGGAGTATCGCCCCTTCTGGCGAAGGAACCTGGATTTGTTCTTGTCGAACTGAAATATTTTGGGTTTGAGCTTGATAAATTACAGTGCGAAGCGCGGTTTCCAAGCCCGACCTTGCCATCATCAATAAGTTTAAGTCAGTTGTTCCAGGGGAGAGCCTTAGATAGGGATTGATGTCTCCTCGCATTTGGATAATATCCATTTGGTCGTTGACTACTACCGAAACAGGAGCGTAACGGTTGGAGATCAGTTGGTCAACTTCTCGTCCTAAATCAAAGTTATTTACGATTTTTTCAGTCAAATGCTTCCCACTATCGACATTGACAAGTAGGTTAGAACTAGTTGTGAACGAAAACAAGGGGCGATTTAGGCTCAATTTTCGAGCATAAATTTTAAATTGTTCGTTGACTGAAGTAAATAAGTCTAAAGAGGTTTTGACGCTTTCGCTAGTACCTAGCAGCAGAAAGCCGCTTAAGTTGAGACTGTAGTGAAATAGGGACATAATCCGTTCTTGCAATGTATCTGATAAATAAATCAGCACATTGCGACAGCTAATCAAATCGAGATTAGAAAATGGCGGGTCGCCACCTAAGTTGTGTTTGGCAAAAATGCACAGTTCGCGCACAGCACTGCTAATTTGATAACTACCGTCTGGCAGTGGCACAAAGAAACGATTGCGTCTTTCTCCTGAAACCGCCTCCATCTGGGCTTCTAAGTATACACCTGAGCGAGCTTTGTTAATTGCCGCTTCGCTGATGTCGGTGGCAAAAATTTGAATTGGCGGTATGGTGGCTCTGGCGCTGAAAAACTCTAATAAACACATGGCAATTGAGTAGACTTCTTCGCCCGTTGAACAGCCTGCCACCCAAATGCGAATTGGAGTATCGAGGGATTTGTTTTGACTAATGGTGGGAAAAACCTGCCCCTTTAAATGTTCAAAAGCTTCAGGGTCACGGAAAAAACTGGTGACGTGAATTAGGATTTCTTCGTACAAGGCTTGAACTTCAGCCGGATGTGATTGTAAATACTGAGCGTAATCGGACAAGCTGTTCAACTTATACAATAACATTCGCCGCTGCATTCGCCGATTTAAAGTCGCTGGCTTGTAGTGGGTAAAGTCAACGCCTGTGATCGTTCGCAGCTCTGCAAAAATTGTGGTTAGGGCGCCTCCTGATTCGGGTAACTTTGTAACGACCGGGAGGGGCTGTGAGTAAAAGGAAAAACCACTTTGACTGAGGGTTGTCAACTCTTGGGCAATAGATTGGGGCGGCAGTACAAAATCAACATTGCCAGTGGCAACGGCAGTATTGGGCATACTGTCAAATTTGGCTGTGTCTTCACATTGGGCAAAAGTTACGCCTCCAGCAATTTTAATGGCTTTTAACCCCCCTGAACCGTCTCCATCTGTACCCGACAGGACAACGGCGATGGCTTTGTTACCCCGATCTGCTGCTAGGGAGGTAAAAAATGTATCGGCTGGCAGATATTTACCCTGTGTTTTTTGGCGAGGTGCTAAATGTAGTATTCCCTCTCTTAGCGTCATTTGGGTATTAGGTGGAATAACATAGACTTCATTTGGCTCGACCACCATCCCATCTTGTACCTGATGCACAGGCATTGTTGTCACCCTACCTATAATTTCGGACAGTAGGCTTTCGTAGTCGGGGGATAAATGTTGAATTAGTACAAATGCCATACCCGTATCGGTGGGTAAATGCCTAATCAGTTCTGTAAATGCTTCTAGCCCACCTGCTGAAGCGGCAATTCCCACAATGGCAAAGGGAGCATCGATTTTGGGTGACTGTGCAAGGTCAATATCAAGTATGACTTCAGATGCGACCGATGAGGATGCACTTTCACTAGAGAGCGGGTCAGAATTCATAGTGTGAGGGGGCGGATGGAGCAATGCGGTCGCAGGTTCAACATTAATTCGGAAAGTACTGCTCTAGCAAACGGTAAGCGATTACTTGGTCAGCCTCAATCTCACTGTGACTTATTTCTATAAGCAGAGCTTTGAGTTGCCGGGAGGCTAAGGGCATTGGTTTAGCCCGATAATTCTCCCATCGGTTAACCGTCACAAGTGTTACGCCAAGCTTTGCAGCAAACTGTTCCTGAGTCAATCCACACAAAGAACGCAGGGGGCGAATTAGAGCATTTGTATCAGCAGAGCGAGATTTGGCTAGGCTCATCTTCAATAACCTTACTTAGGTAAAACCTAACTTAAAGGGTGATGCATCAGCTTTATACTTAATACTCAACCATTTAAGAATCTTTGCCAAATCCGTCAAAAGGCACATTTGCGGTAAATAACTCTTGCTTTACTTCGGTCTTACAAGTATTTTCATTTTTAATATCAAATTAATAATTTGAGTGACATTCTATTGCGACAAGGTGTTGTTTAACTTCTTGATTGATTTTGATACAAAACTTAATAAAACTTTAGACAGGCGCCAACTGCTAAATATTTCAGTGCGGTGTTGCTTGCAAGAATTTATGCGTATTTCTACCGAAGCGATTCTAATTTTACTCGTGCTATCTTAGCCTTAGAATGCTACTCGTAAAAATACTGTTTACGGCTAGTGAGTAAAAAATCTTAGAGGCTAGGTGCTTAAACTGGAAGCGTTTATTTACCTACTCTCTTTCAATTTTGTTTGATGAAGTTGGAAGAGAGAAAATCGTCAAAAAGTGGACATCACCAAGAACATGTCCCCCCACCGGGTACGGCACAGCTCCATTACCACCGCTCTCGATCACAGCAACGGGAACTATCGCAAAGTGCAGAACTTGTCCCGGCACGCCAACATTGACACTATACAAAAGTACGATGACAATCGCCAAAAGCAAAAGCAGCAACGAGAGATTTCTAGTCTGCTGGCGGATTTGATAACACATTTGTACACAGTTTTGGAGGCTTCTAACTATTGTCGGTTGTTTTACTATTGCAAAAAATCTGAAAATTGGAACAGTAAACCAGGTTCTGGCAAAAATTAGATTCGCCTTTATTTTAATTCAACGTCTTGCTCAAAAA
>ERZ1066118.887-NODE-887-length-22603-cov-12.620543_pt1 | contig 22603 bp, 18 predicted proteins | sample MGYA00382765_ERZ1066118 | MGnify/ENA primary metagenome ERZ1066118 (study PRJEB33369, sample SAMEA5778348) | biofilm metagenome | biome: Industrial cooling water; feature: Water cooling tower basin; material: Biofilm | place: United Arab Emirates | collected...
AGGGAGAGCGGGGAGAAAAAAATTCTTCGAGTGTCCTGCCACGCTTCCCACACTTCCCACACCCCACACCCTCTTCACGACTCCCGACTCCCGATTCCCGACTCCCGCAATAAAGTTTGGGGACAAGTCGGAGCGGGGATCGTTGCTGACAGCGAACCCGAGCGAGAATGGTATGAGTCTTTACACAAAGCTCAAGCCCAACTCATCGCCTTGAAAAAGGCTGAAAAATGAACTCAAAAGTCAAAAGTTAAAAGTAAAAACTCCTGACTCCTGACTCCTGACTCCTATCTTTTGATAACTGATAACTCATGCTACGGTTAGGAACGGATATTATTTACATTCCTCGAATTGAGAAGGTAATAGAGCAATTTGGCGATCGCTTTTTGCGGCGCGTTTACACGCCAAACGAGCTACTGGATTGTCGCTACGAGCAAAACGCTCCTAGTCGTAATGCTATGAATAAACTAGCTGGCAGATGGGCGGCGAAAGAAGCTGCGGTCAAAGCCTTGGGGACTGGCTGGCTGGGCGTGGGCTATACTGACGTCGAGATTTGCCGTCAATCGAGTGGCGCTCCTACTGTGCAACTACACGGACGAGCGCTAACGGTTGTAAAATGTTGGGGGCAGCTGCAATGGCAGTTGAGTTTGAGCCACGACGGAGATTATGCAGTCGCTACGGCAATCCTGATATCTGCTTAAAGAGCATCTCATCCTAGGGACGAGCGCCACCAGCAAGCTTGATATTTCTACATAAATACACAAGCAAATAGATTTTATCCGATCGATTCAAAACAAATTGTGAATAATGAATTACAAATTACAAATTCAGGTAATCGCTCTGCTTTGCTGCCATAAAATACTTGTTTTAAGCTGCGATCGCTGTCGATGAGTACAGAAAATTATTTAAATCACCCCACATTTGGGTTGTTATTCCGCATCTGCCTTTTGGAGGAACATCAAGAACTCTTCACGACTCTTTACGCCCAGCGCTTATTTTTTTTGGTGACACTTGAAGCTTCAGGGATGAAATTCGAGCCGGTGAGTCGCTCTGAAGCTCGTTTGCTATTGGAGACTCGACTGCGGTTATTACGTCGTCACGGTCAATACCAAGAGTACGATCGATTACAGAAGATTTTGCAAGCCACCTTCCAATGACCAATCAGATTGCCGAACGCATTGCTCTTATCCGTCAACAGCTACCAGCCACAGTCCGGTTAATTGCCGTCACTAAGCAGGTATCCGTAGAGGCGATGCGGGTAGCATATGAAGCCGGAATTCGAGATTTTGGCGAAAGTCGCATCCAAGAGGCTGCTGGCAAACAGCAGCAACTACAAGATCTACCAGATATCACTTGGCACTTGATTGGTAGTTTGCAAAGCAACAAAGCCAAAAGAGCTTTAGAACTTTTTCAGTGGATTCATTCTCTTGATAGCTTAAAGTTGGCTCAACGTCTAGACCGACTAGCACAAGAGCTATCTTGCCGTCCTCAAGTGTGTTTGCAGGTCAAAATTCTCAGCGACCCGAATAAGTCTGGTTGGACTGTTGCCGACTTGCTAGCTAGCTTACCAGAACTAAATCGCTGTCAAAACTTGCGAATCGAAGGTTTGATGACAATTCCACCCTTAAACTTGAATGATGCCGAAATCCTCAATGTCTTCGAGCAAACTCGCGATTTAGCGGACAAAATTCGGCAGCAGCAGTGGTCTAATCTTCAGATACAACAGCTGTCGATGGGAATGTCTGACGATTACCAGTTAGCCGTACAAGCTGGGGCAACGATGGTACGCTTAGGACGGATAATTTTTGGCGATCGCCCCCTGATGTAAAGCTGGGAAGCAGAGGAAGCTAGAGAAGAGATTGCTTAGGCAAAAAATATTTCGCATGTCAACTATTCTTTGTGGAAGAAAAACCAAAGTCAATCTTAAAAATTTCCGAAAAACAAACTTGACAACTGTATACTGTGAAGTCAAAATTCTAGCTGGAAACAGCCGAATCTTGTAAATTTGACTACAAAAAAGGCGATTTATCAAATTTCAAGAATTGCTAAGATTCGCAGTGAAATCTCAAAAAGGCGGATAACATGAACGCCAACTTCCTAAATCATTGCTTATTTGGTAGTTGCTCGAAACGGTTTTTCCCAGTAGATTTGTAGCGTGTAACGCAAGGGAGAGTGAAGTGAGTACGTTTTCTAAGCTGAAGAATTGGCTCGTTGGTACTAACGAAGAGTACGACTACGAAGACGAATTTGATGATATTGAAGAATCAGGGGATGAGGTATACCCATCCGAACAAACCCCTGCACCAGAAAAAGAAACGCGCCAGCAGCGTCGCTGGAATCAAGTTAACGCAGGCGGGAAAGGGAATGTAATTGATATGCACGGAGCATTTAACGGTAATTACGAAGTAGTTTTGATGGAGCCGCGTTCCTTTGAGGAAATGCCACAAGCCATTCAAGCTCTACGCGATCGCAAGATGGTAGTGTTAAACCTAACAATGATGGAACCAGACCAAGCACAACGTGCTGTAGACTTTGTGGCTGGCGGAACCTATGCTATGGACGGACATCAAGAGCGAGTCGGTGAAAGTATTTTCCTCTTTACACCGCTATGCGTTCAGGTCACGACTCCAGGAACTGTAGGTCACGATCTCCCACAAGCTGTACCAACACGTCCGCAGCGCATGAGCGCACCTGCACCCGCATGGACGGCTGAATCGACTAGGATTGCCCAATCTGGCTAAAATACGGTTCTTCAGCTCTTAGACGGTCAACCGTCATCAGTCATTAGTCATTGGTTACAAACAATAAACTTAAATTAAAGACAAATGACAAATGACAAAACAGACTGATAGCTATGAGCCGCTCGCTATGGAAAAATCGTCAATTAAGTTAGGTATCATTGGTGGCGGGGTAATGGGAGAAGCCATTTTATCCCGCCTCATTATTGGACAAATTTATCAACCTCTAGAAGTCATAGTCAGCGAACCGCAGCCGTCACGCCGCAATTTTTTGCAGCAACAATATGGAATTCAAGTAACAGCAGAAAATACCAAAGTACTATTGGCAGATGCGGTTGTGTTGGCAGTAAAACCGCAGATATTTGGATCGATTACCCAGGAATTGACAGATATATCTAGTAGGAGCGCACAGCCATTAATAATTTCCATCATGGCAGGCGTAACCTTACAGCAACTAGAAACAGCTTTTCCCCAATTACCAATAATTCGGGCGATGCCTAACACCCCTGCCACAGTTGGCGCAGGTATGACAGCGATCGCTCTAGGCGATCGCGCCAGCGATACTCACAAGCAAATTGCCCTGCAACTCTTTTCAGCAGTAGGAGAAGTCGTAGAAGTCTCTGAATCACTGATGGATGCCGTTACGGGGCTTTCTGGTTCGGGTCCGGCTTACGTCGCGATTTTAGTAGAAGCATTAGCCGACGGTGGTGTAGCCGCAGGCTTACCCCGAAATATTGCTAACCAACTCGCCCGACAAACAGTTAAGGGCACGTTGCAGCTATTACAGGAAACGAATATTCATCCAGCCGAATTGAAAGATCGAGTGGCTAGCCCTGGAGGTACGACAATTGCAGGCGTGGCAGCCCTAGAAAAAGCAGGCTTTCGTTCTGCCCTAATTGAAGCCGTAGTCGCTGCCACAAAGCGATCGCGAGAACTAGGGAGTCAGTGACCAGTTATCAGCAACCAGTTATCGGTAAAGCGATCGGCGATCGACAACCGATTAATTTTGACTTTTGACTTTTGATTTTTGACTTTTGACTTCCCGACTTCCGGCTCCCGACTTCCCAAATTTCAAAGATTCGTTACTCTATTAATAAAGGGTGTTGAATTAATTATTGAGTGAAAATTCCCCAAATAGAAGCTGAACTAAACCTAGAAAGTATCTTTCCGTTTGAGCTAGATGAGTTCCAACGACAAGCGATCGCGGCGCTAAATGCCAATCGCTCGGTGGTTGTATGTGCGCCTACAGGTTCTGGCAAAACTTTAATTGGGGAATACGCGATCTATCGCGCCCTCTCTAGAGGCAAAAGAGTTTTTTACACCACGCCGCTCAAAGCGCTGTCGAATCAAAAATTACGCGACTTCCGCGATCGCTTCGGGGCAGACTTAGTCGGATTGTTAACAGGCGATGTTTCGATCAACCGCGATGCACCAATCTTGGTGATGACTACGGAAATTTTTCGTAACATGCTCTACGGTACTCCCATCGGTGAAGTGGGAACATCCCTCGAAGGTGTAGAAGCGGTGGTTTTGGATGAATGCCATTACATGAACGATCGCCAACGGGGTACGGTATGGGAAGAATCGATTATCTATTGCCCGCCTGATATTCAGTTAGTAGCACTTTCAGCCACGATTGCTAACAGCGACCAACTGACAGATTGGATTGGTCGCGTCCACGGATCCACAGAGCTAATCTATTCTGAATTTCGTCCCGTTCCCCTCGAATTCTATTTTGGCAATCCTAAAGGAGTATTTCCTTTACTCGATCCAAATACTGGAAAAATCAATCCGCGACTGCGACCGAAAAAGGGTAGTAGCGACAGGAAGCAAGGACCCAGACCGGAAACTCCTAAATTAATTGACACTGTAGGACATCTCTACTCTAGAGATATGCTGCCAGCAATTTACTTCATCTTCAGCCGTCGGGGTTGCGATAAAGCTGTTGAGGAACTGGCAGGTATATCGTTAGTTAGTCCAGAAGAAGCCGCTCAACTCAAGTTGCAAATTGATGAATTTTTGCGTCGCAATCCCGATGCAGGTCGTATCGGACAGGTCGCACCACTCTACAACGGCATTGCTGCCCACCACGCGGGCATTCTACCGGCATGGAAGGGTTTAGTAGAAGAATTATTTCAGCAGGGCTTAATTAAAGTCGTCTTTGCCACCGAAACTTTAGCTGCTGGAATCAATATGCCAGCACGGACGACAGTGATTTCTACTTTATCTAAACGTACAGATCGCGGACACCGCTTGCTTAATCCTTCCGAATTTTTGCAAATGGCAGGACGCGCTGGACGGCGAGGCATGGATAAAATCGGTCATGTCGTCACCTTGCAAACACCATTTGAAGGCGCGAAAGAAGCTGTATATTTAGCCACAGCTAAACCAGACCCGCTGGTAAGTCAATTTGCCCCCAGCTACGGTATGGTGTTAAATCTGCTGCAAATTCATAACTTGGAGGAAGCTAGGGAACTGATCGAGCGTAGTTTTGGACAGTATCTTGCCACATTATATTTGCAACCCCAATACGACGCGATCGCCGAGATGGAAGACCGGCTTGCCGACTGGCAAACTCAAATGCAGTCTGTAGATGAAGACCAATTGGATCGATATGAAAAATTGCGGCAACGGCTGAAAGTCGAACGTCAGCTATTGAAAGTTCTAGAAGAACAGGCACTAGAAGCACGCCTGGAGCAATTGAGCTTGACGATTAATTTTGCCATGTCGGGAACGTTGTTGAGTTTGCGAGGCAAGCACGTCCAAACAGCAACCCCAATTCCAGCCGTGCTAGTAGCGAAAATTCCTGGCTCGGGACAAGCACCTTATTTTATTTGTTTGGGACGAGATAATCGCTGGTACGTAGCCTCTAGCCATGATGTGGCAGACTTATTTGCCGAATTTGCCAGATTAAATATTCCCGAGCATCTCATGCCACCTGTAGAAATGCCGCTCAAACCAGGTCAATCGCGCAAAGGGAACGAAGAAACCGCAGCAATCGCCGTCCAAATTCCCGACTTACCCGCGTGGCACGCTGCACCAGAAGTGGTGGAACAACAACACCGAGTCATCGCGGTGCAAGAACAATTAACAGCCCATCCTTTGCATCAACTGGGTAATCCCGCTAGTATCCTCAAACGCAAAACGAGAATTGCCCAGTTGCAAACGGAGATAGAAGAAAGACAGTTAGAGTTAGAACGCTATGCCCACCACCACTGGGAAGAATTTCTTCACTTAATGGAAATTTTACAGCGATTTGGGGCATTAGACGATCTCACGCCAACCAACCTAGGCAAAATTGCTGCTGCTGTCAGGGGAGATAACGAACTGTGGTTGGGTTTAGCTCTTGCCAGTGGCGAACTCGATAACCTCGCTCCCCATCACCTCGCTGCTGCTGTCGCTGCACTTGTCACGGAAACACCCCGCCCCGATAGTTGGGTACGCTATCTCCTGTCGGAAGAAGTTGATATTGCCTTGGCGAGTATCCGCCCGATCCGGCGACAATTATTTCAATTACAGCGCCGCTACAACGTCACAATTCCAATTTGGTTGGAATACGATTTAGTAGCTTTAATCGAACAGTGGGCGCTGGGCGTAGAGTGGACGGAACTTTGTGCCAATACCAGTTTAGATGAAGGCGATGTCGTCAGGCTGCTGCGTCGGACGTTGGATTTACTTTCTCAAATCCCTCACGTTCCATATTTATCAGAATCTTTGCATCGCAACGCTTATCGGGCAATTCAACTGATGGATCGCTTCCCAGTTAACGAAGTACTCGAAGAAGAATAGGGAATAGTCACCGAATTCGCTTCAACTGTTGATTCACTTCGTCCAGAGAGAAAGCTTCGGGATCGAACGCACCACCAATCCATTGCAACATTGATTCATGTTCTGAATGACTTGGATCTTGAATTGCTTCTAAAAACTCTGCATAACCCCAAACTCCGCCACAGTCTTCCGGCGGACAGGCACGTTTACCTGTTAAACACAGCGGATAGTGCGTCTGCGGTTCGGCTGGCAGTACCTTCTCAACTAAAATTTCATGCTCCCAAGAATCGCCCATGTCATAGGTATAGTGGAATTTGAACTTTTCCCCTGGTACGACTTGACTTAACTTCGCCGTCCGTTCGTTCCGCAGATCGAGATCGTATTCTGGCATTGGTTGCCCGTACTCTACGCCTTGAATTGAGAATGCATGAAGATGGGAATTTGTCCAGCCCATTGCCTCTTGAATAATTCGGTGCAATTTAGTCAGCGTGATGTCGCTGTAGACTTGAATTCGTCTCCAAATCGGTGGGCGAAAGTCTTGAAGCGTAATTTTTAGTTGATAAACCGATCGCTCCGTTGTTGGCTTGCGGGGTGGCATGGCTGAGGCAGAGAATTCAACAATATGTCTAGCACTAAGGCATAGTTTTCTGCTTCTAACGTTTCTCTATTATCCCATGCTTGGGGAAGGGCGATCGCAAGAGATTTTGTCACGCAAAGACGCAAAGGCGCAGAGGGAATCAGATAGTTTATCGAGTTGATATATCAACAATCGATGCTTAGCCTTTTATTATAATTATTACATTTTCGTACCGCAAGCAAACTTCTTTACCGTGAAGACATAACAACCCGCTTTGCGCCTTTGCGTCTTTGCGTGACATTAAAAATAAGCTTTTGCAAGTAACAATCTTACCCAGAATTTTCCAGCAAGTAATCAATTGCTGCTGCTAATTTCGATTCGTATTTCTCCGCAAATCGCTCAAACCACAATCCTTCAGGAGAAAACGGATCGAGCTTTTCTAACCACACTTGAGCTGTTTTTTTCAACGCTTCTCTTTTTTTTTGCTGAAGTTGCTGTTGTTTCAATTGTTCGGCTTTTAATTGCTCTTGTCGAATTTGCTCTCGATCTCTATCTTGGCGATCGTAATCGGATTTTACCTGTTCTAATAAGCGATCGATCCCATCATCAGATTTAGCCGTGTGATGTTGTGCTGCTGGTTGCTGAAGGTTAGGCTTCGCAGGCTGCTGCTTTTCATTTTCAGCCTTAAGTTGGGATAGCAAGCGATCGATCTCATCCATATATTTAGCAAAACCGAAAGTACGCTTTTCTTCCTGTTCTTAGGAAACTGCGATCGCCATTCTAGCTCAATCGCCAATAGCGTTCATCAGCACCTCAGACAAACTCATATCTTCTAAGTCGTCCAACGTCACCGTGTCGCAAATATCGAATTTAGCACCAACTCCCTGTAACTGATCGTCTAAAGCTTGGAGAAATTTGGTGGCTTGCGGATCGGAACCGACTTGAATCATTGAAATTGCCAATTCTTCATCCCGCTCCATCTGACGGGTAGCATTGATGATAACTTCAAACACTGCGCGGCGATCGTCTGGTTCCCCATCAGTGACAACGATAATAGTTTCTCCCTCTGGCTTTGTCTGTCCCTTGGCTTTGCGCTGAAAGTAATTCTTCGTCGCATCTTGCAGCACAGATGCTAAATTCGTCGTTCCCACCGGATCGTTTTCCAAAAAGATCTGAGAGACTTTAGCCGAAGTTACATCGTCGTAACGCTTGAATTTACCAGAGAAAACATACACGGTAATTCCATCGGGATCGAACTGTTCGCACTTTCTCGCCAGTGCTAAGGTAGACTCTTGAGCAACTTCCCATCTACTTTTACCCCCTTGTTGGTCGGGAGTGGACATACTGCCGCTCTTGTCAAGAATTAAGGTGTAGTCGCGGTCTTTCATGCTAGCTCTCTCCTATGCTCGGATTGGTCTAGTCTAGCCACCGATCGCTTTTCCGTCAGCTGTTTGCCGAAAAGACAGCTTCTGCTTCACCAAACTCTCCTTTGATGGTCTTTTTACTGTGACCATTGGGCGTCAAGTACAGAAATAGTGATACACAGTTTGCCACGCCGAATAGTCATGTGGCAGCCACCGCCATGCACACCTCATAAATATCATTTCAAATACTGTTGAAAGAAATTCATGGTCATTTCCCACGCTTCTTTGGCTGGGGCGGCGGCGTAACTGTCGCGGCGATCGCTTAAAAAACCATGTCCGGCGTTGGGAAAGACGGTGAGAATGTAACGTTTTTTGGCTTGGGAAAGAGCTTCGGTAATACGGGCGTGTTCGTCGGCAGCAATCAGTTCATCGTCTGCGCCGTAAATTAACATGATGGGCGATCGCATGGCATCAACTCGATCTAGTAAGGGCTTGCGTCCTGCCATATCTTGTTTCGCGGCAATACCACCACCATAAAAACTCACTGCTGCTTGGAAGCGATCGGCATGGACGGCGTTAGCCAGAAATGTATACCTGCCTCCCATACAAAAACCCGTCACGCCAATTCTGTCGGCAGCTACCTCTTTGCGCTTGGCTAAAAAATCTAAACCCTGTCCGACTTCAGCCATTACAGTATCGTCGTTTAAAGATTTCAGTTTGGCTACTGCTGCTTGTATATTCTTGTATTCGTAAACATCGCCATGATAGAAGTCTGGGGCAAGGGCAACATAGCCAGCTTGGGCGAGGCGATCGCAGACATTTTTGATATTCGGGTTTAAACCGAATGCTTCCATAAAAACCATGATGGCGGGGAAAGTGCCGCTACCTTGGGGACGAACGTAATATCCCTGTAAATCTTTACCTAGAGTGACCGTTTCGCCTTTGGCTGTAGGTTTGGTTTGAGCGTTTCCCGTTCTTGTCTGTACCAGTAGAGGTGTAGTAGCGACACCAGCAGATAATATCAATAAATCGCGTCTGTTCATGGAGTTTGGCGAACAAAATAACTATTGGGATTCAGCTTAATCCGAGTGCGTGCCCCCGTAAACGATTATTATCTTACAGGAATATTTGCTTTTGCTTGACGCGACTCTTCACTTTCAACTCCCGACTCTGGCACTTCTAGCAAAAACATGTACGATCTATGAAGACAACCATTCATAAATCTTCATAACCCCTCGTGATTACTCCCCAGCTAGCATCGACGGCATCTATCGAGAAACATATTTGGCACTGGCAAGGCTACAAAATTCAATATACCGTTATGGGTGAAGGTAACCGCCCCCTGATGCTCGTACATGGCTTTGGTGCTTCAATCGGACACTGGCGCAAGAATATTCCTGCGTTAGCGGCTGGTGGATATCGAGTCTTTGCGATAGATTTACTCGGTTTTGGTGGTTCTGATAAGCCACCATTAAACTACACGATGGAAGTGTGGCAAGAACTGCTAAAAGATTTTTGGGCGGAACACATTCAAAAGCCCACGGTATTTGTCGGTAACTCTATTGGGGCGCTACTAAGCTTGATGACAGTTGCCAACCATCCAGAGATAGCGGCTGGGGGAATTTTAATTAACTGTGCGGGGGGATTGTCTCACCGTCCCCACGAACTCAATCCACCTCTACGAGTGGTGATGTCGGCATTTAACCGCTTGGTACGTTCTCAAATTACGGGAAAAATTATTTTCAACCGCGTCCGCCAAAAGCCCCAGATTCGTCGCACTCTACTGCAGGTCTACCGCAACCGAGAAGCTGTTACGGATGAATTAGTAGATATTCTACACGCACCCTCCTGTGACCCTGGAGCGCAACAAGTATTTGCTTCTATTTTGGCTGCGCCTCCCGGTCCCACCATTGCAGAACTTTTGCCAAAAGTCCAACATCCCTTATTAGTGATTTGGGGCGCGGACGATCCTTGGACGCCAATTACCGGTGCTAAGATTTTTCAGCAGGCTCAGGAGAAGGGGCAAAATGTGGGAATTGTTCCTATTCCTAATGCCGGTCATTGCCCTCACGATGAAGTGCCAGAACTGGTCAACGCACAAATTTTAGATTGGTTGGTATTGTTAGGTTTGTCATAGGACTTTGTGCGGACTACGCCACGGAGAATTCCCCCAACCCCTCCTGAAAAAGGGAACTATTTACGTGCTTCAATCTTTTCAAAAAAGAGGGGTAAACTATTCCATCTCGTCAATGAGTGTTTGAATGATTTTATGCTGATTGATGTTTTTATTGCCATGCCAGCGTTCAAAAGCTTCCATATGTCTTGTTATCAGTAACATATTCAGCCTGCCAAACTCTTCTGGTTCGTCAAAAAATGCTGGTAGTTCTTCAATTTCTGGTAGTGGTTTTTGATTTTTCTGGCTCAAATAGGCATCGAGCATTTGATGCCGGCTATCAATGTCTTTAGACACGGCTGTAATTCCTTCCAAGACGCGATCGAGGTTTTGATTCGGAAAATAAACGTCATCGCGGTTGAAGAAAATATCGAGATCGGGATGAACGCGATCGCCTGCTAATTCCTCTTTGCCAAATAATCTATTAACGACTCGCAGACGATCCAGAAACATTGCACGGCGGCTGATTTTTTCTTCAAAAAACTTGACTGCTGCGATCGCCCGTTCAAATGAGTGCAAATCGAAGATAATTTCTGTCTGGCTGCGTAAAGTGATATGTGCCAGTACGGCTGGACGGTCGGATTTAGGAATTTGCGAATAGGGAATGTCAAATTTCAAGTTTCTTGCTTCGTCTCGATAATACCAAACCCAGCGATCGCGCTGAGGGTCGGACTCAATACAACGCAATCTGTTGAATCTACCAGTAACGATTTTTTGATTCAGGATTTGATAATACAATCGGACTGGTTGATATGGTTCTCCAGTGACGGTGGTTAAATAAGTTGTGTCTGTCATATTCGGGAATTTGACAGGGGATAAAATTGCGAAAAGATAGTAGAGATATTTTGTGAAATATCTCTACTATCTTCAGATCAAACCGACGATTTTTCCAACATCAACTTAGAACGCTTCAGGGGTTCGGGTACGGCGACGGGATAATCGCCCGTGAAACAAGCCGAACAGAAGCTATTAGGGTCTTCTCCTGTGGCTAACAGCATTCCTTCCCAACTGAGATAGGCAAGGGAATCGACTTCAATTTGTTTGGCAATTTCTTCGACTGATTTAGTCGCGGCAATCAACTGGTCTTGATTATCCGTATCAATGCCATAGAAACAGGGATGAGTTACGGGAGGGGAGGAAATTCGCATATGTACTTCTAGTGCACCTGCCTCGCGTAGTGTCTTGACGAGTTTGCGGCTAGTCGTACCGCGCACGATGGAATCATCGACAATGATGACTCGTTTTCCAGCCAGGACATCTCTCAGGGGGTTCAGTTTCATTTTGATGCCCGACTCGCGCATCATTTGAGTTGGTTGAATAAATGTGCGCCCGACATAGCGGTTTTTAATCAATCCTTCGGCATAAGGAATACCAGAGGTTTGAGAAAAGCCAATCGCTGCGGGAATACCAGAATCAGGTACGCCCATGACCATATCTGCTTCTACCAGAGATTCTTTTGCCAGTTGTCTGCCCAACCGCAAGCGATAGGTATACAAGCTTTCATTGTGCATGACACTATCTGGTCGGGCAAAGTATATCATCTCAAAGATGCATAGTTTGCGCTGGGGTTGCGACGCCCAGTGATAAGAGGCTAACCCTGCCTCGGTAATCCATACTAGTTCGCCTGGTTCTACATCTCGCAGGTATTCTGCACCAATAATATCTAAACCGCAGGTTTCAGAAGCTAAAACGTAACGGTGGGGATTGCTACCCAACGTGCCGATGACGAGGGGACGAATGCCGTTCGGGTCGCGTACTCCCATCAACCCTGCTGGCGTACCGACAACTAAACTAAAAGCACCGTGGCAGCGCTTGAAAGCGGTTATTGCCCCATCTAACCAATCTTTGCCATCGTTGACTGCTTCGGCGATCGCAAAGGCGATCGCTTCTGAGTCTGTGGTTGTGTTAAAGTTACACTGCCGCTGAAGTAATTCTGCTCGCAGAGCTTTAGTATTGACTAAATTACCATTATGTGCGAGGGCAAGAGTACCTAAGCGAGTTTCGACTACCGCAGGCTGGGCGTTCACTACCCGACTAGAGCCAGTGGTCGAGTATCGGGTATGACCGACTGCCATCCTACCGGGCATTTGTTGCAAAATCGACTCGTTGAAGACTTGGGAAACCAACCCCATTTCTTTGTGTAGGTGTACCGTCGTGCCGTCAAACGTAGCAATTCCGGCTGACTCCTGCCCTCGATGTTGCAGGGCATACAAACCGAAGTAAGTTAATTTGGCAACGTCCTCTGCGGGCGCGTAAATGCCGAAAACGCCGCAAGCTTCTTCTTGCTTGTCAGAGGGTTCTGAAGGATGCATCGGTTGCACGTTCATACTGTTACTGACATCCTGCATACTTCCTGAAATGGGCTGATAGAGATCCATGCTACAGTGTTGCTCCTGAGCGGCAAGTTGACTTTGGGCAAATGACTTCGCGAACGAGATAATCCAAACTAATGAGTATGGAAATATTAACTAATAGTTAAAAAAATGTTAATCAAGATACATACAACAGTATCGTCATAAATTTTGTTAAGGGCAAGATTTTGGTCAATTATTTTTTTGTCACCTAGCTAGGTAGGGTAGCTGGATCGGATAGCCGCCGTTCTATAGCATTAAAAAAGCGATCGCGCATCATCTCAATCGTAGCGGTTATAACTGTCTGTCGATCGGTTGCGAAAACCCGTAAATCTTGGTTAGAACTGCCGACTTGACCGAGTTTTTGCCAGTTATCTCCGAGTTTCTCTGTGAGGTAAGCTTCCCATTCTTGTTGATGTTGAGGCGAGACGGAAACCAAGATTCTCGCCCCACCTTCACCAAATAAAACTTCATCCCAGCGTTGTTGGCTTTCGGTTAACCCTAAGTTAATCTCAGCACCCAGACCAGTACTGATGCAAGCTTCGGCAAGGGCGATCGCCAATCCACCTTCAGCAACGTCGTGCGCTGACTTCACCCAACTTTGTTGAATGCCTTCTCGACAGGCAGCTTGAACGCGCCGTTCGAGGTCAAAGTCTATTTGTGGGGGTTTTCCGGCTACTATGCCGTGAATTGTGGCGAGATATTCCGATCCTCCCAGTCCGATTTGAGATAAGGGTCGCGCAAAGCCGCTAAGACGCGAAGAAGGCACTAAGGGGATTCCTAGAAGATAGATAAGATCTCCTAGGGTTTGCCAGCCTTGAGTGCAGGTTTTAGATAAATCGGGAATTAAGCCCACCATGCCGACAACGGGAGTAGGATAGATTGGCTGTGGCTTGCCTTCAGAGTCGAGAGTTTCGTTGTACAGGGAGACATTACCACCAGTAACGGGAGTTTGGAATTCTTGACAGGCTTCTGCTAAACCACGACAAGCTTCTGCAAGTTGCCAGTAACCAATCGGTTTTTCTGGGCTGCCAAAATTGAGGTTGTCTGTCACCGCAACTGGTTCCGCCCCGACACAGCTTAAATTACGGGCGGCTTCTGCAACAACTGCCTTTGCACCTTCATAAGGATCGAGGTAAACGTAGCGGGGGTTGCAATCGACTGTGGCGGCTACGCCTTTTGAGAATTCGGGAGTCGGGAGTCGGGAGTCGGAATTATTTTTGACTTCTTCAACAGAGCGCAGCCTAATTACTGCGGCATCTGCGCCACCGGGAAATATGACTGTATTATTCTGTACTTGGTGGTCGTATTGACGATAGACCCAACGCTTAGAGGCGATCGTTGGAGTATCGAGTAAGGTTAGCAATATATCGTTCCAAGTTTGGTGCTGACCTTGGACGTCAATTCCAGAAGTTGTACAGGATGGTAGAGATTCAGCTTTCCACTGCCAAGCTTTACGGGCATATTCTGGCGGTTCGCTCAAGATTTCTCGATGGTAGAGAGGAGTATTTTCTGCTAATGCATTGGCAGGAATTTCAGCAGCTACCTTGCCCTTAAATAAGATTCTGACAATTGGCTCCTGAATCACTGTACCAGCTACGACAGCATGAAGTCCCCAACGATGGAAAATCTCGATTAATTCCTGTTCTCTGCCCTTGTGGGCGACAAACAACATCCGTTCTTGTGATTCCGATAGCAGGTATTCGTAGGGAACCATACCCGTTTCGCGCACGGGAATTTTATCTAGGTCGAATTCAATTCCTACTCCGCCTTTAGCCGCCATTTCAGATGTCGAACAGGTAATGCCAGCTGCTCCCATATCTTGGGCTGCAACCACAATTCCAGTTTTAAATGCTTCTAAACAAGCTTCGATTAAAGACTTCTCCAAAAATGGATCGCCCACCTGTACGGCGGGACGGTCTTGTTCTGACTCTTCGCTCAATTCCGCACTAGCAAAACTCGCCCCTTTCATGCCATCGCGTCCGGTGGTAGAACCAACATATAAAACTGGGTTGCCCGTGCCAGATGCCCCCGATTTGACGATTTCCGGCGTTTCCATCAACCCTAATGCCATAACATTGACTAAGGGATTACCAGAGTATGCTGGATCGAAATAGACTTCTCCCCCGACTGTGGGGACTCCAACACAGTTACCGTAATGAGAAATTCCTGCTACCACACCGTTAAATAACTGTTTGGTACGGGCATCATCTAAGGAACCGAAGCGTAGAGAGTTCAGCAAGGCAATGGGACGCGCCCCCATTGTAAAAATATCTCGTAGAATGCCTCCGACTCCAGTTGCAGCCCCTTGAAATGGTTCAACGGCTGAAGGGTGATTGTGAGATTCTATTTTAAAAGCCAGTTGCAGCCCGTCACCCAGATCGACTACACCTGCATTTTCGCCTGGTCCTACAAGGATGCGTTTGCCAGTGGTAGGAAACTGTTTTAATAGCGGTCGAGAATTTTTATAGCAGCAATGTTCCGACCACATGACGCCAAACATGCCCAGCTCTGCTTTGTTGGGGTGTCGCCCTAGTCTTCTGACAATTTCTTCATATTCTTCCGGCTTGATGCCTTCAGCAGCGATTTCTTCAATGGAAAAAGGTGCAGCAGGAATGGCAGACATAAGGGCGTTGCACAAAGAGAACAGAGAATTATTCTATCTCTATATTTGTGGTTGGTAGTTGGTGGTTGGGAAGTTAAAAGTTAAAAGGCAAAAGTCAAAACTAACTGGTCACTGGTCACTGATTAACTGCACGATCGCCTCTACTAATTCATCGGGAACGACTGGCTTGGCAAGATGAATTTGGAAACCTGCTGCTATGGCGCGATCGCGGTCTTGTTCTCTCGCATATGCCGTGAGGGCGATCGCGGGAATTCGTCCGCCCCGTTCTGGTGGCAATGTCCTGACTTGTTGGATGAAACTATAGCCGTCTGCTTCTGGCATCCCAATATCGCTGACTAATATATCCGGTGGCGATTTTTCTAGCGTCTCAAGTGCTGCTGCAACTGAATCAACTGTTGTTGGCTGCGCCCCGTATTCTTCTAGAGTCAGTGCTAAAAAATCTCGCGTGTCGCGATCGTCTTCTACTACTAGTACTTGCACGTTCTTCAGATGGGAGTCGGGAGTCGGGAGTCGGGAATCGGGGGTCGGGAGTCGGGTGCGATTGATTCCGCATTCCGTAGCTTGCTTCCCCGCAGGGGTATTCTGCGTTCCGAATTCTGCTGCTGGAGATAGCAGAGGTAGCATAACTCTAAATGTTGCTCCCTGCCCGACTCCCAGGCTTTCAGCGCAGACTGTACCTCCATGCAGTTCTACCAAGTGACGCACGATCGCTAAACCTAGACCTAAACCGCCATAACTGCGAGTAATCGATGCATCTGCTTGACGGAAGTAATCGAATATGTGAGGCAAAAATTCGGCACTAATCCCAATTCCAGTATCTTTGACGGTGATTTGGGCGTAGTTAGTGAGTGGTGCGTGGTAGCTAACTTCTGACTTCTCATCTATGACTCTCGATAACTGCACCTCTACGCGCCCGCCAGATGGAGTGAATTTGATCGCATTTGAAAGGAGATTCCAAACGATCTGCTGCAACCGACTCGGATCTCCCAGAACGACGGGTAATGGGTAATGGATGATGGATAATTGGCTTTTATTCTCCTCTGCTTCCTTGTCCCTCCTGTTCCCTTGTTCCCCGACTCCCGACTCTCGACTCCCGACTCCCTCAAAAATTAAATCGATACACTTAGTTTGAGCTGAGAGATAAACAGTTTCTAAAGCACTAGTAATGACTGTTTCTAAATTTACAGGTTGGGGATTGAGGGTGAGTTTGCCGCGAATGATGCGCGAGATATCTAATAAATCTTCAATCAGCCGAGTCTGCAATTGGGCGTTGCGTTCGATCGTTTCGAGGGCGCGGTTGAAGGTATCGGGACTGAATTTACGAGTCCGTAGCAATTTCGACCATCCCAAAATTGCATTGAGGGGCGATCGCAATTCGTGAGAAAGTACGGCTAAAAACTCATCTTTAAGTTGATTTGCCCGTTGGAGTTCCTCGGCTTGTTGCTGCAGTTGAGCTTCTCGCGCCATTAACGCTTGTTCTGCAAGTTTAAACTGGGTAATGTCGCGAGTGATAGCTAGTAATGTCTGTACCGAACCATCTAAACTAAATTCTGGCACGACTCGCGTTTGGTAGTAACGAATGCGCTTGTCTGGTGCGGGAAACTCGTATTCAAAAAAGCGTTCTTGTTGAGTTTCAAATACTTGGCGCATCTTCGATTGCCAAAGCGCACAAATCTCAGCACGCACCCCCATTTCAGCATGAGTTTTACCAACGTAGGTTTCGGGTCGTCTTCCTGTGGCTCGTTCTACTACTGGATTTACGTAAAGATGCCGTAAATCTCGGTCGAATCGAGCAATAATATCGGGGGAATTTTCCACTAAAGCGCGAAATTCCTCTTCGCGACGATTTAATTCTGCTTCGGCAACCACACGGGCGCGGCGTTCTGCGGCTTCGCGCAGCGATCGCTCTACGGCAGGAATTAGGCGCTCTAACCGTTGTTTCAGTACGTAGTCAGTCGCGCCTCCTTTGAGAGTTTCAATTGCGACTTCTTCCCCCATTGTCGCCGTCACGAAAATGAATGGCACGTTTGGGCAAAGCTGTCGTGCCATGCCCAAGGCAGAAATGCCATCAAAACCAGGTAAGGAATAGTCAGATAGAATCAAGTCAAATCCACCGCGTTCTAGTGACGTTTGAAACTCCGAACGAGTCTTCACTTGAATCAATTCGCATTCCATCTCACTTTCTGCTAGTAAAGCAGCAATCAGTTCTGCATCCAGTACGCTGTCTTCTAGAATCAGAAACTTGAGAGACATCATTCTATCCCTTGATTTGGTCGATTGTTACGAGCGCTGGACAGCGAACCAGGAGGTGGCTCGTTAATAATTGCCCAAAACAGCCCTAACCCTTGAATCGCACCCACAAATTCATGAAAATCAATCGGTTTGACCACATAAGCGTTCGTGCCCAATTCGTAACAGCGAGTTAAGTCCCGTTCTTCGCGAGATGAAGTCAAAATCACTACGGGCACGGTTTTCAGAGATCGATCTGCTTTCAGTTGCGCTAGAACTTCTATCCCATCAATCTTTGGTAGTTTTAGATCGAGTAGCACCACGATGGGATTACCTTCGCGTCGCAATCGATACACACCTCGGCGGTACAAATAATCTAAAGCTTCTTCGCCATCGCGGACAACAACGACTTCGTTACCTAAATGGTTTTCTGCTAGGGCAGTCAGGATTAACTCTACGTCGTTAATGCTGTCTTCCACTAGGAGAATGCGCTTTAATTCCATTGTTCGCTCTCTACTCTCCACCCCTCACTCCCATTCTCGGTAACGAGAAGTAGAATGTTGCTCCTTTGTCTACTTCCCCTTCTGCCCACACTCGCCCACCATGACGGTGTATGATGCGCTGAACGTTGGCTAAACCTACTCCCGTACCTTGAAAGTTAGGGTCGCTATGCAGGCGTTGAAACACGCCAAATAGCTTGTGTACGTATTGCATATCAAAACCAATACCGTTGTCTCTGACGAAAAATACCACCTCCTGAGACTCTGATAAAATTTGGCTGCCAATAGTAATTTCTGTTTGCGAGTTTAACTTAGTATATTTAAGCGCATTTTCAATTAGATTCCGCAATACTAACCGCAGCATTGCCGGATCGCCTTGAACTCTCAGTAAAGGTTTAATTGTCCAGAAAATTTGGCGATTTTTAGTTTCTGGTTCTATTTCTTGCAATACCTCCTGCACCAATAGGTTCATATCAATGTTGGTGAAGCGCATTTCCATTCGTCCCATACGGGAGAATGCCAATAAGTCATCGATCAACTTTCCGGCTAGATGGGTAGTCTCGACAATAACCTTGAGGTAGCGCTGACTCGTTTCATCCATTGTAGTGTTGGATTTAATGCGCTTTTGCAGCAAATCGACAAATCCGGCAATGTGACGCAACGGAGCGCGGAGATCGTGGGAGACGGAGTAAGAAAAAGATTCTAATTCTTTGTTAGCAGCTTCTAGCTGTGCCGTGCGCTGCCTGACTCTCTCCTCCAAGGTTTCGTTCAGTTTACGCAGGACTTCTGCTTGCTTGCGCAGCTTTTGTTCTAAATGTTTGCGTTTGGTAACATCATGACCGACTGCATATAATAATTTTGCATCAACGTCGGGAACGGAACTCCATACTATCCATTTGTAAGTACCATCTTTACACAAAAAGCGATTTTCAAAGTTGACAGTAACGGCTCCAGTAGAGAGTTTTTCTACTTCAGCGAGAGTTCTTTCTCGATCTTCTGGATGAATCAAATCGAGAAATGGCGTCTGGAGGATTTCCTTTTGAGTAAAGCCAAGAATGTTTTCAAAAGCAGGGTTGATTCGCTTGAAGTAGCCATCTAATCCAGCGATACAAAGCATATCTAAGGAAAGTGTAAAAAAGCGATCGCGTTCGATTTCAGCCCGTTTGCGATCGCTAATATCTAAAATAAATGCTACTGACTGTTCCCGATTTTCTCCTAATAAGGCGTAACCTAACATCACAAAAACTCTGCTGCCATCTTTACGAATATATTCTTTTTCATAAGGCGTACAAGTTCCCCGCGCTTGTGCCTCAGCAATTCTCTCCTCGTCTAAAGGCAAATATTCGGGGGGAGTTAGATCTGTCCAGTTAATTCTACCTGCTGCTAAATCGGCGCGAGTGTAACCAGTAATATACAAAAAGGCATCATTTGCATAACTAATTCCTCCATGCACGTCGCCGTATAAAATCCCAATTACATCTGATTCTACAAACAGTCTTAACCTAGCTTCGCTCTGCCGCAAAGCGTTTTCTATCAGTTTGCGATCGCTAATATCAATTAATGTAACTAGAATGCGATCGTATAGTTCTGTTGGGGGTGGAAACACTATATTAAACAAAACATCCAAGCGTTTTCCCTGTAACGTTTGCAGTGCAGTTTCGCTAGCAAAAAAAGTTTTTTCTGCGGCAAGTGCAACCAATTCCTCTATAAATGCTTCATTGGTTTCAGGCAAAAAGATTTGGTGTAGCGAAGTCAAAAGTTGCTGTTTATCTTGCGCCTCGCACATCCGCACGCTGCGATCGTTCACATCCAGTACCCGCACCATACCAATTGCTTGCTGGATGAATTCTGGGTGTTCGGCAAAGTATTGGCGAAAGTCTTGTACGCCTCTGGCTCTCAATCGATCGAGAGCTACTTTGACTTCGGAAAAATCTTCTTCCCAAACAGATACCCCTACAGCATTAAAGATATAGTGATATCGCTGCTCTTGTTCGAGTAGGGCTGCTTCGGCGCTTTTGCGATCGCGATCTATCCGGTTCAAAAATACGGCATTGCGCCAAATCAAAGCGATATAAATAATAACTAGCAATAACATCAACATGGCGATCGCAAAAGCTGCATCGTACCACTTAAGACGATATCCTTGTAAAACCAACCAACCTAAAACCAAAGGCACTGCAATCGCCACAGGAATGAGACGGCGCGCAACTATACCTCCATTCAATTCACTCGTCACAATTGCCATAAAACCGCGATCGGGACGAACAAATAGTATACCCGTGCACACTATTAAAAACGTCAAAGCTGTGTGTAATGCCATTGACGTAGAAAAAATAACAGATGTGTAAAAAACCTTTACCTGATAGATATAACCAATTACAGCTAATAAGGCGATCGTAGCAACAGTTAAGCTCAAACTCTGGACAACTAGAATAGAATTATCTCTTCGTCTTACCTCTCGCCTTTCTAATAACCACAGCGCCACACCTAATAATAAAAAATTGAGGGAGGTATTTTCCCCTATGCGATTGGGAAAAGGCGCTATTGGAAATATGAGTAAATCGCGAAACAGTAACTCATCAGTTCTCAAGTGCCAGTTAAATAAACACTGAATCAAATACTGAATTAGGCTAAGCAACCCAATCGTGGCAACACCAGCAGCACAAATTCGAGAAAATAAGGAGTAGATAATAGCGAACCTAGTAGAAGTACGTATTTGTGCTCTTCTACCGTTGCAAATTGATAATGACACGCCAGCCAAAATGAAAGCTACTGCTGAATTCACTTTCATCGTTGCTGCGCCTGGAATAACGCTTTTGAAAACAGCAATGTCAAATTTCCAGCCAATTAAGGTAAGACAGCCGACACCGATCGCGAGCGCGCTAGCAACGTCCACTACCAATTTACTGCGAGTCGAATTAGCCATATATTTCTGTCTCAGGTTGAAAGCGATCGCCTGCTATGCCAAAACAGCGTTACCATTTTACTTTTCGCTCCAGCGCCGACAGAAACACCGAGCCAACTAAAACTTAACTTAAGGGACGTAGCTACTCTGAATAAATCTCTCCTTTGACAGATATATTTTAGTTGTTAATTGCCGGTCGTCAGTAGCAGTTAGCAATTAGCTATTAGCTTTTCTTACTCTTACCAACAACTACTTTGATATTGCCACCTGACTCAACACGCGCATTGGTCCCAATTCTTTTAAGATTTGCATTTGTTGTTCGTTACGTACGAACATCGTCCCAGCAAACCCCAAAGAATTGACAGCGATAGACTCAAAGCTTTCTCGCGAACGGGGAATCAGCAGCATCCATTGGCGCGTCACGAGCAAGTTGTAAGCTCCAGCTTGGATCTTGTTCGAGCCGATTTCATGCTTTAGCCCCACTGCATTTAGCATTTGGTAGTAATAATCGAGCGTTACTGTGGCAGCTACTTGAGGGGGCTTTGTTTGAATCGAATCTAGCTGTACGAAAGCATGGACAAAAGGCAAACCTGGTAGAGATTCGACTGTACCGCGATTGGCAGTTATCAGCAGAGGTTCGAGTGGAATTGGGGGATCTGCGGGTGTGAGTGGCAGGGGAACGATCTGCAAATGTTTGTGACGTTGGCTTGCACCTGCTGTCTTGCCGCCGTTATAGAATGTCAGTCCATTAAATTCCGCCAGACATACCCACATGGCGGTAAAGTCGGCAAGAGTCAGTAAAGCTTCTTGTTCCTCAAAGGCGCGGGTAATTAGCAGTAGGTGACAATCAACGACATTGAACTTATTTAATAGACAAACATGAGTCTCGGAAACGTCTGCCACATATAAGTTTTTATCGTAGGGTAAAAAAGGATTAAAATCTTTACCAGTCGTAGCGGTTTGCCGATCCTGTTTTTGCTTTGCCTCATCTTTGCGATTGAGATTAGTGGCTGTTCTGACCAGGAAGTACACACCTTGCTGTTCTACAAACTGATATTCGGTGGGAATAGTAACTAAAGCCCCGCACTCTATGGCTTTTTGGGTAATTGCGATCGCCCGATCTAGCAGCGTACCAGGCTGTAGTAGTGTCCCAGGTGCATTAATGTCCTCGTGCATTGTCGAATCTTGACTCGGCAGCGTATTTTTAGTTTCTCGCCTTAGCTTTACCCAATAATGTACTCGATCGCCGCACTCTCACACAAAATAACTCTGCATGGTATTCAACTGACTCAGCCGCATGACAATATTCGCACAGATTGCCGTGCCTGCTGGGAAGTCAAGCAGAAAATAGAAATTGCGATTGCCTCTGTAATTA
>ERZ1066118.891-NODE-891-length-22512-cov-20.531549_pt1 | contig 22512 bp, 13 predicted proteins | sample MGYA00382765_ERZ1066118 | MGnify/ENA primary metagenome ERZ1066118 (study PRJEB33369, sample SAMEA5778348) | biofilm metagenome | biome: Industrial cooling water; feature: Water cooling tower basin; material: Biofilm | place: United Arab Emirates | collected...
ATCGATGACGGCTGCGGCCGCGAACTGGCCGCTCGGCTGGGCAATCTCTCCGAGCGAGGTTTTATGTGCGAATGCGAGGAGCGGCTGCCGCTCAATACCATCGTCATCGCCGACCTGCCGGACCGGGGAAAGGTCAGGGCCGAAATTCGCTGGGTCTTCGGCTGGCGGTTTGGCGCCATGATCCTGGAAGATTGAAGCCACGTATTGCGAAGCATTTCCGCGCCCGATCGCAGGAGCGCCGCACACCAATAGCGACGCCGCCGTTCAGCGTCGCTCATAGGTCCCGGTTAGCACGGCAGCGGCGAGCACATGACCATCGGCCTCGTCCATGACGGCGTCACGCCCGCTTCCCGCAGCTAGATCGAGCGGGCAATCAAGCGCGAATAGCTGAAACACATAGTCATGCTTGCCGTGGCCGGTCGGCGGGTCGGGTGCGAGCCATTCCGTTTTGAGGTAGGAGTTTTGCCCCATCACTGGCGGCTCTTCGCCTTCGAATAGCTTGCCCGCGCGCGGTTCCATCCCCCAGCCCAGCCAGTGCACGAAGGGCATTGAACCGGGCGCATCCGGGTCCTCAACGATGAGGACAAGCGCCTTTGTGCCGGGCGGCGGCGCGCTCCATTCCAGAGGAGGTGCGCAAGCGTCCTCCTCGTCGGCGGTGAACATCGGATCCAGCGCTTCGCCATCGACGAAGGCCGCGCTCATCAGCCGGAACCCGCCCTTGTGCAGCGCTTCCTCGCCACCGAGCCTTGCGATCGCCAGTCCGCCATGCCCGGCGCGAACGTTGCGCAGCACCTTGCCGAGCCAGGCAGGGACATGTTCCAGCATCTCGCGAATCTCCATTGCTTGCGACGGCGTCCCAATGACGGCGAATGTCGGAAGGTTCCAGCCCTGTCGCACCCACTGCCCGCCTCGCTGCTCTCACATTTTGTGGGCGTTGATCTTTGTTGCATTAACCATCTTGCGCGCTATCGGTTGATGGCGTCCGGCTTGGTGGCGGACGTGGAAAGGTGGACCGTATGGATACCACTCGATCGGGAAGCGGATTAGCCGGCGATGTACACCGCAGTGGTGAAGCCGACCTTTTGCCTGTGCGGCAGCGGATTGCCTGGATCGCGGGAATTTGGCTGGCCAGCGTCGCGGCGCTTGGGGTGATCAGTTGGTTGTTGGCTGACACCGTAACGTGAAGCGCGGCGTCAGGCGCGGCTCTCAACCAGTGCCGAATAGATCAACGTCTTGAGCTGGCGACGCACGGGATAGGCACTGCTAGGGTATAGTTGCGTCATGAAAACCATAGTGACGCCTTCCACCGGATCGACGAAAAATGCGGTTGAATAGGCGCCGCCCCAATAGAACTCGCCTCGGCTCGCCGGCATCAGCGTCCTGGCCGGGTCCACAACCATTGCGAAGCCCAAGCCGAAACCGGAGCCCGCGCTGGTGCTTTCGGAAAACAGGCTGCGGCTGACGCTGGCGAGGTCCGCTCCGCCGGGAAGGAAATTGCTGGTCATGAGCGCGAGAGTCTTGGGCGCGATGATGCGCGCACCGTCCAGTTCGCCCTTGTTGAGCAGCATCGCCGCAAAGCGGTGGTAATCGCCAATCGTGCTAACCAGCCCGCCTCCGCCGCTGTGGAACCTCGCCGTGCCCAGCAGCTTGCTGCTCGCCCCGCGATCAACGAGCTTGGGCGGCCTTCCAGGTTGATAGCTCCAAGCATCGCCGAGACGGTTGTCTTGCCCTGAAGCAACCTCAAAGCCAGTGTCGACCATTCCGAGCGGAGCAAAAATATGGCGCTCGAAATATTCGCCGAGCTGCAGCCCGCTCAGCCGCTCGACCGCAATTCCCAGCACATCGGTCGCGACCGAATAATTCCACCCAGTTCCCGGCTCGAACTCCAGTGGGCAGCGCGCCAGATGCGCGAGATATTCGTCGCTGGTGTGCTGATCGCGCGCGAAGTCGAGTTCTACCTCTCGATAGGCGGCATCGATGCTGGTGCGGTTCTGAAGCCCATAGGTGAGGCCCGACATATGGGTGAGTAGGTCGACGAAGCGGATCGGCCGGGTGGGCGTTGGGGGTGCGAAGGGCACCGCCCCGCCCCCACCGGCATAAACGCCCACCGTCCCCAGCTCGGGCAGTACACGTGCGATGGGTTCGTCGAGGGCAACCTGGCCCTGCTCAACCAGCTGCATGAAGGCGATCGAGGTAACGGGTTTGGTCATGCTCGCAATGCGCAGCAGGGCGTCCCCACGCATGGGCGCACCGTCTGCCCGCAGAACGCCATCGTGGAGATAATGAACCGGCTGGCCGTCGCGCGCGACGAGAAGCTGGATGCCCGGAAGCTTGCCGGGCGCGATGTAGTGCTCGGCAAGGAACCGGTCGACCTGGGCAAGCCGGTCTCCGTCGAAACCATACGCGCGCGGATCGGCGCAGTTGAAAACTGCCATCAGAGGCTCATCGTCGATAGAGCGCAGGTCTGTTGAGCGAGCATTTCGCCGGCACCTTTCACGTCGCGGGTCAGCCCCGACGAATTGTCTGCGCGCTTGTTCTCACCGCGCAAAATTTTGAGCGCAAGCGGCAATCGTCTGGGCGGTAGCACTTGGATCGAAGGCCGCCAAATGGTCGGGCAATGGCACGCACTTGGATTCGGGTGGAAAAGTTCCATACCCGGCGAAGAGGCAATTCCAGCTCATTGCCGAATAGGCCGCGCTGGCGCCGTTGATCTGCGAATTCGCGACTGCGATGTCCTCATGGGTGAACCAGGCGGTCATCATCGCTTTCAGACCATCGGGCAGTGTCTGATTGGTCGCGCAATCGCGCCAGTATGCCGTGTCCCTGCGCTGGTTCATCCGGTAATGAGCGACGATGTAGTCGCGGATACCGTCATAGCGTGCGGCGATGCTCGCGTTGAACCTGTCACGCTGTCGATGGGTGAATCCGCCGCCAGCATAGGCTTGCACAAATTCAAGAGCGGTGGCGATCACGATATGCAGGGCGGTCGCCTCTAGCGGCTCGACAAACCCTTGGGCGAGACCGGCCGCGAGACAGTTGCCGCTCCAGCTTCGCTCGACGCGGCCCACCTTGAGCTTGAGCAGGCGGCTAGCGACCTCGGGATCGGCGCCGACCGCGGCGCGAAGCTCTGCTTCCGCATCGTCATCGGCAATATACCGACTTGAATAGACGTAGCCGTTGCCGGTGCGCGTAGTCAGCGGAATGGCGAAACGCCAGCCAGCCGACAGCGCCACCGAATCGGTTTGCGGTTTGAAGTCTGCCGGCGGCGCTGTCGGCAGCACCACCGCACGATCTGCCCAGAGCGCGTCGGCATAGGAGACAAAGCGCTCGCCCAGCGCCTCCTGCATGATTACCGCGCGAAAGCCCGAGCAGTCCACAAAGATGTCGCCAGCAACGCGGTCACCCCCGTCGAGTACCAGCGCTGCGATATTGCCGGCATCGTCCAGCGCTACCTCCACGACCTTGCGCGCAAGATGAGTGACACCGCGCGCTGCCGCCCAGTCGCGAAGATAGGCGCCCAGCTTGTAGGCATCGAAGTGATAGCCGTAGCTCGGTGGGAACGGGAAGCTGGCCACGGGATGCGGGCGCTTTCCTTGCTCGGCAAGTCGGGTCGCCAAAAACCAACTGTCAGGGTGAGCCGGGACCTGAAAGCCGCGTCTCGCCAAGGTGCAGTTCTGGACGAAACCGGGTTCGGTATGCAGGTCGATCGGACTTGGAAAGGGATGGAAATAGCTCTCGAAGCCCGGTCGTTCGCTCCAGCCGGTGAAGCGAATGCCGAGCTTGTAGGTAGCGTCGCAGGCCGCCATCCATTCGGCCTCTTCAATACCGAGGTGGTCGAAGAAGGCTTTGAGCTGCGGCGTAGAGCCCTCGCCGACGCCAATTATGCCGATTTCCGGGCTCTCGATCACGGTGATGCGATCGGCGCCCCACTCCTTCGCGAGGAGGCAGGCGGTGATCCAACCAGCGCTGCCTCCCCCGAGGATGACCACCCTTGGCGGCGTCGCGGTCACCGCCCCGGCCGGAGCCGAACCGCCGCCCCGCCACCGGGGGCCAGCCAGAGCGTGAGCGTGTCGCCTTTCCTCACTGTCTTGCGATCATAAGCGATGCGATGCCGTGCCTCGGTTTCGAAAGTCGCCCCCTCGCCGTCCTTCCAGATCGTGGCTCGATAGGTCTTGCCGGGATCGAGAAAATCGAAATTGACCGTTACCTCGCGCGCAGTGGCATCATTGATACCGCCGACATACCAGTCCTGGCTATTGCGATCCTTGCGCGCGAAGATCGCGTAATCGCCGACCTCTCCGGCGATCAGTCGGCTCTCCGCCCAATCGGCCGGCACCGCCTTGATGAACTCGAGCTCACGAGGATGCGCCGCCAGGCTCTCGATGAAATCGGCAGCCATCTGGATCGGCGAGTAGATCGCGAGGTATAGTCCGAGCTGCTTCGCCACTGTCGAAGCCATCGGAACACCATTGCCGCCCGTCACGCTCAGTACTCCGGGCGTATAGTCCATCGGGCCCGAAAGCATCCGAGTATAGACCAGCGTCGGCTCATGGTCGGGCCCGTTGGCGAAGGGCGACCAGGCATTGTATTCCTGCCCCCGTGCACCTTCGCGCGCGACCCAATTGGGATAGGTCCGGCGAAGCCCCGTGTCCTTCACCGGCTCATGGGGATTGACCGCAACACGGTTCTTCGCCGCTTCCTCCACCACGCGCAGATGGTGCTGCACCTGGCGTTGGCCATCGTGCCATTCCATCACCTGCCCGGCGCAGGGCAGTTTTATGTCGGCATTACAGGAGATGATGCCGCCCGCATCGGCGACGTAGCCGGTTTTGACGACATCGACGCCCAGATCGCCATAGAGCTTCATGGCATCGGCCAGCTGGCGCTCGTAAACGTCGATATTGCCGCCGGTCTCGTGGTGGCCGATCAACCGAACGCCCTTCTTGCGGGCATAGTCGGTCACGGCCTTGAGGTCGAAATCGGGGTAGGGCTTGGTGAAGCTGTAGTCGCGGCCATTGCCGAACCACTGGCCATCCCAGCCATAGTTCCAACCCTCGACCAGCACGCCCCGGAAGCCATGCCTGGCGGCGAAGTCGATATACTCCTTGGTCCGGGCCGTGGTCGCGCCATGCTGCGGCCCCTGGGCCCAGCTCCACTTGCCGCTGATCATGCCCCACCAGATGCCGATGTATTTGGCGGGCTTGAACCAGCTTACGTCGCCCAGCTTGTTGGGCTCATTGAGGTTCAGCTCAAGGTCGTTCTCGACCAGCCCGGCCGCGGTGGGAGCGATGCGGATAGCGCGCCAGGGGGTGGTGAAAGCTCCGCTGCGCACCACCTTTGCGCCCCGGCTAGAAGGTGAAAGATGCGCGCGAAAACGCTGATCGGTGAGGCGCTGCATCCACATGCCGGAATAATCGACCAGGGCAGCTTCGTGGAAGGAGAGGTGCGTGCCGTCGGCGAGGCGCATGGTGATCGGCGTGTGCGCCATCGAAACCGAAGTGATTGGCGTCTGCTGGTAAATCTGCTCGTAGCGGTTCCAGTCGCCTGCCTGAATCCACCACGCCGTCCCTTCAGGCGCGATGACGAACTCGGTCAGTTCCTCCGCGATGCGAGTCTCGGGCTTTGCCGCTCGCTCGGGGAATTCGTAACGGAAGCCGATGCCGTTATCGAAGGCGCGCACCCGCACCGTCAGCCGGCGTGGATTGGCCGTGGTTTCGACAAGCATGACCGCCAGCTCATTGTGCTTGTCAGCCACCCAGCGCCGCTCGCCCCACGGCTGCTCCCATCGGGTGTCAGCCTGAGCCCGGCTTTCCCCTTCCACCTTCATGTTGCGGCGCAGGGGGTCTTCATCGGTGAAGTTGAACCCGAGCTGCGAGCGAGCGATCAGCGGTTTGCCGGCGAGCGCAACCTCGTAAAACGGTTTGCCTTCGTTATCGACGTCCACCGTCACAACGATCCGGCCATCCGGTGAAGAGACGGTCGCAGCCCAGGCGGGGGCTGCGGTGCCCAGCAGCAGCGCTGTAAGCAGGAGCGGGCGCATCACAGCGACACCACCAGCGCCGCGAAAGGGGGCAGCTCACCCGGTGTCGCGTCATTGATCGAAGCGACCACGTCGCCTGCGGCTAGGCCTTCGTCCAGCATGATCGTCTCCTCGGAAAAATTGGCCAGCACACGCAGTCTTTCGCTGCCACTGCTGCGCTCAAGCACCAGCAAGTCGCCCTCGGCCCGGCAGGCCATCACCGCTCCGTGGTGCAGGGCTGGATGAGCCTTGCGCAGTGCCAACATGGCGCGGGTATGGTTGAGCAGCGAGAAAGGAACGGCCTCCTGCCGGTCCACCGCCCGCGCCGCATTTTCAGCTCCTACTGGCAACCACGGCTCGAGAGACCCAAAGCCGGCATCCGGTGCATCGGCAAGCCAGGGCATGGGTGTGCGCGCGCCGTCACGGCTGAGTGTCAGCGGCCAATTCGCGATTGCCTCTGGATCGTGGAGCATTTCGAACGGAATATCCACCTGGGTCAGCCCCAATTCCTCGCCCTGATAGAGGATGATGTTCCCGCGCAAGGCGATCAGCAGCAGCATTTTGAGCCGGGCTGCGGCGTCACGATGGTGCGCCGGCCACCAACGGCTGAGCGCGCGGGGGGCGTCGTGATTTTCGAAGGCCCAGCTCGGCCAGCCTGTGTCGGAAGTGTCGGGCCATTCGGCAAGGGCGGCGCAGATTGTCTGGGGGCGCAGGGCATCGGCGTAGAGGAAATTGAAGCCGTATGCCGAGTTGAGATGGTCCTCGCCCCGCGTGAATGCCTGCATCTCGCGGATCGCATCATCGCCGCCGACTTCGGCGACGGTGAAGATGCCGTCATAGCAGTCGGTGACTTCGCGGATACGGGCTACGAAGCCGACTATTCCGGGGTGGCTCTGATTGTAGAGCCGCTGCTGGAAGTCGAAAGGACGCGTCCGCGGCCGGTCGGACTGCGGCGCGGGCGGATTGTCGCGCAGCATCGGGTCATGCATGGCGAAATTGAGCGCATCGATGCGGAAGCCATCGACCCCGCGATCGAGCCAGAAACGCGCCACATCCAGCAAGGCATCCTGCACCGCGGGCCGATGCACGTTGAGCTGCGGCTGGCTGCTCAGGAAATTGTGCAGGTAATACTGCCCGCGCCGGGCATCCCACGTCCACGCGGGACCCCCGAATACGGACTGCCAGTTCGACGGCGGCGAGCCATCCGGTTTGGCATCGGCCCAGACATACCAATCATGCTTGGGATTGGTTTGATCCTGGCGGCTTTCTTCGAACCAGGCGTGCTGGTCCGAAGTGTGCGAATAGACCTGATCGATCAGCACCCGCAGCCCGAGCGCATGGGCGCGCTCCACCAGCGCGTCGAAATCGGCGAGCGTGCCGAAAATCGGATCGACACCGCGATAATCGGCCACGTCATAGCCGAAATCCTTCATCGGGCTGGTGTAGAAGGGGCTGATCCAGACCGCATCGACGCCCAGGCCGGCGACATGATCGAGCCGCTGCGTGATGCCGGGGAGATCACCGATCCCGTCCCCGTTCGAGTCCATGAAGCTGCGGGGATAAATCTGATAGATGGCCGCGCCGCGCCACCAGGGGTGGCTGTCCGTCTCGGCCGGCACAAGAGGCTCCATGTGAGTCACTGCGCCGCCTTCCCCACCTTGCAGACGACCCAGCCGAAGGCAGGCAGCTCGAAGCGTGCGCTCCCGGGGGCGGTCACTGCGGCGGGGCAACGGCCCTGAAGCCGACGGAAGCCCGTCACGTCATAGCCAATCGCGATATTGGCGGCGCGTGGCTGGGGAGCCGTGTTGAACACCACCAGCACCTCTTCCCCACTCGCGTCATCGATCCGGCTGGCGGCGAACAGACCCTCGGTTTGCTCGTAATGCCGCGTGACCTGCCGGCCCTTGCGCAGCGCCGGATGCGCGGCCCGTAACTTGGCCATCTCGGATATCAGGCGGTAGAGCGGATGATCGGTGTCGAAGTTCGCCTGCGCCGTGGTGGCATCGGTCCCGATCAGGTCGATGGCGTTGTAAACTGCGGTCTTGCTCGGAAACATGTCCTCGCGCGCAAGCTGGTCGCCGCCCGCGCCGACAAATCCCTGCTCGTCGCCGTAGTAGATGACTGGCGCGCCGCGCAGCGTCATCAGCATGGCATGGGCGAGCAGGGTCCGGCTCAGCAGTTCCTCCTGGCTGATGCCCTTGCGGTCCTGCTGCACCAGCCAGGCGAAGCGACCCATGTCATGGTTGCCGAGGAAGGTCGGCAAGTTAAGCGCCGCCGCCTCGCCGCCCTCGTAGAGCACATCGCCGTCGAAGAGTTGTGCGAGCACGACGGTGCCCTTGCCCTTGCCCAGAACCTCGCGGACGGATGCCTGGAACGCGAAGTCGAGCACCTGGGGCAGTTTGTCGCGGCGGGTGTATTCGGCGATGTAGCCGTTCTGGGGGATATCCTTGAACACCTCGCCGAACATGGCAAAGTTGGGAATGCCCTTGGCGCGCGCGCGTTCGAGCATGGCGGGCACGAACACCTGCCAGAAGCCGGGGTCGACATGGCGCGCGGTGTCGATGCGGAAGCCGTCGATCCCGAAATCATCGATCCAGGCGCCGTAGATATCGATCATCCCCTGACGCACGCGCGGATGCTCGGTGAACAAGTCATCCAAGCCGGAGAAATCGCCGAAGCGGCTGTCTTCGCCAGTGAAGCTGCTGTTGCCGCGATTGTGATAGTAGATCGGATCGTTCAGCCAGGCCGGGACCTTTGCGTTCTTCTCGGCCGCAGGCACGACAGGCTGATAGGCATAGTTCGGGTCGGTCAGCCGGGCGAAATTCGCCTCGCTTGAATCCTCATCACCCATGAAGCCGGGGTTGATCCTTGGGCCATCCACCTTCCCCCGCGTCGAATAGGGATAATCGCCCCGGCTGCGGTATTCGTAGTTTGTCGCATCGCCATCGGCGTAGCGGATCACGTCCGCCGTATGGTTGGTGATGATGTCCATATAGACCTTCATCCCCATGCCATGGGCGGCATCGACGAAGGCCTTGAACTCGGCACGGGTGCCGAAATGCGCGTCGGGCCGGGTGAAATCGGTCACCCAATAGCCGTGGTATCCCGCGCTCTCGTCGCCGCTCGGCCCCTGCACCGGCTTGTTCTGGAAGATGGGCGCGAACCAGATCGCGGTGACGCCCATGCCCTTCAGATAAGGCAGCTTGTCCTTGAGGCCCTTGAGGTCGCCGCCGTGGAAGAAGCCTTTTGCCGAAGGGTCGAAGCCGGTCTTGAGCCGATCGCCTCTGATCCCGCCACGGTCGTTGCCGGGATCGCCATTGGCGAAGCGATCGGGCAGGACGAAATAGACCACCTCCTCGCTCGGCGCGCGCTGGCGGAATTCGGCGGCGGGTTGGGCCAACGCGGTGCCCGTCATCAGGGCGGCGAGCGCGGCGGCGGCGACAGTCTTCATCAAGCGGGTTCCTTTTGCCCGGCGACGAGGGCCCCGAGCACATCCAGATGGCGCGGCAATTGCCGCACGGTTTCGACCATGGCGGCTTCGGTGCCGTCGAGCAGGCTACGCAATTCGGTTTCGGGCAGGGCGTCGGCCATCGGGTTGTAGCCCCGCGCTTCGACCTCCTGTCCAGCAAGAACCTGGAACCAACCCACTTCCGTGAACAGCTCCTCGTGCTCGCGGTGAATGAAGCCGCTGGCCTGCCATTGCGCGAGCTTTGCCTGAAGCGTTTCGGGCAGTTCCATGCTGCGGCGCTCATCCCAGAACGGCTCGCCGCGCCGGTCGTTGGCCCAGTAATGCAGGATGATGAAATCGCGCACCCGGCTCCATTCGAATTCTGCCTGGGCGTTGAACCAGTCGATGATGGCGGGCTCCGGCGTAGTCTTAGGCATGACGGCCAGGAAGCGGCTGATGGCGCTTTGCGCGAGATGGATCGAGGTCGATTCAAGCGGTTCGAGAAAGCCGGCCGACAGCCCGATGGCGAGGCAATTGCCCACCCAATGCCGCCGCCGCATGCCGGTGGTGAAGCGCAGGGGCCGCGGATCGGCCTCCGGCGCGCCATCGAGATTGGCGAGCAGGGTGGCCGCGGCTTCATCGTCGGAGATATGCGCGCTCGAATAGACGTAGCCGTTGCCGATGCGATGCTGCAGCGGAATGCGCCATTGCCAGCCGGCCGCGCGGGCGGTCGAGCGCGTGTAGGGGGTGAAATCGCCGCCGCTGGCGCAAGGCACGGCCATGGCCCGGTCGCAGGGCAGCCAGCGGGTCCAATTGTCGTAGCCGGCGGCCAGTTCGCCCTCGATCAGCAGGGCGCGGAAGCCGGAGCAATCGATGAAGAAATCGCCGGCGACGCGGCGATCCCCCTCGAGCAGCAGGGCGGCAATATCTCCGCTCTCGCCTACTCGCTCGACCGAGGCGACCTGACCTTCGACGCGGGTGACGCCCCGCGCCTCGGCATAGCGGCGCAGGTAACCGGCATAGAGCGCGGCGTCGAAATGGTAGGCGTAGGGAAGTTCCGGCGCGCCGGGAGCGCGGGCGCCATGTTGCACGCGCATTGTGCGCGCCGCCAACTCGTTGGCGGAGTAGCGGATCAGCGGCTTGGCGAAGCCCAGTTGCTTCGCGCGCAGCCAGTGATGCTGGAACGGTAGCAGGCCCGCCGGACGCCCGATGGCGCCGAAAGCGTGCATGTAGCTGTCGCCCTCGCGGGTCCAGCCTGCGAATTCGATGCCTAGCTTGAAGCTGCCCTTGGTCTCGCGCAGGAATTCCGCCTCGTCGAAGCCGAGCGCAGAATTGAACAGGTGGATCTGCGGGATCGTCGCCTCGCCCACACCGACCGTGCCGATGGCGTCGCTCTCGACCAGCGTGACCGCGAGATGCGGGGCAAACCGCGCGAGCGCGGCGGCTGTCATCCAGCCGGCGGTTCCGCCGCCGAGGATGACCAGGGATTGCAGGCGTTCGATACTCATGGGCTTCCCCGCGACAGGGGCGGCGGGGAACCGCGCCGGGCATAGCCCCGCGCCGCGCCCCGCCGTGCCGAATTACAGGCGGTAGGACAAGCCGATCAGATAGGTCCGGCCATACCGCTCGTAGTCGATGATCTGCTCGGGATCGTCGTTGATGTAGTTGATGAAGGGCTCGTCCGTCAGGTTGAGCGCCTGCAGAGTGATCGACAGCCCTTCGAGCGCGCTTCCGGTCTGGAAACGATAGCCGATCTGCGCGTCGAAGATCGATTCATCATAGGTCTGGCGGAAATCGCGGCTCGCGGAGATGCCGATGAACTCCGCCAAATAGCCCGTGCGGAAGCGATGGCTCACCCGCGCTTCGAAGCCCGATTTCTCGAAATAGACCGTCGAGTTGACAACCCACTCCGAAAGGCCCGGCACCGTCACATCGAAGGTGTTGGTGTTTTCGCGGTTGAAGACCGTGAGCTGGCTGTCGGTGTAGGAGCCGCTGGTCTGGAAACCGAAACCATCCAGCGCGCTCGAGAACAGGCTGAAGGGTATCGATGCCGTGGCTTCGACACCGAAGATGTGCCCTTCCGCCGTGTTGTCGGGGCCGCCGACGAGACCGAAAGTGTTGCTGCCGGTGGCGAGGAAGGCAGCCCGTTGCGCTGGGGTCAGCGAAGGAACGAGATAGGAGAAGTCTCTGATGACCACCGCGTTCGGATTTACGAAATCTTCCAGCCACTTGTAATAGGTTGCGACCGCGACATAGCCGGCGCCGCCAAAGTAATACTCGAGGCTCGCGTCGACGCTCCAGGCCCGGTACGGCCGCAGCTTGGGATTGCCGCCACCGCCCGAGAAGATGCTGTTGAAGCCGCCGCTGCCCGCCGCCGGCGGAGTGTTGGCGATTCCGGCATTTTGCGAGGCATTGAGTTGGTCCATGCGTGCGCGGGTCAGCGTGCGCGCAGCGCCGAGGCGAAGCTTAAGCCTGTCGGCAAGATCGAAGTTGAAAGTCGCGCTCGGCAGGAAGTCGGCATATTTCGCGCCGTCCGTGACGGGCGTGCGCGCCGCCCCGATGCCGCCCGGCGAGTTGAAGCCATCGGACGACTGATCGGTGAACACCAGTTGCGCGCCAATATTGCCCGTCATGGGAACGGCGCCGAGCGTGGTGTCGAGATCGGCACGCAGATAACCGGTGTAGACCTTCTCGTTCACCGTCCAGTCCCCTGGGAAGGGCAGGCTGGAGCTCTGGACATCGGTCAGCACATAGGTGCCGTTGTTGATCAAGACGAAGGGATCATAGGCGACCTGCGGACCGATACCGAGGAAGCTAAGCGCGTCGACGGAACCCAGAAGGGCGTCGGCCGGGATAGCACGGCGCAACACCGCACCTCGGCTCGCGAAGACCGACGGGCCGCCCGAGAGGCTGAGGAAGCTCTGCGTGATGTCGCGTCGCTTGGTGCGGTCCGCATAGGCAACGCCGACCACCAGCTGCTCGACCAGCGGATTATCGACCTTCCCGATGATTTCCGCCCGGCCCGACCACAGCTCGTCTTCCGTATCGGTGTCGTTGATGAAACCGGCCTGCACGATGCCATCCGCGCCCCAGCCGCGCGGGTCGGTGAGCTGGATGAGGTTGGTGTCCGCGTAGTTGATCTGGCTGGTGAACTGATAGGGGAAGCCGCTCGACTGGCGATTGGCGACGATGATGTCGGCCGGGCCAGGGCGCGCGCCGAAGGTCAGGCCCGAATAGCTTTCGATCTGCTGCAACCGGCGATCCGAGCGCGAATAGGATAGATCGAGGTTGAGCAGGAAATCATCGTTCTCGTATTTGGTGTTCCAGCCCAGCGCCCAGGTCGTGGTGTCCTTGCGCTCATAGTCGTTGCGGACCACCGGCTGAACGTTCGCGTAGGTGACGCTGTCGGAGAAGGCGCCCGGCTGGCTGACTGCGGTGATGCGGGTGCCCGCGCCCCAGCCCGGATTGAGCGGGAATTCGATACCGCGGGTCGGGATGTTCTCCTTGTAGTCGGCGTAGAACACGTCGACGGTCGTGTTCCAGCCGTCGCCCCGGTCGAACTCAAGCGTACCAAACGCGCCAAGACGGTCGAGCAGCACCGACTTTGCGAAGGGCTTCATGCCGCCGAGCACCGTGGTCCCGGCGCTGCCGGCCGGGGCATTGCCAGAGGTTACGTCGCCAGTGCCAAGCTGCGGATAGCCCCAGGCGTTGAACTTCTCGACCTGGCTCGGGCTCGACTGGTAGGCGACGCCGATCGCCACGCCGATGGTGTCATCGGCGAACTGGTCGACATAGGTCGCGGTCCCGCGATAGCCCCAGCCGCGGATGTCCGGGTTGAGCGAGCCGTCCTCGTTGAACTCGGCGCGCGCAGAGACGGCGAGAATGCGCTCATTGGCGGCCAGCGGGCGGATCGTGCGCAGATCGACCGTGCCCGCCAGGCCCTGGCCGATGAGGCCGGCGTAGGGCGTCTTGTAGACGATACCCTGGTTGATGAGTTCGCTGGGATACTGATCGTATTCGACCGCGCGGTTGTCGCCCGACGACACCAGCTCGCGGCCGTTGAGGAGCGAGGTCGAGTAGTCGGGACCGAGACCGCGGATGGAGAGGCTCTGCGCACGACCATTGATGCGCTGCACCGCGAGGCCGGGCAGGCGGCCGAGCGTTTCGGCGATCGAGACATCGGGCAGCTTGCCGATATCCTCGGCGCTGAAGCTTTCGGCAATGACCGGCGCGTTGCGCTTGAGGTTGACCGCGGTTTCAAGCGACTCGCGGAAGCCGGTGACGACGATGCCCTGGTCTTCCTCGGCTTCGTCGGCGGTCTGGTCGCCCGGTTCGACCGTCGCTTCCTGCGCGAAGGCGGCGTGCGGCAGCGCGAACGCGCCCAATGCGATGGTGAAGGCACCGAGGCTGATGCTGCCCCGAAGACCGCTGCGGATTGCCATGTCTACATCCCCTCAATCTGTCCCCGGATAATCGCGGCGACAGGAAAAACCCTTTTCAGGCGATCGCAGCCCGCCGCTGACGGGCGTTACTTTCTCCCATCTCGAAGGTTAGGGCCGCGATTGCTTGCAGCGCCATATCGCATACGTATGTCACGCAGGCCATCGGCATCCCGGCGCACCGCTTGTGGCAATTTTGCTTCAGTCAGGCGAAGTGGCGCGTAGGAACAGGTTGAGCGTCAGCCTGCCCTCGGCCGGACTGGCCACCGGAGAAAAGCCCGGCCCCAAGTCTGCGCAATGCAGGCTGTTCCCGCGATAGGCGATGAGCCGGTTGAAGCGCCCCTCGACGGCATGGACGCGATCGAACAGCGGTGTGTTGCCGGAGATGTATGCTGCCGGCGGCAGGCCATGCTCGGCAACGCCTGCATCCAGGGCCTCGCGGTAAGCAGCGTAGCGGCCCTCATCGACGCTTTCGAAACCGGTCGCCCGCTGGCGATAGAAGGCGGTGCCGCCGCGCTCCTTGGCATCGAGATAGAGCAGAACGGCAATCCGGTCCGGCTCGACGCCGTCGAAATGCGGCAGCCGCTGGATCGGGGCAAGATCGGCGGGAGCGGCAGTGACCAGCGAGAGATAGCATTCGAAGTAACGCAGCGGCCCGTCAAGCTGGAAGGTCGCGCGCAGATAATCGCCGATCGGCGCGATCAGGGGCATCGCCACGGCTTCCGACACCGGCGCGCGGAGGCCGGGATAGAATGGCCCGATCGGGCGGTAGGAATGGCGCGCCGCGATGGCGACGACCGCCGCCGGGTCTGGCAGCGCATCCTCAATCGTCACCAGTTCCCGCCGCTCCGCCCCGAAATCGCTGAGCACGGGCATGGCGTCGGGAGAAAGCGAAAGCGGACCGGACATTAACAGCAGGGATAGCGCGGCCGGCGCTGTTGCCAAGCCGGGCCGGGGGACCTAGCGTTTCCGCTTCAGCGGAGGCGCAATTGGGCCGGGCACCGAGCGGACGACCGACCAGCTTCGACATCGCCTATCTGGCGGGGGTTTCTCAGCCCACCGTCAGCCGTGCGCTGCGCGGCGATCGCTCGGTCAGCATGGCCACGCGCGAGCGCATCCAGCGCATTGCGCAGGATCTCAACTACACGGTCGACAAGAACGCATCCTCGCTCCGCTCGCAGCGCACCAACACCATTGCGCTGTTGTTCTTCGAAGACGGGACCGACGAGAATCTCATCAACCCCTTCTTCCTGGCCATGCTCGGCTCGATCACGCGGGCTTGCGCCAATCACGGCCTCGATCTGCTCATCAGCTTCCAGCGGATGGAGGACGATTGGCACACCCGCTATCACGACGCGAAGCGCGCCGACGGGCTGATCCTGCTCGGCTATGGCGACTACGCGATCTACGCCGCTCGGATCGAGCAATTGGTGGCGCAGGGCACGCATTTCGCGCGCTGGGGCTCGGTCCGCTCCGACCGCAGCGGGGCCACGGTCGGCTCGGACAACCTGGGCGCGGGGCGGTTGGCAGGCGAGCATCTGATAGAGAGCGGCCGGCGGCAAATCGCTTTCCTTGGCCATGCGGACGAACATTATCCGGAGTTCGCGCACCGCTATGATGGGCTGTGCGAGGCTCTTCGCGGGGCTGGGATCGAACCCGACCCGGCACTTCAGTTCGATGCGCTGACCAGCGAGGACGCGGGCTATCGCGCTGCCAGCGCACTGATCGCCAGCGGCAAGCCCTTCGATGCCATCTTCGCCGCAAGCGATCTCATTGCTATCGGCGCCATGCGCGCGCTGGTCGGCGCCGGGCGCAGCATCCCTCAGGACGTCGCCGTGATGGGCTTCGACAACATCCCTGCCGCCAGTCTCACCAGCCCGCCGCTCACGACCGTTCAGCAGGATATCGCGGGCGCAGGCGAATGCCTGGTCGAGACCGTGCTCGCTCAAATCGAAGGCCGCGAGCCGCCGCCGCCGCGCCTGCCCACCCGCCTGCTCGTGCGCGGAAGCACCAAGGGCGCCTGAGCGCATACATTCGTATGCGCCTTGCCGCTGCGCGTGCGGCGTGCAAGCAGTTCGTTGAAACCGGCACAGACCGGCCGAGGGGAGAGAGCAATGGATCAGATCGCCGGTCACGCCGTCGCGCGGGAGAAGCCGCGCCAGAACTGGACCGGGCTGTGGAACATCAGCTTCGGTTTCTTCGGCATTCAGATCGGCTTCGCGCTGCAGAATTCCAACATGAGCCGGGTGTTTCAGACGCTCGGCTCGAGCCTCGACGACCTACCTGCCCTGTGGGTGGCAGCGCCGCTGACGGGGCTCATCGTCCAGCCCATCATCGGGCATCTGTCGGACAAGACCTGGAACCGGCTCGGCCGGCGGCGGCCCTATTTCCTGACCGGCGCGATCTTCTCGGCGCTGGCACTGTTCCTGATGCCGCTCGCGCCAGGCTTTGCCGCGCCGCTCCTGTTCGCAGCCGCGATGCTGTGGGTGCTCGATGCCAGCCTCAATATCGCGATGGAGCCGTTCCGCGCCTTCGTCGGCGATATGCTGCGCAGCGACCAGCACGCCGCGGGCTATGCGGTGCAGACCGCCTTTATCGGAGCGGGCGCGGTCGTCGGTTCGATCTTTCCCTTTCTGCTCGAGCAATGGGGCGTCAGCAATGTCGCGCCCGAAGGCGCGCTGCCGGACACGGTCAAGTGGAGCTTCTGGGCCGGCGGCGCTGCTTTGTTCGTGGCCGTGATGTGGACCATTCTCACCACGCGCGAATACAGCCCTGAGGACATGGCCCGCTTTGGAAGCGGGACCAGCGAAGCCGAAGCGGCCATGCCGCTGCGCGCGCTGGCAGCGAAATCATATGGCTCGAGCGCCGTTTGGATTGCCGGGGGCGCGCTTGCGGCGATCGCAGTCGAGCCGCTCGCGCTCCAGAAGGAAATCTACCTGCTGGCCGGCCTTCTCGCCCTCTATGGCGTGCTCAGCGCCATCGCCATCTCAATGGCCAAGCAAGGCCGGGCCGCGAACATGCTGTCGAGCATTGTGGGCGACTTTTCTGGCATGCCCCCGGTCATGAAGCGGCTGGCGCTGGTGCAGTTTTTCAGCTGGTCCGCGCTGTTCATCATGTGGATCAACACGACGCCGGTGGTGACGCAATATGTCTTCGGCTCCACCGACCCCGCCAGCGCCGCCTATAACGAAGGCGCGAATTGGGTGAACGTACTCTTCACCGTCTACAACGGCGTGGCAGCCATCGCGGCTTTGGCGCTGCTGCCCTGGCTCAGCCGCCGCGTGGGCCCGGTCACCACCCATTCGATTTGCCTGACGCTCGGCGCCATCGGTTTCCTGATGGTCTTCGTGGTACGCGATGCCGAGACGCTGCTGCTGGCGGAAGTTGGCATCGGCATCGCCTGGGCCAGCATTCTCGCCATGCCCTACGCGATCCTGGCCAGCAATCTGCCGCAGGCCAAGCTCGGCATCTATATGGGCCTGTTCAATGTCTTCATCGTCGTGCCGCAGTTGCTGGTAGCGACAGTCATGGGGACGATCATGCAAGCTTTTTTCCCGGGCGAGCCGGTGTGGACCATGCTGTTCGCCGCGGCGAGTTGGCTGGTCGCGGCGCTCGCCATGCAGCGGGTGAAAGCCGTTCTGTGACCACAATCGGGGCGGTCGAAGCGGGGGGCACGAAGTTTGTTCTCGCCCTCGCCGATGCCGACGGAAAGCTGCTCGACCAGACCCGCATCGCCACCACTACGCCCGACGCTACCTTTGCAGAAATGACGCACTGGTTCGAGGCTGCAGCCGCACGCCAAGACGCCATCGGAGCTTTCGGCATCGGTAGTTTCGGTCCCATCGGCATCGACCGCGCGCGTGCCGACTACGCCCGCTTCACCACCACGCCCAAGCCCGGTTGGTCCGGCGCCAGCTTTGCCAGGGCACTGGCCGGCTTCGACGCGCCGCTCCTGCTCGATACCGATGTCAACGCTGCCGCGCTTGGCGAATGGCTGGCGGGGGCGGGCCAGGGGTGCGGCTCGCTGGCCTACACCACCATCGGCACCGGCATCGGGACGGGCGTGCTGAAGGGCGGAGCAATACTCTCCGGCTGGTCGCATTATGAGGCCGGCCATCTTCTCATTCGCCGCGATCCGGCGCGCGACAGCTTTGCGGGGCTTTGCCCCTATCACGGCGATTGCCTGGAAGGGCTCGCCAGCGGCCCGGCAATCCAGACGCGGTGGGGACATGATCTCTCTCATGCGAACGCAGAGCAGGTCGCGCTCATCGCCGATTACGTCGCCCAGCTCGCCGCGGCGCTCGTGCTCCTACATCGGCCGGAGCGGCTGATCTTCGGCGGCGGCGTTGCCAAGGCGCCCGGGATGATCGAGCAAATCCGCACCCTCGCCCGGACAAAGCTCGCTGGCTATATCCCTGAATGGGACGAAGAGCTGGCCCACCGCATCGTGCCGCCCGCCCTGGGCGACCAAGCCGGAATCACCGGCGCCATCGAACTGGGCCGCCGCGCCCTTACCGGAGAGCAGCAATGATGAAGATGTTTGCAGGCGCCGCCGCGCTCGTCCTGGCTACCGCCGGCGGAACCTATGCGATGACGGGCACGGGCGATGAACCCGCCGCCTCCGATTCCGCTTGGGCGCCCGCCAGCAAGGTCACGCTGACCCACCCCGAATGGTCGCAGAATGCGGTGATCTATCAGATCAACACCCGCCAGTTCACGCCCGAAGGCACCTTCAAGGCGGCGCAGGCACAGCTTCCGCGGCTGAAGAAACTGGGCGTCGATATCCTCTGGCTGATGCCGATCCACCCCATCGGCAAGGAGAATCGCAAGGGCACGCTTGGCAGCCCCTATTCGGTGCTGGACTACTACGCGGTGAACCCGGAATTCGGCACCGAGGCAGACTTCAAGGCCTTTGTCGATGCCGCCCATGCAAAGGGCTTCAAGGTCATCCTCGACCTCGTGGCCAATCACACGGCTTGGGATCACCCGCTCGCGAAAGAGCACCCCAACTGGTACGAAAAGACCTGGGACGGGCAGTTCCGGCCAACGCCCTGGTGGGATTGGTCTGACATCATCGACCTCGACTGGTCCAAGCCCGGGGTGCGCGAGCATGTCGGCAAGGCAATGGAGCATTGGGTCCGCGACTTCGGTGTCGACGGCTATCGCGCCGACGTCGCCGGCTACATTCCGCTCGATTTCTGGGAAGTGATGCGCAAGCGGCTCGATGCCATCCGCCCCGTCTTCATGCTGGGCGAGGTGCAGCAGACCGCGCATCACTTCGCCGCCTTCGATGCCAGCTATGCCTGGGATTGGCACAACGCCGCCAAGCGTATCGCCAAGGGTGAAGCCAATCCGACCGCCTTCTACGGCTACTATGCCGAGAACGAGAGCCTGTGGCCGCGCGAGGCCATGCGCATGACCTATATCGAGAACCATGACAGCAACGCCTGGGAAGGCACGCTGCGCGAGAACTATGGCGCCAATCTCGATGCCATGACCGTGCTGAGCTTCACGGGCGAGGGTATCCCGCTGGTCCACAACGGCATGGAAGCCTGCAATATGAAGCGATTGGAGTTCTTCGAGAAAGACCCGATCGACTGGACGCAGGGGGAAGGCTGCACCTACGGCACGCTCATCAAGAACCTGATCGCGTTCCGCAAAGCCAATCCGGCGCTGGCCAATGGGCAGTGGGGCGCGCGGATGGTGAAGGTGGAGACCGACAAGCCCGAGCAGCTTTTCGCCTGGGCGCGGCAGAAGGACGGCAACAAGGTCGTCGGCTTCTTCAATTTCACCAGCGCGCCCGTGACCGCCAAGCTGGCCGACGGATTGGCGGCGGGGGGCTACAAGGAGTTCGGCAGCGGCGCTGCGGTGCGGATCAAGGCGGGCGATAGCGTCACCGTGCCGGCGAATGGCTATCGCCTGCTGGCGACGACCAGCGCACAAAGCGCGCCGCCCATCATGGGCGGCCAATAGGCTCTCAGCCCCGTCACCCCGGCCCCCGAGCCGGGGCGACGACGCGGAGGGTCGTATCGCCCGGCCCAAGAATTTCTTGCCGCACTGCACAAAAGGGCGCCCTATGATGCCGGCATGGCAGTGGGAGAGCCGGAGATGACAGTCCAAGACCTGCTCGATCGGCTCGCCCAACTGGCGCAGCGGACGGCGGAGACACCGCTCTTCAACCCGGTGTTCCAGCTCGCGCACGAGCTAAGCCGCGAGCTCGAAAGCGGCGCCATCGACCTCGGCCGGATCGAGGAATGGATCGCCACGCTCTACGCCGGCAGCCTCGACAGCCGCGCCGCCCGTCTGGCGCGTCTCCTTGGTGGTGATGAGCAGGCCGAGACCGCTCCCGACTTCGCCGCGTTCCGCGCCAGGTGGGAACGGCCCTCGCTGCACGCCGTCTTCACCGCCCATCCGACCTTTCTGCTGTCCGAGAGCGAATATGAAGCGATCGCGCGCCGCGCCTTGGGCGAGGAAGCGACGCCCTCTGAGGAAAGACCTGCCATCACGCTGGCGCACGAGCACGCCTGCGCCATGGCAGCGATCGCCAATGCGCAGGATGCGCGCGACCGGATCGTTGCCGAGTTGTGCGAGGAGGCGCGGCGCCGTTGGCCGGTGGAATGGGGCAGCTTCGCGCCCCTGCCGTTCCGTTTCGCCACCTGGGTCGGCTATGACATGGACGGCCGCACCGACATCGGCTGGCACACCTCGCTTGGCTTTCGGCTGGCGGAAAAGGCCGAGCGGCTGGCGCGCTATGTCGCTTCGCTCGTGGCGATCGACCCGGATCACGGCCTTCTCGGGACGCTGCGCCCGGCCGCGGAGTATGCCAGCCAGCGCGCCGCCGACTTCGCCGCCGACTTGTCCGAACCGACTGTTCTGTCGGCGGCGGCAAATAGGCTCACGGCCGATGATCCGCACAAGCTGCTCACGCTGCGCCCGATAATCGAGGCGCTCGAACGGGAAGCGGAAGGTGCTGTGGACGCCGCTATCCCACTGAAAACGCTGGCCGCCGCCATGCGCGCCGATGGGCTCGGCATGGGCTGGGTGCATTTCCGCGTCAACGCGACCCAGCTTCACAACGCGCTGCGCCAGCATCTGCCCGACCGCCAGGACATCGACATGGCCAGCAAAAGCGCCATCGTAGCCCTACGAAACCTGCTCGCCAATGTGCGGCCGCTGCGCGCCAATTTCGCTGCCCTCGCGATCGAGAGCTCGACCGCGATCCGCCAGTTTCTAGCCATGGCGGAGATCGTGAAGCATGTGGATGCGGATGCGCCGATCCGCATGCTGATCGCCGAATGCGAACAGCCGGCGACGGTGCTGGTCGCCCTCTATTTCGCGCGGCTGTTCGGCATTGCCGAAAACGTCGATGTCTCGCCGCTGTTCGAAACCGAAGAGGCGCTGGAGCACGGCGGGCGGCTGCTCGACGCGCTGCTGCGGGAAGACGCCTACCGGGCCTATGCGCGGCAGCGGGGGCGCGTGGCGATCCAGACCGGATTCTCCGATGCCGGCCGCTTCCTGGGCCAGATCCCGGCCAGCCTCGCCATCGAGCGGCTGCAGGGCAGGCTGGCCGAGGCCATGGCTCGGAATGGCATCACCGATGTGGCGGCGCTGGTCTTCGACACGCATGGCGAAAGCATGGGCCGCGGCAGCCATCCCGCCTCTTTCCGGGACCGGCTGGAATGGCCGCTTTCACCCTGGGCACGCGGCCGGTTTGCAACGGCAGGAATCGCTCTCGAGCCCGAAGTCAGCTTCCAGGGCGGTGACGGCTATGTCTGGTTCGCCACACCGGAGATCGCCTACCGCACGCTCAGCCGGATTGCGGCGCTCTCTGGCGAAGTTCCCGCCACCAATGACGATCCCTTCTATCGGCGCACCGATCTGAGCCTCGACTTTTATCGCGCGGTGAAGGAGGACCAGCGGCGTTATCTTTCGAGCCGCACCTACGCCCGCGCGGTAACCGCCTTCGGTTTAGGGCTGGTGCCAGTTACGGGCAGCCGGAAGGCGCGCCGCCAGGCCGATCTTGCCGCCGACCGCGAGCTGAACCTGCGCCAGATCCGGGCCATTCCGCACAATGCGATCCTCCAGCAGCTCGGCTATCCGGTCAATGTCATCGCCGGGATCGGCAGCGCCGCCGACGGCCAGTTCGAGGAGGTAGCGGGCCTGCTGGCCGACAGCGCGCGCGGACGGCAGATCGTCGCACTTGTGCGCGCCGCCAATGCGCTCGGCAGCATCAAGACCGTGGCCGCCTTCGGCGAACTCTTCAATTCCGCCTATTGGGCCAGCCGCCCCTATCGCGGCACCGAGGATCAGATCGCGCGCGCCTGCGAGGCGCTGGCCGATTATCTCGCGGGCGACGACCGGGCCGGAACCTTCCGCCGCCTCGCCTCGCGGCTAAGGGTCGATGCGCTCAAGCTCCACCGCCTGCTGGCGCTGGTGCCAGAGGAAAACCCAGTGCCGCGGCGCGAGCATACCCGCCGGATCATTGGCATCCTCCAAGCCCTGCGCCTCGCGCTGATGATGCACATGCTGCTGAAGGCGGTCTCGATCCCTGCCTTCAGCCGCGCCAACGACATCAGCCGCGACGACGTGCTGGAGATGATCTTCAG
>ERZ1066118.893-NODE-893-length-22496-cov-25.453545_pt1 | contig 22496 bp, 29 predicted proteins | sample MGYA00382765_ERZ1066118 | MGnify/ENA primary metagenome ERZ1066118 (study PRJEB33369, sample SAMEA5778348) | biofilm metagenome | biome: Industrial cooling water; feature: Water cooling tower basin; material: Biofilm | place: United Arab Emirates | collected...
TGATATTCTCTTCTTCCAGCCGCCTCAACTTGGCGGCGATTTCTTTATCGTTCATAGATACCTTCCGTGCCGATAGCCGCGTCGAACGCTCCAGTCAGCCGCGAAGAATCGCTCGTCGCTGCCACCGTTGCCGTCGGTCTCGGTCAGGTCGGCGACGAAATCTTCGAGCAGCTGTTTTGGAGTCATGCCCGTGTCGCGACACGGGCTTTTCAACCTCGCGGACTGCGAATGGTTGAGTTCGACAGCGATCGTTTCCTCAACCGCCGTGGCGAAATATTCGCCTATAGTCATCTTCTGTTTGTCATCCATAGCTCCCCGGACTGCTGTAACTCACACGTCTATATATCAATCGCATCGCGCCCTGGCAGGTCTTTCGTGTTGGAGGCTGCCATCTCTCCCTGATTTGTGGGTATTGCTCAACTCTTGTGTAAGAATAGCATAATTTGCAATTCTTGCGTAAGACTTATTAGTATTGTGTAAGAAATTAACTGATATCTTGTGTATAAAGACAGTTATGCAATCTGAAAATGAGCAAGAAGACCAAGCATGGGAGATATGCAGAGCCAAAATTGAGAGTCAATTTGGCTTTAACCCCTACAAGTATCGAGACACTGGACAACCGAGCCGCGCAGATGGGTGTGAGTCGTTCAGAAGTGATAGAGCAATTTGCCAGGGGATTACTGGAGGATATTCCACCAGAGCAAGCACAGTTGCTGGGGGAATCATCCGCCAGTTGATTGCTAGAAGCCGAAATCGGCTGGCGAAACTTGAGGAGCAAAAGAAGGCAGAGCTAGAAGAAATTCAATTATTAGAATCTGCATTGAAAAGGCTTGAAGAGACAGAGTAAACCGCTTTGGAGATAGAATCCAGGGCGGTTTATTGTTGCGAACGGGAACCAAATAAAAAGCCCCGGGGCTGCTCTACCCCCTGGCTTTAATCAAGTGATGTACGTTATCTCAATGCTTCACCTATGGTTCCCAATAAAAAACCGCAGCGACCTACGCGGGAGCCTCGCTGCGGCACGAATTAATTGTTCGTATATTTATGCCACCATAGACCACCTACCATAACCCAACAATGGCGAAATACAAGCTCTCCGATTTAATCCGCTCCGAGTGGAGCAAACCGAATTCTGGAAATTCTGGAAATTCTGGAAGGAGTCTTCCAGAACGCAGTTTCAATGTTTCTGGGCGACACCACTGGATCGAAACCTATTCCCCTTCTAATTGCTCCAGACACGTATACTACCGCTACGTCTGGAAAGAGCGGGGCAGGCTGCGGCATCGGCATATCAGTGGCGGCAACGTCGATAACCCCAAAGCGCGAGCGTTACGCGAGAAAGTGGAGTCCGCTATCGCACTTGGGTCAACTCCGGCTAATATCGTGGCGATGATTTCTCGTGGAGACGCTTCATGACATTCGAGCAGTATCTCAAGCAATATATCAATGGCGATCGCAATCTTCTCTGAATATCGCGAGAGTTGCCACCGTCAATCCCAACGGCATGGTTAGCTTCTACATCCACCCGTTGGCGCGCAACGGCGACACGCCAGTCTATGCCGTAGTCAACAACACCCTCACCCCCGTGGCGACAGACCCAAGCACAGATGCCTAGCCAGCAGCCACCAGATGACGGGCGACTTTCTCCGGCACTGGCTCCACGTCATACTTCAGCTGCTTGAACGTCACCAGGCGTTCGTAGCTAATGCTGCCATCATCTCCTTTGCCGAGGCTGCGACTAAACCAAATCGCTTCGCCGAATTTATTGGCAGGCGAACGACGCTGGTAAATCCTGCCCGCCCAAGAGACCAGCGTTGCCCCGTGGCGATCTTTCTCCAGTACGGATGCACCAATCGACTGCCAATCGAAACCACCGAAACGGGATAGGGGGTAGACCAAATCGGGGACTTGCTTGGGCAGCAGGGCGATGATTTGCTGCAAGTCGGCGCGGATTTGGGTCAGCAGGATTTGGGTGCGATCGTCTGCTTGCATAGTCAGCTTACTCTAACGCTACTCGTATTTTAGAGCAGTGCCAACGCGCCACTGACTCGTTCGGGATTGGTTTCGATATACCCGCGCAGGGTTTTCGTGTCAGAATGCCCCGTCAGTTCCTGCAACGTGTGCAAATCCACCCCCTTCTCCCACAACCTGGTGATGAAAGTCCGCCTGGTGCTATGCGTCGAAATTCCCTTGTGTCCCAGTCCCGCCTCTTCTACGGCGCGGCGTAACATCGCGTCGGCAGTTCTCAAGGGCGTTGGTGACGAGACATCGCAGCGAGAAGGAAACAGCCAACAACTGGCATCGTCCGGTCTGTACGCCTCCAACAACTCGCGCAATTGGGGATGAATCGGGCATTCTCTCGTCTTACGCTTGCCACGAGTATTGGCTTTGCGGGTAATGGCGCGGAAAGTGATGTGACTCCTAACTTGCCAATTGTCGTCCCAGATGTCGCTGACTGACAATTGACAAATCGCCCCCCATCTCTCGCCCGTGTAGCGAGCGATATCGAATAGGAGTTTATACTTCTTGCTTCGGATAAATTTGCGAATTTTCAAATAATCCTTGTCATCGATGACAGCCGCCTTACCAAATCCGTTAACCTTGGGCATAGATTACTTCTTTTTACTTGCCGCTTATACCGATTTTCGATTTACTTCTTTTCCCAGAAAAATCGGTATAAGCGGCATTTCTTATAGATTGGTTATTGGGTAGAAGTAGCTCAAAACTAGCCTCAGTAAAACTTAGAAGGCATCCGAGCTATTACTTGTTTTCCCGAAAAGCAGCAATTGTACTGATAAGAAATAACTGCATAAAACGGGTTTAGTACCGATACTTTTACCCCCCCCGAGTTTTATGACAGCTATCAACCTCACGACCGATATTCCCAGCCAAATTAACACGCTTGAAAAGCTTTATGTTTGGGCGGGATTAGCACTTGCCAACATCAATCCTTCCTTGACGGCAATTGAAGGCGTGGGATACACCGAACGCTGCGCCCAAGCTGGGATATTCTACGTTGCTGCTGACAACAAATATCGCGCTTTGATCCGTGGTTCGGTACAAATGTCTCCTGATTACTTGGCAGGGGGTGCAAAACAGTGGACGTTTGCACAGGAACTTTCTAACACGGCACTGCCAGCAATCTTCAAGGCGAATTAGCCGTGGTAGATTTCTCCGAGCTAAAACAGAAATATCCAAGGATATCAGACTTAACACCTGCCGATTTCGATCGCATGAGCGTCGATCGGCAGATGAACGATTTTTGGCGAGAGGAAGAAGCATATCGGAGAAGCCAAGCTACGAAAAACTTTATTCCTAGCTTGGATACTCCAGATCCAAAAATCGATTTAAAAGTACCGAGCATCAATCGCCCTGAAGTCAGTGCTTACAGGGCAACAACGCCTTATCGCACCTATCCGAACGGAAGCTATACCGCACCGTCGCGGCTTAACTTTCCTGGAGGATTAGCCGACGGTCTCAGCCATAGACCGTTAGGAGTCGGACCGCAACCACCATCGGGCGCTCATCCACCCCTTACACCTAGAACCAGCGGCGCTGCACCCAATGCCAACACGACGATGCAAGCACCACCGAGTACGGGACAGCCAAAAGCTTCCAACTGGAGGTGGTTTAGCAGCGGTGGCAGTAGTGGCGGGGGTGCAACTCCTCCTCCCGCGCCATCTAGCGGTGGTATTGGCATTGCCGCCGATCCGCGCCCAGCTGCACGACCGCCCAACGTTCCCAGCTCCTCAGCAGGCGAAATGTCGAGAGTGCAAATGGGACTGCGGAATGCTGCTGTCGGCGGATCTGCTATTGTTGCCACCGACTTAACTTATCGCTTGGTTACGGGAACGCCAATCACTGCGGATTCAATTGGGAGGACGCTAGCTGTTGCTGCTGGTTCGACTGCTGGTGCGGCGATTGGCACGGCTATAGGCGGACCTATAGGCGGATGGATTGGTGGTGCTGTCGGTGGCGGCATCGGCATGGGACTGTACGATCGCTTTTTCCACCCCACCACCGCACAACCACAAAAAGAATCGTATATAGGATTACCCGCTTTTAAAGGCGGTCAAAGTGCAGTTCCATATTTTGCAGTTGGCAGTTGTATCTGGATGCAGCAATCTTATGGATACAGCAGGTTCGCGGTAGGCAGTACGGTTAATTGGGCTACACAGGTTGAAATACTTGGACCGATTTCATCTGCCGCCATGCAAGTTAATACAGGTGGCGCTGTTAACTTCATCTTTTACCATCCAGATGGCAGGCAACCGACAGTCAGAACTGCCCATAACGCATTGGACGGAGAATCTGGTGGTAGCAGAATGTTTTACTACAGCGATACCCCCGTCAGCAACAACCAAGATACCGGAAAAAACTTTACGCTGGTTAAGTTTCGACGCAAGGACGGTCAACCGGATATAGGAGGAGATCCCGCACCGATGCCACCTGTGGCGGACAACCGCACCTTTATTTCTATTTACCATCCAGGCAACCAAGCTTACGCACCACCAAGAGCAGTCCCGCAAGAATCTCCTAATACCGCACCTAACAATTACGCCCCTGGCGGACTCCCTGCAATCAAACTTCCCCATGCCCGTCCCGCAGGTAGCGAGCATCCAGATACAGCCGCGCCACCGATGCTGCTACCTGGTTTCAAAGGCGCAGGCGATTCCGTTACTAGTGGCGCTCCCAGCAACAACGCGACGAATAACCCGCTCGGTGGCAGCATGACTGTCAATCCCGAAACTGGAGCGGTCAGAATTGTTGCTCCAGGTAGCGCCGCCACCAATAACCCAGCCCTCAACTCCTGGGACTCTGCACTACCCGCAGGATTTACTCCTGCATTTACTCCCAACCCTCTAGAATCAAACCCAATTACACCCACGGGATTTACTTCGACGGTCAATCCCGACCACATGACTTCATCGGGACTGGGTACGACTGTCAAAGCAGCGCCACAACCAGATGCAGTCAACCCCATTCCCAAACCTAAACCAGCATCATCGACTGCAACAACAACTGCACCCGCTACTGCACCAGCAGTCGAACAGCTACAGAAGCAATTTGACGACATGCAAAGGCAAGTTATTCAAACAGGATTAACGCTTGCTGGCATCACGACAATCGTTCAACAAATAGCTAATAATACGACTCGCGAAGCAATTGAAACAGCATCGGCGGCGGGGACTTGTCGTACAACTCAAACGGGAGGATGCACCAGTAATCTAGTCAACGATGCCGCTAGCAATATCAATCAAAATACAAACAACGCCCTGCGCGGGTTAGATGCAGCAGCTCAACTCGAACAACTGCGATTGTTAGGCGTAATTGACAACAAATTAGGCGCTCAAGTCCCAGGTGGAATTAGCAATCTATTAACTAAAACCAAAGACCGAATTAACAAAGTCGGAGAATTCTTACAAATAGATCGCCTGCTGAATATTCTGATTTGGTGGCAGACTTTGCACAACGCATTCATGCTATCTAACAATCTCTCTACCACGCTTACAAGTGCATTGTCGCAAGCACTTGCTGCACTTCCAGGCAATAGTTTATTCGGCATTCCTACAGAAGAAGAAGGAGGATCGCCGCTAGATATTGGCGCGCAAATCAACGGCATGTTTGAAAATGCCGTTAAGTCTGCTATTGGTGCAGATAACTACACGTCAATCAAAGCGACTTGGGCGAAAGCTAACCGCATTTATCAATCAGCGGCGAACGTTGTCTTTTCAGTTCAATCGCTGATTCAAGGCGTACAAAGTATCGCCGAAGCTACGGGCGAGAATGTTGGTAAAGTTGGCAACGCGCTTAAATCTTTTGGTGTTGTCGGCGAGAAAGCTTACAACTGGATGTCTGAAAGAATGAATGTCAAAACTGCATGGATGCAGAAATTAGAGAGCAGTTTAGAATCGGGTTCTAACATGTCTAGCAATCTCGAAAGCATTGTCTCTGATGTTGCTAGCACGACTCAAACAATTAGCGAACTGCAAACTCAAGCATACGAATTCGATAACGCATTGAAAGATATAACCAAGAGCTCGCGAGCTGACAATACTGTAGTTAAAGCCAAAACAGACGCGGATAAAACAGTCAGTCAATCGCCAGATATCGCCCCAAAAGACTTAGAGAAAGCTGACAGCGACTCAACGACATAACGCACTATGACCACTGCACCGCCAGCTCCAGAATTTAACGATGTCGAACACTTTCAATCGACTGTTAGAAAAGTCGTTAATTCGCTCGTGAGAGAGCATTTTAAAGACATAGACGAATCTGTAGAACTTGCTAATATCAGCACTCCTAGAAGCTCGTTACGCCGCGCTTGCACCCATGACGATACCGATAGCTTGCTCATGACTGTAGGGAAACTAAATCTGTATCGCTTCGTCGTCGATCCAAGTGCGAATTTACCACCGATCTACGGCATTCCTTTAACGACATTTCACGAATCAGTTAAATTTCACCCGCAAATACGGCTTTATTTTCACGAAGATTTGAACTTAGTTGAATCGGGATATAGTCCGTTAGAAGCAGAAATTACTTTTAGATTGATGCGAGAAACAGGAGCAACGTTAACTCCAACTGAAGCTAAGGTTATCGCTAATAAAATTAAAACTTTATTCTGTGCAAATAAGGGATTTACCTGGAAGAAGGGAAGAGAAAAATGGGTTTATAAAGATGAATCCAAAGGCTATGATTTCCGCTTACTGGCTTGGAATGAAACCGAAGCTAAAAAAGTTATAGAACGAGTTTTAGATATTCAAAGCCACTCTCCCGATTGGGATTATTTGAGCGTGGCAACCAAGAAAAAGACTTATACCACCGTTCCAGGCAACCATACCATCTACGGCAAGTCCAGACGCAAGCCCAGAGATCGCCCCATCGGTTACGTCCGCTTTCGCTATGCCGAATTGAAGGTGTGGGGGATGAACGACGTTACCCTGGTAGACCGTACCGGATTGCGTCGCTCTCCCCTGGTTTAGCGATTAGCAGCTCAAGCAGCAGGAGCTGTCGGACCGACAACGGTAGTGGCACTCGCCACGGCTATAGCCGCTCTAATTTCTCCTTTTTGGACTACGTAGCCGTCTGCGATATTGCCTTCGGTGGTGGCAGGAGGGAAAGCAGCCAGTGTTTCGGTCACGCCTTCGGCTGCATTGGCTGCTGCCTGAGCATTGGCTGCTGCATCGCGCAACCGCATCAGAAACTTGACAACTCCTGAACTAGCTAAACCTGCATCGCTGGTTTGGTTGGTGGCAGCGACGGAAATCAACACGCCAATATTGCCTTGGGGGTCTTCGCCTAGAAATACCTGGCTACCACCGCCAAAAGCATCGCTTAATTGCTGCCAAGTTAAATCTGTAATTGCTGTCATAGAAATACGTCTCTCATTTAATTACGGTTTTAGCTTGCCCTGAATATTGATTCGCATTAACTGGAGAAGTCTACTTCTCCGGCTGCTCGCATTGGCTAAAACCCAGAGTTAGAAAGGATTTACAGCAAATTACCACTTGAATCTCTATATTTATGGCTAGAATTCCTTCGGTTAGCGAACTTACCCGTCGTCTCAACGATGCCAAAGCACGGGAAGCGGCGCTCAAGCAACGTCAGAACAACAACAACGGACAGAATATCGGTAAGGGACAGCCCCGCCCTTCGGAGTCGGTGAAGTATAAATCGATTTTCACGGCGGAAGACTTAATTATCATTGCTCCTTCCGCTAGCATCCAGTTTTTTGGCGGATTGGCAGCTTTAGGACTTGCCGCTCCCGATACATCGCCGAGAATGCCTCGCGGCTTCAAACCCGCTAAAATCGTCGCCACCGTTGGACGCGGCACGAATAAAGGCGAAATCAAAACCGCCGATCTTTCCAAGCGCAAGTATATGAAATACTCCGTCGATGGCGGTTCCACTGGTTCGCGCTCCTCCTATAGCGCCCCGATTAGTGGCGATACCCCCGCGGCGCTCAAGACTAAGTTCCAGGCTATAGCCATTGCTAAAAAAGACGACGTGAAGGAGTACGGGCGGATTTGGTTCGAGCCAGAGCGTCCTGTATACAACGTTTCTGGTGACGCACCCGCACCCGCACCCGCACCATAATTCTCATGAGTAGTGCGTTTGCTACCCCCATGTTGTGGACTCCCGACATGGGGGAGGAAGAAGTTGAGAGTCAGCTCCAGGCGATGCTACGCCGCGCCGTCGCTACCAGTGCTTGGTTGGGTGGAGAGATGCCGACAGGAGATTTTCTCGACCTGCTGCACTACCAAGGTATCGACGTGTACGACTTGAGCTTATGTTGGGATGTTGGGCTCTACTACTTGTAAAACTATGCCGTCAGTCACCTACGCGCTAACTGGCTCCAACAAGTGGGAGCGAATCTACTACCAACAACACCAGGGGAATCCCGAGAATAAAAAAATTCGCGCTCCCCTGCTCGAACCGTTCGAGTTACCGTTTTTGTTCGACCGTCAGGTTTTAGCAATTAGTGCGTTTTACGCCGCAGCCAAACCTAAATGGCGCAGTGCCGGATATCTGACACAGGTTTACGGCAATCTCGCGTTGGAATCGACTTCGGTGATTGGCGCTTCTCCAGGCACGGCGGTTGACGCGACTAGCACCTTGATTCGCCTGAATACAACGCAGTTGGTGATTTTTCCCAAACTCAGCCGCAACGATTACTATCTCTGGTTTGACCCCGTGCCTTGGCTACCTAGCGTCACTTTTGGCGTGTGGCAGTTCGTTGGTGAGTCGCACGACGAGGTAATGGAATTAATCGATGCAGTGAAGGTAGACGTGTTGCGTGTCGAGAGCAAGCTCGATGCATCGAATTAAGCAGCGAGTGTCAATCTATGAACTTGAAAGACTCAATTGAAATCATGATTGGGATTGTGGCGCTCGTCGGTTGGATTTACCAGTTGGCAAGCTTCGAGCGTCGCATCTACGAACGCATCGCGGCTATTGAAGCCAAGTTTGAAGTGCATCTGACTGACTATCGCAATCGCCGTGAAAGCGTGGATTACCGTATGGGCGAACTCAATCACAAGATCGAGCATGTCAAGACGCGGCTGCACGAGCAAATAACGCAAATCCAGCGATTTTTGGAGAAGAGATACACCTTCCGTACAAGAGAAGGCGATGAGTAGAGATTGGGGCATCACCATCACGATTTTGATTTTAGTCGGGGGTTCTTTGGCTCTGGCACATAACGATCCAAGTGCTAGAGCCGCTTTTTTAGATTTAGCCAAGATTGGCGTGGGTGGGTATTTGGGCTATTCGATGCCCAGGAGGGGAACTAATGAGTAAGAGTTTAACGACTGCTGATTACCAACACTTTGCCAAGATTTTGAACGTGCCAGTTGCGTCAATTCGAGCCGTGATTGCGGTGGAATGTAACGGCAAGGGTTTTTTACCCGACGGTCGCCCCAAAATTCTGTTCGAGCGGCATTGGTTTTACAAATTAACACCGCTTCCCGTGAGCAAGACGCGCCCCGATATCAGCAATCCTAGAAGTGGTGGCTATTTGGGTGGCGGACGCGAGTGGGATAGGTTGAATGCGGCGATCTCGTTCGATCGCACTGCGGCGCTCGAGAGTGCTTCCTGGGGGTTAGGTCAAGTTATGGGCTTCAACCACAAAGCCGCGGGCTACTTTAACGTGGAGGATATGGTTGCGGCGATGCACGTATCCGAAGGCAAGCAGTTAGAGGCGATGATGAATTTTATCAAGGCGAATCCCGTCATTCATACCTCATTGCGCGATCGCAATTGGCAGCGTTTCGCCTACCACTACAACGGTCCGGCTTATCGCAAAAACGATTACGACAACAAGCTGGCAGCTGCTTACCAAAAATTCTCTGCCTAAATTCATCTTGTGGGGATTCAGTCTAGCTTGTCAATTTTTTTTGGACTCTTACGAATTCCTTAAACATCAGTTATCAGTTATCAGTTGTCAGTTATCAGCGAAGAGAGGTAATTGGTAATTGGTAATTGGTAGTTGGTAGTTGGCAAGAGTGTGGTGCGTGGTAAGAGATCGTTGGTCACTGGTCACTGGTCACTGGTCACTGTCAAGCGTTGGTTGACGCGGTACGAGGCGATTTTGACGCAAGCGATCCATGAGTCGATTGTAGCGTTGTGGGTCGACGGGGGTTTGACGCTGCAAACGCGATCGCCAGGGGCGGCTTAGTTCTCGATTCTGTTGATAATAACGTCTGCGTCTTCTACGGGTAGGTTGGTAATTTTCTGAGTTTTCCCCTTGTCGCAGCGAGCCACCTTCGCTATTCTGGTCGGTAATTCTGCCAATGGATATTCTTCTGGGTTTAACTGGCTGTCGTTTAATACTGGGTTTGCGGTTGGCTAAGTTGGGTAAAGCGGCAAATTTCTCTACAGCCATGCCCTCCACAGCTTGCACCATGAATCGATTCCAGGCAAATGCTGCCGTAGTGCTACTACCTGCTGTGGGGTAATTGTTATCGTTTCCTAACCACACTCCGGTTACGAGTTGGGGAATATAACCGATAAACCACAAATCGCGGGCTTTATCCGATGTCCCAGTTTTACCTGCGACAGAACGATCTGCTAAAGCTGCCGCACTGCCAGTTCCAGAAGCGACAACATTTCTTAACATCCAAGTCGCGATCGCCGCACTATCTGAGTCTAAAACGCGCCGAGGTTTAAACTGAGCATCGTAGATAATGTTGCCACTGCGATCGCGAATGCGTCGGATGCCGTGAGCTTCTGTATGCATTCCTACAGTTGCCAAAGAACCGTAGGCGCTGCTCAATTCCAACAAGTTGACTTCTGCCGAACCTAAAGCCAGAGAATAGGCAGGGATTAAGGGCGATTTAATTCCCATAGATTGGGCAAGTTTTATTGTGGGATCGAAGCCTACATCCATTAATACCTTGACTGCTACTACATTAATCGAAGCGGCGAGGGCATCCCGCATTGACATTTCGCCTCGAAACCTCTCGCTGAAGTTTTTCGGTTCGTAACCATCGACTTTGAAGGGAGAATCGAGATATTGTTTGTAGGGAGAAAGACCGCTGGCGATCGCAGCTGTATAGACAAAGCCTTTAAATGTCGATCCTGGTTGCCTTTGAGCTTGGGTAGCACGATTGAACTGGTGTTTGCCGAAATCTGTTCCCCCTACCATTGCCCTAACTTCGCCGTTACGGGGATCGATCGCTACCATTGCCGCTTGCTCAAATCTTTGCCATTTCCCACTCTCGGCTACAGTCTTTTTCACCACAGCTTCAGCTGCTTGCTGCCATTTGGAATTGAGGCTAGTTTCTACCGTAAGTCCGCCTGCTTTGAGGACATCCGCAGGGACGTATTTGGGTAATTCTTGTTGAATGTATGAGGTAAAGTAGGGAGCTGTAGCCTGAAGCCGCTTAGGGGAACTAGTTTTTATCGTTAAAGTTGCATTTTTCGCCGCTGTTGCCTCGGATGCGGTAATAACTCCATCCTCTTGCATTCGCTGCAATACCAAATTGCGCCGCCCAATTGCTGCTGGCTGATTAACTGTAGGAGAATAAAAACTTGGTGCTGGTGCTAGTCCGGCAATTGTTGCCATCTCAGATAGTGTCAGCTGGTTAACTGGCTTGCTGAAATAAACCCAAGCCGCGTCCGCCACGCCATAAGCTCCCTGTCCCAAGTAAACTGAGTTGAGATAACGCTCTAAAATTTGGTCTTTGCTTAAATTCTCTTCGATTTTCATCGCCAGACGAATTTCTTTAAGCTTGCGCCACAAACTCCGCTCTTGATTTAAAAAGAGAATTCGTGCTAGCTGTTGGGTAATGGTGCTACCACCCTCCACCAAGTTAGCAGAACGCAAATTTGCCCAGCCTGCGCGGACAATTCCCTGGCGATCGATACCGCGATGTTGATAAAAGCGCCTGTCTTCTGAAGCAATAAAAGCTTGAACTAGAGGTTTGGGAATTTGCCCTATTTTCAGCGGTTCTCTAGTTGCTGGTCCTTGCTGCTGTAAAATCGTGCCATCCCCAGCCGCAATCGTCAGCGTTTGACTCCGCACAGTAGCGAATAACTCATCAGTTGGTGGTAAACTGCTTTCTACAGATAACCAAACACTACTCAATGCCGCTAATCCGCCGCCAAAACCCACAAGCAACCAAAACCAGAACCGAAAATAGAGGGGTTTGTAGCGAGATTTCGTTGACGACGCTGGGGAATTCCCTGGAGATCGCCTATTTTGACGGCGATCGGAAAAACCTCCAGATGAACTTTGCCCTGTTGAATCTGGTTCCATTAGCTTTGGTTACTCACTCCTAAAGATAGCGGATAAATCACATCACACCGACGCGATCGCTCGCGAATACCGCGAACCCTGACTCAAAGCTGTAACTGTCTTGCATATTGTAATCCTTGTCAGAGTTTTGAGTCTTAAGTGACACACTATTAAACAGTCATCAGTTATCAGTGAGCGACCACCAATTACCAATTACCAATTACCAATTACTCATAGCTAATTGTGCGATCGCCCTAGGAAGTAATCTCGGTGATTCTGTGGCTATTGTAGAGGCTGCTTTGGCAACTTTAGCAGCGACACCCAAAATTGCGATCGCGGCAAAATCTAGTTGGTATCGCACGAAAGCAGTGGGACCACCGCAGCCAGATTATATTAATGGTTGTGCGGTGCTACAAGTCCAACTATCTCCCCAGGAATTATTAGATCTTCTATTGGCAACAGAAGCAAAATTCGGACGGGTGCGCCAAGAACGCTGGGGTGCTAGGACGCTGGACATTGACCTTTTGTTGTACGACGATCTTGTTCTCGATACTCCTAGCCTTACCCTACCCCACCCCCGCATGAGAGAACGCGCCTTTGTTCTCGTCCCTCTAGCAGAAATTGCCCCAAATTGGATCGATCCTATATCTGGGAAAGCGATCGCTACGCTGCTTCAAGCTGTAGACTGTACAGGAGTCAGTTATCTGTAACCAGTTATCAGTTATCAGCAGACAGGAGACAGGAGCCAGGAGCCAGAAGTCAGAAGTCAGGAGTCAGGAGTCAGAAGAATTTAATCTCCTCTGCTCACCAGCACACCTGCTCACCAGCACACCTGCCCGCCTGCCCACCAGCTCCCCACACCCCACACCCCACCACACCCTACACCCCACACCTTCAGATGACGCAAGAACCGCCACAATTGCTCAAACGTCGCCTGTTTTATCAAGGGCGTAAGTTTAGTTTTGAAGTCAATCGTTACCGCTTACCTAACCAAGCTGAAGGTGATTGGGAATGCGTCCGCCACCCTGGAGGCGCTTTAGCTGTTCCCGTTACTCCAGAGGGTAAGCTGATTTTATTGCGGCAATATCGCTTTGCCGTACAAGGTAGAATTTTAGAGTTTCCTGCTGGGACTGTAGAGCCAAATGAAGCACCTTTTGAAACAATTCAAAGGGAAATTCAGGAGGAAACAGGCTACCGCGCTCGAAAATGGCAAAACCTGGGACAATTCTTTCTTGCTCCAGGTTATTCTGATGAAATTATCTACAGTTTTTTAGCGCAAGATTTAGTACCTTTGGATGCGCCTCCCAGTCAAGATGCTGACGAGGATCTAGAGACAGTCTTGATGACACCCCAGGAATTAGAACAAGCAATTTTTGCCGGACAACCAGTAGATGCTAAATCCATTGCTAGCTTTGTCTTAGCTAGACCGTTTTTATTCCCTTCCTAGCAAAAGATTAGCCATGAGAAAAGGATTCAGGATAATACAAATATAAATACTTTTCACTCATCACTCACCACTAAATTTGAGCTGGACGAGGTTTAGCAGCAATCCAGTGAGAGTAAGAAGTCATTTGAGTGATCAATACACCTTCCGGCAATTCACCAATTCTTTTGTATTCGATTGTGGTTGTAAAATCGCGGATGAACTGAGCGACTTGACAGACGTAGCCAACAATCCATTCTTGTATCCAATTGAGTTGTTCGGCATCAGCTAAATCCGTACCTTTTCCGGCAAAGGTCATTTTTCCAAAGCGATCGAATTCAAACAAATTCAACCATTCAAAATCGGGACGAGTTGATTTCCAGGTATTAACGGTTAAAGTGCGTCCTATGTAGTTGATACTGTATTCATTCAGTTGAATCAGAGCTTGAACTATATCTTCAATCTTAACAGCCACACGCTTAAAACCTAAAATCCACAAAATTTGGCGTTTGAGATCGCCCAATCCTTGATAGCTATGAGGACTTTCTACTGAAATTCTTTGATGATTTGCTACTAAAACTTCTAATTTTTCAACTTTGGCAGAAATTTCAGTGGTATCTGCATAGAGAGTTTGTAAAAGTTGCTCGATAGTTTCTTCTAAATAAATTCCTCTTAAAAGTTTTTCTAAAGTTTCTTGAGTATTGAAGCAAAAACCCGTTTTTTGGTTCAATATTGACTTCAGCTCGTCTTCGCTTTGTAATAATATCTTGCGAATGGAATAGCAAGTTGAAAATCCAGGTTTAACTAAGTAGCTCATGGTTTTAATTAATAGTAAAGATAAGTTTGATATTAACGAATTTGTAAAATATTTTGTTTTGGTTATAATTATTTGAAATTCTATTTTGTTAAGTTTGCGTAATATTTAAGTAAGACCATGAAGGAACATTGGAAAGGATGTTCAAAGGTGGAACATTACCATATGTTACCTTTTCTACTTCTATCGCTAATTGCACTGACTTCATCATCTCCGCTGCTGATGGAAATCGCTTGTTAGGGAACTTTTGCATTGCAGTAGCGATTGTAGAACGTAGTAGTAAGGGTACAGCATTAGGAATTTCTACAGCTTGATTCATATGCGCTGTCATCAATTCTCCTGGCATTCCTGAAAAAGGGCGAAATCCCAATACCAATTCGTAAAGCATAACCCCAACTGCATAAAGATCTGAAGCTGGAGAAGATTTACCATAGAATCTTTCTGGAGCCATGTAAGCAGGAGAACCAGTACAAATCATCTTATCTGTAGAGATTTCTTGGCAAACTCTTGCTAGACCAAAATCCGAAATTCGGGCTGAGTAACTAGTAGCAGTTGTACTACTAATTAAAATATTTTCTGGTTTGATATCGCAGTGAACGATACTGCGATTATGCGCGTGTTCTAATCCAGCTAGGATATCTGTAATAAATTTTAAGCCGTGAATTAGGTTAAAATCATCGCTTTGCATGAAATTACGCAAAGTGCCACCTTCACAATAGTCCATGACAAGAAATCTAGCATTTTTTATATGCTCTATTCCTTGAAAAGAAATTATATTTGGATGCTGTAAGCTAGATAAAAAATGTAACTCTCGTAAGAATTTCTTTGTGGGAAACCGTTGCTGATCGAGTTCTTTGAGTGCTACAGTATTGCCACTTTTTTTATCAATTGCACAATAGACGCGCCCAAACTGTCCCTGTCCGACTAGCTTCAGAATATGAAATTTAGAGGAAATTGGTAAAGTTTCGCTCATAACTTATAAGTAGCGAATATCTTAATGAATTATAGCGATCGCACGAGCGACCTAGTAATAATGCTTGCCATTATCTCTTTTAATAAGGCGTGATTTCACCTGGCAGTATTTAAGTTTTTGGTTTTTAAATTCTGAATCTTAAATAGATATTTTAAATCAATGAATCATTTACAAAATCTTTAATCCTAAAATAAATGTTTGTTTAATCAGAAATTTTCAAAAAAAGTGAGAACTGGGGTAATGCAACCCCAATTCATCTTAATATGTGACTAACAATTCATCTTTTTAGCACGTTCAAATGACGCAAATAGATGTATGTTGAATCAGGTTTTTGAGATTACTCTTACGATTTACTCAAGTTAAGAGAATAAGGATTCTAATGTAATACTACTTCCAAATGGTTCTGTCACCGTGTTTTCATAGGCTGCTTCTGTAAGTGCTTCAGCTTCACTGGGCGAATCTAAATCGTGGAATTTCTTCCCGAGGTCGCGAGCGATTTGATATTTATCAATCTCACCACTTTCAAAAAATAGTCTGGCAGCTTCGCGTAAATCTCTGACTGCGGCTTTTTTATCGCCAAGATCGGCATAGGCAAGACCGCGACTTTGAAAAGCTTCTGCATATTGAGAATTGACTCGAATTGCTTCGGTAAAGTCACCAATTGCAGCTTCGCGATCGCCCAAACGCTGGTAGCTCAAACCACGATTGAAGAAAGCGTTGGCAGAAATAGGATTGATTCGCAGGCTTTGAGTACAAGTCTCGATATCGCGCAAAGCATCGACTGTTCTGGCAATTTTAGCTTGCTCGTTCATCAAGCGATTGTTTTGCTCCTGCACCAACATATTAGTTTGTTGCTGAAGCTGTTCTAGCTGCTGGTTGAGCGTTTCCAGTTGTGTTTGGAGCTGACTCTGAATAGTGGTATCTTGCTGTTGGAGTTGAGCAATGCTTTGTTGGCTCTGGTCTTGCGCTTGTTGTAAGTTGTTATTTGTCAGTTGAAGGTGGTCGTCTAGCAGCTTAATTCCAGTTTGGGCTTCACCATGTTTTTTCTCAGTTTGTTGCTCGAACGCCCCTAATTCTTCACTCAATCTTTCTAGATTGGACTGAGTTGTAACTTGCTCTTGCAGTACCTGGGCAATTGTCGCTAGATTGTGTTGTTTCAAATGATCCAGCAGTATCCGCCGATTGGTTAAATTGAGTGCAACAGTGACAGATAAAGGAATCGCGGCAACTGCTGCTTGATTCACTACGACAGCAACGATCGCGCCGCCAATCGAGCCAATAACTGATGCGATTTCTACCTTTTCCAACCAAGGATATTTATTTGTTGGTGCTGTGAAATTGTCTTGCATAGTAACTTACCATTAGATGTTCATTTATGAGGAAGTGAGTAGTTTTTTATGCCTACTTTTTACTCCTGATTATGATTTACCCAAAATGACATGATTTAGTTCCAGAATGGGAGAAATTAGAGCAGCTTCTTGGAGAGTCAGATGTTGTTTAACAACTTTCTGCATAATTTGGTAACACAATCCTGCTGCTTTTTTGTCTTGAAAAACATTCACAATGGTTTGATACCATAGTAAAAAGTTTTGCAGGTGGTCGCGGTCGTTGCTTAGTAAAACTGCCGCTGACTTTCGTAGAACGTGAGTGCGATCGCGTTGGCAAATTGCAGTGACATCCCGATTACCCTTATGAAAGATATTAGGGTCAGCAGCCAGCATTTTGACTTCAACCTCACTGAGAATTTCTGCTTCGGCAGCCTGAATTTTTTGATAAGCATTGATTCGCTGCTCAAAAGATTGGATGTAATCTTTAAGAAACTGGAGTTCCTCTGATGTAGCGTAGCGACCTTCTGCTTTCACAGTCAAACGAGCCAATTGACTTATCACAAAATTTCTTCTTTGCGGTAGCTATCTTGATGTACGAGCATTGAGGGTAGCACAAGTGTTTGCGGTTGTGCGATCGATAAATAGATCGTCAACTTACTCGTCTTCAGGAAAATCTTTTTACTTAGTGTTGAGATAATGTTAGAGTATTGTGACAGCAACCAGAATGCCTAACATAGTACAATCTGATGGATGCCTAAAACTTGACAAAACAAAGTTGCTTCCTCTGGAGAAAGGATCTTTTTAACTACTTCAGGCATCACCTTAAAAGTTAGCTTGCAAGTCCGTTCAAACTTATAAGAATTTACAATAGTTTTAAACCAAATTAAAAATCCTTGTTTTAAGTATTCATGCTCGTTGAATAACATGGCTGCGGCAGCGTAGCGAATTTGGTTTACAATGTCTTTTCTCCATCTTTCGCTGTAATCTCCAGAAGCACCCATAAATATTGTGGGATCGAGATTTCGCATTTCTGCTTCCGTTGTAGTCACGATTTCTTCAGCAGCAGCTCGCACTTTCTCATAAGTACGCAGACGGTCATCTAGAGATTGGTAGTAGCCTTTGAGAAACTGAAGTTCTTCTGTTTTGGCATAGCGACCATCTGCCTCTACACTCAAACGGGATAGTTGTGTCAGCATCGATTTTGTCTTCCTAAATCAAAGTCTTTTTTCTCAAATATCGCTGGTGTGCTGGAGATACTCGCCGACCTCAGTACGAGTATCTTGCAACTGGGTGATCATCGAGCGAGTAATCAATTTACCTGCTTCTACTAGAACTTTGCCGTCTAATGGATGTAAGATATCTTGTTCTGCCCGACGACCAATCAGAGCTTCGATATCTTCAATCGCGCTAACATATGTTCCAGAAGGTAATTCAACTACAACACCTTCACCAATTACCAAAGCTTGGCAAGCAAGGCGAGAATTTTGGTGAGCGGATGTAATTACCTCTAGAGTCCGGCGCTCTCGACGACTAACCGGAGAAAGTCCTGCCATACCATCTTTGATATAAACATGGCAGGTAGCACACATCCCTCGACCGCCACACTCGTGCAACACGTTCAGCTCATTTTTTAACAGCACCGACAAGATGTTGCCATTCGTTTGAATGGAGGTTTCTTCACCAATAGGTTCTAGTCTGACAGTCTTTGCCATGTTTTTTAATTCGCTAATTGCTAATTGCTTTATTGATTAGAACTATTACAAAGTCGATGCATGATAATTTCATGCTCTTGTTGTTCTTCTAACCAAGCGTTGGCTGGCTTGAGGCGCGATGCTAAGCCCAATACAAAGTGGTTGTATTCAGCCCCTAGAGACTCGCAAGTTGTTTGCAGACAGTAAAGCTCTCGTCCTGTCAGTTGGCTGAAGAAAGCACTGAGAATACCTGCTTCAAAGTGACATACTGGGCGATTGCTTTTTGGCGCTTGCTGTGCATAGGGAGAGTTCTTAGTTTTTACTACTAAAAACCCTTGCTGATAGTAGCTCAGATCTAAATCGCAAGTACCCCAACCATGAGTTTTCCAGCACTGTTTGAGACAACAGCTAAACTCAGCCATTTCCATTTCGTTGAGCGGCTTTTGGTAATATTCGCTCAGCTGTTCGACAAACCGAGCGTAGAAGTTTTTGCCCCACCAGCGTCCGCAATTGGCAAGTACGACTCCGTGAGCTTGACCAGTTTCTTTTTCTAAAGCAGCATACATCCCTTGAATCAAGGTTTCTGGTAAAGCCAACAGGCGATCGCCTTGTCTGTTTTCTAGCAAGCCTGATTCATAGTCACCGCAGATATAAGCATCAAAAGCAAAGTAATTGCCTGGCGATCGCGGTTGGTCTTTAATTAAATCGGCAACTGTAATCATGATTTCGTTTCTTGCTCCCGTGCGTTGGTATCCCCGTGTTTTGTTGTCTAGCTATCCTGGCATTTGGGCTAAATTACCCGCACCAAAGATGCTCTGTTCGGTTTGAGTTAAAAAAGGTTGCAGCAAAATTATTTGTTCGCTCGAAAGCAACTCTGACAACCGAGATTGCAGCAACTGATAGAGGGTAGTATCGATCGCTTGCATCTGATGCACTTGAGCGATCTCTGTCAGCCATTCCAGCAATCGATACTGAAGAAACTCTGGATTATTCAGCAGCATTGCCATTGCGCTGTAACGGAGTACTGCAATCCAATTTTTTAAAGCTCGTTCTAGAGTTTCCTGCTTGTGTTGAGGAAAAGTTGCCAGCACTTGGTCAGCTACGGGTTGAAAGATAGCAATTTCGTTGTCTCGCAGCAATTCGTATGTTTCTAAACGCTCGGCAAGCGAGGAAACATGATGTTTGAAAGACGCTATCTCTTCTGTCTGTAGATAGTGGTCTTCAGCCTCATAGAGAAAATGCTTAATTTCTGGGTGCATATCTGCCACTCTAAAATAAGTCGGATAAATCTGTGAAAGTCGGTTCATCAGCTTTAGGCTGGGACACAGCAACGGCTGCTTTTGGCAATGTGCCAATTTCAGGGTTGCCTTCCCAAGGAATAAACTGAAAACACTCCTTCACCTTCTGTTTCATACGTGCATAGGGGTCTAACTGTCCCCAATCCACATCTTCTGACGGTCTTCCTTGCCAGTTACAGTGGCTAAAGAATTCATTGACTGAAAAGCGAAACCAAGCTGCGTGAGGATGAATGCTCGGAATAAATGCTTGTTGCTTGGAATCGAGCGGCTGGGCTTGGGATGACAAATGGGATGACGCACTAGAATCTACTTGTTCTCCTTCCCAGCCACAAAGGTGTAGAAACTGCTGTACGGTGAGGCACTCCCAAGAAGCCAGAAATGTCTCGCTCAGTTGGTGTGGTGGGCGATCGCCATCTAGATTTGTGCCATCCCAATTACAAGAGTTCAAAAATTGCTGCACCGACTGGCACAGCAAGAAATCTGGATTGCTCATCCTAACCGTTCTCCATGACGCAGCCGCTTTTCAATATCGCGGGCTGTAGCGCCCTCGTTTTGCCAAAAGGCGGCAGCATCAATACGGTCTTTTGTACCTAGTAGAAATTTACAATAAGTTTCTCCCATTGAATAGCACTGAATTTCAATGCAACTGAGAGTTTTTCTGACCACATCCCCAAAAAAACCAGCAAATAAGCCAGCATAGATATGGCAGACTGGTTTACCAACATCGCCCAGCGTTCTCGCTACGGCAGAATCAAAGATGTTGACAAACATAAATCCGTTCTTGTGGTCGCTCATATCTACTTCCCAGTTACCCCAACCTTGGGCAGTGAAAGGCCACCACCATGCTTCTAGCATGTACAAAGAATTACCTTCACGAATATTTCTTTGGTACTCTTTTTCAAAACACTGCTGGAAGAACTTGGCATCTCTAAGACCCCACTCATAGCCAATGTTGTACATGAGGACTGTAGAAGCACTTCCTACTTCTTCTTCTAAGCCTTCAATTAAACCAATAATAAAATCTTCACTGGCAAACAGATGGCGCTGCTCGTGCCAGTCAGTAATTATTCCTGTGTCGTGTTGAAAATGAAAATAATCCTCGAAAGCATAGTGATCCTCTTTTTTAGGATACTTCTGTTTTATAGGATGTTCTATGCTGAGAGCGGATTTTGGGTTAGAAGAAAAGAGCAAATTGTCAGACGAGATAACCATTTAAGAAATACTCCCATGCATGAAAAATCGGGTGATTCTTCCGTTTAGCGTCTAGATTGAGGCTAACTTTCTATAGCGTTAGAGCTTACAAAGTTTCCTGTTTTACATATTTAACTTTTATATTTAACTTTGTATAAGTTAGTCGAGCATCCTTAAATTCACTGATTTTTCTATTAAATTTCCTTAATATTAGCGAGATTACGCGATCCTACGGAATTCAGGTTTCAGTTGTCAGTTATCAGTTAGCAGCTATCGGTTATTAGTGTCCGACAAATAAAAAATCTGTTTTTACTTTTTAGTGGATGGCGACCATACTTGCTGCACAATTATTTTGTTTAAGCAGTTTTATCAATTTCATTGAGTTCTTCAGATGGAAATAGAGACTTTTGGCGAATCTACTTCTATATATAGCAATCTTAAATCATTCATAAATAACAAATCATAAATAACAAACGCTTATCTATTCAGGTCAGCATTGCCTAAACCACACTTGAACAATGAATCGTTAAACTGCCGTCAGCTTCTTCTTTAATAGCTTGTTGTTTGGAATTTAGCTTAACTTTAACTCTTTTGTGCATTTTGTCGATCCCATTTGATTTTTGACTGTGGCAGAAACACTCCCCCCAACCCTCCTTAAAAAGGGGCAACAGGGGAGTCTTTCGCCTCGTCACCACTTGCCTTAAAAAGAAAGCCCATCGCAGCAACGATGAGCAGAGAAATAACTGTATGTGCGGTTTGGCGGGAATGCGATCGCATTGACTCAAAGCTAGAGGTTTGTTTTCAATCTGAAATATTAACTTACCTTTAGCTCTACAATTTGCTCACTATGGTTCCGAGCGGCTGCTATTACCAATTACAGCAATCTTATGTCGATAGACTAACTCTGCACCGTACCAACCAGACAGACCTAAAAGTGTGGCAACAATAACTGACATGATTATCCCTGTTGGCAATATAGCCCCTGTTATATTGTTCATTCGGAGGAATAAGTTGATTCCTGTCAGCACAATGATGGTAATGTTGAGAACTAAATGTGCCAAACCAGCAGTACGCTTGCGAACGCGATCGATTTTCAGAAAGTCCGATAAACCCGTGATTGCTGCTGGCAAGGTAGTAACGAATCCAGCAACTACTAACCAAAAAGAGGCTCTTGCCCAAAACGGATCTCTGTTCAACCAGTAAACTACGTCAGTTACAGCTAATGCCACTAGAAAGGCGATCGGCAAGGTAACGAGCAGTGGGTGAAGTGGATGACCCAATATTGCTACCGTACTGACTATACCAGGGTCGCGATACTCGCGCTCGTCATTCTCAACCAGGGCGGGAATATCAGGATAGGGTGTCCCTGTTTTTTGTTGTGTGTCCATAGGAGTGAGTATTGAGAGAGAGTTGATAGAGGCGACTATGCGCCCTTGCAATTAACAAATTGCCAATTATCCTGATGGAATTTGCGTCACGTTTGCCTCTGCAATCAGGGCGATCTTTCCTGCCTCGATCTGTAAATTTTTGATACGAA
>ERZ1066118.894-NODE-894-length-22474-cov-18.756947_pt1 | contig 22474 bp, 14 predicted proteins | sample MGYA00382765_ERZ1066118 | MGnify/ENA primary metagenome ERZ1066118 (study PRJEB33369, sample SAMEA5778348) | biofilm metagenome | biome: Industrial cooling water; feature: Water cooling tower basin; material: Biofilm | place: United Arab Emirates | collected...
ACGCCGACTCGTCCCCCCGGGGCGTGGCCGCCGAGGCGACCGGGGCGACGGGCACCAGACCGGCCGCGGCCGGCACGGGCGGCGCGGCGACAGGCGCCGCCGGCTGCCCCACCAGCGCGTCGGCGCCGAGGACGTACTGCTTGGCCCGCCCCGCCTGCGCGCGCTCCGCCAGCAGCCCGCGCTGCAGCAGCGCCTTCATCCCGCGCCGCGTCTGGTCCTCGCTCAGCCCGAGCTGCTCCAGCACGAGCGACGCCGGCAGCGCCACCGGCGCCTGCGGGTGCGACAGCCGGTCGAGCACCAGCCGGAAGAGCACCACCGCCGCCAGCGAGCCCTCGCCGCTCCGGTCCAGCAGCCGCTCCGCGAGCACGCCCCACCGCAGCGCGTAGGCGAGCGGCGTCTCCGGCACCAGCGACTCGGCGAACCGCGCCGTGCCCGGGGACGCACCGTGCTCCAGCACGTCGGCCACCCACAGCGCCCGGAACGCCTCCTCGATCGCACTCGGCGCCATCGCTACCCGCCCGGCCAGCCGCTCCGCGTCGAGCACGAGGTCCACCGCGGCGATGCTCGCCGGGCCGGCGTCCGGCAGCGCGAGCAGGCCGAGCGCAAAGGCCACCGCACGGGCGCCCCGCTGGAGCGCCACGTCACGGAGCGGGAGCACCGGGTGCGCCCGCAGCCGCTCGGCCACCAGCGCGTCGCTCACCAGCCACGGCCGGTCCCGGACGACGGTGACCGGGCCCGTTCCCGGCAGCGCCCGCACCGCGGCGAGTCCGCGGACGGCGCTCACACCACCTCCCCCAGGCGCGCGCCGGCGACGCTCACGGCACGCACGCCCCACGACGGGGGCCGGGACGGTACGCGGCTCGGCACAGGCGCAAACTTCGGGGGCGCGCGCCGCTCCTGTCAACACCCCGCGCCACCCCCCGCGCCGGTCGCCGCGCCGGCGTGTGCACCAGGGCGGTCGAGGGTGGATAACTCGTTGTGGACAAGTCGGTTGTCCACAGCGTGCGGGCGGCCGTGCCAGCCCCCGCGCGTCCACCCGCGCCAGGGCCGGGACGGTACGCACGCGGAGAGCGACGCTGGGGTAGTCGCGGCACACCCATCGCGCTAACCCGTACTGCCACATGGAGTTGCGGGCGGAGACCGCGATTGGCTACCGGCGCGGGCGGCCGTGGTGCGTACCGTCCCGGCCCGAGCGCCCCCGTGCGACGGGTGGGGGGCGTCCCGGCCCACGGTGGGGACACCGGCGGCCCGGGGCGTGGGGCGCGCGGGGCGGTCGGGCGTCGGCACGTGTCGCCCAACCTGTTGCCGCGGCAGACTTTAGAGCAAGCACGCCGCGGCGCGAGCGGCTGCCCATCCCGCGTTGTGGTGGTGCTTTTCATCAGTTGCCGCGGAGCTAAAGAGCCCACCCCCTCCCCTCCCCGCAAAGCGCCGATCGAGCGGCCGAGACTCTGGCCCGTTGCCTGCTTTCACGTGGGCATTGCCGCGCCGCACCCCCGCGGCCAGATTCTGCCGACTGCCATGTCCCGCGCTTCCGCCAGCCCCGTGTCTGCCGCCGACGCCGTCCTCTGGACCGCGCTGGAGCCGGGCGTCGCGACCCTCCCCCAACCGGTGCCGGCCGGCCTGTGCGAGCTCCCCCTCGCGCGGCTGAGCCGGTACGAGCCCAAGGTGGACCCGGCCACCGGACGGCTCCCGGAAGAGGAGTGGGTGCACGTGCACCGCGTCCGCGCGCTCACGGGCCAGTGGTACGCCGTGCGCATCGCGGGGGACGCCGCGTTGGGACTCCCGCGCGCGGGCGACTGGCCGGTGCTCATGGCCGTGGTGCGGCTCTTCGAGGAGGCGGGCTGGGCGAGCAACACGCTCGGCGACGTGAGCATCCGCCGCCTGCTCGCCACGATGGGCGTGACGGGCGGCGGCAAGATGATCCGCCGCGTGCGCGACGCCCTCGTGCGCTTCGCCCAGGTGCGGCTCCTCGTCGTCCCCATCGCGCCCTCCGCGGACCCAGCGGCGGCGCTGGCCGAGCTGCCGGGCGGGGACGCCGAGTCGGGGGCCGTGCCCGCGCTGTGGGCGCCGCGCCCGGTGGCGGGGCGCGCCGTCGCCCGCCGCCCCGTTCCCGCGCCGGCCTCCGACGACGCCCTCCCCACCGGCCGCGGCCTCAGCACCGGCGTGCTCGACGTGGGGTGGCGCGACGACACGATCGAGCGCATCACGCTGGCCGACGCGTGGCGCCCGCGCGCCGGCGTGACGCCCACGGCGTGGGTGGACTGGGGCGTGTACTTCGGCCTGGCCGACCCGGTGGCGCAGCGGCTCTACCAGCTCTACGCCGGCGCCGTGGCCCGCGGCGAGCCGGCCCCGCTGGAGCAGTCGCTGGAGTGGCTGCGGTCGGCGTTAGGCCTGTCGCCGCGCTTCAAGCCGAGCCGGGTGCAGGAGTACCTCGCCGCCGCCTTCGCCGAGCTGCGCGCGGCCGACGTGCTGGGCGAGGTGGTGCTCGACCCGCCGGGGCGCGGCGCCCAGCGCGTGGTGGCGATGCCGGGCCCCGTGCTCCAGGCGGCCGCGCTCTTCGCCGGCCTCACGCTGGAGGTGCCGCGCGACGCGCGGGTGCTGCTGGCGGTGCTCCAGCGCCTGGGCGTGCACCGCGCCGAGGCCGAGCGGCTGCTCGCGGCCAACCCGGCGCAGACGTACGAGGTCGTGTGCTGGGTGCTCTGGGCCCAGCGCCACGAGCCCGAGAGCATCCGCGACCCGGGACCCTACGTGCGCAAGGCGGTCGCCGAGGGGTACCGGTTCGCCAAGCCGGCGTACCGCAAGTGGCGCGAGGGGGTTCAAGGGCGGGCGCTCGATCTGGTGCGGGCGCGGGCGGCGCGCGCGGCGGCCGCGGGCGAGGACGGCGTGGTGATGGAGCCCCGCGTGGTCGGACGCGCGCCGTCGCTGGCCGCCCCGGCCGCGGCCCCGGTCACCGCTTCGGCCCCCGCTTCGGTCCCGCCCGCCGATGCCCCTGCGGCCTTCGTGTTCCCCGACGCCGATCCGGACGCGGCCGCGCTGTGGGAGGGGGTGGCTGCCGAGGTGCGCCGCCAGGCCGGCCCGCGCGACCTGCGGCTGCTCTGGGTGACCACGCAGCTCTCGCTCGTGGCCGGCGCGCGGATCGAGGGCGGGCGGCTGGTGTGCGCGACGCCCGACCTGGCGATGCGGACCTGGATGGGCGCGGAAGCCGGCCGCACGCTGCTCGGCGCGGTGGTGGCCGGGCTGACGGCGGGCGCGGTGACGGCGGTGGTGGCGCGGCTCCCGGCGGAGGTGGCGGGGCCGCGCGACGGGGGCGACGCCACGGCCTAACACAGACGGCGCCGGGTGCGGCGGGGCGCGCCCCGCTACCCCGCCGGCGGCGCCGGGCGCGCCACGCGTGGTCGGACGGCGACCTCCACCGCGTAACCGTCGCGCTTGAGGAGCGCCCGGAGCAGCGCCTCCGCGTTCCGCTCCGCCTGCTCCAGCAGCCGCGCGCTCCGACCCGCCCGCGCGAGCTGTGCCCGCGCCTCGCGCTGCACCGCGTCGCGATCCGCCGGCCGCCACGGGTTGAACAGGCCGTTGCGCTCGTCGTACGTGCGCACGTCGAGCACCTCGACGGCCACCAGGTCGGCCGGGGGGAGCACCACCGTGACGCGGCGGGCCGCCGTGTCCACGGTGACCCGCGCCGAGTCGCGCCCCAGATCCAGCCCCGCGCTCACGCGGCCCGTGACCACGAGCAGCGCCCGCTTGGTGGACGGAATGCCGAGCACGCGCTCGGTCTGCTGCACGGTCACCACGTCCCGCAGCGTCGCCTCGGCGGTGGCGAGCCGGGCCGCGCTGCGCACCTCGCCGAGCACGGTCTCGTGCGTGACGCGCGGCAGGCGGGCGCGTTCGGCGGCCGCCGCGCGCTCGGCGAGCGTGCCGCGGACCGCCCAGCCCGCGCCAGCCGCGAGCGCGGCAAGGCCGCCGACGACCACCGCCAGCCGGGGCCCGCGCGACCGACGGGGCGGCGGCTGGGTGGGCAGCGGTTGGGTGGGCAGCGGTTGGGTGGGCGGCGGAGCGCGATCCGCTGGCGTGGTGGGCACCGGCGGAGCTTGGCCGCGGGCGCCGGCCGTGTCAACGCGACCCGTCGCGTGGCGAGGGGTCGGCGGGGGATCAGCGCACGCGCTGTCGGCGACGGCGCCGCGCGCCCCCGGCCAGCGCGGCGAGCCCGCCAAGCGTGAGCGCCACGGTGCCCGGCTCGGGCACCACCTGCGGCTCGAACGTCACGTCGGCGAAGCTGAGCACCCCGCGCTGCGGCGGGCGGAACGGGTCCGAGCGCACGCGCCCGGTATCGAACTCGATGTCGAACGGGTCGGCCGAGGTGGCGATGGAGCCGCCGACGTTGCCCTCGAAGCGCGTGTACCCGGGGACCACCACCGTCCGGGCCGGGATGCGGCAACCGGGCCGCCCGTCGGCGAAGGTGTACGCCACCGCGGTGGTGCCGAAGGCGCGCGCGCACCGCTCGTCGGGCGTGCCGCCGTAGCCGTAACCGTACCCATAGCCGCCCTGGTTGAACTCGACGAACTGCTCGGGCACGTCGTAGCTCGTCTCCGGCACCTCGACCGTGGTGCCGTCGACAGCGTCGCCCTGGGCCAGCGTGCTCAGCGTGTACTCCAGGTCGAACGACGCGCCCGCGCCCACCACGCCCAGCTCCACCTGGAAGGTGCGCGACTGGATGAAGTACGTCTCGTCCGACTGCCGCGTGTAGATGTCCGTGCCGGTGAGCGTGCGCGCGGTGCCGGCGGCCGTGCTGCGCAGGTCCAGCCCGCTCAGGAAGAGCTGGGTGAAGGGCGCGGCGCCGTCGTAGCGGCGCACGTCGAACGACACGGCGGCGCGCAGGAAGCTGTTGTCCCGGAGGCCGCTGCCGAGCGTGTTCTGCACCGCGCCCGGGTAGATGGCGAAGGTGAAGCGCGCCGCCGCGGCCACGGCGCCCGTGTTGGTCACCGTGCGGCGGATGCGGAAGCTGCTCTGCGCGTCGTACACGCCCGAGCCCGAGGCGCGGCTGTTGAAGCTGCCGGCCGCGTTGCCGAACGCCTTCGCGGCGCCCGCCTGCGGGAAGCTCTGCCCGCCGACCTGGAACGCGGACACCGAGCTGCCGGGCGACAGGAAGCCGCTCTGCTCGTCGACGCTGGTCTGCGGTGGGCCGCCATTGCTGCCGACCGACGCCTCGGCGCGGATGGTGGTGTTGGGCTGAGCGCCCGCCGCGGCGGCCGCCCCGGCGAGCGGGACGAGGGCGGCGAACAGGCGGGCGCGGCGGACGGCGGGCGCGGCAGGGGCGACGGTCGGCACGGGAGCGGGGCTGCGGAGTGGACGGCGGTCCGCCGGACGCCCGGCGAACGCGGCAATGTGCCGGCCGGGCTTGCCCGCCACATCACCCGAACGGGTGATGCATCGCACACGATGCAGCGTGGGTGCTACGACGCGGGGAAGCGGGCCGCGAGCGTCTCGAACGCGTCGACGAAGGCGCGCGTCTGCCCGGCCGCCGAGAAGCCGGCGTGCGCCGCCGCGAAGGCGCGCGCGCGGGCGGCGTAGCCGGGGTCGTCGCGGAGGGCGCGGACGAGGGCGGCGTAGTCCGGGGCGCGCCCGCGCGCGGCGGCGTTGATCCCGAGCCCGTGCCGCTCGAGGTTGCGCGCGAACACGAACTGCTCGGCCTGCATCGGCAGCACCAGCACCGGCACGCCGGAGAGCAGCGCCCGCGCCACCACCGCCTCGCCGCCGTGGCACACGGCCACCGCGCACCCGGGGAGCGCGGCCGTGAGGTCCACCGGCCCGGCGGCGTACGCGAGCCGCGGCGCGGCGACCGGCGGCGCGCGCCCGGCGGCCACTTCGGGCAGGTAGCAGAGCGTGACGAAGCCCGAGGCGTCGAGCGCGCGGAGGGCGGCGGCGTGGTCCGGGTGGCCGGCCTTGACGTAGGCGAAGGCGCGCGGGCCGGTGGCGGCGGGCCAGGCGGGCGCGGCGCCCTCGCCCTCGCTCAGGCTGGGGCCGTGGAAGTGCTCGCCCGGTGGGAGGGTGCGGGTGTAGTGGTCCAGCTCCGCCCACGTGCACAGGAGGGGGAGGTCGCCGCGGAGGACCGCGGCCAGCCGCGGCACCGGCGGCGCGCCGTGGGCGGCCAGCACCACGTTGACCGCGTCGCGCCCCCGCGCTTCGGCGTGCGCCAGCCGCCCGGGCGCGAGCGGCTCCCAGGGGCGGTAGCTGGGGAGCGGGGCCTCGTCGGGCGGCATGCAGAAGCCCGTGCCCACCACGGCCGCCGGCACGCCCACCGCCCGCGCGGCCAGCACGGCCGTGGGCGCGTAGTCGGCCACCACCGCGTCGGCGCCGAGGGCGGCAAAGGCGTCGGTCCACCCCCGCGCGAGCCCGGCGAGGTGCCGCCCGTCGAGGTAGCCGCAGCCGAGGAGGATCTCGGCCATGCTCGCCTGCTGCGCGGGGAGCCCCACCGTCTGGTGCGACCAGAACGGGGCCTGGAGGCAGCGGCCGGGCGCGTCGGTGAGGAGGGCGGCGGTCTGGACGAGGTCACGGAGCAGCAGCGTGACGCGGTGGCCGCGGCCGGCGAGCGCGCGCGCGAGCGGGAGCAGCCGCCCCACGTGACCGAGCCCGCCGCCGAGTTCCCACGCGAGGACGAAGTGCGCCATGGGCGGCCAAGCTAGCGGCTGGCCAAGCGGCCCCCATTCCCGGCCCGGGTAGCTTGGCGCCCATGGAACTCCGCCACCTGCGGTATTTCGTGGCCGTGGCCGAAGAACTCCACTTTGGGCGCGCGGCCGAGCGGCTGCACATCGCCCAGCCGCCGCTCAGCCGGCAGATCCACGACCTGGAGCGCGAGTTAGGCGCGCCGCTGTTCAGCCGCGTCGGGCGGCGGGTGGCGCTCACGCACGCCGGCCAGGCGTTCCTCGTCGAGGCCCGCCGCACGCTCGCCCAGGCCGACCGGGCGCGGGTGGCCGCGCAGCGCGCGGCGCGCGGGGAGACGGGGACGCTGGCCGTGGGCTTCGTGGAGGCGGCGAGCTACTCGGGGCTGCTGCCCGACGTGATCGGCGCGCTGCGGCAGCAGGTGCCGGCGGTGGCGCTGGAGCTGTTCGAGCTGAGCTCCTTGCAGCAGGCGGGGGCGCTGCGCGAGGGGCGGATCGGCGTCGGCCTGCTGCACAGCGTGCCGGCCGACGCGGGCGAGTGGCTGGAGACGGAGCGCGTGCTGCGCGACCCGATGGTGGCGGCGCTGCCGCGCGGGCACCGGCTGGCCGCCCAGTCGCGGGTGACGTTAGGCGAGCTGGCGCCCGAGCCCTTCCTGCTCTTCGGCCGGCCCAACGGGCCGGGGCTCTACGACCGGATCATCGCGGCGTGCCAGGCGGCGGGGTTCAGCCCGCGGGTGGCGCAGGAGGCGGGGCAGATCCAGACGCTGATCGGGCTGGTGGCGGCGGGGGTGGGGGTGGCGCTGGTGCCGGGGTCGTTCTCGGAGCTGCGGCGGCCGGGCGTGGTGTACCGCCCGGTGCGCGGGGCGGGCGTGGACATGGACCTGTGGGCGGTGTGGCGGCGGGGGGACGAGCACCCGGTGCGGGAGCGGTTCGTGGGGACGCTGCGGGCGGCGGCGGGGGCGCGGAGCGGGTCGCGGAGCGCGTTCGCGTGAGGCGGCGGCGGGCCTCCGCCCGTCAGCGCGCGGTGAGCGTGCCCAACACCACGTCCGGGTGTCGCTCCGCGACTTCGAGCAGCCGCCGCGACGGTCCTTCCGGCGTGCGCGCGCCCTGCTCCCACGCCCGCACGGTCGCCGGGCTCACGTTGAGCGCCTGGGCGAACACGGGCTGCGAGAGCTTGAGTTTGCGGCGGACGCGCTTGACGCGCTCGGCGGTGTACGCCGCCGCCGGTCGCGCACGCGCGTCGCGCGCGGTGCGGGTCCGGGCCGTCTGCCGGGCCGCGGGTGCCTCGCCGCGGGCGATGGCGAGCGCCTGCCCGGCGCTCGCCAGCAGCAGCGCCTCGAAGTTCGCGTCGGTGACGGTGAGGGCGTCACCGTCAGCTGAGCCGCCCGCCATGCGGCGCTTCTTGGTCATGCTCACCCCTCCTGTCGGATCGCGTCCACCGTCGTGCGGAACACCTTCCGGCCTGCCTCGCTCAGCGCGCCGCGACGTTCTTTGGGTAGGCGAGGAGCAGGTAGATCCGGGCGCGCGCCTCGACGTAGACGTAGAGCACGCGCGCCCCGCCGCTCTTACCCTGCCCCGGCAGCGCGACACGCAGTTTGCGGGCGCCGCCCGTTCCCCGGTCCACGTCACCCGCCTGCGGGTCCGCGAGGAGGGCGCCCTGGAGCGCGCGCAGTTCGGCGTCCGTGAACACGCTCTTGGCCGTCGCCACGAACAGCGGCGTTTCCACGAACGTGAGGCGCACGCCTCAGTGTATTACCAGGTAGCAGTAGATGCCAGGCCGCCGCCGGTCCGCGGGCGCATGGCCCCGCCTGAGTTGCGGAATGGACTTCGAACGCCTCGAACCACTCCGGCTGGCGGAGGTCCGCTGGTACGAGGCCTACGGGATCGGCAGACGTGCGCTCAAGGTCAAGCAGTACCTCGGCTAGGGCCCGCCCGGCGAGCGGGCAGGGAGCCCAGGTGTCGCAGGCATTGAGGGTGTTCGCGTGAGACGGCGGAACGTGCTCCCGGCCCGCCTCGACGAGTCGCGCTACGCGACCGACTCGTCGCCGCACACGTTGCGCAAGCTGGTGCGCGCGTGGCCGCTGGCCGAGCAGGTGGCGTTCGTCGAGCGTGAGGTGGGGGTGCCGCTCGCGGAGGAGGTGGAGTCGGCCAAGCCGTTCCCGGTGTCGCAGCGGACGCGTGACGTGCGCGACGGGCTGCTGGCCCTGGCGCGGCGGCGCGGCTGCTCCCCGAGGCGCGCGTGGTGGACCTCGTGCCGCCGGCCGCGCCGGGCGGGGCGTGGGCGGTTTCCTGTTCACACACCGCGGCTACAGCGGGCCGTCGGTGCTCAACGTGTCGCACGTGCTGACCCGCGGGGCGGCGCGGCGGCCGGCGCCGCTGCCGGCGCGAACGCAGGCGCGCCGCCGCGGCTGGCCGTGCGGTGGACGGCGCACGACGACGCGGCGTGGGACGCGCGGCTGCCGGCCGGTGGGCCGCCGGCGGTGGCCACGGTGGTGCGGGCGGAGATGCCCGAGCGGCTGGCGGTGGTCGGGGGACGAGGGCTACAAGAAGGCCGAGGTCACCGGCGGCTGGGTGAGCCTGGCCGAGGTGGACTCGCGCAGGCTGGAGAGCGGGCGGCGGGGGTGGGGTGAGGTCGGGCGACGCGTCGTCAGGCCGCTCCCAGGCCCCCCGCCACCAGCCCCCGCACCCCCGCGTCGTCCAGCGGCCGCGCGAACAGGTACCCCTGCCCGTACCCGCACCCCATCGCCCGCAGCCGCTCGGCCTGCGCCGGCGTCTCCACCCCCTCGGCCACCGTGCGGAGGCCGAGTAAGTCGCCGAGTGTTACGATGGTGCGGGCGAGCGCCGCGTCGTGGCCCGCCTGGGGGCCGGCGGAGGCCACGCCGTCCACGAAGCTCTTGTCGATCTTGAGCACGTCCACCGGGAACTGCTGCAGGTAGCGCAGCGACGAGTACCCGGTGCCGAAGTCGTCCACCGCGAGCCGCACGCCTAACGCCTTGAGCGCGCGCAGCACGGCGAGCGTGGCCGCCGTGTCGTGCATGAGCACGCTCTCGGTGATCTCGAGCGTGAGGCGGTCCGGGGGGAGGCCGGCGGCGGCGAGCGCGCCCGCCACGTGGGCCGGCAGGTCTGGGTGCACGAGCTGGCGGCCGCTCACGTTCACCGTCACGTGCAGCGGCGCGCCGCCCGGGGGCGCCGGCCACGCGGCCGCCGCGCGGCACGCCTCGTCCAGCACCCACCGCCCCACCTCCACGATCAGCCCCGACGCCTCGGCCAGCGGGACGAAGCGGGCCGGGCTCACCAGCCCGCGCGCCGGGTGGCGCCAGCGGAGCAGCGCCTCCGCGCCCACCGGCGCGCCCGTGTCCAGCGCCACGATCGGCTGGTAGGCGAGCGCGAACTCCCCGCGCCCGAGCGCGTGCACGAGGTCGCCCTCCAGCGCCAGGCGCTCGGCCGCGGCGGCCACCAGCGACGGGTCGAACACCGCGTGCCGCCCCTTGCCGTCGGCCTTGGCCTGGTACATCGCCGCGTCGGCGTTGCGGAGGAGCGCGTCGACGTCCACGCCCGGCTCGGCGAACGCGATCCCGATGCTCGCGCCCACGCGCGCCTCGCGCCCGGCCGCGCCCGGCCCCGCCGCGTCGAGCGCCACCGGCGCCCGGAGCGCCTCGGCGATGCGGCCGGCCACCGCGTGCGCGTCGGCCGGGCCGCGCGCGTTCTCCAACAGCACCGCGAACTCGTCGCCGCCGAGCCGGGCGACCGTGTCGCAGCCGCGGGTGGCGTTGAGCAGGCGGGCGGCGACGGCGCGCAGCAGCGCGTCGCCCGCGTGGTGGCCTAACGAGTCGTTGACCGTCTTGAAGTCGTCGAGGTCGAGGAAGAGCACGGCGGCGCGCGCCGGCTCCCCCGCGGCCGGCGGGCCGGCGCGCGCCAGCCGGGCGAGCGCGTGCCCCGCGCGGTCGCGGAAGAGCGTGCGGTTGGCGAGCCCGGTGAGCGGGTCCTCCAGCGCCTGCCGGCCTAACGCCACCTCCACGCGGCGGCGCTCGCGGAAGTGCAGCCAGCGCCACCCCGCCACGAGCGCCGCCGCGGCCACGAGGAAGCGCCACCACCACGTCCCCCACCACGGCGGCGTCACCGTGACGGCGAGCGCCGTGCCCTCGCCGCGCCACGTGCCGGGCCGCGTGGTGGCGCGCACGCGGAAGGTGTAGCGCCCGGGCGCGAGCGCCGTGTAGGCGGCGGCGTGCCGGTCGCCCACCTCCTGCCACGCCGTGTCGAGCCCGTCCAGCCGGTAGGCGTAGTGGACGCGGTGCGGGGCGGCGTAGTCCGGCGCCGCGTACTCGAACGTGACGGTGTTCTGCGACGGCGCGAGCGTGACCGCGCGCGTGCGCTCGGGCGCCCGCGCCAGCGGCGAGCCGGGCGCGCCCACCGCCACGGGGCGGTTGCCGAGCAGGAGGCCGGTGACGGCCACGGCGGGGGTTTCGGCGCTGTCGGCTACCAACACCGGCCGCACCGTGGTGAACCCCTGGTTGCCGCCGAAGTACAGCGTCCCGTCCGAGGCGCGGAAGGCGGCCCGCATGAGGAAGGCGCCGCCCTGCGTGCCGTCGGCGCGGCCGTAGGCGCGCACGCGGCCGGGGGCGCCGCGCGGCCGACGCGGGTCCACGCGCACGAGGCCGCGCTCGGTGCCGAGCCAGAGCCGCCCCGCGGCGTCGGCCGTGACGCTGTTCACGGCGCCCGCGGGGAGCCCGTCGGCGGCGGTCCAGCGGGTGACGCGCGGCGCGCCGTCGCCGCCGAGCGTGACCTGGTCGAGCCCCGTGGCCGTGGCGAGCCAGAGCACGCCCGGCGCCTGCTCGTAGAGCGCGTTCACCGTGTTGCTCGACAGCCCGCCGGGGCCCTCCTCCAGGCGGCGTACGCGCCCCGTCGCGGGGTGGTAGAGCGACACGCCGCGGTAGCGCACCACGGCGGCGAGCGTGCCGTCGGCCAGCTCGCGCAGCACCAGCACCGACGACAGCTCCCGCCCGCGGTTCACCAGCGGGATCTGCGCCCCGAACCGCCCGGTCGCCGGGTCGAACGGGGCGAGCGCGGCGCTTTCGGTGCCCAGCCAGTAGCGCCCGTCGCGCGTCTGCAGGAACTCGTAGTTGTTGACGCCCGGGATGTTGCTCGTGGCGGGCGTGTAGGCGCGGAAGCGCCCGGTGCGCCGGTCGAGTCGGGCCAGCCCCCCGCCCCACATCGACGCCCACAGCGTGCCCGCGCGGTCCACCAGCAGCCCCACCACGGCCTCGGCGGCGAGCCCCGAGTTCTCGGGCGTGTAGCGCGTAAAGCGCCCGGTGCGCGGGTCGAAGTGGTTGAGCCCCCCGCCGTCGGTGGCCACCCACACGCGCCCGTCCGGGTCCTCGGCGAACGCGGGCACCGCGTCGTAGCTCAGGCTGGCCGGGTCGCCGGCCACGGCGGCGTGGTGCTGAATGGCGCCACCGGTGGGGAGCTGCACGTCCACGCCGCCGGAGAAGGTGCCCACCCAGAGCGCGCCGCCCGGGTCCTGGTGCAGCGTCCAGATGGAGTTGCTACCGACGCCCGACGGCCGGTCGGCGCTGAAGCGGTGGTGCGCCGCGCGCCCCGTGGCCGGGTCCAGCCAGTCGAGGCCGCCGTTCTCGGTGCCCACCCAGACGCCGCGCCCGCCGCGGTCGGGGAGGAGCACCGGGACGCGGTTCTTGGCGATGCTCGCCGGGTCGCGCGGGTCGTGGCGGTAGCGGGTGAAGCGCCCCGTGGCGACGTCGAGCCTCCCCACGCCGCCGTAGCCGGTGCCCACCCACAGGTCGCCGCCGCGGTCGAGCGCGAGGGCGATGACGAGCGAGTCGGGGAGCGCGCGCGGGTCGCCGGGGACGTAGGGGAAGTGCCGCGGGGCCGCGTCGCCGGGGGCGCGCACGTGCCAGAGGCCCAGCCGGGTGCCCACCCACACGCCGCCGCGCGGGTCGGCCAGCAGGCGCATCACGTAGCCCGCCTCGGGGAGCGGCGACGGGCGCGCCCGCCCCGTGCGCCGGTCGAGCGTGAACAGCCCGCGGCTGGTGGCCACCCAGAGCGCGCCGGCCGCGTCCTCGACCACGTGCGTGACCTCGCGCGGGGCGGCGCCGGGCGGCGGCGCGCGCTCGACGAGAAAGTGCGTGAAGCGGTCGCGGTCGGCGTCGTAGCGGCTGAGGGCCGTGGGCGTGACCACCCAGAGCGCGCCGGCGCGGTCCTCGTAAACGCGGGCGACGAGCCCCGGCGGGAGGCTCGCCGGGTCGGCGGGGTCGTGGGCGTAGACGCGGAAGCGGTGCCCGTCGTAGCGGACGAGCCCGGCCGCGGTGCCGAGCCACATCACGCCGTCGCGCGCCCGCACGATGTCGCTCACGTGCGCGCTCGGCAGGCCGTCGTCCACGCCCAGGTGGCGGAAGCGCAGCGCGGGCTGGGCGCGCGCGGCCGCGGGCCCCCCGGCCGCGGCGGCCAGCAGGAAGGCGAGAACGACGGTCAGCAGGCGGAGGGCGCGCCGGTGGGGCGCGCGCGGCCGGGCGGGAGGCATCGTCTGGCGACGACTGCCCGGCGGCCGGCGTCACCCCGACCGGTGGCGGCGCTAGCGCACCTCCGCCGTGAGGTCGGCGACGCGCGGGGCCGCGCGCCGCATGGCCGGCAGCGACGACCCGTAGGTGCCCTCGCCGCGCACGCCGCGCGTGGGGCCGGTGGCGCGGAAGCCGACGGCCACGCGGCGGCCAGGGACGCTGTCGCCGGGCGCTGGGGGCATGCGCCAGGCCGCGGCCAGCCGCCCGCCCCGCCAGTCGACCACCGCGCCGCCGTAGTCCCACTCGAAGCCGAACAGGCGGAACGCGCGCCCGTTGAGCCGCTCGACGTCGGCCATCGGCTGGCCCGTCGCGACGCCCGGCCAGGCGACCCACGCCGAGGCGCCCGGCGCGGCGCGCACCGAGGCCGGGCGCTTGAACGGGGCCTCGTCGGTCCAGTAGACGTAGGCGCGGCGCCGCGGGTCGCGCGGGAAGAGCACGGTGCCCCAGAACATCTCGCCCTCGGCGCCGGGCAGGCTGTCGCGCACCACGTGGGCGCGGCCGTAGCGGGCGATGAGGGCGGCCTCGGTGTCACCCCGGTGCACGGCGTCGTGCGCGGGCGTGGCGGCGAGGAGCCAGAGGGTGTCGGGGACGGGGGGCGGGCGGCGGACGGGTTGGGCGGCGGCGGGGCGCGGCGCAACGGGGACCAGCGCCGCAAGCACGGCGGCGAACAGGGGAGTGAGCACGGGCGCGCACGCGCGCCCGCGGGCGACGGGGAGCGTTCGCGGTGTGGCCGTCCTGAGCATGGCCGTCCTGGGCAGGGGAGAACGGGCGAACGTAGCGGTCCGGGCATCCGATCGCCCGCCCCGCACGGCCCCGCCCCCCGCGGGCGAACGCTTCGGCGCGCGGCGCGTATCGTAGGGCGCCGCCGCGCCGCCCCCCTGCCCGCCCCGCCCATGCCGACCCCGCGCCCGTTCGCCCTCCTCGCGCTGTCCGCGGCCCTCGCCGTGCCGCCCGACCCGCCGGTGCGCCGGCGCCCACCCGCCCCCGCTCCCGCCCCCGCCCCCGCCCCGCTCGCCCCCGTCGTCCTCGACTCGGCGACGCTGGCGGGGTATCAGTGGCGCAACGTCGGCCCCGACCGCGGCGGGCGTTCCATCGCCGCCACCGGCGTGAAGGGGCGGCCGAACGAGGCCTACTTCGGCGCCACCGGCGGCGGGCTGTGGAAGACCGTGGACGGCGGCGAGACGTGGCGCCCCGTCACCGACGGGCAGATCACCAGCGCCTCGGTCGGCGCCGTCGCCGTGAGCGAGAGCAACCCCGACGTCGTCTACCTCGGCACCGGCGAGACCTGCATCCGCGGCAACATCATGCCCGGCGACGGCGTCTACCGCTCCACCGATGCCGGGAAGACGTGGACCCACGTGGGCTTCCGCGACTCGCACGGCATCTCGCGCATCCGCGTCGACCCGCGCGACCCCAACACCGTTTACGTCGCCTCGTTCGGCAAGTACAGCGCGCCCAGCGCCGAGCGCGGCGTGTTCAAGAGCACGGACGGCGGGCGGACGTGGCGGAAGGTGCTGTTCCGCGACGAACGCACGGGCGCCATCGACCTCGTCATCGACCCGCAGAACCCGCGCGTGCTCTACGCCGCGCTCTGGGAGGCGTACCGCAAGGAGTACCAGATGTCGAGCGGGGGGCCGGGCTCGGGGCTGTTCAAGAGCACGGACGGCGGCGAGACGTGGACCGAACTCACGCGCGCGAAGGGGATGCCGGCCGGCGTGGTCGGGCGCATCGGCGTGGCGGTGAGCGGAGCCGACTCGAAGCGCGTGTGGGCGCTCGTGGAGAGCGACAGCGGCGGCCTGTACCGGAGCGACGACGCCGGCGCGTCGTGGGCGCGCGTGAACCAGCAGCGGGACGTGAGGCAGCGGGCGTTCTACTACACGCACGTCTTCGCCGACCCGCGGGACCGCGAGCGCGTGTACCTGCAGAACACCAGCATGTTCGTCTCCGCCGACGGCGGGAAGACCATCGCCCCGGTGCGCGGCGAGACGCACGGCGACTACCACGACCTCTGGATCGACCCCGACGACCCCGCGCACCTCGTGGTGGCCAACGACGGCGGCGGCGCCGTGAGCACCACGCGCGGCGCGCGGTGGACGGCGCAGGACTTCCCCACCGCGCAGTTCTACCACGTCGCCACCACGGCGCACGCGGTCTACCACGCCTGCGGCAGTCAGCAGGACAACACCACGCTCTGCACGCCGTTCGACTGGAACGCGGCGGCGTTCCGCCAGCGCCTCGCGGCCGAGTCGCAGCGGCGGACGGGCGCGCAGAGCGCGGGCGCGCCTAACGCGGGCGCGCCCAACGCAAGTGCCCCCGACACCGCCGCGCCGCCGCCCGACCTCACCGCGGGTGGGATGGCCGTGTCGTACGTCGCGGGCGGCGGGGAGCCGGGCTACATCGCCCCCGACCCGCGCGACCCCGACCTCTTCTATTCCGGCACCAACAACGGCGCCTACGTCGACAAGTTCAACCGGCGGCTCGGCACCTCGCGCGAGGTGAACCCGTACCCGTGGTTCTACTCCGGCGAGCCCGCGCGCGACATCCGCGAGCGGTGGCAGTGGACGTTCCCGATCGTGTTCAGCCAGGCCGACCCGCGGCTGCTGTTCGTCAGCTCGCAGCGGCTGTGGGCGACGCGCGACGGCGGGCGCACGTGGCTGCGCCTCTCCGGCGACCTCACGCGCCACGCCCCCGAGACGTTAGGCCCGTCCGGCGGCCCGATCACGGGCGACATGAACGGCCCCGAGGTCTACGCCACCATCTTCGCCGTCGGCCCGGGCAAGCGCGACGCGAACGTCATCTGGACCGGGAGCGACGACGGGCTCGTGCACGTCACGCGCGACTTCGGCCGGACGTGGGCGAACGTGACGCCGCCGGGGATGCCGGCCTTCGGCCGGGTGTCGCAGATCGACGCGTCGGCGTTCGGGTCGGGGCGCGCCTACGTCTCCGTTAGGCGCCCGCTGCTCGACGACTTCGCGCCCTACATCTTCCGCACGGCCGATTACGGCCGGACCTGGACGAAGATCACCACAGGCCTCCGCCCCGACGCCTACGTGCACGCGGTGCGCGAGGACCCGGCGCGCCCGGGGCTCCTGTACGCCGCCACGCAGCACGGTGTCGCGGTGAGCTACGACGACGGCGACCACTGGCAGGACCTCTCGCGCGGCCTCCCCGACGTGCCCGTCGCCGACCTCGTGGTCGAGGGGAACGAGCTGGTGATCGCGACGCACGGCCGCGGCTTCTGGGTGCTCGACGACGTGGCGGCGCTCCGGCAGCAGTCGCCCGCGGTGCAGGCGGCCGCGCTCCACCTCTACACCCCGCCGCCGGTGGTGCGCTCGGGCCCCGCGGCCGTGCTGAGCTGGCACGCGCGCTCCCCCGCCACCACCGGCCGCCTCGACATCCTCGACTCCGCCGGCGCCGTGGTCCGCACCGTGGAGCCCGACACCGCCCGCGCCGACTCCGCCGGCGCGCGCCCCGCCGCGGGCCGCCGGCGCGGCGGCGCGGCCTTCCTCCCGTTAGGCGCCGGCCTCCAGCGCCTCGCCTTCGACGGGCGGGCGCAGGGGGTGGAGGCGTTCCCGGGGATGATCCTCTGGGGCGCGGGCACCGCCGGCCCGGCCCTCCCGCCCGGCCGCTACACCGCGCGCCTCACGCTCGACGGGCAGACGCGCGCGGCGCCGCTCCTCGTGCGTCGCAACCCCTGGATCGCCGACGTCACCGACGCCGACCTGCACGCGCAGTACGCCTTCGGCCGCCGCGTGCGCGACCGCGCCACCGAGGCCAACCGCCTCGTGATCGCCGTCCGCCGCGCCCGCGCCCAGCTCGACGACCGCGCCCGGCGTGCCCCCGCCGACTCCGCCCTCCGCCGCGCCGGCGACCGGCTCCGCGCGCGCGCCGCGGCCGTGGAGGCGCAGGTCTACCAGGTGCGCAACCAGAGCGGCCAGGACCCGCTCAACTTCCCCATCCGCGTCAACAACCGCCTGGCCAACCTGCTCGCCATGAGCGAGCGCGGCGACGGCCGCCCCACCACCAACATGCCCGAGATCCTCGGCATCCTCTCGGCGGAGCTGCGCGGCCACGCCGACGCGCTCGCCCGCGTGTGGCGCGAGGAGCTGCCCCTCGTGAACCGCGAGCTGGCGCGCCTGCAGCTGCCCCCGGTGGACCCGGCGTGCGCCCGCGCGGCGGGGTGCGCGGGGGCGGTGCAGTAGGGAACGGCGGAACGATGGATCCCCGCCGGCGCGGGGATGACGGCTCGTTAGGCGAGGACCGCGCCCGACAGGCCGTCATCCCCGCGCCGGCGGGGATCCACCTTCACGCCGTTCCCCCCGCCCGTCATTCCCGCGAATGCGGGAATCCATGGTCCCGCCGTTCACCCCCCGGCCCCGGCGATCTCCGGCCACAGATCGCACCATTCCGCGTTGGCCTCCTCGACCAGCGCCAGCTTCCACGGCCGCCGCCACTTCTTGATGGCCTTCTCGCGGGCGATGGCGCCGGGCATCGTCGGGTGCAGTTCGTACCAGACGAGCGTCTTGACGCCGTACTGCTTGGAGAATCCGTCGACGACCCCTTCCCGGTGCTGCCACACTCTCCGCACCAGGTCGGATGTGACGCCGACGTAGAGCGTCCCGCGCGGCGCGCTGGCGAGCAGGTAGACGGCGGGTTGTTTCACTGGCGTGGCGCCTGAGGAGCGTCGGAGAGTAGAGCGGCACCATGGATTCCCGCTTGCGCGGGAACGACGAGCGGCGCGGGGATGACGACCCAACGGCCGTCATTCCCGCGAATGCGGGAATCCATGGTCCCGCCGTTCCCCGCCCTACCCGCCCCGATTCACGCCCCCCGGTCGATGCACCCGCCCTGCGCCTTGGGGTTGTTCGACTCCACGAACGGGATCGGGTAGTTCACGTCGGTGCCGTACGTGGAGCCGGCGCGCGTGGCCACGGGGCCCACCGGGAACACCGTGTTGGCCGCGCGGCCGTACTGCCGGATCAGGCGCCGCATGTCGCCCAGCCGGTGGCCGGTGAGCCACAGCCACGCCGCGCGCTCGCGGAAGAACTGGTCGACGGCCGCGGCCTGCGTCGCGGGCGCCGCGCCCGGGAGCGCCGCCATGGCCGGCGTGATGGCCGTGGCGCGCAGGCTGTTGAGCCCCGCGAACACGGCGTCGCGGTCGGCCTGCGCGCCGCCCTGCAGCCGCGCCTCCAGCTCGATCAGCCGCGCCTCCACGCCGTCGGCCAGCGTCGCGGGCGAGGCGTTGGTCGGGTACTTGAGCTGGGTGGGCAGGTTGCGCGACGAGCCGTCGAAGCCCACGCGCGTGCTCGGCGCCCAGGGCATGCGCGGGTCGGCCGGCGTCTGCAGGAAGTTGTAGCCGTTGGTCCCCTCGTTGGTGGTGGCGGCGTAGCGCGCGCTCGGCACGCTTAGCCCGTTCCACACGCCGTTGAACTGCGCCGCCGTGGCGGCCGAGTGGTAGGTCTGGTAGCGGAACGTGGTGGGCACGGCCGCGACCGCCGCGGCCGCGTCGGCGAACCGGCCGAGGTTGAGCAGCGCCCGCGCCCGCCCCACCGAGGCCAGCCCGCGGTTGGCCGCCGTGGTCGCGTTGGCGAGCGCCGTGTCGAAGCTGGCGACGGCGCGCTGGAAGGTCTGCGCGGTGGTCAGCGGGTCGCCGTAGGTGATGGCGCCGTCCACCTCGTCGCTGAACGGGACGCCCGCGCAGTACGTCTCGCCGAAGAACGACTCGGTGTAGCCGCGCAGCGCGTACAGCTCGCCGAGCGAGTCGCGGGCGGCGACGTTGGCCGGCGTCGCGCCGGTGACCGGCTTGACCTGCGCCCACTGGCGGATGGCGCGCCCGGCGCCGGCGCGCGCGCGGTGGAGGTTGGTGTAGTAGGTGTCCTGGACCGGCAGGTTGCGGTCGGTGTTGCGCTCGTTGGGCAGGAGGCGGTCGAAGAAGGTGTCGGTGGCGTTGATCTCGTCGGCCATGTTGCCGGTGGCGACGATGAAGCCGTCCTGCGTCCCCGAGTAGACGACCGTGAAGTCGCGCACGGCGCCGTTGCGCACGGCGGTGGCGCCGGCCGCGTTGTTGACCGCGTCGGGGGTGATGACGTCGGGGCTCGTGACCTCGAGCGCGTCGGTGGTGCAGCCGGCGAGGCCGGCGGCCGTGGCGGCCGCGACGGCCGCCGCGAGGCGCGCGGCGGCCGCGCCGCGCCGCGTGGGGGGCATGGGCATGGGGGGCGGCCTCAGAAGGTGGCGTTGAGCCGGACCGTCACGTAGCGCAGCGGCGGCGTGGCGAAGAACTCCTCGTTGCCGCGCGTGTCCGAGTTGTCGCGCGACGACTCGGGGTCGACGCCCGTGTAGTTGGTGCGCACGCCGAGGTTGCGCCCGGTGAGCACCAGCACCAGCCGCTGCGAGCGGGCCGCGCGGGCCAGCCGCGCCGGCAGCTCGTAGGCCGCGGAGGCCTCGCGGAAGCGCACGAAGTCGCCCTCCTCGAACATCCCGGCGAACACGCCCGGCTGGTTGGCGGCGAGCGCGGCGGCCTGCACCGCCAGCGGCGCGTCCTTGTCGTAGAGCCCGCGGCACGACGCGCCGCCCTGGCACTGGTGGCGGAGCGTGTTGTTGAACTTGCGGAAGCCCCACTTGGCGTCGAGCTGCCCCGACAGCCGCAGCCGGCGGCCGAGCAGCTCGAGCGTGGGCGCGAACGCCAGCTCGCGCGTCGGGAAGGTCGGGCCGATGAAGCTGGCGCTGTCGCTGAACGTCATCTCGCTGAGGGCGAGGATGCCGTTCCGGTCGGCGTCGTTGTAGGTGTACGTGCGGCTCCACAGCCCGAACAGCGGGTAGCCGGGCTGGTTGCGCTGCGTGGCGCGGTTGCCGGTGGGGATGGCCGCCACCCGGACGCCCGACGCGAAGCTCTTGAGCCGGTTGCGGTTGGTGGAGCCGACGAGCGTGAAGCTCGCGCCCACCGCGTTCCGGTCGACGAGCGTCTGGTTGAGCGTGAGCTCGATGCCGCGGTTCTGGATGCTGCCGATGTTCTCCAGCCGCGTGGCGATCCCGGCCACCGACGGCGCGATCGGGCGGGCGATGATCGCGTCGCGGGTGTTCTTGTCGTAGAGCGTGAACTCGAGGTTGGTCCGGCTCCCGAACAGCGTGAGGTCGAACCCGCTCTCCAGCTCCGCCGAGAACTCGGGGCGCAGGTCGGCGTTGCCTAACGAGTCGAGCGAGACGCTCGGCGCGTCGGTGCCGCCGGCCAGGGTGAGCGGGTTGGCGCTGTAGGCGCGGAGCGCGCCGGTGGGGCTCGGGATCTGCCCCGAGGCGCCGTACGTGCTGCGCAGCCGCAGCGTGGTCAGCCACGACGGGCGCGGCAGCAGCTTCGACTCCGACACCACCCACGACGCGCCCACCTTGGGGTAGTACACCGCGCCGAAGTTCCGGCCGAACGCGCTCGCCGCGTCGCGGCGCACGCCGCCGGTGATGAACAGCTCCTGCCCCACCGACACCACCTCCTCGGCGTAGTAGCCGAGCGTGCGGCGGTCGATCGTCTGCTCCGAGCTGCTGCGCACCGCGGCCGCCGTCACCGTGAGCGCGCCCGGCGGGAGCGTCTGCCCGGTGGCGCCGGTCTGGTTGATGAGGTTCTTGATGAACTGCATGCCGACCGACGTCTTGGTCTGCACGCCGCGGAAGAGGTTCACCGTGCCGGTGGCGCCGAGGTCGACCGTGCGCTGCCCCTGCTCGGTGCGGAAGTTGTTCACCTGCCCGAGGCGCACCTGCCCCTCGTAGACGCCCTCGTTGACGCGGTTGTACTGCTTGTCGGCGCGCGCCGTCAGGTCGTAGCCGAAGGTGGCGCGCGTGGTGAGCCACGACGCCGGCGTGTACTGCGCGGCCAGGCTGTTGATGAAGCGGTTGATCCCCTGCTTGGTGGTGCGCGAGAACACCTCGCCGGCCGACCACGAGCGGGCGCCTAACAGCGGGTTGCCGGCCGGGTCGAGCAGGTCGGTGCGCCAGGTGGTGCCGAGCGCGTTGACCATGAGCCCCTGGCTGTTGTCCTCGTTCTGCGGGAAGCGGGTGAGGCTGTTGACGTAGCCCGACGCCACCTGCACCGAGAGCTGCGGCGCGAGCTGCGCCTGGAGGTTGGCGCGGAAGCTGTTGCGCTGGAGCGCGTTGGGGCGCACCTGCTCGCTCGGCAGGGCGCTCAGCCCGCGCAGCGCGCGGAGGTTGCGCTGGTCGCGCTCGGGCATGCGGTAGATGCCCAGCTCCCCCTCGGTCTCGCCGGAGACGAAGAACTGCACGCGCTCGGTGCCGCCCGAGGCCTGCGCGCCGTACTGCCGGCGGTTGCCGGTGCTGATGGCCGAGGTGGAGTCGGTGTTGAGCACGTTGCCGCTCGACAGCGAGTCGATGCGCACGCACCCGGTGGGCGCCGACGACCCGGCGAGCTGGTTGGCGAGCGTGCAGAGCCCGTAGGTCCCGTTCTGCCGCGCGCCCCACTGCGAGTAGAGCAGGGGGAAGTCGCGCGAGTTGCTGACGCGCCCGGTCTCGCCGTAGACGTTGTAGCGCGTGCGGCCGGCGCGGCCGCGCTTGGTGGTGACGTTGATGACGCCGTTGGCCGCCTCGGTGCCGTAGAGCGTGGCGGCCGACGGGCCCTTGATGACCTCGATGTTCTCGATCTCCTCGGGGTTGAGGTCGTCGAGGCGCGAGGGGCCGTTGCCGCCGGTCCCGGTGGCGAGGTTGTTGGCCGACGACGTCATGCGCACGCCGTCGATGACCACGATCGGCTCGCTGGTGAGCGAGAGCGAGGCCTGGCCGCGGATGCGCACGCGCGAGCCGGACCCCGTGGACCCGCCGTTGACCACCTGCACGCCGGCCGCGCGCCCGCTCAGCACCTGCCCCAGGTTGTTGACCGGCGTCTCGGCGATCCGCGCGGCCACCGGGATCGTGGCCACCGCGTTGGGCACCTCGACGCGGCGCTGGACGCCGGTGGCCGTGACCACCACCTCGGTGAGGGCGCGCGAGGTCTGCGCGAGGGCGACGTCGCCGGCGGGGGCGGTCTGGCCCGCCGCCACCGACACGCTGATGGTGCGGGCGGTGTAGCCGATGCGGCTCACCTGGAGCGTGGCGGCGCCGGCCGGGACGCCGCGGAGGGTGAAGCGCCCGTCGTCGCCGGTCTGCGCGCCCACGGTGGTGCCCGGGACGCGCACCGAGGCGCCGGCCACCGGCGCGCCCCCCGCGGCGTCGGTGACCCGGCCGGTGACGACGCCGGTGGCGGCCTGGGCC
>ERZ1066118.895-NODE-895-length-22462-cov-12.780113_pt1 | contig 22462 bp, 21 predicted proteins | sample MGYA00382765_ERZ1066118 | MGnify/ENA primary metagenome ERZ1066118 (study PRJEB33369, sample SAMEA5778348) | biofilm metagenome | biome: Industrial cooling water; feature: Water cooling tower basin; material: Biofilm | place: United Arab Emirates | collected...
AGGAAAACTCGCTCTGGCTCTGACTCTACCACTGCTAAAATCAATGCGATCGTCGATGCTCTGATCCAATGGAATCACTCTTGCACGATTTCTACCCGTCGTTTGCGAATCGGGATTCAACCAATTAAAGGGTTGGCTTCTAAAATGGGCGCTGATTATCAGCCCATCATTCAACAGGTGCTTCAGGATAGACAATCAGAACTCGCGCAGTTACATCAACACTTCCTCTTGAGCGATCGCCACAACCGTAAAGTCCATAACAAAGACGAAATTCTCCAAACAATTGCCAAAGACTTTCTTCATCTCCCCAACTGGCATGATGTCACATATCCTTGAGCGCCCGCTCTTTTTGTTCGGCTTTCTATACCTTTCGGTCTGAATTATTTTACTTCATTATGTTAATTCATAGGACTCTATAACCAATAGTTAATCAAATCATATATAGCAATTCTCAATTAAATGAGGTACACGTATTTGTAGAGGCGATCGGCTGTGCACCCCTACAAATGTATTGCATCTAGATGGAAATTGCTATATCTACAAAGTATATTTTCAATTGTAAAAAATTTACCTAATTTCAGTAGCTAGATACACAATTGTATTTTCTAGATCCTAGAATATATACATTCGCTCGTCATGTTAATGCCTCAATCGGAGTTGGCAAACCATCTAATCGCTCTAAATAAGAAGAACAATACTGTTTAAGCTCAAAAAAATAGCAGAGAACAACAAAATGGTTATTCAAGCAAACAGAGTTGAAATAAAGCACTTCACAGAATTTAAGTCTGAAGAACTTTTCGGCGCAACGATTACTCGATTGCTATCTTGTAAAAAGCTTCCAACTGTTGGATTCGATCGTGTAAAAATTACCAAGGGAGCTACGCTTAAACCTCATACTCACGCAGCTTCCGAATCCTTCATTTACGTTCTTGAAGGAACAGCAATTGTTACGTTAGACGAAAAGAACTCTTGCGTTAAAGCTGGAGATACTATTTACATTCCTGCGGGTGCTAGTCATGGCTTTAGTACGCCTGATGAGGCAGTTGTATTGCTTTCAGTGCAATCACCTCCTATTTATCCAGAGCTAAGTCTACCAGATATCCATTTTGGCAATCCCAACGGCTTTGTTGAAATGAATTGAGAGAAAACTATTTTCTCCAAAGCTGACATCGATTCAGCTGCAATGGAGATATTTGTCGGTTTATCGGGCATTGTCAACTTAACCCAAAAGTAGAATAATCATACTGGTTCCACTCGGCTCACGATTTCTGCCTCATGTATTCTTGTCATCGATTAAGCGCCGAAATCATCAGAAGACAGCGTCTGGCTCTACTACACCTTTCCCTTGAGCTACCGAGATACCCTTGAAAATGATGCAGTATCGTGATGTTCTCGACATTCTCGTGCAACGGCATCGAGACAAAGCAGCTGCCAAGAAATTCTTTCGTAAACTGCTCAAGAAACAGGGGTTTGCACCGCGAGTCATTGTCACGGATAAATTGAAGAGCTATGCTGCTGCGAAGCGAGACGTGTTGCCCAACGTAGAACACCGACAACACGAAGAGCTAAACAACCGAGCCGAAAACTCGCATCAAGCAACACGAACACGAGAGCGGCGCATGCAACAATTCAAATCTCTCGGACATGCCCAAAGGTTTCTCTCATCTTTTGAACTGATAAGGACAACATTTTCACCCCAAAAAACACCTACTACCTGCAAATGAATATCGCCAAGTCATGCACCAACGATTGTCAAGGGGAGCGTGAGTTGACTGGCACTCAAATAGCTACCTAATTCTCACCATTATTTTCTCCAGTAAAATAGTATCTTCTTGGATTAAAACTCACTTAACTTGACAATGCCCCCCAAAACTCAAGCCGAGATGATGAAAAATCTCGCCCTGCTATAAGCGATCGCACACAGCGTCAGCCCCATGTGGTACAAAACTTATAAGCGCGAGAAACATGTTGCCTATGCATCTGCCTAGGCTGTTCATTGTTCTATGCTTTGGCTAGTAAATAAGCTTGTGAAGAATTAAGACGATCTCGGATAAAAAACGTTGCTCTTAATGGTATATTTAAATACAGTTTCTCAATGAGTAGCTGTCTCTCTTTTCCTAAGAAGATGCAGCTAAAATAGCTTTTTTCTTTCAATAGATTGGAAATCTAATTGCTAACTTTCTATTAGCAGGCATTTTCGCTAACTATTCCGAATCTCGCACCTCTGAAAAATTAACTTTGCTAGCAGTGGTTTCCTAATTTCGGTTCTGTCAGATGTTGGTTGAAAACCGCTCCCTCAGCTAGGCGACTCTCCCTCAGTTCTCTTCCCCGACTCCCGACTACGCGGTTCCGATGGCGAACGCGGCACGCGGCTTAATGCGGGAATACGATTCCCGCACCGCCCGCTTTCCAATGCGGAGGGAACCTCCGCTTCCGCCCGCTTGGAAACCTCGCCCTCCACCCGCTTTCCGACTCCCGACTCCTGCAAATTGAGGTTTACCGCATATGAAGGTTGGTATCCCAAAAGAAATTTACCCTGGCGAACGTCGTGTTGCAGCTACACCCGCTACAGCCAAGCAATTACAAAAGCTTGGTTTTGACGTACTAATTGAGTCTGGCGCAGGTGAAAGCGCTAACTTTACAGACGATGCTTACATGCAGGCTGAATGCCAGATCGTTGCCGATGCTTCAACTTTGTGGGCAGAAGCAGATATCGTGCTTAAGGTTCGTCCGCCAACATTGCACCCGCAGCTCGACAAACACGAAACTCAACTGCTGCGGCAGGAGAGTACGCTGATCGGCTTCATCTATCCCGCTCAAAATTCAGAGCTACTCGACAAACTCACAGCCAGCAAAGCCACCGTGTTAGCAATGGATGCAGTGCCGCGCATCACCAGAGCGCAAAAGCTAGATGCCCTCAGCTCAATGGCGAATCTAGCTGGCTACCGTGCTATCATTGAGGCGGCCAATCACTTTGGCCGCTTTTTTAACGGGCAGATTACGGCAGCGGGAAAAGTACAGCCAGCAAAGGTACTGGTCATTGGTGCTGGTGTAGCTGGACTAGCAGCGATCGGGACTGCTAAAGGGTTGGGTGCAGTCGTTCGCGCCTTTGATACGCGCCTTGTCGTGAAGGAGCAGATCGAAAGTTTGGGTGCGGAGTTTCTCAAACTCAATTTTGCCGAGGACGGTGCGGGTGAAGGCGGCTACGCCAAAGTAATGAGTGACGAGTTTATCAAGGCTGAGATGGAGTTGTTCGCTACGCAAGCGAAGGAAGTTGACATTATCGTCACGACAGCGCTGATTCCTGGTAAAAAAGCACCCGTGCTGATTACACGGGAAATGGTTGAGAGTATGAAGAAAGGATCGGTTATCGTCGATTTAGCAGCAGAGCAAGGCGGTAATTGTGCTTGTACTCATCCAGGAGAAATCTACCTTTACCAAGGTGTCACGATCGTAGGTTTGACAGATCTGCCTAGCCGCATGGCACAGCAGGCAAGTCAGCTTTACGGCACTAATCTTTATCATCTGTTGGAGGAGATGGGAGGAGCGAATAACTTCCAAGTCAATCTCGAAGACGAGGTGGTGCGGAGTGCTTTAGTAACCCAAGCTGGAGAAGTGACTTGGTTGCCACTAAAAAAGGTGGAGGAGAAAGAAGTCAAAAGTCAAAAGTCAGAAATCAAAAGTCAAAAGGATGAGCTGGCGAATTCTCACTCTACACTCTCGCAGTTCGCTACTCCAGCTTCTAGTCCTGAAAGGACAGAGAGTAGCAGTCATGACTTGTTATGGCTGTTAATGGCTGGTTTAGCCCTTCTAGGTGTTGGCATTGCCGCACCTGCTTCGTTTCTGTCTCACTGTACCGTGTTTGTCCTAGCTTGCTTTGTCGGGTGGCAGGTCATTTGGAACGTGAAACCAGCGCTGCACACACCACTGATGAGCGTCACCAATGCAATTAGCGGCATCATCATACTGGGTGGAATGCTGCAAATCTCTGGTGCATCGAGTTCATCCATTACTATTCTGGGCGCGATCGCCGTTTTGATTGGAACGATTAACATTTCCGGTGGCTTTCTCGTCACCCAGCGTATGCTCAAGATGTTCCAAAGGTAGAGGGATATGTCGAATAATCTGCTGACTGTGGCATATATCGGAGCTAGTGCCTTATTCATTCTCAGCTTGGGGGGACTGTCCGACCGAGAGACGGCTGGTAAGGGCAACGTTTATGGTATCGTTGGTATGGCGATCGCCTTCGCTGCTACAGCAGTTTCGCTGGAAGCAAGTCAATACGGCGTGTTAGTGTCAGTCGTCGTCCCAGGCGCGATTCTCGGTGCGATCGCGGCGGCTCGCGTCAAAATGACCGCAATGCCAGAAATGGTAGCAATGCTGCATAGCTTTGTCGGTGCGGCAGCAGTTCTGGTAGGAGTTGCTAACTACTTACAACAGTCGCAGTTGACTGGCGTTGAGCTGACAATTCATCAACTGGAAATCTTTGTCGGGGCGTTCATCGGTGCTGTCACCTTTGCCGGTTCGCTAGTCGCCTTTGGCAAGCTGCGCGGCATCATCAGTAGTAAACCCGTGCTGCTACCAGGACGGCACTTGCTCAACTTGGGTATAGTTGCAGTTTCAGTGTGGCTTGGCATTCAGTTCGTAGGCATCGAAGGCACGGGCGGACTGCAACTGCTGCTCGTCATGTGCGGACTGGCTTCAGTTTTGGGCATCCATTTGGTGCTGGCAATTGGCGGTGCGGATATGCCAGTGGTGATTTCCATGCTCAACAGCTACTCTGGATGGGCAGCGGCGGCGGCGGGTTTCATGTTATCGAACGATCTGCTAATCGTGACAGGGGCATTGGTAGGCAGTAGTGGAGCCATCCTCAGCTATATTATGTGCAAAGCGATGAACCGCTCCTTTATTAGCGTCATCTTGGGTGGTTTTGGCAAAGATACTATTACTGGCGAAGATGGCGATCGCCCAGCTGGTGAGGTTGCTAGCACGACCATTGAAAAAACTGCTGCACTCCTAGAAACTGCTAAGAGCGTGATTATCGTCCCTGGCTATGGCATGGCAGTAGCACAGGCACAGCACGCAGTCTCGGAGCTAACAAAGCTACTGCGCGATCGCGGCGTGCAAGTCCGCTTTGGCGTGCATCCGGTAGCCGGACGAATGCCTGGACACATGAATGTCCTGCTAGCCGAGGCGCAAGTGCCATACGACATCGTATTAGAAATGGATGAGATTAACGCAGACTTCCCTAAAACTGATGTCGTGCTCGCGATCGGTGCTAACGACACCATCAACCCCAGTGCCTTAGAAAACCCCAATAGCGCGATCGCGGGAATGCCAGTGCTGGAGGTTTGGCACGCTGCTACGGTTGTGGTGATGAAGCGCAGCCTAGCTAGCGGCTACGCTGGAGTTGAAAATCCTCTATTCTACAAGGAGAATACGCGGATGCTATTTGGTGATGCTGAGAATAATCTCGATATGCTTGTAGGAAAACTAGCACAGATGAGTGGGGATACAGCAGAACGCCAGCGGACAGAAACGACAGTATTGAGATAGCGATCGCTCTGAGATATTCTTCTATGCAAATCTCGGCATTTAAATGTTAGTAAAAAAGCTGATGCTTAAATAACTTTTACTTTGGATGTAAAGTTTATAACACAACAATTGTCATTCCCTTTTTTCTACACGACAATGACGGCAATCTGTTGAGCCACAATTATTATGAATAAAGCCGAACTCGTTGATGCGATTGCATCTAAAACTAACGTCACCAAAAAAGAAGCTGATTCTATCCTTAATGCTATGACACAGACGATTGTGGAGGTCGTCTCTGGCGGTGATAAAGTATCCCTCATCAGTTTCGGTTCTTTTGAGCCACGTCAACGTCAAGCCAAGGAAGGGCGTAACCCCAAAACTGGCGAGAAGATGCAAATTCGAGCAACTCGCGTTCCTACCTTCTCTGCTGGTAAGTTGTTTAAAGATAAAGTCGCTCCCAACTCTTAGCTCTCTTGGCAATCGCTTCTACCATTCTCTAGCACAATCCTGACTCTCGTTAAAGTTGTTTCGATATAAGGTCAGGAGTTACGCAGTTGGATTCAGAGAAAAGTGAGGTGATGCTAAAAAAGCTCGAACCGCGTCTCGCACAATTCTAAGCTTAGCTTCGTACCAGCTAATACCAGTAGTGAACCAATGTAGTTCTAATCGCAAGAAAGCACGGATAGCTAAACCAATCTGATTGCGCTGCGCTCGGAAGCGAACGTACTTGCGCCCGCTCTACCCCAGAGCACTGCTTGAGTCCACGATGATATTCTTCAATCGCCCAAGCCAATTCACAGAAGCTGTAAGCGTTGTAGCTGGTCTAAGTTGAGGTCATTGGTTGCCCAGTCATCAATGTCACCGTTTGGGGCGACTATCTTGAAGACTTTGACCATGCCATAACCCTTGAGATGCACAACAGTTCCTGTCGCCGCCAGCTCAATCTCGTTCAGAGGACGATTGCCCGTGCCATCAGGATTGACATGACGATTGCACTTAAATCGGGTCAACCAAATCCACTCGTGACGGCGAATCAGTTTCAGATTTTCCAGGCTGCTGTACCAACTGTCAAACACGATGCACTGTGGCGCAAATCCTCTTGCCTTTGCCGTATCCAGCATGGTACGGAAGTGGTCATTTTTCGTGGCTCCATCCACCGACTTTTCGTAGAATCGATAGTCTAAGGGAATGTGCTTGTCGCCTTGCGTCCACAATAATGAAATTAGGTTAATTCCCTGCACCACCCGCCCATGTTTCCCCGACCAGTGGCGAGTGACTAATTCCATCTTCCTCGCATAGAACTTATCGAGCGTAGAATCATCAATAACTAAAATTCCACTCGCCATACTCACATACTGTTGAGCTTCATTCCAGAGTGCTTCTGGTGACGGTTCCATCCGATGCAATCACCTTGTTATCGCATCATGAGCCGGAGAATTGGCACTCTCTGGCTGAACTCGTTCTGCTTCAACACCGCTATACGCCTTCTGTGTCGCAATTAGAAAGTTGATGTAGTCGTACTCGTTAACTTTTGGTCGATTCATTCTTCCTTTGTACCGCACCTACCTTTTTTACTCAACTGCGTAACTCCTGTTGATATCATTACTATCGCTATCTGTGCAGTGATTTGTGGAGCTGATACATGGGTAGATATAGAAATTTACGGACAATCTAAATATGAATGGTTGAAGCAGTTTTTAGAATTAACTAATGGAATTCCATCTCACGACACATTTGCACGAGTGTTTGCCAGAATTAATTCAGAACAATTCAACAGAGTTTTTTGAGTTGGGTCAAATCGATTAGTAGTGTTACTCAAGGAGAAGTTATAGCAATTGACGGCAAAACCCTACGCCATTCTTCTGACAATTCTCAAGAAAAAAGTGCGATTCAGATGGTGAGTGCTTGGGCAATAGTTAACAGACTTGTTTTAGGTCAAGTAAAGGTAGATTCTCAGTCAAATGAAATTACAGCTATTCCCGAACTACCCAAAGTTTTGTCGCTGCGTGGTTGCATCGTAACGATAGATGCAATCGGTTGTCAGAAAGAAATTGTTAAGTCAATAGCTCAGCAAGAAGCAGACTATGTTATTACCTTAAAGAAGAACCAAGGCTCACTATATAAACGGGTAGAAGCATTATTTTCTGAAGCATTAAGAAGTAAATATCAAGGCTTTACACATAGCTTTCTCCGTCATTCTCAGGAGAGTCACGGTCGGGAGGAGACTAGGTATTGTGTAATGTTGAGTGATATTCACAATCAAATAGATCCAGAAGGCAAATGGCAAAATCTACAAAGTACAGGTCGCTTAGATCTGATGAGAACGGTCAACGGTAAAACCAAAATTGAAACCCGTTATTTTATTAGTAGTCTACCAAATAATGCTAAGTTACTTGCTGATTCAGTTCGTCAGCATTGGGGAATAGAGAACTCGTTGCACTGGGTATTAGATGTAGCATTTCGGGAAGATGATAGTCGAATCAGAAAAGATAATGCTCCTCAAAACTTTGCTGTATTACGTCACATAGCTAGTAGTCTTTTGCAGCAAGATAAATCAGTAAAAACTGGAATAAAAAACAAACGATTAAAGGCTGGATGGGATAATGAATATCTCGCTAAAGTCTTGTTTAAATAAACACGTTAGCGAAAAAATTAACTTAAGTTAAGGCTATCTCTGCGTTATAGATAGTCCAGAGTCTTACATATCAACTTTTCAGGGTAAATGAATTTACAGGCATAAACTTGAGGCTGATAAACTCCTGATTTAGTCTTAAGCAGTACTTAACTCTATTGCTTCCAGATTTTTGAGTTAAAAGACTTATTAATGCCTCATTATGCATTTATTTAGATGCGTTTACCCTGCTCTCCGCTTTTTATGACAGGGGGATGCTTCTATTTTCCTCTACTCGTAACTTGCCAAGTCCTGTGATTCAACGAATTCTTCAACGCCGAGCTTTAGAGGGGCATCATCCGCAAACCGCCTATCAGATCATTGAGTAATTGGAAGCAACTGCTGTTGGTTCCATCCAACAGCCAACACCTTTCGTCTGGGCAGGGTTACGAGCGCAACGTCGAGACAGAGCGCGCCAGAGACCGCACTCTCTTGGTGGTTCTGGTGCCTGTATACATCGTTCTCTTCGGCAGACAGCTATTCCTAACAATAATGGCACCATTCATGCCAAATGACCCACTAGATGCTGTAAAAGTCAAGACGAAAAAACCTGGTAGACCTTGCGAACGAGTCAAAGTGCTAGCTGCCGATAAAGGCTACGATTCAAAGGAAATACGAGCAGCTATCCGTCGACGTGGTCTTAGACCACATCTGCCCAAACGAGTCTGGAAGACAAAGAGAAATCGGGGTAGACTAATCAAAATCTCTGTCCCACGTTTTCAACAAGAGCGTTGTTTTGCATGGTTCCAACGGAAATATCGTCGGCTCGTTGTTCGGTGGGAACGAATTTCTGCGGTCTTCAATGCTTTTCTTTCTCTTGCTACAATTCACATTTGGATTCACCGAATTTTATTAGTGGGATAGATTCTACGGTAACTTAATGGATACCGAAGATACCAGCGAACGCATAGAAGGATGATTTCGCACTTGAAAATGTCTCCATTTGAATGGTTGCTTCGGATTCATAGCAGCAGGCAGAAGGATTTTCTCTGATTAAATCATTTCAGCCTACCATTTTTTGCAACAAAACCGAAAGTGTTGTCGAACGTCGAACGGGTCAAATGAAGCGAGAAACTGTGGTGCATGTTCTGGAAAACGGAACAGAAGCAGCCTCTCAAATTCTACTACCTACTGTATCCTCCATAACTTGACAATGCCGTGTAAGATATGCGTTCATATATTACAAGCATTGATACTACTGTTTGGTCGCAGCATTTCTACCATTTCGTTGAAGGTTTCACGTCTCAGTCCGTACAGGCGCTTAAATTCCGTGGCTGAAAGATGTTGTATCTCAGTGTATGGCATGGCAAGTCCTCCTGTTTTCTATTACTGCCATGCATCTATCACATGATGCAACTCTTCTGTTGCTAACTGTCACACTGCTCTACTGTTCATGCAGGAGGTCTTGTGAAATTTCTAAGCGACCCAGTGTGAGATTCTTCTATCTAGGGAAATTTGGCTAGACTCCGATTAACTACTAGGAGTTTGGAATTCTACTGTCCTTGAGGTAACTAAAATATCAAGGACTTTAGTAACAAATTAGTAAATTGTATTCAAACGTTCAAAAGGAGAATAGATGTTTTCTAGTTTTTCTCGCCGTCAACTTTTAAACCTAGTCGGTTTCGTAGTTACTGGAACTGTAATAGCTGGAAGTGCTCCATTTATTGGAAATTTCTTTGCTAGTAAAGCCCAAGCTCAAGAAACCGAGGAATTTGTATATAAAGGCAGGAAATATAGGATTGCGATCGAGCACAAGTCTGAGAGCAATGCATCTATAGACACTACATTTGATACACCTCAGCAGCTATTTATTGATAACAAAGAAATTCATATTGTTCGAGATAAGAATACACAGAAATATCTGACACCTCTTTTATTTGCTCAGTTTGACTCGCCCCATGAAGTAGCGAGAATGTTAATAGATCAGGGAATAAAGTTTCCTAGCGGTGAGGTAAAGGTAGATCCTAATGTTGATTGAAAATTCTTGGCGTAAGCATTTAAGGAATTGAAGAAACTCGGAAGCAAAAAATTGAGGTGAAAGATGAAGAATCTTAGAAAGAATTTCAGGGATCTGAGTAGAACTGAAAAACAAAACTACATTGAAGCAGTCAAAGCAGTCAAAGCTAGTATTAGTCGTACTACTAACCGTAGTATTTATGATGAGTATGTACTTTGGCATAGTTTAGCAACCGATCGAATGGACTCAAGCGATCCCAGGCGTCTCCGTAATGCTGCTCACGCAGGTCCGGCGTTTCTTCCTTGGCATCGCTATTATCTTTACAGATTTGAACGGCAACTACAAAAAAGAGTGCCTGGTGTGACAATTCCCTACTGGGATTGGACGCAAGATGCTGACGATCCTTTCAATTCACCGATTTGGGATGCTGACTTTATGGGAGGTAATGGCGATCCTGAAGATAATAACTTAGTTAAGACTGGTCCATTTGCAACTGATGAATGGATAACCATTAATATAGATGGCAATCCTAAGGGAGGCTTACAACGTGAGTTTGATAGATTCGCGAAAGCACTACCAACTCAAACAAATGTGATTATCGCGATTGCGGAAACTCCTTACGATCGAGAACCATGGGACGTAGATAGCAGTCCCAGCCATCGCAATCGGCTTGAAGGCTTCATCGCTCCGGGCGGAACGGTTAATCCAGACGGATCGTTTATTATTGCTCCAGACGGATCGTTTGTTTTCGAATTACACAACCAAGTCCATGCATGGATCGGGGGCGATATGGTAAATGTGAACGTTTCTCCAAACGATCCAGTTTTTTTTCTGCATCATTGCAACGTAGATCGGCTCTGGGCAATATGGCAAGAAAAGAACCCAAGCCAAAGATATCTACCTACTGGTGGCGGACCAGAGGGACACAATCTCTACGACCTAATGCATCCCTGGGATGGAAAAACTGTCAAGCTAAAGGCTAGACCCGCAGATGTTTTAGATTCAAGAAAACTCGGCATTTACTACGCCTAGCTAAAGAGGGTTGTGTTGCCAAAATCGCTGCTGAGGGTATTGTCAAGTTAACCCGAACCTCAATCCTGCATACAGCATCACTTTCAAGGGTGTCTCGGTAGCTCAGGGGGAAGGTGTAGTAAAGCCAGATACAGTGGCTAATAATTTCGTCAGGGAAGCAATGTCGGGAGTGCATGAACAGGAAGCCGCGAACGGAGTGGGAGCAGTACAATTATTCTGCGTTCGGGTTAATACAACAATACCAGCCGAACTTTAGCGAGATGACTCCTAGTTACTCGCTTGCGAGCAGTAACCAGATACGTCGGGTAAATGTATTATAGGTGGCTGAAAGCTCATCCTTAACAAGTTAAACTTAAGTGCAATAAGTCAATAAGTAAAAATATAGAATTTACTCGCTCCAATGGCAATGCAACGGTGAAGGAGTCCTTAAGAAAGGAGCTGCTAAAATGCCAAAGTCGAAACGTCGTGATCCTGACCATGCTCCTAAACATCAGTACCCTGGTCTAGACAATGAAGTAATTGCAGCAGATCTAGAACCTTTACTGACACCTGCGCTGTATGCCCAACAAGCTTATATCCGACAGCTAGACCTAAGAAATCGAATTTTGAATTTGTCGTTAATGTTGGCTGCCATGCTAACGCTGTTGTGGCGAGGTGTGCCAAGTGTGCAAGAACTAACAAGAATGTTTGTGGTAGCCGACCTCTGCTGTCGTAGGTGGAGAACTGAGGAAGCGTTCTCCACGATGAAGCGTCTGTTGAGCCTGAGCTATTTGTGGACGGGGTCACTTAATGGCATACAGTTGCAGATTTGGGCAACATGGCTATTCTATGCCGTACTCGTGGACTTGGGGAATGCCGTTGCCAATGAAGTGGGAGTACCATTTGAGCAATTTACGTGCGAAATGCTAACCCGTCGACTTTATCATTTCTCGGTCGCCTACAACAAGGAAAAAACAGCAGATCCTGTTTCTTACTTCGCCGCGCCCCAAAACCAAAACTCGAGAGTTGTCAAAATCCCTAAAAAAGAGTCTCCGCTTGACTTATCACCATTTCCCAGACGAAGCTTGCCACCAAAGATGGTCTTGAGACGAAACATGGTAGTAAAAGCTGAATGTTGCTCTACTTAAATCTGGTTGCAAGAATGGATAGTCAATTATTTTTGAATCTGCCCATAGCGTAAGCAACGAAACAGAAATCTAGGTTCAGACCTCTCATGCTTGCAGTCTGGACTTTTTAGCTGTTGTTGTCAGCAGCTTTCGCTCTTAACTGTGACGATCGCTATTGTTGTTGATGTTACTGAAGAAATATTGTTCCTACGTCCTAGCTCAGCAGGGAATTTGGCAACTATCAAACCAAGAAGTTTTTATCGCAATCGCGAGAATCATACCCTTAATCCGGTTGTTTGGTTCGGCTGCTACTCGCACCTTACGATCAGTAATTGCAATAATTTAGGACTATGGCTTCTAACAACGATATTACAGATGAATATAAGCCTATCTCTATACTGCCGTCGGAAGAAGAGTTGCAGTTTGCCGAGTTCTTAATGAATTCTGTTACAGAGGCTATATTTTGGTTGGGCTCAGACGCACGGTTTTTCTATGCCAACGATCGGGCTTGCCGCTTGTTGGGATACTCCCGTGAGGAGTTACTCTCCTTGACCATGCATGATGTGGCTCTAGACTTGCCAGCAGATGTTTGGTCAGAGCGGTGGCGATTGCTCAAGCAGTATGGCTCACTTACCTTTAAATCTCAATATCGGACAAAGGTAGGTAAGCTCTTGCCAGTGGAGATCGCCTTTACCTATAGGTCATACCACGGTACGGAGTTTAGCTGTGTCTTTGCCTGTGAAAAGACAACTGAAGTAGAACTACGCCAAGCTCTAAAACAAGAAAAAAAACGCTCTCAACTAAGGGCGCAGTTTATCTGTATGCTCTCTCATGAAATCCGTACCTCACTGAACCTTGTCTTATTTTCTATCAGCTTACTGAGGCGTTATAGCCAGCAATGGACTGAGGAGAAAAAACGACCGCATCTTGAGGGCATTCAATCAGTAGTTGAACATATCGAGCATTTATTGGATGATGTACTGCTCATTGGTAAAGCAGAAGCAGGAAAACTAAATTTGAAACCAGTACCACTCGATTTACATCAGTTTTGTGGGGATCTAGTGGCACAAATGCAATTGATGAAAAACAACAGCCAACACTCTATAACTTTTGTGAATCGAAGCAACTACAATGTAGTTAATATGGATAGAAATCTTTTGCAGCCTATTCTCACGAATTTGCTCGATAACGCGATTAAGTATTCCCCAACTGGAAGCCAAATTGATTTGGAACTTGCTTGCCGGGAAGGAAATGCAATATTTCAGATTAAAGATGCTGGGATTGGCATTCCAGCAGCAGATCGACGACGACTGTTTGAGGCATTCCATCGGGGAAGTAATGTCGGTGATGCACCAGGGACTGGATTAGGACTAGCGGTTGTCAAAAAACTGGTGGACTTACACGGCGGTCAACTTGCAGTCGAAAGTGAAGTTGGGAAAGGTACTGTATTTACTATTACACTGCCATTATTCAGCTAGTCAGAGAGGCATTAACCATTCCCCACCTTTTATTGTCATTGAAGATCCTACAGCAGTTTCTTATTGAGTTAATGATAAATTTAGCTGCTTTTGTGTAGCTAGCATCTAAAGATTTTAATTAACAACTGATAGCTAAGAGAGACGATGAAAAAAATTTTAGTAATTGAAGATCGAACTCAAACTCGCAATCTCTTTTTAGAATGCTTTGAAACAGAGGGTTTCCAGGCTATAGGTGCTGAAAATGGATTGCTCGGAGTTCAGTTAGCTCAGGAACAATTACCTGATGTGGTGATTTGCGATCTTGTAATGCCCCAGCTCGATGGTTACGGTGTTCTGACCGCGCTGCGCCAAAACCCTGCTACAGCAATTATTCCCTTCATTTTTCTCACTGCCAAGGTTACTAGAGCTGATATCCGCAAAGGGATGGAATTGGGAGCAGATGACTATCTTACCAAACCCTGTACAGTAGAAGAACTATTAGGAGCGATCGCTGCTCGACTGGCAAAACAAGCTACCTTCCAGCAGTATACTGCTACCCAGTTCCAATCAATCTCAGCACTAGCCTCTATTGATACTACGACATTGACTACCCCTAAGCCGCTCTTTCCACCCAACTCTACATTGAGTAAAGTCTTTCGCTTCATCGAAGCTAATTACCATCGACCAATCACTCTGCACGAAGTGGCTCAAGCAGTTGGTTACTCCCGAACTTACCTAACCAATTTCGTAGGAAGCCAAACGGGAAAGACGATAAATCGTTGGATTATCGAGTATCGAATGGCAAAGGCACGCTGTTTGCTCCAGCAAACTGACCAGTCAGTAGAGCAGATTGCTGCTGAAGTGGGCTATCAAACCGTATGTCATTTTTTTCGCCAATTTCGTCAACACCACAAGACAACTCCACAAGCTTGGAAAAAGGCACATCAAACTGTAGAGGGATAATTCGGTTGAACAATCAATAATTCGATTTAACAATTAATAAAACGATTGAATAATTGAAGTTAAAAATAGCGCAATGAAAAAACACTTGGTAAAAAGAATCTCAGTCGCTTGTATTCTGACTCGTCGAGAAATGCTCGGCTTCATCGGAGGAACCACTGCAGTTTCACTGATAGGATGCTTACGCGGACACTCCGCCTCAGTTGTATTAACAAACTCGTTGTCTCAAGTGCCAACTTCAACGGTAGCGACTCCTTCCTGTACAGTCAGACCCGAGCAGACCCAAGGACCGTATTTTGTGGATGAAAAGTTAAACCGCTCCGATATCCGCTTCGATCCTTCAGATGGTTTGGTGAAACAGGGTGTGCCGTTGTGGTTGGTTTTTCAGGTTTCTCAGGTGAACGATCTCTCCTGTACTCCATTAAGCAATGCGACAGTGGATGTTTGGCATTGTGATGCTGAGGGGATCTATTCGGATGTCAACGATCCTAGTTTCAATACTGTCGGGAAAAAATTTCTGCGCGGCTATCAAGTGACGAATGCAAATGGAACGGCTGAGTTTGTGACCATCTATCCAGGTTGGTATCCAGGCAGAGCAGTCCACATTCACTTTAAGATTCGCACCAACTCTGCATCCCAACCGAGTTATGAGTTTACATCACAGCTTTACTTTGATGATGCGCTTACGGATCGAGTTCACGCCCAAGCTCCCTATGCTGCAAGAGGACAGCGCACCCAGAAGAATGACCAAGATGGCGTCTTTCGCGATGGTGGCGAACAACTAATGCTCCAAATCACTGAAGTAGCAGAAGGCTACATAGGAAGGTTTGATATTGCGCTTGCTAGGGAATGAACAGGGGATAGTGCAACGATGCCTGGAAAATTCCGTCATTTCGTGTGAAATACCTGCAACAAGTGCTTTTCATCAGTCAGTTAAGCTATATTATGCTCTTCACAAAAAATCATTCTTCGCCTAATGAGGTTGCTGCGGACATGCGGCTATCTACCAGAAGAGGGGAAGCTATCGCATAACCTTTTGCCGCAGCAGGACTTTTCAACTTAATCTTGAACTTATTTAACTATCCCAAACCTTTATGAGGAAAAGGTTGACAAAATTGTTCAACCGTTTTATTCGATTTTTTTGCTGGTAACCAAGTCTACTACAGAGAGTACGCTTAAATTGTTCAACCGTTTAATTCTGTAAACTAAGGTAGATTAAACATTTGAGTGTCAAGAATTGTTCAACCGAATTGCTCCTCTACACAAACTCAGGTTAGTTCCAGGTAAAAGCGTAACAATTGATAGTCTTGTCGAAAGATTGTATATTGTTAGTTGAATTTTACGTCGTCTGAAATGGTGAGTGTAAATTTTTTGGTATTAGCAAAATATAATTGGTGTTGGTAGTCGTTTTTGTCAGTTTTATTGATACCATAAAAAACCATCTCCCCTTATCAAGTGAGACGTATTGCCGTGTAGCAGTTGGAAATTCCCTTTCTTCCAGGCTACGGGTTATCCACTAACCTAAAACTTTTGTATTATAAAGCTTTAAATTATAAAGTCAGTTCTCGAACGAATGAACTACCCTGTCGCCAGCGAACGGGGTATCAGAATCAGGTATAGAGTCAATTGCTCATCTCGGTGCAATTTGAGATAGTCATTTCCCAATTTTTTCACATATCTAGCATTAAAATTCATAAATTAATCTTGATTTTTTTGAGAGAATACAATCTGCACATGCCTTCTCAAGAATGACGGGGTTTTAATTACTCAAATTCAAAAGAAAAATGTAAAATAAATAACTATTTTGAAAGCGATGGCTTTTAATCTTATTTTAATTTTGTTTTTTGCGAAGATCTATTAGTTGCTGAGCCACCAGTTGAATCAAAACAATCGTTAGTTTTAACAATATATTGTCTATTTTTATTAGTCTTTTAATTTCCTAAAGTGTTAAATGTAAATTATTTATGACTCTTCGCAAATACTTTTGAACTTTGACAGACATCTAGTGTCTCTTATATAAATGTTTTCAGTGTCGTTCTCAGTTATGAGAAACAACTATAGGGGAATGACAGTATCAAAATAAGGTTGGTGCAACTCAGTCAAATTAAGTTATCTTTATTACAATTCAAGCAATGATAGTCAGACCAATCTAACTTATGAAAGGATGATAAAAGAACCAGGTTATTTTCTTTCTTGAATCTCGCATTGTTTTGAGACTATAAAGCCAATTTTACTATTGACAATCACAATATTTGTGAGTAGTACTATAGGTAGCATCAAGGAATGAGAATTGAGCGATGTTTTAATACATAATACTTATCTAGTAAGAAACACAAAACAGAATTCACCTTTTCTGACTCTATTGCCTGATAAATCAATTATGCATTTTAGGAGAACTTCTAGCAATGATTGTAGTTATGAAATCTCGTACGCCAGAAAAAGAAATTCAGCAAATCAGTAACAAATTAGAAAAGTGGAATGTCACAGCGGAAAAAATTCGAGGTAGGCAGAGATTAGTGACTGGTTTAGTCGGTGATACAGCAGCTATCAATCCCTTACAAATTCAAGCACTAAGCCCTTTTGTTGAGCAGGTTTTGCGAGTGAACAAGCCTTTTAAACGGATAGCCCTTGAATTCCGCCACGGAGAACATAGTGAAGTCATTGTAGAAACACCATTGAGATTTGTAGTTTTGGGTCAAAACCGTCCCATCTTTCAAATAGCTGGACTTTGCTCAGTAGAAGATGAAGAAACGATCGTCCAAACAGCTTTGCGTGTCAAAGCAGCTGGTGCTCAGTTCCTACGTGGTGGAGCCTATAAGCCGCGAACCTCTCCTTATGCCTTCCAAGGACACGGTGAGAGTGCATTAAGCTTGCTAGCAATAGCTCGTCAAGAAACAGGTTTGGGGATCGTGACTGAAGTCATGGATACAGCTAACCTCGATAAAGTTGCTGCTGTTGCTGATATTATCCAAATCGGTGCGCGCAACATGCAGAATTTCTCGCTGTTGAAGAAAGTAGGCGCGATAGGTAAACCAGTTTTGCTGAAGCGAGGCATGACTGCCACAATTGAAGACTGGCTGATGGCTGCGGAGTATATCTTGGCAGCAGGTAACCCAAATGTAATTCTGTGCGAGCGGGGAATTCGCACCTTCGATCGCCAATATGCAAGGAATACGCTGGATCTTTCCGCCATACCCGTACTGCGATTGCTGACCCACCTACCGATTATGGTCGATCCCAGCCACGGCACGGGTCGAGCTGAGTATGTCCCTGCAATGTGTCTAGCGGCGATCGCGGCTGGCGCAGATGGCTTGATGATTGAGGTTCACCCCAACCCAGCCAAAGCTCTTTCCGATGAACCTCAGTCTCTTACACCGGAGCGATATGAGGAACTAATGCAGGAAATGGCGGCGATCGGTAAAACCATTGGGCGTTGGACGCAAGGCAATAACATAACTGCAGTACCTGAAAATATTCATTTGCAAAAGTTAGCTTCACAAGTTCCCTCCGTCACAGGTGTTTGAACAAACCAATTGTCTAAGCAATTATTTGTCGCAAAGTAGAAGGAAATCCCAGATGAAAACACCATCCCTCGCTGACCACAAAACCTCTCTTGATTCATCACCCTACCTTACTAATTCAGATGCAACTGTAGTTGTGGGCGATCGCAACTTGACAATAGATGAAGTCGTAAGTGTTGCCCGTCATGGAGTACGGGTACGCTTGGATAATCGAGATGAAACTTTGGAGCGCGTTCAAGCATCTTGCGATTACATTACTAATGCAGTTGAATCTGGTGAACCAATCTACGGCGTGACATCCGGCTTTGGTGGCATGGCTAATATTGCTATCTCCTCAGAGGAGGCAGCAAAACTGCAAAATAACCTGATTTGGTATCACAAAGCAGCAGCAGGAAAAAGATTGTCTAACCCAGACGTCCGTGCAGCGATGCTCCTGCGTGCCAACTCACACTTGTACGGAGCATCTGGTATCCGGCTCGAACTGATTCAGCGCATGGAAATATTTTTGAACACTGGTGTCACACCTCACGTTTATGAATTTGGCTCTATTGGTGCTAGTGGCGATCTCACTCCATTGTCGTACATCACTGGGGCGCTGATCGGCTTGGATACCCGCTATAAGGTTGACTTTGACGGTGAAGAACTTGACGCACCCACAGCCCTGAGTCGCCTCGGCTTACCGCAGTTGCAACTGCTGCCGAAGGAAGGCTTGGCAATGATGAACGGCACTTCAGTGATGACAGGGATTGCCGCCAATTGCCTGTACGATGCCAGAGTCTTACTAGCATTGGCAATGGGGGCGCACGCTCTAACTATCCAAGGATTGAACGGAACTAATCAATCCTTCCATCCCTTCATTCATGAATGCAAGCCCCATCTCGGTCAGCAATGGGCAGCAGCTCAAATGCTGGATCTGCTTGCAGGTTCCAAATTAATTCGCGACGAGCTAGATGGCAAGCATGACTATCGAGGCAAACAGCCGATACAAGATCGCTATTCACTCCGCTGTTTGCCGCAGTACATAGGACCGATCGCTGATGGGTTAGCACAAATTGCCAAGCAGATTGAGATTGAAATTAACTCGGTTACAGATAACCCGTTGATCGATATTGAGAATCAAGCTAGTTATCACGGAGGCAATTTTCTCGGACAGTATGTAGGTGTGGGGATGGATCGTCTGCGCTACTACATAGGTCTGTTAGCTAAGCATCTCGATGTGCAAATTGCGTTGCTTGTCGCACCAGAATTTAATCACGAGCTTTCACCATCTTTAGTTGGCAATCGCCAACGTAGCGTCAATATGGGGCTGAAGGGACTGCAAATTACTGGAAACTCGATTATGCCTTTGTTGACTTTCTATGGAAATTCAATCGCAGATCGCTTTCCCACCCACGCCGAACAGTTTAATCAAAATATCAACAGCCAAGGTTATGTCTCAGCCAATTTAGCTCGCCATTCAATTGAAATCTTTCAGCAATATATAGCGATCGCATTAATGTTTGGAGTTCAAGCCGTCGATCTACGTACGTACGCGGTAGCTGGTCACTACGATGCACGGGCAAGCTTATCGCCAGCTACTTTGCAGTTGTACATGGCACTGCGTGAGGTAGTTGGACATCCAGCCTCAGCAGACCGACCGTATATTTGGGACGATCGCGACCAAGCCCTTGACGAACACGTTGCTCAAATCGCATCTGATATTGCAGCTGGCGGTCAGATTGGACAAGCAGTTAACGATATCTTATCAAGCTTAAAGTGAATCTTTTTCGTCATGAACATCGCACACAACATAGAGCGGGGAGCGCGGTTTTTTCCGAATAAAACTGCACTAATTTTCGAGCTGTAAAAAATCCGTTGATATCGTTAGACTGAGGAAACAGCCCTAAAAGGGTGGAAGCGAACGGTAGCAGGAGTAAAGCATGAGAGCAAGAGTGGAAGTTGCGATCGGAGATGAAGCAGGAACATTTTAAGTCAGCTGGCTCCACACGAGATAAATTGAGAGAATCAAAGCTTGCATGACATTGAGGGAGCAGTGGAAACTGGAGACAGCAGGCACTACCCGAAATAGAGGCAAGCTTATTAACTCAAGCACAAAGGCAGTTCACGCAAGAGATAAAAAAAACAGCAATTTAGTTGTAACGGCACATGACTGGTGTGGATTAAAACTTTGCATGGCAAGTTTGTGTTTGCTTTACAAAAATACCAATTTGATGTAGAAGAAACGAACTACTTGAGTCTCACAAACCAATTGCAAGAGGGTTATATGAGTTCAAGTTTATAGGAGCTATGTGGTTACTATAGCAATCGTATGAGTTATGAAGAAGTTGCTCTTTTAGTGGAGCGAGTGAGTGGAGAAAGGCTATTAAGTGACCTATCTCTACTCAAGGTGGCAGAACTCAATGGACAGTGGCAACAGTTGTTGTTCCCTGCTCCGGCTGCCTAATCAACGGATAATTTACAGCTTGCAACTTTTTGCGACACAACCAAGATTTTTGCACAACAAGGAGCAAAGCAATGTTGGAAAACTTAAAAACAACTCAGCCGATAGAGCTGGCTCAATTTGTCGGCAAGCATTTCATCTACACTTACGATAATGGCTGGCAGTACGAGCTATATGTCAAGAACGCCAGAACCATAGATTATCGAATCCACAGTGGGATAGTCGGCGGGCGGTGGGTCAAAGATCAAAAAGCCCATATTGTCCGGCTGTCGGATCGGATCTTCAGAATTTCTTGGGATGAACCAACGGGAACTTGCGTCAGTGTTGCCTTTATATTGACCACTCGTCGGATTCATGGGGTAATCTTCTTCCCCGCCTGGGTTGCGGAAAATCCGCAGTTAACTGTCTGCTTTCAGAACGAGCATGAAGATCGGATGTATCGTTATCGCGATGCTGGTCCAACCTATCCCAAACTTGTCATTGATGAGTTTGCATCTATTACCTTTGAGGAAGATGTCGGTCCGGATCGGGAAGATATCATCGCCTGCGCTCCAGCGCAACTACCGGAAAACTACGCTTCTAGACGCAATTGAGACGAAAAGGGACCGCTCGTGCCGCTCGGTCCAGCAGGTAACTAGCGAGTCGCTGCCTCTTGTTTCGCGAGCAGGGATGAGCACGATCAATCCGATGAGATAGGCAAAAGCGAATGTGAAGATGCCTCGATCGTATCCACCTAGGACTTGAGCAAAGAAAGCGGCATTCGTAGAGAGATGATATTTGCCGCACGGGGAATGCCTACCTTTTCTTGTGGGATCTCACCAAAACGACTGACATCGTATCGCTTTGCGACAGGAAAGTTGTGACTGTGTCGGTGGGGTTAAAGTAACCAGTCAGTTTGTGGTATCGAGAGACCCTCCTCACAAAGCTTTTTTCCTTGGTGGAAAAACCACCCACGATCGGATTGGCATGACATGAGACACATGAGTTGGCATTGAACGCATGGCGAATGCTATCCTCAGAGCCAAATTCCTTTCTAAATAACTGCTGACCTAAGGCAACAGTGGCGGTAAAGCTGGCGCTGGGGGCATTGTTTCGATCGCGAACCACTTTAGAACTTTCTGGCGGTCGATCTGGGTAGAAACCATCGGCATTAAAAGCTGGGATTTTGACAATAAAGTCACGATCGCGTTTGCCTTCCATACCAATAAAAATCGTTTGAGCATCATAGAAGGTGCTGATGCTTTTTATCTCTCCGTTCAAGCTATTATGATATCATGTCCGTTAAATTAACCATAATTAAGCTCCTAGCTCTGACCACCAGTAAAAATTCGTCAGCCCACGAATAAAACCTGGTCGATATGGTAGTTGGCGGCAAAGTTCAACCAACACCTCCTCCAGCTCATCCAAATTCTCAAAGCTGCGACTCTTCAATTGGTTCATTCGTCAGCGGCCACAGGCGCTCGGCAGGTTGTAATTCTGGAGAATAAGCAGGCAGAAATGACAAATGAATTCCAGGCGGGAGCTGGACTTGCTCGCTGGTGTGCCATCCTGCTTGGTCTACAACCAACACCACATATTTGTCCTGACCAATCCCAAAGTGTTGAGCAAAGTCTGCCAGTACTTGAGAAAACAATTTTGAGTTGACATAGGGCAGAATCCACCAAGCTTATGTGTCCAGATTCGGGATGAGCAAAGCCATACAGCCATAACCACTCAAAGCGCTAGTTAATCCCTCTTTTGTTACACTTGGAGGAGTAAAATCAGAGAAAAAAAAGCGTTGTAA
>ERZ1066118.897-NODE-897-length-22450-cov-7.958919_pt1 | contig 22450 bp, 22 predicted proteins | sample MGYA00382765_ERZ1066118 | MGnify/ENA primary metagenome ERZ1066118 (study PRJEB33369, sample SAMEA5778348) | biofilm metagenome | biome: Industrial cooling water; feature: Water cooling tower basin; material: Biofilm | place: United Arab Emirates | collected...
TCCTGACATCTGCAGTCGAGCCCGGGGTGCCGGGCTTGAGTCAGTGTCAGGCGATTGGAGGCCTCAGTTGGTTCTCGGGCTCGCGGCCCGGCACTCCGGCAGCGGGGTCACCGAACAGGTTGGTGCGCCGGACCGGAGCCAGCGCAGCCGCTGGAATATCCGTTGGGGCGGCGAGCTGGTGGCCGCCACAAGAGGTATGATGATGAGCGACACCCTTGTCCGAGCTAGCTGGGGTCTGGTCGGGGTCGCCATCGTAGTGCCCGGTCGTTTCCGCCCCCACTTCGATGCAGTCGAGCCGTTCGGCCGCGTGCACCGTCGTTCCCGTCCACAACATGAGAACGAGGAGCATGGCGCTGACAATGGCGGTCAGGCGGGGCATGGGTCGGCGCCATAGCAGCCGCGAGCGCGATTGGGAACGCGACGCTACAGCCATCGCCGCACCTGCTGCTTGTAGGACCGATATTCATCGCCGAAGCAACGCTGGAGATAGGCTTCTTCCCGCCGGATGACGAAGCGGTCGATCAAGGCTGCCGCTACCAGGGACAGGAAGACGGCACCGAGGCTCTGGCAGAAGATCGCGACGCTCAGGGACAGGAGCGTCATGCCCACATACATCGGATTGCGGGTGAACCGGTAGATGCCGGTCACCACCAGCGCACTCGCGGGCTGCCACGGCTCCGGCCGAGTCCGCCGCCGCCGGAAGAGGTTCAGCGCCGCGCCGATCAGACCGAGCGCCGCCACCAGCAGCAGGATGGCGAAGACCTGCGGCACCCCGAATTCGTGGAGGTGCATGTCGATGGCGAGGCCAGCTGCGACCGAGCTCGCGAAGATCAGGGGTGGCGGCACGAAAACCCGAGGGCTGTCCGTCTGACCTGAGGTGCCCTGACGATCGCTGCCTCTTCGGGCATTGTTCATGTCGTCTTTCCCGTTCTGGCGCGCTCGTCCACTTGATGATCGTCGAGCTGGGCCGCAGGAGCCGCCAACCGGAAGTATGCCGCTAGCAGCGAGCCTGCCAGCAGGAAGCCGAGTGCGCCCCACAGGAGAGCCACGAGCAATGGACGATCAGGACGCATGAGCAGTGCGGTGGTCGAGTTCGCCCCTCGCTTGAGCCATGATCTGCAGGCCGCCCCAGATGCCGAGCGTCGCCATGATGCCGGCGACGATGAGGTCCGGCCAGGCGGTGCCGGTGCCGAACACGCCGGCTGCGGCCGCGATCACGGCCACATTGCCGATGGCGTCATTGCGCGAGCAGATCCAGACGGAGCGCATGTTGGAATCCCCGGAGCGGAAGCGGAAAAGCAGCAGGGCGACACCGACATTCGCGAGGAGGGCAAGGACGCCGATAATCCCCATCGTCTCCGGCTGCGGGCTCGAACCGTTCCAGGCGGCCCAGCTGGCACTGACGAAGATGTAGGCGCCCAGCAGCACCAGCGTGGCGCCCTTGAATAAGGCTGCGCGGGCTCTCCACGCCAGCGCCAAGCCGGCGACCAGCAGCGAGATGGCGTAGTTCGCGGCATCACTGAAGAAGTCGAGCGCGTCGGCCTTCAGCGCGTGGCTGTCGGCAGCTGAGCCGGCGTATAGCTCTATCGCGAACATCCCAGCGTTGACGATCAAGGCAATCCACAAGGCCCGGCGCCAACGCGGGTCGACCGTGATCTTCTGAGTGTCGGATACGCAGCTGTTACAGGCCATTTGTCACCTCGACCGAATCGGAGCGACCCGTATATGGTCCCTGTAGCGGCTACAGGGTCAAGGCTTGCACGGCGATGAAGATCGGAGAGCTTGGTCGGGCAACCGGCACCAACATCGAAACCATTCGCTACTACGAACGGATCGGACTTCTTCCCAAACCCGCCCGCACGGACGGGAACTATCGCGATTACGGACCCCAGCATGTTGAACGGCTCACCTTCGTCCGTCACGCGCGAGGGTTGGGGTTCGACCTCAGCGACATTCGCTCGCTACTGGCCTTGACCGAGAACCCTGACCAAGATTGCGCCGAAGCTGACCGGATCGCCAGCGGTCACCTTGACGCCGTGGAGCGCAAGATCGCACGCCTGCAGAGCCTAAGAGGCGAGCTGTCGCGAATGGTCGCCCAGTGCCGAGGCGGCCAGATCGGCAGATGTCAAATCATGCAATCCCTGGCGGACCATACTCTATGTGCAAAGGAGCACAGTTAACCGGCTGGGAGAAGCGTCTGCTCTTAGACATGCCAAGCCGACAGTCCGATTGCGGCCAGAAGCGGCCGCACGCCGGCTCCCGTGAAGTCGCACGTTGACGCTGGCCGAGCGCACAGCACCACGGCGGCGGCAGGATGAGGGAACGGGTTCTCTCTGGTGTAAGCACAGGGAGATGAAAAATGATCAAGGAGCTGACCGACGGAGCGTCAGGCGCGCAAGAGCAAGGAACAGAGCTGGCGGGGACGGGCATAGCGGGAAATTCCTATGATGCCGAGCTCAGGGACTGGACTTTCCGCGAGTACAAGCAATCCGTAGTCGCCTTGGGTCGGGTGTTCGGTGATCGCAAGGGCCGTTGGCCGGACGGCTACGCGATCGCGACTTCCGCGGTCGTGGGCGGCGCTCGCGAGGAAGGCTCTGTCATAACCACCCTCAACACGCGTTATCTGCTCTCCGGTCCTCCCGGCGATCTCGGGGCGCTCCTCAAGCTCTCCGAGCAACAAGACGCGAACGCAGTCAGGCGCGGGAGCGTGGAGCAGGATGAACGCTTGTTCGATCTGTTGCAGGCGGCTTGGGGAATGGATGACGCAACCTTCGAGAAGGTCGCCGGTCTGCCGCCGCGCTGGCTATGGCAGTGGCGCAATCACTACCGAGCACCCTCCGGTGCTGAGCTTGCGGGCATTCGGCGCCTGATGCGCTTCCATAATGCGATCAGGCTCGTGACGTACGGTGAGCCGAACTATCCGGCATGGTGGCGCCGCCGCTGGAACGAGGGAAGCTTGATCGGCAGCCAGTCCCCGCTCGAGGCGGTCCTTTTAGACCCCGCCATGATGGACAGGCTCGAACAGTACCTTCGGGCTCAGTTCTAGCCGCCGAAACCGGGCCCATGTGCGGCTTCGACTTACTCGCCGGCGTCCCCTTTGCGGATAAACTAACCCCGCGCTGCCGTTCTGGGCCGCTACTTGCCGAGCCAGAGGTAAGCGAGCCCAGCGTCGGCGCTGGCACCGTCTGCACCGTACCCCTCTTTCGAAATGCGATGGAGGACGCGTACGTGCTCTTCGAGGACGGCATTCCGGTGTACGCGGGCAAGACCGTCACGCGGCACGGTTTCCGCGACCGCCTAGGCCGCCACGCATTCACCATCCAGCATCGCCTGAACCTCGCCCCGGCGACGATCGGCTTCAAGGCCATCCGCATCCTGGTCTTCTCGAACTTCGATGTGGAGGCAATTCTGATCCATGCGCTGCGCAAGGCGGACAAGAATGCGCTCGCGTGGAACGACAGCGGCTTCGGTTCGAACGATCCCGGTCATAACCGCGAGAAGCAGGAGCCAGCCGGCTTCGACGTGCAGCGGCCCATCGACATCGGCAGATCGCTTGGCATGGCGGCCGGCACATATGCGCTGCTCGATCTACTTATAGCCCTCAAGGACGGTCTGCCTTACGTCCTGCGCTATCAGACCGACCAGCTGCCAGGGAAGAAGCGGCCCGAGCATTACCGCACCGGGCACGCGGACCAGCGGGCGGCCGGTGCGGTCATGGTCAATGAGCGCGACTCTCTACGGGCCGTTCTCGAGAAGGTGCTTGTCGCGCTGCCGTCGGGCTGGCGGGTGACCGTCTTTCCGGATCGCGTGATCTTGTACGCCGAGACGGAGCACTATCAGTATGCCCGGGAGTACATCACCGCGTGAAGCCCGAGCGAGCGCCGCTGACGCGCTCCCAAGTCATGTCCTGGGTGAAGGGACGCGACACGCGCCCCGAGATGCGCGTTAGGCGAGCCCTGCACGCCGCGGGGCTGCGATACCGCTTGCAGGCCAAGGAGCTACCAGGACGGCCAGACCTGGTTTTCAGGTCGGCTCGTCTGGCGATCTTCGTGCACGGCTGCTTTTGGCACCGTCACGCCGGCTGCGAGCACGCCCGCATGCCCAAGAGCCGCGTAGACTTCTGGACGGCGAAGCTCGAAGCAAACGTCAATCGCTACGCCCGGCAGATCGCTGAGCTCGAGGAGGCGGGGTGGACGGTGATGACGCTGTGGGAATGTGAAACGCGCGATCAGGCGGCGGTGGACGCGTTCGTCGCCGATGTGGCCAAGCGTGTGCTCCGGCCGGTTTGACCGCCGAAGAAGAATATACCTGTCTGCCCCAGCACGCTGATATGTGGTTCTCCGCAACGCCATCCCGGCGCCGGAGAATCGTTATGAACACCCTTGAAGAACTCCAAGCCTTCCTTGCTCGGCACGCCGCCGATATGAACGCCAACACTATCCCGGAATTCCTTCGCTGCTTCGATGAGGACGCCGTTCTCATCGACCATGCGACTGCATCAGCGAACTGGCCGTCACGTGACGTGGGCGATCTGACAGCGCAAACCCCACAGGCGGGCAACGGCCATTATTCCCGCATACAGATGAAGGGGCTGCAGGCGGGCCAACACGGCGAGGCCGTCGAATACGTGATGGTCGCTCCTGATTGGTCCTTGGTCGCCCACGTGACGATCCCGGCCATTGGCGGCAATCCCGACGCGATCGTGGAGAAGTTCACGGGCGAAACCGACGGTGCTCGGCGGTTCGCCATAGGGGCGGCGGCGCAGGCCTGAGAGCTTTCACTCGCCCGACCCGCCTCTCGCGCCATCACCGCTGCGATTGGCGGGCTGAACTCCAAACCGGAGACCCAAGCTAATCTCGGCATCTGCGAGAAGGGGCTTTCGCAGTAGCGCCTCGATCATGCACTACGTAGCCGGGCATTCAACGCCAAGTACAGTATCCGCGAACCGGGGGGACGCATTGCTCGATCGTATTCAGCTCTTGCGCAATATTGGGCAGTTCGATTCAGTAACTGCGGGCGCCCAGATCCCTTTGGGGACGCTGACGCTCGTGTACGGCGAGAATGGCCGCGGCAAGACGACCCTTTCATCTGTGCTCCGGTCGCTGAGCACAGGCGCAGCAGACCTCATCCTGGAGCGACATCGCCTCGGTGCTCCGCATCCGCCGCATGTCGTGCTCGCCTTTCAGGGCGGCCCCGTTCAGTTTCAGAATGGGGCTTGGCCTGCGCCCATGCCAAGGATCGCCATATTCGATGATGCTTTCGTGGCGGCCAACGTCTGTTCCGGCGTTGAGATCGGGACTGGCCACCGGCAAAACCTTCACGAGCTGATCCTTGGCGCTCAAGGCGTCGCTCTCAACGCGGCCCTACAGGCTCACGTGACTCGGATCGAGGAGCACAACCGCGCCCTTGTCCAGAAAGGCAATGCGATCCCGGCCGCCGCACGGGGCAGCCTTAGCATTGATGCCTTCTGCGCACTCGCAGCCGATCCCAGTATCGATGTTTCCATTGCGGCAGCCGAGCGCAACCTTGCGGCCGCACGCTCAGCCGATGCTATTCGCCAGCAGGCAATGTTTGTGCCCCTCGCACTACCTGATTTCGACATCGCCGCTATCAACAATGTCCTAGCCCGCACGCTGTCCGACCTTGAAGCAGAGGCGGCCGCGCGGGTGCGGGATCATCTGCTAAATATCGGGCGCGGGGGAGAGGCATGGGTCAGCGACGGCATGAGCCGGGTTCCTGGCGCATCGCGGGGGCACGATGACGACGTTTGCCCATTCTGCGCTCAGGAATTAGTCGGATCGCCGCTGATCCAGCATTATCAGGCCTATTTCAGCAATGCCTATAACGGTCTGAAAACCGCGATCAATGAAGCTGGGCAAGGCATCAATACTCACCACGGCGGCGAGGTGCCGGCTGCTTTCGAGCGAGCCGTTCGCATCGCTTCCCAGGGCCGCACCTTTTGGAACGCATTCACCGAAGTACCCGAAGTCCAGGTTGACACTGCTTCAGTGATGCGCGCCTGGACGGCTGCGCGCGACGCCGTCCTGATCACACTGCGGGCGAAGGCTGCAGCACCGTTGGAAGCGATGACGCTGCCGCCTGAGGCTCTCGCGCTAATAGCTACCTATGACGAACGCCGCGCCGACGTGGGAGCGCTCTCCTCAGCGCTTGAGGCCTGCAACGGCTCAATCGCCATCCTGAAGGAGCAGTCTGCGAATGCCGATGTAGCCGCGCGGGTCGCGGATCTTGCGCGCCTGCAGGCCGTGAGAACCCGCCATAGCGATCCCGTTAGTGGGCTCTGTACGGATTATCTGGCCGAAAAGGCGGACAAGGCTGCAACCGAAGCTCTGCGCGCCCAAGCCCGTGGTGCACTCGACAACTACCGCCAGAACATCTTCCCGGCCTACGAGGCCGCGATCAACCAATATCTGCAGCGCTTCAACGCAGGGTTCCGCATTGGGTCCGTTGCACCGTTAAACACGCGCGGTGGATCATCGTGCACCTATAACGTTGTGATCAACAACGTTCCGGTAGCACTGACTGCTGATGCCGGGCCAGCCTTCCGCAACACCTTGAGTGCGGGCGATCGCAACACTCTGGCGCTCGCATTTTTCTTTGCATCGCTCGACCAGGACCCGCAGCTCGCGCAAAAAATCGTCGTCATTGACGACCCCATGACGAGCCTTGATGAGCATCGCTCCCTCACCACGGTGCAGGAGATGCGGCGCATGCATGCGCGCGTCAGCCAGGTCATAGTGCTGTCCCATTCCAAACCTTTCCTGTGCCAGCTCTGGGAAGGTGCGGACACGGCTGCGCGGCAGGCTATCCTTATCCGGCGCGATAGCGTCGGCTCCACGCTAGCCCTCTGGGATGTGAATCAGGATTGCATCACCGAGCACGACCGCCGACATGCGATTGTGCAAGCTTATCTGCAGGGCGCTGATCCGGCGACTGAGCGCCGCGTGGCCGGCGCACTTCGCCATATCCTTGAAGCCTTCATGCGAGTGGCCTACCCGGCCGCGTTTCCGCCTGGCACGCTTCTCGGGCCGTTTCTTGGCATCTGTCAGCAGCGCGTCGGCCAGCATAACCAGTTACTGAATCAGGCCGACATCGATGAGCTGCGCGCGCTGCTCGCCTACGTCAACCGCTTCCACCACGACACCAACGCGGCATACGAAACCGAGGCCATCAACGATCAGGAGCTCACGCACTTCTGCGAACGCGTGCTCGCTTTTGCGCGCCGCTAGTAGGCGGCGGGTTCCGGAATAACGAGACAAAAATGGAAAACGACGCAGGCACAAGCCTAACCAATGACGCCGATGCGCCGGAAGCTGCCACTCGGTCGCTGGCGGTGAGAAGATTTCGGCCGGCACCCTGTTCTCGACGATGAACTTCTCGCCATTCGGTCCGCCACCCTCTTGATTTCGGAGCCACGGCTCCGCCGGCCACGACGTCAGGCGAGCACCCGGCCAACGCGTCGTTCTAGAACCTCGAGGGTAGGCAGGTTCCATCGGCTTACGCTGTGTTCGCGTGGGGGCATTGAAGGGGGCATTCGGCAGCGGGATGAGTTGTAGAGACACATAGTTCAGAGAGGAAAAAAGAGTCTTGTTCGAATCCCTCCCGCTCCGCCACCTGCCGTTCGGCAGTGTTCGTTTGTGACCGATAAGCTTTTGATTAAGGCCGACTTTGTCTGGGAATCGTCTTTCTCCGTTCGCTCGGGTGCGTGAGCATCCGCGGAGAAGTTTAGGGTCAACTTTAGGGTCCGATTGGCACCCGGCTCAGCCACACAGATACGCCGACCATTCTTCCATGAGCTTGCGACGCTTTTCCAACGCGTCGCCACGTCGGTATGCACGCTCAACCTCGCTTCCGACAGCATGGGCGAGAGCTTGCTCGATGATCTCGCGAGGGAGGTCCTTCTCGTCTCCGGCCCAATCGCGAAAGGTTGAACGGAAGCCATGGACGGTAAAGTGCTGCAGCTCCATGCGTCGGAGCACCATTGCCATCGCCATGTTGGAAAGTGGTGCACATGGGTTCGCGCCCGCAAAAACGAAGCTACCGGAGTTCTTGTCGCACTCCAGTGCGTTTAGAAGCTCCACGACCGCTTCGCTCAAGGGCACGCGATGTTCCTTGCCAGCCTTCATGCGTTCAGCAGGAATGGTCCAAAGACGCTTGTTGAGATCAATCTCGTTCCAGGTCGCGCCGATGGTTTCGGCAGTTCGAGCGGCCGTTAGGACCGAGAACCGGAGTGCTTTAGCTGAAGAACTGTCGAGTCGAGCCAGACGTGAGTAGAAGGCCGGGGCCTCGGCATATGGCATTGCCGGGTGGTGACGGTGTGGCCCCTTCCTGCGTCTGGGAAGGAGCTGGTCAAGGTTGCCCTTCCAAACAGCCGGGTTCTCGCCGCTGCGGAGTTTGCGGGCCTTTGCCGCGCTAAGAATCTGTTCGATGCGTCCGCGAATGCGGCTCGCCGTTTCCGACTTCGTAGTCCAGATCGGCTGAAGCACTTCTAGCACGTCGTTCACGTCGATATCCTGAACCGGCTTGTTCCAGATCAGCGATGCTTGTGTCTCCAGCGACTTCCACTGGCAGCGATGTTTCTCGTTCTTCCATGTGGGTTCACGCAGGGCGATGAAGTCCTTGGCAACCGAGCCGAAGGTGATCGCGCGCTCGTTAGCGCCGTGCGCGCGCCAGATCTCAAGAGGATCGAAGCCGTTCTGACGAAGCTTCAATGCTTCGTCTCGCTTCGAACGGGCTTCGCTCAAGGAAACTGCCGATAGGGAGCCGAGACCGATCTCTCGGCGTCTTCCTTTGATGTTGAGGATCAATCGCCATGACTTGGCGCCTGACCCACTGACTGAAAGATACAGCCCCTTGCCGTCAGCGTGCATTCCTGGTTTCAGGGCGCGTAGCTGGAGCGGTTTCAGGCGATCAACGAGCTGAGCCACAACTACGCCGCCAGCTTGCGCTCAAGCATTATTGCAAGGTCTTGGCGTCGAATGAGAGTTCGGCTGCCGACTTTCACGCGCGCAAGTTCGCCCTGCTTGATCAACTCGTAGATTGTAGTGCGGCCCAGGCCCGACGCCGCCATGGCTTCGCTAATCGTATACGCAATCTTGTCGCTCACTCTTGTTCTCCGTCGTTCGGGTGAGCCGCCCAACTGAAGGCTAGAGGTCCCTGGGTCGATAGTACGCAGGCACCGAAACTAGGCTTCGCTAGGGATTGGCGGTGTCAGGGTGTTCAAGTGCCCCTGGGGCGGGGCGAGCGAAGAATTTAGGCGCTGTCGCCACAAGGCCGCACCATTTCGTCGATGGGACGGGTCAGCTTCTCCGAAGCCGTTTCCCAAAGAATGTGGCGGATGATAGTCGGCTGTTCAGCCACGGTGACCTCCTCAACAGATCGCTGCTGGTAGGGCCGGCACGCAGTTGGCGCTGCGTTCGGCCCAACACCATTTAGGCGCCTCCGGAGTCGAGCACAATATCCGATAGCAGAAAAGATTTAAGTGGAGGCAAGGGTCCTCGGCCTAGGGGACGCCCGCGTACCGGAATTGGTGCGGCAATCGGTCTTCGGCTCTATCCCGAGCTTGAGGCCGAGCTCGATCAATGGATCGCTATGCAGCCGGATCCGAAGCCTTCCCGACCGGAAGCCATTCGTCGGCTCTTGGCAATGTCGCTTCGAACAGTGACTGATTAGGTGCACCATAGCCTAGGCTCCACCCTTAGGAGCGAAGCTAGGCTATGATGCAAAAAGCTATTCTAGAACGGCCGGGGACTGACCTCGCCACGGCCTTAGAGAATTCGAACTATTGGCGTACGTTTATCACTCTTCTTCAGAACGCCAGACACGTACGCCCGTTGGCGAGTTAATCATAATGAACTTGAATCCGGTGCGATGCTCGGCGAGCAATGCGGACGCAGATAGCTGATTTCTCGTCTTGCCCTCCACGTAGAAGCTTTGCTCCGGCTGAAGATTGTCAAATGGATACTTTCTCTTGCGAGTTGGATTCACTGCATCAGTAGGAATTGGAACATTGTCTTCAATAAACACTACGTTCTCCATAGTGCCCCCTCCGCTCCACTGCAGTGACTTTAAGTACAAATCAAAATGTAACGTATCGCATAGCTAAGTTTAGATGCTGGCGTATCGCCACGGCACTGGCCTGTGTCCGACTGCTGTGTTCACTGCCAGCACAATGCCGCTTGAATTCATTCGCTGCTGGGAGTGGAATTTTGGATGCGAGACTAAGCTACACGTAGGATCATAGCTTAGTTATCTTACTTATCGGGTTGGTCCAACCAGAGGAAAAGAAGAGAGAAACTAGGGTACGCAGCAGAAATTCCGCCCCTAGGGGCGAATGACTTCGGCGATGGCTACGGTCGCGCAGGCCGGTCTTCGCCCGGAAGGGTACCACCTTTTTCCTGGGTATTTCATCAGCACTGGGCCGACTGTGGCTCACAGCGCCCGAAAAAAATTTTACCGATTTTTGGGATGCGGGGGATCAGTCGATCAGCAACTGCTCAGCGAGTGTATCAAGCTCCTTCTTCTGCCGCCTCCAGTTGGGGCGGTGCCGGTCGAGCAACGTATAGAAACGTTTGCTATGGTTGTGCTCCAAAAGGTGGCAAAGCTCGTGTGTCAGCACGTATTCCACACACTGGGCTGGTGCCTTGATCAGTGACGGATTGAGTACGATCTGCCCCGCAGGGGAGCAGCTACCCCACCGCTTTTCCATTGCGAGCAGCTGAAAGGAGGGTGCGGACGCGATCCCGTCGATGCGCACAACGAGTTCAGTCAGCTTCTTTGAAAAATAGGCTGTAGCCCGCTGCCTGTACCATTCCCTCAACCTTCGTCGCACAGCGGCCGGGTCAGCGATAGGTAGACAAACCTCGAGCCGTCCTCTGCGCAATCGGGTCTCGGACGCTTCGGCACCCTCGATAACGATAAGCTTATACCGCCTCCCCAAATAGAAGTGGGCTTCGCCGCTAACGTAACGGCGGGGGAGAGCCTGTTTCGATGCAGCTGCAGCGACCTTCAGGTTCCGGAATATCCACCGTGAACGCTTTTGAACTGCGCGCTGAACTTCGTCTGGTTCAACCCCTAGAGGTCGCTCCACCTCGACGCCGCCATCAGGATTCACATGGATGCGAACCCGCGAAACGAGACGTGCGTTTTCGGCTATCGAATATTCGATCTGCTCAGTTCCGTATTTCAGTACGCCGGAGATCATAGGGTGCCGCGCGAGAGTCCCAGGCGGACGATTTCTACAACCTTCTCGGAAACTGACTTCGCGCAATCGAGGCCAATTTCGGTGAACAGGATTGGGAGAAGCGCCTTTCGGATAGCAGCTTCGATGTTCTGGGGATTGAGCGAGTTCTCCGCGACCGCGTCATTTACAATCCGGTCGATCGCGAGTGCCAATTTCTCGAATGTAGCGCAGCGGTCACCGAGCACCTCGTTGTCGCCCAAAACGAGACGGAACACTCCGAAGTAGGCGGCAGCATGCCGATTACTGGCGATCGCCTCGGGGATGCCAGTCACGATGCGGGAAGCGACCTGTTCTTCAAGTTCCTTGAACAGAGCGTACTGCTTGCTCGGATGATCGAACATCGCCTGAGCTTCTTCGATTGCCTGCTTCAGAAGCTCGGAGAAATATCGCTCGGCGAAGGGATCCTCGATTAGCTCCTGTTCGATCGTCCTCCGAAGTCGGCTCTTGATGATGTCCGTTTCATTCCGCGTCTTCTCGTCCGACCAGGATTTGGGATCCGCCTCCTTGCCGAGCTCATTGACGATGACGAGATCGTCGTTGGCCACGATATCCTCGCCGAGCACGTATCGATCCACGAGCTTGCGGATCTGTTCTTCATAAGCACTGAAGTCGACCGTCTCCTGGGCATCCTGCTTTGCCATCTGGCGCAGGCTCGTGAAGAACTTGAGGTCGCGCTTGTAGCTCGCGATCCGGTCCTCCCCAACGGAGGCATCCTCGTAGAATGATCGAGACGCGAGGGCGACCTTGAGACACATGCCAAACGCCGTCAGTGTTTCGTAGAAATCCTCCCGAACTTTCTGATGCGTATCGACAGATTCCCCATCTTCGCCTGACTCGAAGTGGGGAACCAGAACCTGACGATACTGCTCAATATCCGCCCGGTTCTTGACGCCGGCAAAGATGGCCCAAAGCTCGTCATGCAGGCCAGGCAGCCGCTTATATTCGGTGCTCACGTTGGTATAGAGCTGGTCAATATCCTCGATATCGAAGCCGCCCTGAGTCCGCTCCGCCAGATTCTGATACTCAGCGAGAGCTGTATCGAGCTCGCGCAGGATGCCGCGGTAGTCGATCAGCAGCCCGTATTTCTTCTGCTCATGCAGACGGTTCACGCGGGCAATGGCCTGAATGAGATTGTGCTCCTTCAGCGCCTTGTCGATGTAGAGGACAGCGTTTCGCGGCTCGTCAAAGCCGGTGAGGAGCTTGTCCACGACGATCAGGATGTCTGGACGCCCTTCGGTCGAGAAGTCCTCAATTATCTGGCGCTCATAAGCTTCAGAGTCGCCCTTGACGTTGTCTTTCCACCACTGTTGGACCTCCGGCACCTCCGCTTCGTCCACGTCTTCATGTCCCTCCCGCGTGTCTGGAGAGGAGATGATCACCGCGCTGGAGACCAGGCCGGTGGCATCGAGAGCCTTCTTGTAGCGGATGGCTGACAGCTTGCTGTCGGTGGCCAATTGGCCTTTCAGGCCGAGATCAAGATCTTTGAAGTTTTCTTTGAAGTGGACTGCGACATCCCAGGCGATGAGGTCGATGCGGTTCGCAGAGCCGTAGACGGGCCCTTTCTTGCCGTACTTCTCCTTGAGGTCGCTCCTCTGCTTGTCCGAAAGGCCGGCTGTGATGCGCTCGAACCAGTTGTCGATCGCCTTCTCATTGATGTCGAGAACGGGTTTGTGCTCTTCGTAGAGCAATGGCGTCACGGTGCCGTCAGCGACCGCGTCCTTCATCGTGTAGGCGTGGACAATTCGGCCGAATTTATTGGCTGTCTTGTCGTCCTTCAGCAGCGGCGTGCCGGTGAACGCTACGTACGACGCATTTGGGAGGGCCTTGCGCATACGTTCATGATTCTCGCCGCCCTGACTGCGGTGCCCTTCATCGACCAGTACGATCAGGTTGGCTGAAGAGTTGTGGCACTCCGGTAGCTTCGTCGCGCTGGCGAACTTATTGATGATGGTGAAAATGATCCGCTCGGTGCCCTTGCCGATGCGACGTGCAAGATCACGGCCGGAGCGTACCTTCGCCCGTTCGCCTTCTTTGTCCGCAAGGTCGGAACCGAAGGCGCCACCTGACAGGAAATTGCCAGCGAGCTGCTTTTCCAGATCTCGCCGATCCGTCACGATAAGCAACCGGCAATCACGAAGCGCGTCGTCGAGCAGCAGTGCTTTACACAGCATCACCATCGTGAAGCTCTTGCCCGATCCGGTGGTGTGCCAAATGACGCCGCCATTGCGTGGGCCATTGGGCCGGATTGTTGCAACCTGACGCAACAGCGACCGAATGCCGAAGAACTGTTGGTGGCGAGCGACGATCTTCCCGACCTTGCGGTCGAACAGAATGTACGAACGAAGCAGCTCCAAAAGCCGCGCCGGTGAAGCCAAGCTTACAAGGAGCCGGTCCTGGCCGGTCACAGCCTGTTCGCCACCCCACAAATGTTCGAAATGGGCGCGGACTTCAGCGAGCCGCCCATCAATCAACGCGGTTCGTGGATCGGTCGCCAGTGCCTTGTTCTTAATTGCGAGGAACCGATCTTCTCCGAACTCCTCTTCACGCCACTGCGACCAGAATTTTCGTGGCGTCTTGGTCGTTCCATAACGGCCGTCAGTCATGCCGATGGACATGAGCAGCTGTGCATATGCAAAGAGATGCGGGATCTCGTCGATTTTCTGATTGCGGATCGTCTGGCTGATGCCCTCTTCAACCATCGACTTGTTGGGATTGCCGCTGTCTGGTCGCTTGGCTTCAATTACCAATAGCGGGATGCCATTCACAAAGCCGACGATGTCGGGTCGCCGCGTGTGCGTTCCATCGGTGGCGAGGAGCTCATACTCGTCGGTCACGATGAAGCTATTGGCGAGCGGCTGGCCCCAGTTGACGATCGGCACTGTCACGCTGATTTTCTTGCCGTCGACAAATTCAGTCACGGCAATGCCCAAGGCCAGCATATTGTAGAGCCGCTCGTTGGCGGTCATCAGCCCCTCGCTGAGGGCGGGCGCGGAAATCTCCCGTACAATCTGGTCTATGGCGTTGGGCGAAAGAGGGTAATCTTTCCCCCGATATGTGAACCTACGACGGCGAAGCTCCTCGACGAGCACGGACGTCAGTAGAACGGCCTGATTGCCGCCTCTGATGGCTAAGCATTTCGCGGCGGGCAAATACTCCCAATCCAGCGCAACAAGCGTCGCCAGTGCGGGTATATGCGCGCTGAAAATCTCGGCTGTGTTGGGAGTGTACTCGTTCATCGCCTCAGCCCCACACGTGCGCTGATTCGGCATCATAAAACGCTACTTCGAGCGGCCATTTCTCGTGGCGCTGCAGCGCCAATGCATTGGCACGCTTCATGATGTTCTCGTTCGCTGGTTCGAGTGGATCGCCGTAGATACCAACGTAGAGCTTTTTGAAGCGGCCCTTACCAATTCGGTTCAGGATGTGGTCGTCGTTCTCAGCGAGCGAATGGCCGAAGATGAACATGCAGTGCGTGCCAGTCTGCACGTTGGCCGTGAACTGCTTGAAGCCCTGGTAGAGGTAGGCGTTGTGGCGGATCTTAGCCTTCTTCTGTGCGCTGGTCCCTTCGGGAACGAAAAGCGGATACGCGTCGATGGCAATTGCCGCGCGCGCCTGTTCCACCAAGGGCACATTCGTCCTTACCCACGTATATTTCTTCAGCTCCTTGCCAGAGTCGAAGAGGTGCAATGCTCCGTGTAGGAACTGGACACAGGCGCTGTGTGCGTTCGTTTCTCCCTGCCAAACGACGTAATCCGCGCCAGGCTCATCCTCATCGTTGCCGAAACCGTCATTCATGGCGAGCACAATCGGCTCACCGAACGGCATGTCTTCGTGCATCAAGGTCCAATAGAGGAGCAAGTCGTAGTTGAGCGTGAAGACACAACCAGCCTTCTTTCCTGCGAGAAAATGCGACAGAAATTTGCGGCACGCCCAAAACTTCTCGTCGGGTATATCCGGCGGAACATGGGGGTGATTGCCCGCAATCGTCTGAACTAGGATCTCTTTCAGAGCGTCCGCATGTTCATGCATCTTAGCGATCGCCGCCGCTCCGTGCGGCACGTACGCGGGCAGAATGCGCGCAGCATTTTCTAGGGCTCGGATGGCAGCTTCAAAATCCTGTGTGTCGAGGGCCTCGAAGACTGCGACCACTTCAGGCACGGCGCTGAAATCAGCTTGGCCGAACAGGGAGCCATAATGAAAAATGTCGGCCCGGCAGGCGATGCTAAAACCGTTGCCAAGGAGCAAATGGCGTTTCGCGAATTGCTCGGAATCCGCGATGGCTTCGGCGAAGGTCTTCAGTGGCATCAGGCTGCCTCCCGCTGACCCAACTTCACCCGACGCTTGCCGGTAAGCAGTTGCTGCATCAGCGCGGATTTTTCCTTGCGGAGTGCGGTCACCTTCGATGCCAATGCAGCGATTTGCTGATCGGCGCAGTGCAGAATCGCAGCTATTCCCCTTTGTTCTTCGATCGCCGGAACGGGTATTGAGACGGAGCGAAGAAGGGGAAGATTCAGGCCGCCCCTTCCGCCGTCGCCGAGAGATAGGGAGCGCAATTCCTCGTAGCGGGAATCGAGATTGTGAAACAGGTAGTCTGGATCAAGCCCGTCGCTTGGAACAGCCGCGGCAACCGACTGATTTGTGCTCAGCGGAATTCTCGAAATTGCCACTTTCCCGCGCGTGGCGCCTTGTCCAGCCAGGGCAATAAGCACCGAATTAGCCGGCACCATCTTGGCACTGGAATTGGCTAGCCCAGATTCTGATACACGGCCCTGGACCGCATAAATCTCACGGAGGTTTATTTCACCCGAGCTCATCCATGGAATTTCTCCGCCCCAGTATTCCGGCGTACCTGTCGAGGGCGTTCCCCCCGCAAAAAGATCCGCCAGATCCCCGAGTTTACGAACTCGCCACTCTCCCGAAAAGCCCGGCAGCCGCTTCTTGCCTGTCAGGAGGGACTGAACCAGCGCCTTTTTCTGAGCGCGTGCGTTGGAGATCAGGGCCCGTTCGACCGCAATGGCCTCGTCCCAAGTACGCAAGATCTCCGAGATTTTTAGCCGCTCCGATCTGGGAGGCAAAGGAAAGACAATTTCCCGCAACGCATTGAGGGAGAGGACCTTCTGAGATGACCCAACGCTATGTACGCCGAGCTTCGCGCGGTTGTGATTTAGGTATTCGACAAAGAACATGTCATCGCCGTCTTTGAACCGAAAGACGGGGTAGAAGTGACTGACTATGCCGAACCTATCTAGATCATTGATGTTTATGAAGAAATTTCCGTCATCACTCCTAGACCGATACGTCAGATAATTAGGCGGGATGACGTGAAAACCCACGTTATCTCTAGATGCTATCCGCCCGCCCCCATAGTATTCCGACTGCGGGACAAGGCCGCTGCGTGACGAGGTAAGGACCATGTGCTGGTCCTGCCTGGTCGATTTGACCCGGTACTCTTCGATCAAATCTCCCAGCCGACACTCAGACCAGCCTTCGGGAAGGATTGTGTTGAGGCCCGTTTCCTTAGGCATCAGAACCCGAGCTCCATGAGATAGCCGTCCATCTTGGTTTCCAAGAGGGCGAGCTCTTCCTTCAATTTCAGGCGCTCGGCGCGGACGGCGATGAGGTCAATCTGCGCCTCTTCTTCGAAGGTATCCACGTAGCGCGGAATGTTCAGATTCCAGTCGTTCCCAGCGATTTCCTCCGGCGTTGCCAGATGGGCGTACCTCGTCACGCTTTCGCCGTCCCGGTACGTCGTGAGAATCTTGTCGATATGCTCGCGCGTGAGCTGGTTCTGGTTCTTGCCTGATTTGAATTCCCTGCTCGCGTCGATGAACAGCACGTTGCGGTCCACCTTGTTCTTCCTGAAGATCAGGATCGCGGCCGGAATGCCAGTGCCGTAAAACACCTTCTCCGGCAGGCCGATCACCGCGTCGAGCAGGTTCTCCTCGATCAACTTTTTACGAATGACGCCTTCCGCGCTGCCGCGAAACAGCACTCCGTGCGGCACGACGACGGCCATTCGGCCGGTCTTCGGCTTCATGGTTTCAATCATGTGCAGGATAAAGGCGTAGTCGCCCTTTGTACGTGGCGGCAGTCCACGCCGATATCGGCCGAAGCGGTCTTGGGCGGCGGAATCGTAGCCCCATTTGTCTAGGCTGAATGGGGGGTTCGCCACGACAACATCAAAGTGCTTCAGGTGGTCCTCGCCGTCGAGGAGCTTCGGATTCCGGAGCGTGTCACCCCACTCGATCCGGTGATTGTCCTCGCCGTGCAGGAACATGTTCATCTTGGCGAGCGCCCAGGTGCTACCGATCGATTCCTGCCCATAAAGCGCGTATTTTTTCGAACCTTTCTTGGCGAAGACCTTCCGACCACACTTCATCAGCAATGAGCCGGAGCCACAGGCCGGATCGCACGCCTCCTCGCCTTCATCCATGTCCATGATTTCGGCCATGAGTTCGGAGACTTCTGGCGGCGTGTAGAATTCACCCGCTTTCCGGCCGGCGTCAGACGCGAAATTCTTGATCAGAAACTCGTACGCGTTGCCGATAACGTCGAGATTGCCGACGCGTGACGGGCGCATATTAAGCTCAGGCTTCGCGAAATCTTCGAGGAGGTGCCGCAGCAGGTCATTCTTCTGTGCCTCCTCGCCAAGTCGGTTCGAGTTGAAGCTGATGTCCTGGAACACGTCCCGGAGCTTGCCCGTGTTCGCGTCCTCTATGGCATGAAGAGCCTGGTCGATCCGTTCGCCATTGCCGGGTTCATGCCGGCGCTTGTGCAACGCAGAGAAATTCGCGCCCTCGGGGAGGACGAACCGCTCGTTCTTCATCATTTCGATGATCAGCTCAGGCGTGTCCCCGTAGTCGCGAGCGTATGCGTCGTAGTGATCCTGCCAGACATCACTGATGTACTTCAGGAACAGCATCGTCAGGACATAATCCTTGTAGATGTCCGCAGCGACGGTGCCGCGAAAGGTGTCGCACGCGGCCCAAACGGCTCTATTAACGTCGTCCTGTCTGATCTGGTCGTTCATGCGGAGTACGCCTTTCTCGGGTTCAAAATCTGGCTTGCGATCGCGTCCAGCTGGCGCTGACGATTATCCATGAGTTCGTTCAGCAACTGGCGCTCATGTTGAGCTGCTTCGGCTAGCGCGACGACGTGGGACTGCAGCGGAATTGCCGGGATCGTGACGGCGAGCCCCTCAATTGCGGCGCGCGTTATGTTGAGGATGTACGAGCCCGTCGCTGCCTGCTGGAAGTAATCTTGCGCAGGCTTCTGATTGATCTGCCACGCCAGGAACTCTGGAGTGAGGTAGCTCGGCTCAGTGACCCGCAAGACGAAGAAATGAGGCGAGCACACCACGAGCCCTTGAACGTCCCGGAGGGCCAACGCGCTGTTACGCCGACCCCGCGTTGTGAAGATCACATCTCCCGCAGCGAGGTAATCGGGTTGCCGTTTGGAAGGGAGAGTGACTCGCTTCAGCGACGACCAGTCCACGGAGTCGCTCTCTACGTTCCGCATTTGGATCACAGCCACCGGGCCAGGATCCAAGTCGTCAATCGCACCGCGAAACGGATAGCCGGCGCTAATCCGGACAACGTCGGCAAGACTCGCGGATCGTTCTGCAGTAAAGCACATACTGCAAAATAATACGTGATTCGCTGCGGCAGTAAAGCCAGAAGATTTGCATCATCACGTTTGATGCATTTTCACGTGCTTCACGACTTTAGGGGTGGATTTAGGGTCGAGCCCCGGCCGATCACCGGAAATCCAGCATCTTCAACCAGATACGGCAGGGGTTAGGAGTCTCCCGCTCCGCCACTTTCTTCTTCAGCCGAGCATGCCGCGGCGCGCCAGTTCGCGTTGGACGATGGCGAGTGCCCAGACGTCGTAGGCGGCGTGGGCCAGCATCACGCCGAGGAGGCTGCCGGTCACTTCATAGATAATGCCGAACAGCAGCCCGATGGCGAAAACCATGGCGACGATGCCGACCGAAATCGGATGCAGGGCAGCGAACAAAGCCGCGCTGAGCAGGATAGCGGCGGCGGCGGGAAGGTGATCGCTCGCGAAGGTCTGCAGGCCGCCCCGGAACAGCGCTTCTTCGCCGATGCCGGCCGCGGCTGCGAGAAGCAGGATCTGCAACCGGCTGTAGCCACGCCCCACGAACAGCTCCTTCTGCTTCTCGGCGCTCCACGGAAGAAAGCGCGGGAAGGCACGGGTCAGCACGGCGGCAAAGGCCATCAGCCCGCCGCCGACCAGCAGCGCAGCGAGAAGGTCACTCGTCCGCCAGCGCACGAAGTCCGAGAGGTCGCGTCCGGTCCAGACCCAGATGGCGGCGCCGGCCGCAAGGAAGAGCAGTCCCTGGGCAAGGATCACGCCCGTGACGAAGCGGGGGTCGTGTGTCCGCTTGGAAGGCCCTGGTTCCTGATCAGCGCGCTTCAGCATCGTCCCTCCGCCGGGAGCGAGCCTAGGGACAGGGTGGAGGGGCCGCAAGCTGACGCCCTCTAGCCCTGCACCTCCAGACCCGTCTTCCCTTCCGCCAGCCGATCTGAAAGGGCGGAGCCATGTTTGCCGACCAGCCCCAGGAGATCGTCATCACCGCCCGCGCCCTGCCGCCCTCCCGCAGCGAGGCCGCGCAGGGGGTGGTGGTGGTCGGGCGCGAGGAGCTGGAACGGGCGGCGGCGCAAGGCCTCGACCAGATCGTGCGGGGCGTGCCGGGAGTGCAGCTGTTCCGGCGATCCGATGCGCGGTCGGCCAACCCCACGTCCCAGGGCGTCACCCTTCGCGGGCTCGGCGGCAATGCGGCAAGCCGGGCGCTGGTGCTGCTCGACGGGGTGCCGCAGGGCGATCCGTTCGGCGGCTGGGTGAACTGGCCCGCGCTCGATCCCGCGGGGCTGGCCGAGGTGCGGGTGACGCGGGGCGGGGGGAGCGTGCTGTTCGGCCCTGGCGCTCTCGCCGGGACGATCGAACTGGCGAGCGACCGCAGCCCCGGGGTGCGCGCCAGCCTTGATGGCGGGCTGCACGGCGCGGCCGAAGGGCGCCTGTCGGTCAATACCGAAGCCATGAGCCTTGCCGCCTGGGGCGGGACGGACAAAGGCTTCGTGCCGGTCGTGGCGGAGGACCGCGGGACCGCCGACCGCAAGGCACCTTTTGACTTTGGCGGGCTGCGGTTTGGCCTGCGTGCGGCATCGGTCGAAGCCGGGGCGGCGCTGTTCGCCGACCACCGGACCCGCGGGCTGGCCTTCACCCGCAATGAGAGCCGCGGGGCGGACCTGTTCTTGCGGTGGCGCTCGGAGGGGCGAGCAAGCGTCACCCTGTTTCACCAGGAACGGCGGTTCGACAGCGACTTCGCCAACGCCACGGCCGACCGACAGCGGGTGACGCGCTCGCTGGTGCAGCAGGTGCCGGCGCGGGCGAGCGGGTGGAGCGCGGAAGTCCGGCCAGCGCTTGGCAGGCTGGAACTCCGCCTCGGCAGCGACGGGCGGCTCGCCGAGGGTCGAACGGAAGAGCTGGCGACCTTTGTCGACGGTGCGCCGACCCGCGGTCGGGAGTCCTCCGGGCGACAGGCGACGGCCGGGCTGTTCGCCGACCTGGCGGCGAGCGTCGGCAGGACAATGCTGAGCGGCGGGGTGAGAGCCGATCGCTGGTGGCTTCGCGATCTTGCGCTGGAAGAGCGGAGCCTGGGAAGCGGCGCGCTTCTGCTGGCGACCGAGGCGGTGGACCGCGACGGCTGGGCGCCGACCGCGCGGAGCGGCGTCCGCGTGGAGGTCGGGCGCGGGCTGGCGCTGCGCGGCGCGGCCTATCTCGGCTGGCGCCTGCCAACGTTGAACGAGATGGTCCGGCCCTTCCGCGTCGGGCGCGATGCGGTGGCTGCCAATGCCGGGCTGAAGCCGGAGCGGTTGCGGGGGATCGACGCCGGGCTGGACTTCGCCGACGGGCCGTGGCGGGCATCGGCGACCCTGTTCGACAACCGGCTTGCCGACCCCATCGCCAACGTCACCCGCGGAACCGGACCGGGCCTGTTCCCGGGCGTGGGGTTCGTCGCCGGCTCCTACCGCCGCCGCGAGAATCTGGAGGCGATCCGAAGCCGCGGAATGGAGGCGGAGCTCGGCTGGCGTCAGGGTGAGTGGCGGGCGAGCGGGGCGGTAAGCCTGATCTCAGCCCGGGTCCGGGATGCGGGGCCGCTTGATGGCCGCCGCCCGGCGCAGGTGCCGGCGCTCACCGCCACGGCCGAGCTTGGCTGGCGCACCTTCGGGCTGCAGCTCCGCCATGTCGGAGCCCAGCCCGAGGACGATCTCGGCACCTTGCGGCTGCCGGCGGCAACGACCCTCGACGCGCTGGCCGAACTGCCGCTGCGGACCGGGCTGGCGCTGCGGGCCCGGGCGGAGAACCTCACCGACGCCGAGGTGCTGGCCGCGACTGGCGCCGACGGAGTGGACGAGCGCGCCACTCCGCGGCGGCTTTGGCTGGGCCTTGTTCTGACGCGCTAGTTGAGGCCCAGCTTGTCGAGCTCGCTCGTCACCAGCGGGTGGTAGAGCGGGCGGGCGCGGGGGTAGATGCGCCCGGCGATGGGACGGCCCCAGGCCTCGTCCTTGTGGAGGGCGAGGATCAGCGGGCGGACGAACTTGCGCCGGCCCTGGCTGGAGAGAAAGCGCTCCAGTGCCGGCACAGCGGGGTCGTAGCGGTTGGCGACGGCCAGCGCGAGCCAGGCGAACAGGACCTCGTTGTTGCCGATGCGGTTGAGCCCGAAGGCACTCTCAAGCGCATCGAGGCGGGTGCGGTCCTGGGTCCGCTCGAGCCGATTGAGGAACCGCAGCCGCTCGTCGGTGGTCCAGCGCATCCACTGGCCGGTCGGAAGGGCGCCGCTCGCGGCATAGGCGGCCACCGCCCCATCGACCTCGGCAAAGGCTGGTGGGGCCGGAACGGCGTTGGCGGGCACGCCAGGGCCATAGACCCAGGCGTCGAGCTGCAGCCGCCGCTCCAGCTCCGCATCGCCGCGGATGAGGTCGCGGCGGACGGCGGCCAGGAACTGCGCGCTGGTCACGGGCCGGAAGGCGTTGTCGTTGAACCATTGGCGGAGGAAAGGATCGAAGCGCTCGCGGCCGAAGGTGGTCTCGAGCAGGCGAAGGAAGGCGGCACCTTTCTCATAGGCGACTTCGGTCAGGCCCTCGTCCGGGTTGCGGCCCTTGAGGT
>ERZ1066118.901-NODE-901-length-22393-cov-7.628436_pt1 | contig 22393 bp, 16 predicted proteins | sample MGYA00382765_ERZ1066118 | MGnify/ENA primary metagenome ERZ1066118 (study PRJEB33369, sample SAMEA5778348) | biofilm metagenome | biome: Industrial cooling water; feature: Water cooling tower basin; material: Biofilm | place: United Arab Emirates | collected...
GGGCGAACGAGCTGATCTGCGCGCGGTGGTAGTCGAGCGCCTCGACCTCGCTCATAGTCGACCCCGGCACGTATCCGTCCCCGCGAGGGCCGACGCAGCCGCTCACCACCACCTTCGATGACGGCAGATCCAGCTCCTCCCGAACCGACTGGAGCAGCTCGATCGCGCGACGGTTGACGCTGTCGAGGCCCATCGCGTCATAGCGGAGGCGCGCTCCCCAATCGCTATTGGCGCGCCAGGTGGGACCTTCCAGCACTAACCCGGCACCGAACCGCTCCGCAATCCTTGCGTAACTGAGGTAGTAATCCCTCAAGACCTGTGCACCTCCCGACCGGTCGAGCAGAACAAAGGCAGCGAAGTCGGGGAGGATCATTCCCTGGTGGAAGATGAGCGTCGTCTCGAGCCCACCGTCGGTGAGAAAAAAGTCGCCCTCCAGCTGCGGAAGATTCCGTTGGAAGCTGATCATGCTCAGTTCTCCCAAGTGTTGAAGAAGTTCGGTTTGACCGGAGAGTATGGACCGGATAGGTGGAGTGGGCGCGGGTCGATTTACCCAGTTCGAGCAGCGATCAATGAACGTCGCGCTCCGCTGAATTCAAGGTGAGGCGGCCGTCTGCCCTGTTTTACTTCGCACAGACCGTGAAGGAGCCGAATAGATCCAAGCGACTGGAACACACCTTGTATGAATCTGAAGCCAGACCTTGTATAGAATCACACGCGCGTGTATTCTTCGGACGAGTCAAATAGATACCGCGCCGGCTCGAGGCGTCCGGAGGAGCAATTCTTTCGGGCGATCGCAACGCCGGGGCGGGTGTTACGCGCGGGAAAGAACCGCGCGCGAACTTGACACGGGGTGGGCGGTAAATTAACACTTCCATGAGATAGTTATTCTCTCGGAAGAATTATTAAACGGAAAAGCCGACGTAAGAACCGCGAAGCCGTTCACGTGACTACAGGACACGTCATCCGCATTCTCGTAGAGAAGCCCAAGAAGACTGACGTACCGCCGAGAGGCAGTATGCTGGCAGCGCACGGGTAGCGGAAACGATCCTGCTGGCAAACGGCCTCTCGGAAATCCTCCGGGAGGTTTTTTTGTGTCCAATGATACACGACATACAGTCATGACCTCGAAGCAGCTGTTACCGGCCGGACTTCCGCCGAAGCAGGGTCTGTACGACCCGGCTGGTGAGCGGGATGCCTGCGGCTTTGGCTTCGTCGCGCATATACGTGGTGAGAAGTCGCACAGCATCGTGAAGCAGGGCGTTGAGATCCTCGTGAATCTCACCCACCGCGGCGCGTGCGGATGCGATCCAAATACTGGTGACGGTGCCGGCATTCTCATTCAGGTGCCTCACCGGCTGCTTGCGGAGGAGTGCCTCAAGGACGGGCTGACGCTTCCCGCGCCCGGCGAGTACGCTGTCGGTATCGTTTTCCTGCCGATGGAAGAGGGTCAGCGCCTCGAGATCGAGAAGCTTATCGAGGCGACGGTCGCAGCGCGGCCGGACGCATTCCTCGGCTGGCGCGCTACTCCAACGAATGACGAGCGGCTCGGCCCGGACGCCCGAAAGACACTGCCGGTCGTGAAGCAGTTCTTCATAAACCGTGGAGATCTCGAGCCGGAGCTATTCGAGCGGAAGCTGTATTTCTTCCGACGGCGCCTGGAGAATGCAATCGCCTCCTCCGGGCTCGCGGGCGCTGAGCACTTCTATATTCCGAGCCTCTCCTCGAAGACGATCGTCTACAAGGGGCTGCTGATCCCGGACCAGATCGAAAGCTTCTATCCGGATCTAGCCGACGAGCGGACGGAGAGTGCCATCGCACTCGTGCACTCGCGCTTCTCGACGAACACCTTCCCCACATGGCCGCGTGCGCACCCGTACCGGTACATGTGCCACAACGGCGAGATCAATGCGCTGCGTGGGAACCTCAACTGGATGCGCGTGCGCGAGGGTGCGCTCACATCCAATGTTTTCGGGGAGGACATCACCCAGCTCTTCCCGATCGTTCCGGAGGGCCAGAGCGACTCTGCTTCGCTGGATAACGTCATCGAGTTCCTGGTGATGGGGGGACGTTCGCTCCCACATGCCATCATGATGACGATCCCCGAGGCATGGGAGCAGAACCCGGATCTCGATCCAGGGATCCGCGGCTTCTACGAGTATCACGCGGCGATCATGGAGCCGTGGGATGGCCCTGCGGCCGTCGCGTTCACCGATGGTCGCTACGTCGGCGCCACTCTCGACCGCAACGGTCTCCGCCCCGGCCGCTGGCTCGTCACGACCGACGATCGGATCGTGCTCGCCTCGGAAGCCGGTGTTCTCCAGTTCGATCCAGCGCAGATCGTCTCCAAGGGGCGTCTAGCTCCGGGCAAGATGCTCGTCGTCGACACTGAGGCGGGGGAGATCCTTCAGGACTCGCAGATCAAGGCGCAGATCGCCTCCCGCAAGCCGTTTGGCGAATGGGTTGAGAGTCACCGGTTCACGATCAACGACATCAAGGAGCCGGCAGCGGGTATCGCCGCGGAGCCGACGGCTCTGCTCGTCCGCCAGGAGGCCGTCGGTTACACGACCGAGGAGCTCCGGATGATCATTCATCCGATGGGCGCACTCGGGAAGGAAGCCGAAGGCTCGATGGGAACCGACACGCCGCTGGCGGTGCTGTCGGAGCGGCCAACGCTGCTCTTCAACTATTTCGCTCAGCTGTTCGCGCAGGTCACCAACCCGCCGATCGATCCGATCCGCGAGGCGCTGGTGATGTCGCTGGCGAACCGCCTCGGGCCACGTGCGAACCTGTTCGAGGAGACGCCTGAGCATGCGCGTCAGCTCCACCTCGAGCGGCCGATCCTCACGGTCTCCGAGTTTGCGAAGCTTCGAAGTCTCTCGGCCGGCCCCTTCAAGACTGCGACGGTCTCGACGCTGTTCGATGTGAGGGGTGGTCCCGCGGCGATGGAGCAGGCGCTCGACGCGCTTTGCGAGGCCGCGGCTGAGGCCGTCCGAGGTGGAGCGGGGATCCTGATTCTCAGCGACCGCGGCATCGATGTCACGCACGCACCGATACCGGCGCTGCTCGCGAACGCGGCTGTGCACCACCACCTTATCCGTCAGCGGCTCCGCACCCGCACCAGCCTGGTGGTAGACACGTCCGAGGCTCGCGAAGTCAATCACTTCGCGCTGCTCATCGGCTACGGCGCCGAGGCGATTCACCCGTACCTCGCTTTCGAGACGCTCGAGGCGATGCGGCTGCGCGGCGATCTGGGTGCGGTGGACGAGGCCAAGGTCCTGGACAACTACATCGGGTCCATCGGCCGCGGCCTGCTCAAGATCTTCTCGAAGATGGGAATCTCGACGCTGCAGAGTTACTGCGGTGCACAGATCTTCGAGGCACTTGGACTCGACTCAGACCTTATCACCCGCCACTTCACGGGTACAGCCTCCCGCATCGGCGGAGCGGGGATCCTGGAGATCGGCGAGGAGACAATCCGTCGTCATACGTCGGCCTTCGATAAGCACCTTCCGGCGCAGGCACTGCCGCCGGGCGGCGAGTATCACTACCGGAACCAGGGTGAGCACCACAACTGGAGCCCGATGGTGATCGCCAAGCTGCAGGAGGCGACACGCAACAACGACCCGAAGACGTTCGCCGAGTTCACTCGCATGGTCGACAACGACCACTCGCGCTACAACCTGCGCGGGCTTCTGGACATGGTCCCAGGCGACGCCGTTCCGCTCGACGAGGTGGAGCCGGCTGCGGAGATCGTGAAGCGTTTCACCACCGGAGCCATGTCGTTCGGCGCGCTCAGCATTGAGGCGCACCAGACGCTCGCTGTGGCGATGAACCGCCTCGGCGGACGCAGCAACAGCGGCGAAGGCGGCGAGGATCCAGATCGCTTCGGCAACGACCGGAACAGCTCGATCAAGCAGATCGCATCCGGCCGATTTGGCGTGACGACGCACTACCTCGTCAACGCGACTGAGCTGCAGATCAAGATGGCTCAGGGCGCGAAGCCGGGTGAGGGCGGGCAGCTGCCCGGCCACAAGGTAGACGAGGTAATCGCGAAGACGCGTCACTCGACTCCGGGTGTGCCGCTGATCTCGCCCCCGCCGCACCACGACATCTACTCCATCGAGGATCTCGCGCAGCTGATCTACGACCTGAAGGTCGTGAACCCGCGCGCATTCGTCTCGGTCAAGCTGGTTGCCGAGGTCGGCGTCGGTACGGTCGCTGCCGGCGTCGCGAAGGCGCATGCGGATCTGATCGTGATCTCCGGAAGCACCGGCGGCACGGGTGCATCGCCGATCTCATCGATCAAGCACGCGGGTATTCCATGGGAGATGGGGCTGGCGGAGACCCAGCAGACGCTGGTGCTCAACGGCCTGCGCGATCGCGTCAGGGTGCAGACTGATGGGCAGCTCCGGACCGGACGTGACGTTGTATTCGCGGCCCTGCTGGGTGCGGACGAATACGGCTTCTCGACGGCTCCGCTGATCGTCGAAGGGTGCATCATGATGCGGAAGTGCCATCTGAACACCTGCCCCGTCGGGGTGGCAACTCAGGATCCGGTTCTGCGCGCCAAATTCCAGGGGCAGCCGGAGCACGTCATCAACTACTTCTTCTTCGTTGCGGAAGAGGTCCGCGCAATCATGGCGCAGCTCGGCTTCCGGACGGTACAGGAGATGATTGGCCGGAGTGACAAGCTGAAGCCTGCGACGAGCACGCACTGGAAGGCAGGTCACCTCGACCTGATGCCGCTGGTGTACGTTCCGGAGACAGGCACGAAGCGGGCGCTGGCGTACGTCAGCAAGGTTGAGGGTGATACCGACACCTCGCTCGACCATGAGCTGATTCATCTTGCCCAGCCCGCAATCGAGCGCGGCGAACGGGTGCGCCACGAGCTTCCGCTCACGAACGTCCAGCGGACGGTGGGAGCAATGCTGTCGGGCGAGATCGCGCGCCGGTACGGTGCGGCGGGGTTGCCGGACGGCACGATCCGCTACGATTTCAGCGGCTCGGCTGGACAGAGCTTCGGTGCTTTCCTCGTGCGCGGCGTGACGTTCACGCTCGAGGGCGAGGGGAACGATTACGTCGGCAAGGGACTCTCTGGCGGCCGGATCGTGGTTCGTCCGCCGGCGACTGCGCGCTATGTCGCTGAGGACACGATCCTTATCGGCAACGTAGCCCTCTACGGAGCGACGAGCGGCGAGGTCTTCTTGCGCGGTCAGGCAGGCGAGCGGTTCGCGGTGCGAAACTCGGGAGCGACGGCAGTCGTTGAGGGCCTGGGGGATCACGGCTGCGAATACATGACGGGTGGCGCGGTAGTGGTATCGCCTACATCCTCGATGAGGACTCCTGCTTCGAGAACTCGTGCAATACCAGCATGGTCCTGCTCGAGGCGCTGGAGGTGGAGGACGATCAGGCGCTGCTGAGGAGCCTGATCGAGAAACACGTGCGGCACACCGGAAGTGAGCGTGGCCAGTACGTACTCAACAACTTCGAGAGGCTGCTGCCGAAGTTCGTGAAGGTAATCCCGACGGAGTATAAGAAGGTTCTGGAAGAGCGCTTCCTCGCGAAGCAGGCACTTGGAGAGACACAGTTGGAGGTCGCGGCGAATGGCTGACCCTAAGGCTTTCCTCAAACTCCCGAGGATCGATTTCCCGAAGCGGCCGGTCGCTGAGCGGAAGCACGACTTCAAGGATCTCTACAAGCCGCTTCCGATCGTGACGATCCGGGAGCAGGCGTCACGCTGCATGGATTGCGGCGTGCCCTTCTGTCAGGGCGATACCGGCTGCCCCGTGCAGAATCTCATTCCGGACTGGAACGAGATGGTGCGGGAGGACCGATGGAGGGACGCGATCGTCTCACTACACGCCACAAACAACTTCCCGGAGTTTACGGGCAAGCTCTGCCCGGCTCCATGCGAGCAGGCGTGCGTACTGGGGTTGATAGAAACTCCGGTCACTATCAAGAACGTCGAGTTTTCGATCATCGAACGGGCATATGCGGATGGGCTCGTTCAGCCCCAGCCGCCGAAGTTCGAGAGCGGCAAGCGTGTGGCTGTTGTCGGCTCAGGACCCGCCGGTCTGGCCGCAGCTCAGACACTGCGGCGCGCCGGGCACGGTGTGACGTTGTTCGAGAAAGCTGACCGGATCGGAGGCCTTCTCCGGTACGGCATCCCCGACTTCAAGATGGAGAAGTGGTTGATCGACCGCCGGATCGCCCAGATGGAGGCGGAGGGTGTCGAGTTCCGCACGAGCGTCAACGTTGGGCTGGACGTGACTCTCGAGCAGCTTCGCGGCGAATACGATGCAGTCTGCATCGCCATCGGAGCGGAGGCGCCGCGGACCATGGAAGTGCCAGGAATGGATCTCGACGGGGTCCATTACGCGATGGAGTATCTGACGCAGCAGAACCGCCGCATCGCGGGTGATTACATGCCTGAAGAGGGCGCGATCACCGCGAAGGGCAAGCGAGTCGTGGTGATCGGCGGTGGTGATACCGGCTCCGACTGCCTCGGCACGGCGCATCGCCAGGAGGCGGCAGAAGTCTATCAGTTCATCCTGCTGCCAGAGCCCACCAAGGAGCGCGACCCGTCGACTCCCTGGCCCTACTGGCCGCTGAAGCTCATGAACTCGCATGCCCATGAAGAGGGTGGCGAGCGTGAGTGGAACGTGATCGTCAAGGGTTTTTCAGGCGAGAACGGCAGGCTGACCAAGCTGCATGCTGTTCGGGTCGAGATGACCGGATTCATGCAGTTCGAGGAGATCCCCGGAACGGAGTTCGAGTTCGAGGTTGACCTGGCGATATTCGCCATCGGCTTCATGGGACCGAAGCACGATGGCCTGATCAACGAGGGGCGCGTGCCGGTCGACGGCCGCGGCAATATCGCTTCGCGGGGGTATAAGAGCCATGTGGATGGCGTGTGGGCAGTAGGTGACGCCCGGCGCGGAGCTTCGCTCATCGTCTGGGCAATCCGCGAGGGCCGCGATGCTGCGATAGAGATCGATCAGTATCTCACGGCTGGCCGGATGGCGGCGATCGCCTGAGGCTCGCTTGCCTGCGGGCTACCTACGAAAGGCGGCCGGGAGCTTACCCGGTCGCCTTGTTTTTTGTCCCTGTACTAGGTTCGGAAAGCGCCTCAAGGGCGACTCCCAACGACTCATCCTTGCATTATCGGCAACTATCGGCAACATTATCGGCAACAAGCGTTGTTTGGATATCGGCAACTATCGGCAAGGTTATCGGCAACATGGAATTCGCTCCGCGGCTCGAGGGAAAGCAGTTGTCAGAAGCCATGCGGCTGATCGGTGAGATCGACGTGTTCAAGGGGCACTGGCACAAGCTGCAGGAGATCCGACCGGAGAAGCTGGCGCAGCTTCGGAGGGTCACCACCATAGAATCGGCGGGGAGCTCAACCCGCATCGAGGGAGCGGAGCTCAGCGATCAGGAAGTGGCGCGGGTGCTGGAAGGCCTCAGCGTAGAATCGTTCCGTGCGCGCGACGAGTCAGAAGTCCGCGGCTATGGCGAACTGCTTCAGATCATCTTCGAAAACCACAGGGAGATCACGTTCGATGAGAACCACATCAAGCAGTTACACAAGATCCTGTTGAGTCACTCCGCCAAGGATGAGGCTCATCGGGGAGAATACAAGAAGCAGGAGAACCACGTTGAAGCTCGTCATCCGGACGGCCGTGTCGAGGTGATCTTCCGAACCGCCTCTCCGTTCGATACCCCGCGTCTGATGGCCGAGCAGGTTCAGAAGACCGCCGCAGCGTTCGAATCCGATGAGGTTCATCCGCTTGCCGCTATTGCCCGGTTCATCGTGGCTTTCCTGGCAATTCATCCTTTCAAGGATGGCAATGGACGTCTTTCCCGCGCGCTTACTACACTGCTGTTGCTGCGAAGCGGGTACGACTACGTCCCTTACTCCTCTCTGGAACGGGTAGTGGAGGAGAACAAGGCTGCCTACTACGCGTCGCTGCGCGAATCGCAGACAGCAATGCTCGCTGATCCAAGCGGTTTTGGTGCGTGGTTTCTGTTTCTGCTGCGCGCGCTGCAAGCTCAAAAGAAAAACCTGGAGGCGAAGCTCGAAGTGGAGCAGCTGATGCTCCAGCTTACCGGGGTGCAGCAACAGCTGCTCCAGCTCATCGAGCAGCGAGAGCGGGTGACAACCACATTCCTCGCTACGGAGCTTCAGATGCCATTGCGAACGGTGCGTTATCATCTAGACGTGCTGGTGGCTCAACGTCTGGTCGAACCGAGAGGGGAGAAGCGCGGGCGGGTTTATACCCGATCGGTCAGCTCACCAATGCTGATTCAGCATCCCGCATCACCCAACGCGGCGATCCTGGCGGAGATCCTTCAACGTGGGGGTCGGATCGGCCGCGGTGAGCTGATCCGCGTCGTCAAGCGGTACGGCTACGATCCTCGCGTGGTCGGTAGCATGCACGGGCGACGGCTGGCGCATTTGAGGAGAGACAGGAAAACGGGCGATAGCGTTCTCACTGCCCGGGGACAGGAGATCGCCGAGCAGCACCTGTTCACAGCCCGGCTTTCGCGACTGTGAACAGGTGCTGCACCAGCCTAGCGCAAACAGTGACGAAGAGCCTCGGACAAGAGGCTCTTCTGCCGAAATAGGGAATGCCAGCTATGAAGCCAGTCCGCTGCTCAGAAGGTCTTATACTGGGGACAGCGGCCGATCCCGAGGTGCCTCCTGGTTCCTGAGAGGATCGCCTTCGCCATCGCTCTGTCCGAGCTTAGAAGCTCGGATGAGGTGCTGGAAATCGGCTGTGGGCGGGGGGTAGCGGCGAACCTGATAGGTGCCCATCTGACGACTGGCTCCGTCACCGCCATCGATCGGTCCGAAGCGGCGATCGCGGCAGCATCGCTGATCAACGAGCAGGCGGCAGCGGAAGGTCGTGTCACTATTCTGAAGCTGAGCTTCGAAGAGCTGGCGCTCGTGCGGGGGCAGTTCGATCGCGTAGTGGCCGTCAACGTCAACCGCTTCTGGCAGGCCGCCGCAGATGACCGTTCAGTGTGGCGATCCATTCTCAGGGTGGGGGCGAGGATGGTGCTGGTGTTCGAAACCCCTCCGGGCACATCCGCAGTTCGGGAGAGGGTGGGGGGCACTCGCTACCTGGAGGCCAATGGCTTCAGCGACATCCGGCTGGCGCAGCCGACGCCTGAAGGCCGGCTTGTCGGACTCGTAGCTACCTGGCGAGGGGCAGCGGGCGGGATTTAACCGTCCTTGTTCAGCTCCGCGAGCTTCACCCTCACCAGGTCGTCCAGAAGCTCATCTGGGACGCCATACACCTCCTGCGAAAGGAAGCGACGCGTCTCGGCTTCGTTTCTGGCAATGTTCTCCAGGGCGCTTCTGAGTCGGTCGAGAGGCATCCCGGCACGCCTGGCGGCCGAGGCGAGGCGCTCGTACGCCGCCTTCCGCTCCTCCCGTTCCTCAGGCGTCTCGCCCGGCCCCCACGGTGGTCTCTCCATCTTCAGCTCATTTAGAGGTTATCGTTACCCGTTACCCGGTTACTAGCCAGAAAAGCACAGAACTCGCCCGTTTGTCACCCGCCCATCGTAGTAAACCACCCGAGCAGTAAGGCCATTCAGGTGAAAGCTAAACCCGCGATGCTTCGGCCGGTTAGCTACCCCAGTGTGCCCGCCAAGCCAGCAACTGGTAACCGGTAACCAATCTTTTCAATGCGTCATCGACCAGATCGCGATGTTGATGCCCACCGAATAGCCTTTCGGCGAGAAGAGGTGGAAGAACTGGAAGTCCTCACCCTCGCGCTCCCAGGCATCGGCGATGTCGGTGTTGTGCGTCATCAACACCATGATCCGATCGCGCTCGTCCATCATCGCGTAGATGCGCGGCACAGCGCTTTCCGGCCCCCGCTCCGAGGTAGATCCGCCCGTCCGCCGCCAGAACGAAATGTTCGGAATCTGGGGGAGCTCGGTAACGAAATAGAATGACGAGAAGAGCGGGTGGGTGGCGTCGATCTCCTGGATGGTGTAGTCGGGGAGGATGCGCCGGATCTCCGCGACCCACTCACGCCAGGCGTAGCTTCCCCAGAAGTCATCCACCCAGAGAAACCCCCCCTTCAGCAGGTAGTCGCGAAGCATTACCACTTCTTCGTCGTTGAACCGGACGGTTCCGATGTCAGCCGCGAAGAGGAAGGGGCATTGGTAGATCTGCGGATCGTTGCCGCGGACGAGGCCGTGCCGGGGCGCGCCATCGTCGAACGTGGTGATCTCCGCGAGTGTCAGCTCCGACAGCCTCAACATCAGGTTCTCGTCGGCAGCCGGAAAGTCGGTGGTCCAGCCCGATCCCCCCTGCTCCTGTCGCATGGACGTGTATGCGAGCCGGCAGAAGGTGAAGCCCGTCCGCTCGTCGGGGATATCCCCAACTGCGACGCGTGACGGGGGCGTTCTGAAGGCTCCGCGCTGCGCTGCCACCACGCCGACCATGGTCGTCGCGGCGGTGAGTACGATCAGAGATCGCAGAACGAAGCGTCGCATCAGAAAAGACTCAACTGGTGACTACCGCGCGGATCTCAAAGCGATGGTGGAAGATGCGCGCCAGAGAGCCGTCATCGCACACCTTCCTGCCGGCGGCTGCAGAGCGCTATGGCGCCAATGATCAGACGGCGCATCAATGCCGCTAAGTACGCTACGTGACTGAATATTGGAGGCAAACGATAGCCAATCGCGACGCCGGGTTCAACTGGCGCCCGACCCGGTGCCCCACCATGCAATGAAGTGTTTTGGTGCCAGTGTACAACTGCGGCCTGCCCTGACAGGTACCGGTGTTTGAGCGGCGCGCGATAGGAACGACTGGGGAAAGTCCGACCCGTGGGGGGAGAAGGAGTACGCATCTGCTACAACATCTCATAAACTGCTGCAAATCAACGACTTGGAATGGTGCATGCCTCTCTCCCGACAGTCCGTTTAGGCACAACAGAACCGTTATCAGGAGGCACCATGCTGGAGAAATTCTTCAACGGCGACGACCGGAATGACCGCGACAACAACGACATCATCCTGCGTAATCGCGAGACGCTGATTCGCGACCGGATGGCTGCCCAAGGAATCTCGGAGGAGGAAGCCACCCGTCTAGTGCTCTCGGAAGAGGAGCTCGCCGTTGGTCGTCGTGAAGTAAGTGCCGGCGAGGTGAGTATCGGCAAGCACGTCGAGACCGAGCGTGTTCGGGAGAACGTGACACTCCGCCATGACGAGGTGGAGATCGAGCGCCGCCCGATTACCGATGCCTATGCCGCCGCCGGTGCCAGCGGTGCAATCATCGAGGGCGATCGTGAGATCCGCATCCCACTCACGGCAGAAGAGGCCGTAGTCGAGAAGCGGGTCGTGCCGACGGAGGAGATCGTCGTGCGCAAGCGGTCGGTGGCCGAGAACGAGACGGTCGAGGCCGACCTGCGCCACGAGCGCGCCGACATCCACCGCGAGGGTGAGGCCTTGCGAGCTGACACGCTCGAGAGCGATTCGCTCCTCGACCGGGACAGAACCAACTACTAGAAGGCCGTTCTTCAACGGGCTACACGCTCCCGACAAATCGCCCCGGCACGGGTTTGCCGGGGCGATTTTTGTTTAATCACTCTTCAGGTGATATGAGTAAAGCGAAGAGCCGGCTCATTCCAAGAAGGGGCTTGTTTCGGACGATAAGCTCCGGCATCGTGTCGACTCGGCCCCCCAAGCACGAACGACAGCAAAGGATTAGGCGATGGAGTGGATTTCGGATCCTGCGATTTGGATCGCGTTTGGAACATTGACGATCCTCGAGATCGTCCTCGGTATCGACAACATCGTCTTCATCTCGATCCTGGCGGGAAAATTACCGAAGGCGCAGCAGGCACGGGCGCGGAGTATCGGACTGGCGCTCGCAATGGGCACGCGGATCCTGCTCCTCCTGGCGCTGTCGTGGATCGTCCGGCTCACCGCGCCCCTCTTCGAGGTCCTGAGTCACCCGATCTCAGGGCGTGACCTGATTCTGATCCTCGGCGGTCTCTTCCTCGTGTTCAAGAGCACCCGCGAGATCCACCACAAGCTCGAGGGCGATGATCGCACCGAGGTTGGCGGTCATCCGACCTTCCGCAGCGTGATCATCCAGATCCTGCTCCTCGACATCGTTTTCTCGCTGGATTCGGTGATCACCGCGGTGGGAATGGTCGACCAGGTGGAAGTGATGATCGCGGCAGTTGTCGTCGCTGTAGGTGTGATGATGTTCGCAGCGGCTCCCATCGGGCGCTTCGTCGACCTGCATCCGACAGTGAAGATGCTCGCCCTGAGCTTCCTCCTGCTGATCGGCGTAACGCTGATGGCGGAAGGCTTCGGCCAGCATATCTCCAAGGGCTATATCTACTTTGCGATGGGCTTCAGCGTTTTCGTCGAGTTCCTGAACCTGCGTCTCCAGAAGAAGCACAAAGTGGTCAAGCTCAACGAGAGCCTGGATATCACCGCCCACACGTAAGCACGTTCGAATCAGCGCGCCGGGGTGCAACAGGCACTTCGGCGCGCTGCCTTTTGATGCCAGCCACCGCCATCCCTCCATCACCTGGTCTCCGCCGTGACCAAACCAGACGAACACCAGCCTCCGCTCCACCTTGCTGAACTCCAGGCCAATGCTGAGCGGGTGCTGCCGCGGATGGTCTTCGATTACTACGCAGGTGGAGCGCACGATGAGATCACTTTGCGGGAGAACCGCGCAGCATTCGAGAGAATGACGCTGCATTACCGCGTGCTGCGAGATGTCTCCCGCCGCACTACAGAGGTGGAGCTCTTCGGGCAGCAGCTGACGATGCCGGTCCTGCTCGCACCGACAGCGTTCCACCAGATGGCGACAGAGGAGGGGGAGCTGGCGACTGCCCGTGCAGCGGCAGCAGCGGGTACGGTGATGATCCTGAGCACGCTCTCCACGAGGAGCATCGAGGAAGTGTCTGCCGCATCGGGCGGCCGGCTCTGGTTTCAGCTATACGTCTACCGCGATCGGGTTGCGACTCGCGAGCTCGTGGCGCGCGCCGAGGCGGCGGGAGCTCGTGCGCTGGTCCTAACGGTCGATGCGCAGGTGTGGGGAGTACGCGAGCGGGACGTTCGGAACAGCTTCCAGCTTCCGGCGGGGCTGCGAATGGCAAATCTCGCCACCAGCGGGAAGAGCGATTTTCCCGAGGTTGAAGGTTCAGGGCTGGCAGCCTACGCGAACTCGATGTTCGACCAATCTCTCAGTTGGGCCGATCTGGAGTGGCTCTGCTCGATCAGCAACCTTCCAGTCCTGGTGAAGGGCCTGGTTCGAGGTGACGACGCCGGGATGGCGATGGAGCACGGCGCCGCTGGAGTGATCGTCTCAAACCATGGCGGTCGACAGCTCGACACTGCGCCCGCGCCGATCAGCGTGCTCCCTGAAGTGGTGGAAGGCGTCGCAGGAAGGGGAACGATTCTGATGGACTGCGGCGTCCGCAGAGGGACCGATGTCGTCAAGGCTCTGGCGCTGGGGGCGAGTGCCGTCTGCATCGGCAGGCCGATTCTGTGGGGACTGGCTACGGGCGGCGAGGCAGGAGTTACCGAGGTTCTGGAGATGTTGCGGCGGGAGCTCGATCTGGCGATGGCGCTCTGCGGGGCCCGTTCGATCAACGAGCTTACGAGCGACCTGGTTGGATGAGGCGGCACAATTGAGGAGCGGTAAACGAGGAAGGCGGCGATCCCCGGGATAGCCGCCTTCTTCCTGCCGCCTGACCAAACAGATCGCCTGCAATGCGCTCGCCGATCAGAGCCTGGAGCTGGCGGCTTTTATCGCCGCGTCCGTATCTACCGAGAGTCCCTCGCTGGTGAGGACGGATGCCAGCGCGCGGATGCACAGCTCGATGTTCTCCTGACGGCTGCTGTAGCCCATCAATCCGATCCGCCAAACTTTCCCCGCCAACGCTCCGAGACCTGCGCCTATCTCGAGATCGTGCTCCTGAAGCAGCCGGCCACGGACCTTTGCATCGTCCAGACCCGCGGGAATGGTGACCGCGTTCAGCTGCGGGAGACGCTCGATCCGTGGAACGGCGAAGCTCAGGCCCAACGCCTCCAGCCCCGCAACGAGTGCCCTGTGATTCCGCGTGTGCCGCTCCCAGGCCTGTTCTATCCCCTCCTCATGCAGCATCAGCAGCGACTCGTACAGACCATAAAGCGCGTTGATCGGGGCGGTGTGGTGATACGAGCGCTGGGCACCTCCACCCCAGTAACCCAGGACGAGGTTCAGATCCATGAACCAGCTCTGAACCGGAGCTTTGCGCCCCTTGACCTTCTTCACGGCCTTTTCACTGAGGGTGATCGGCCCCAGTCCCGGGGGAGCGGAGAGGCACTTCTGCGTCCCGGAATAGCTCGCGTCGATGCCCCATTCATCCAAGTCGAGCCTGGAACCCCCAAGAGAGGTCACCGCGTCAACGAGCGTGAGCATCCCCGCCTCCCTTGCGATCGAAGCAAGCGTCCGGGCGTCAGACAGCGCTCCAGTCGACGTCTCTGCCTGGACGAAGAAGACGAGGCTCGCGTCAGGGTTCTCCCGCACCGCCGCGTGCAGCTTCTCAGGATCCACTGCCCTTCCCCACGTGTCGTCAACGGCGACGACTTCGCCGCCGCACCGCCTCACCATTTCCTTCGCCCGTCCGCCGAAAACACCATTCTGGCAGACGATCACCTTGTCACCCGGCTCGACAAGGTTGATGACGCACGTCTCCATGCCCGCCGTCCCCGGGCCGGAAATCGGCATCGAGAGAGGGTTCTTCGTGCGGAAGGCGTAGCGAAGAAGCTCCTTGATCTCGTCCATCAGGGTGATGAATGCGGGATCGAGGTGCCCGATCGTGGGACGCGCCATCGCCTGAAGAACCCGCTCGGGAACATCGGACGGGCCGGGTCCCATCAGGCGGCGCGTCGGCGGCTGGAAAGGCTTGAAGTCAGTCATACCAATCTGATTGGGCGGTTCGCACTTCGGAGACGCAATAAGAGCCGTTGCAGCAACGGGCCGCAAGCGGTGGAAGCGCCGAGCCGGGACCCTCGACATGTAGCTAAACCACAGGGAACATAGGCTGTTGCAGCCAATCCCCAGCTGGTAGATTCCGCCAGCATCAACTTCTTCCTTTGCGCTCCGCCTGCCGCAAGGCGAACACCCCTCCTGTGCCGAAAGAAAAAAGAGCGAGCACGGTATGCTTCCGCCGCTGTCCGCCGACGGCGGTACGGCGCTGAGACGCCCCGGCTGCTCTTTCTATCCGAGTCCGCTCGCTTCGCGCAGGGGCTGGCGAACTCGAGGGGCACGGTCGGCAAGTAATCATGCAGAAAGGCGGCGCCGCGGCGAGCGGCCTCTTCGAGCATCCGGCCAACGAGTACAAAGTGTGGTGGTGAGGCGGATCATGCTCGAGTTCTACGACGCCGATCCCGCCGCTCGCACCACGTCCCGAATCTTTTCATCCGCGATGCAAGTAGTCTGATGAGCTCGACCCGGGGCAGCCGACGATGACGATTCAGGCGCTGGCCCTCCGCGCGGCACCACATTGCGGAGTGTGCACCGAGAATGAGATCTGACGCGGGAAGAATAGAGGGTAGCTCGCGCCGGCTTGCGCTGAAGGGGCATCAAACCGCTTACAACTTGTTGGCTCGATGGTAGACGCCACGAAGGCGGGGGGCGCAGCATTGACCGAGGGTCTGCATTCCACCCCCTTCGAGATTTATAGGCAACGCCTCTCCCGCAATGAGGCGACCGCCGAGGCTTCACGGAGTCGGCGGAACGTACTCTCGTGGGTGCGGCTGCCCGTTTTCATTCTCGCTGCTTCCGCCCTTTACGGGGCTTATTCCTCACCTGATGATCGCCTCAGAGGCGCGGTCATCGGGTTCCTTCTCTTGGGGGGATTTGCGTTGCTGGTCCGGATGCAGCGCAGGGCAGACGACAGCCGCGCCAAGGCGCTCGACCTGGCCAGACTGAATCGTGAAGCGATTGCCCGCCTCGGCCGCGATTGGTCATCCGTCCCGCTGCCACTTCCCGATCCAGCGCTGGAATCATCGCCCCTCGCGCGGGATCTGACGCTTACCGGGCGCGGCTCACTTCTTCAGCTGCTGGGCACGGCCCGAAGTGCAGAGGGTCGGAGGATTCTGGGGGAATGGCTGATCGCCGAGGCCCAGCCGGAAACGATTCTCGCACGTCAGGCTGCAGTTCGGGAGCTGGCTCCAATGCTGGACCTCCGGCAGGAGCTCGAGCGTCTTGCGATGCGTACTCCGAAGAAGCCGGGCGTTCTGGAGCCTTTCCACCTGTGGGCGGTCACCGGCAGCTGGCTGTTGGAGAAGCCGTGGCTCCTCACCCTCGCGCGTGGTCTGCCCTTAATCACCATCGCTCTGATCCTCCTCTTCATGGCGGGGCTGGTCGCTGCGCCGTTGTGGCTGGCGCTGCTACCGATCCACGCGCTTGTCTGGGTAGCCACTGCTCCTCGCACAGCGGGCGAGCTGGCCCACCTGGAGATGCGTGCGGGGGATCTGGACCGCTTCGCCTCCATCTTCGCCCTCATCTCCTCAACACGATTTGATTCCGAGCGTCTCGCTCGGCTCCAGCATCAGATCCAATTCGACGGCCGGTCAGCGGACCTCTGGCTCCGCCGCCTCGCCCATCTCGTCGAGTATGCAGAAGTCCGGACAACCCCCCTTCTCTACATCCCTCTCCAGCTCGTTACCCTGTGGGATCTCCATCTCATCGCCCTCATCGACCGCTGGCGAGAACAGGTCGGCGAACAGACGAGGACGTGGCTGGAGAGTGTCGGGGAGATCGAGGCTTTGTCGGCATTGGCGGCGCTCTGCTTCGACAATCCCGAATGGGCGCTCCCTGAAGTGGATCCCGCCGCGGAGAGGTGGCGCGTCACCTCGCTCGGGCACCCGCTGATCCCCGCTGAAAGGCGGATAGCCAACGACGTGGAGATTGGTCCTCCAGGAAGCTTCCTCCTCGTTACCGGGTCCAACATGTCCGGCAAAAGCACGTTGATGAGGGCGGTGGGAGTAAACGTCGTTCTGGCGCAGGCGGGTGGACCTGTCTGCGCTGCCAGTATGAGCATGCCGCCCACCAGACTTGGAGCCGCTTTCGTCATCGAGGATTCTCTCGAGGACGGGATCTCCTACTTCATGGCGGAGCTCCGGCGGCTGAAGGAGATCGTGGATGAGGCGCACGCATCCAGCGGGGGGGGCAGTCGGTACATGTTCCTTCTCGACGAGATTCTGAAGGGGACGAACTCAGGTGAGCGTCAGATCGCGGTGCGGCGCATCCTTCAGGAGCTGCTGGATAGCGGGGCCAGCGGAGCCGTCAGCACTCACGACCTCGCCCTGGCCGAAGTCGACGAGTTGAAGGAGCGTAGCAGCCCCGTCCACTTCACCGAAACTTTCCTGGAGGTGGAGGGGGTGAAGACGATGGATTTCGACTATCGCCTGCGTCCGGGAGTCGCGACTTCAACGAACGCGCTCGCCCTGCTCGAGATGGTAGGTATCCGAACCAAGCGCCGCGACTAAGCCGCTGAGCAGGTTGACCGCACCCCCCGCTGGAAGCAGCGATATTTTTACAGAATATGCTGCCGACGTGGGAGGTGCTAAGTCGTTATGCGCACGATACCTGCTAATTCTCTGCGCAACTCGAACCGGAGGCTTTTTGATGATTGCGACTAAACGGTATTGTGCCAGGCGGGCGCTTCTGCTTGGGCTGGTTCTATCGGGGTGCGTCGAGAGCTCTGAAGAGACGCGAACGGCGGCGGTGGTCGACAGCACCAACAGCGATGCTGCGGCGGCGCCGGCTCAACCGGCTCCTCCTCCCCCTCCTGACATGCGGCTCGAGGTGGATATCTCCGAGCGCGAGCTGCGCGTCTACAGGAATGATCAGCAGGTAGAGACCCACCCCGTCGCCGTCGGTAGTGAGGAATGGCCGACGCCAACCGGCGAATGGACGGTCGGGCAGGTGATCTTCAACCCGAGGTGGATTCCGCCGGAGGAGGAGTGGGCGGAGGAGGAAGAGGTCAGCGAGCCGGGGGACCCGGACAACCCACTGGGACGGGCTCAGCTCGTCTATCGCGCGCCTAACTCGATCCATGGGACGAACGAGCCGGAGTCCCTGGGGCAGGCGGTTTCCCACGGGTCCATCCGGGTGGCCAACGAGGTGGCGGTCGCACTCGCCCGGCAGGTGATGGAAGCGGGTGGAGCGAGCCGTGATGAAGCGTTCTTCCAGAGCGCCCAGACCAACACCACCGAACGGGTCGAGGTCGCGATTCCAAGCCCTGTTCCCATCGCTGTGGTCGAGTAGGCAGGCAGAACGAGCGGCGCCCAAACCGGGCGCCGCTCTTCATTCCAACCCTTGCTGATTTGGCCTACTTGCATGCAACGGAGCTCTCTGCTATCATCGCGGCATGTTATCCATCGATAACTCCACAACCACCCGCGACCGTTCCCTTCGGGCAGCACTGGACGTGGTGCGTTCAGAGGGGATTCAGGAGCTCACCACCCGAGCAATTGCCCGGCGCTCCGGGCTGACCCAGCCGGCGATCTACAGGCATTTCGATGGGAAGGACGATCTCGTCCGTGAAGTGCTCGGCGAGATCAGAGCCCTCTTCTACTTCAGGCTGGAGCGCTCCACCATCGGTGCAACGGGACCCGACGACAAGCTCCTTACGGCTATGGACGCTTTCCGCGACTTCGCGATGGATGAGCCGAGGCTGTACGACGCGCTCTTCTTCCAGACCTCGGATGGCGCTCCTCAGCCGCCACCTGTAGACCCCGCGCGCGGCGGCAACATATTCGGTTTCCTCGTGGAGCGGGTGACGGAGGCGGGGAAGGGTGGATTCATCAGGGCCGAAGGTCCGGTGTCATCTGCGTTATCGCTGGCCGCCCACGCGCAGGGGCTGGTGCTTCTGTACCGGCAGGGTCGCTTCGGCTCCCGCGAGCGTTTCGCTGAGTTCTATCGTCGCTCGACGGCCGACCTCCTCCGCGGGATGGGCCAGTAGCGCTGTCGAAGGGGGTAGGAGGTGCGGCGTCACAGGAGGGCGGCGATGTTCGTTGTCATCAACGGAACACCAAACCGAAGAGCCGATGATGATGATGATGACCAAGCGTTTTGTGTTACTCTCGCTACTGCTAGTCCTTGCGGCATGCACCGAGCCGACCACTCCAACCAACCCCCTGCTGGCGGAGTCCGGGGCGTCCGCCAACGGCGTTTCCCTCAGCGTGAACGGCGTTCGGTTCCGCCACGGCGACACGATCGAAGTAAAGCTCGTGAACAACGGGAGTGCTTCGGTCGGATACAACCTCTGCGCCAGCGCCCGCGACCGGTCCACGGGCGCAGGATGGGAGACGATCGAGCCGCTGCGGATGTGCACAGCAGCGATTTACCCGCTCGTCCCAGGGGCAACCGCTCTTAGCCGGGAGCCTGTGGATCCTGATTGGGGCACCGGAAAATACCGGATTGCCACCTCCATCTACGGGGGTGAGCCGCTCGAGCCCCGGCGGCTGACAACCGCAGAGTTCGAAGTCAGCCCTTGAGAAAAATGGTTTCCAGAGCGACGCGAGAAGCCCGGCCGGCGCCGGGCTTTCCTTTTTCCCCCGTTGCACCGCCGGAATCGTCCGTTTACTATCAGATGTCCTTGCACTTAGGCTTTCCCTTTAGTCCGCGACTGTCGGGGGGCGACTGACTCTACAGCGCGAGCGCTGAGATCCTCTGAGTTGCTGTTCTGGAACAGTGACGTAGCCCTCTCCTTGCAGTTCACTCGTTGTAACCCCCCCTTCGGCAGGCCATCGACCCGCGCCCAACCCCAAAAAGATAACCTGACGATTGAACGATCTAGAGCTCAATCCTGACAGGCAGCGCCTCGAGGAGATGATCGAGCGCGCGACCACCTTGTTGGGCTCTGCACCCGAACAGGCTCGCGATCTAGCTCGCCAGGTCAGATCGAGCGCGCTCGCGGACCCGGGCCTTCTTTCCCGGGCTCTCTTTGTGTCGGGAAGCGCCAGCCTGGGGAAAGGCGAGTACAAGGCGGCGGACGAGGAGCTGCAGGCGGCGGTGGCTCAGGCGCAGGCGGCCGGAGATACAGTGCTTGTCATCAAGGCTCTTCGGAATCGCCTGAAGTGCGCCTTCTTCACCAGGAATGCCGACGAGGCGCTGCTGCACGGCATGGAAGCGCTGGAGCTGGCTCGCGACTGCGGCGATGCCTCGCTCCTGGCACTGACGCACAACGATCTAGGGCTGATCTACGGCAATCTCTCCGATTTCGAAGGTGCGTTGGAGCACCTCCTCGAGGGTCTGCGGATACTGCGCGAGAATTCCCCTTCCAGGCTGGGCACGCTCCTGAACAACATCGGCAACGTATACCTCGAGCTGGACGATCACGCTGAAGCGCTCACCTTCTTCCGGAGCGCCGCCGAGGCGATACGAGCAGAGGGGGATTCGTGGCGGAACGAAGCAATCGCGCTGGGCAACGTCGGGCGAGCGTCGTTGGGGATCGAGAAGTACGATGACGCCCTCGAGTGGATCGAGCGGAGTCTGGCGATCTATGAGGCGAAGAATGACCCTGTCTATCTCGCCCCCACTCTTGCCCGCTATGGAAGCGCCCTCGCCGGAGCGGGCCGAGCCGAAGAGGCCGCGGTTACCTTCAGACGGGCGCTGAACCTGATCGACAGCTCGACGCATCGCGAGTTCGCGGACGAGGTCCTCTACGAGTTCGGCAAGTTCGAGCTGGCCCAGAACCGGGCGGAGCATGCCGTTGAGCTGTTGTCGCGCGGCCTCGACGAGATCCCCGCTGGTGAGGTAACCGGCCGCGTCCACGACCTTCATCTCGCGCTCGCTCGTGCATACGAAGCTGTGGATGATGCTCGCGAGTCGCTCGTCCACTACAAGGCGTACCATCGGGTAAAGGAGGCCGTGGCGAGCTCTACGATAACGGTGCGGATCCGCCGCCTGATGATGCAGTTTGACGTTGAGCGCGCGCGGCAGCAGGAGGAGCTTTTCAGGCTTCGGAATGTCCACCTCGCCAACGCCAACGCAGAGCTCCAGGAGCTTCACCGGCAGCTGGAGGAGAAGAACCAGGAGCTGCACGAGATCAGCATCAAGGACGCTCTGACCGATCTGTTCAACCGTCGGTATCTGGACAGTCAGCTCGGGGTGGAGGTGAGTCGGGCGCACCGATATCAGCGTCCCCTGTGCGCCGCCATGTGCGATATCGACCACTTCAAGGAGATCAACGATCGTTTCTCGCACAGCGTTGGTGATGAGGTCCTCAAAAGGATCGCCATCCTGCTGCGGGAATCAGCGCGGGTGACGGACGTCATCTCGCGCTACGGCGGCGAGGAGTTTCTGCTCATCCTTCCGGACACTGATCTTTCGGGCGCGGAGCGGTTCACAGAGCGTCTGCGTGCGCGGGTGGCGGATTTCCCGTGGGAGGATATAGCTGGCGGACTGCGCGTGACCCTCAGCATCGGGGTCGCGCTGCTGGACGACACCATGGACGGACCGTCCTTGTTGAGCGCCGCGGACGAGCGGCTGTACCGGGCGAAGCGGGATGGGCGGGATCGGGTAGTCGCTTAGGGGGCTGCCTGCTGCCTGGACCGGAGGATCTGTCGCAATAGCAGGAGCTACATCTTCATCCACAGCACCGTGCGGTACGAGCCCGCTGCAGTGCAGCTCCGGAACGACAAAGAGAGGCGCGACCCACATGGGCGCGCCTCTCCTCTTTTTCATCGTTGTACCGGCGGTGATCGCCATCCGGCCACGGCAACTTACTTGTCGCTGTAAAGACCTTCCGCCTTGCGCGCCGAAAGCAGGATTCCCTTGATCAGGGCCGAGCTGAAGCCCTGGTGCTCCATCTCGTTGAGGCCGGCGATGGTGATGCCGCGCGGGGTGGTGACCTGATCGATCTCCGACTCCGGATGCCGTCCCTGATTCAGGATGAGCATTGCGGCACCGCGGGCAGTCTGTGCTGCCAGGAGAAGCGCCTCCTCCGGGTGGAAGCCGATCTCGATTCCTCCCTGAGATGCGGCTCGCATGGACCGCAGGAAGAAGGCGATGCCGCACGCGCAAAGGGCTGTAGCCGGGATCATCATCTCCTCCTCGATCACGAGCGTCCGTCCGACGATGTCGAACAGCTCAACCGCCTCGGGGAGAGCGGGATCATTGGTCTCCGAGCTCGAGATGCACGTCATCGATTGGCCGATCGAGACAGCGGTGTTCGGCATCGCGCGTACGATCGGAGCGCGCGTTTCGAACAGCTCGCGCAGCTGGCGAATCGAAACGCCGGACGCGACCGAGATGATGCGGTGGCGCTCCGGGTCGATCGAGGAGCGGATCTCATCGGCCAGCGCTGCGATCTGCTGGGGCTGGACCGCGAGAATCAACAGATCGGCGTTC
>ERZ1066118.904-NODE-904-length-22328-cov-7.039824_pt1 | contig 22328 bp, 16 predicted proteins | sample MGYA00382765_ERZ1066118 | MGnify/ENA primary metagenome ERZ1066118 (study PRJEB33369, sample SAMEA5778348) | biofilm metagenome | biome: Industrial cooling water; feature: Water cooling tower basin; material: Biofilm | place: United Arab Emirates | collected...
ACCAAAGCCGTGGAAGAGGCCGAACACGAGCGTCGCGGCCTTCGTGTTCGGCTGGAAACCGAACCAGCGCTGGAAGGCGCCGAGGTTGTCGAGAGCCTTGTAGACGACCGAAAGCCCGATGATCGCATCGATGAGGTACGCATTTACGCTGATGCCCGTGAGAACGCCAAGGAGCAGCGTGGATGAATGACCGATCGCGAATAGTGTGACGTAAACCCCGACATCCTTCAGCCTGTACAGGAAGAAGATGATGCCGAGCAGGAAAAGCAGGTGGTCATAGCCGGTGACCATGTGCTTCGCTCCGAGGTACGCGAACGGGAGCATGAGCACCCCGGTCATTTCCTGGATGTAGCCCGCATCGCCGGCTGTCACACCGTGGGCAAACGCCGCAGCTGGAACCACCAGGAGCGCAACGATGCACCCGGTGATCACCACCAGGGCCAGCTTCCGGCCACGTTGAGGACTCGACCTTTTCCTTCTAGCCTGTTCTTTCATCCGCCCTCCTATGAAATCGATGGTGGTCGCCGGCCGCAGCCAACCCGGCCGGCTCCCGTGAAAGCCAATCAGACCGTCTCGAGTTCCAGCTCCTGATGAGCATGCTCACCGGCCTTGGCCGGAGCGCGTTTGTCGATGCCGTACCGCAGGAAAAGCGCGGGAACGACGACCATGTTAAGGACCACTGCCGTGAGCAGACCGCCGAGGACCACGATCGCCATCGGGCTCTGGATCTCGTTCCCGGGCTCGTTCCCGGCGATCGCCAACGGGATCAGGGCCAACCCCGCAGAAAGCGCCGTCATCAACACAGGGTTGAGCCGCTCCATCGAGCCCCGGCTCACCGCTTCATGAAGTGGGACGCCCTCTGCAAGCAGATGGTTGTAGTGCGACACCAGTAGAATCCCATTCCGAACGGCGATTCCAAAAAGGGTGATGAAGCCGACCAGTGTTGCGATGTTCAACACCCCGCCGGTCATGAGCACCGCGAAGATGCCTCCCACCAATGCGAGGGGTAGGTTCACCATGACCAGGAGAGCCTGCTTCACCGATCCGAACTCCAGGAACAGCAGCAGGAAGACCGCCGCGAGAGAGAACAGGGAGAGCAGCCCGATCGTCCGGGTAGCCTCGCCTGCGGACTCGAACTGACCGCCATACTCAAGATTGTATCCGGGGGGCAGAACAACCTGATCCGCCACGCGCTCCTGGATGTCCGCCACCACGCTACCGACATCCCGCCCACTGACGTTCGACTGAATCACGATCTTCCTCTGCACGTTCTCTCGGGAGATCGTGTTCGGGCCGCGATCATTCCGGACCTCCGCCAGCACTGAGAGCGGGACCTGAACCCCGACCGGGGTGTCGAAGCTCGCGTTGCTGATCCGCTCCAGATTCCCACGCGAGATTGAATCGAAGCGGACGACGAGATCGTAGCTTTCCTGCCCCTCCAGAACTTCCGAGACGGCCTCGCCCGCGAACGCAACGTCGATCATCTCTGCGAGGTGATCCGGAGTGACGCCATACCGCGCCATCGCAGGGCGATTCATTGCGATCCGCACCTGCGGGACGTCAGCCTGTTGCTCGACGGCGAGGTCCACAGTACCCTCGACCTCAGCGGCGGCCGCCCGGATCTCTTCCGCCAGGTTCCTCAGCTCGTAGAGGTCGGGACCGAAGAGATTCATCGCGATGCTCGCCCGGGTTCCGGAGAGCATGTGATCGATTCTGTGGCCGATCGGCTGGCCGATGGTGATCTGCGTCCCCGGTACGGCGGTGAGCTCGGTGCGCAGCTCCTCGAGCACTGTATCCATCTCGTACTCTTCCAGATTGAGCCGCACGTCGATCTCGGCCGCGTTCACACCCTGCGCATGCTCGTCGAGCTCGGCACGCCCAGTCCGACGGGCGGTCTCCTCGACAGCGGGGTGCTCGAGCAGGATCTGCTCGATCCGGTTCCCCATTGCGTTGGATTCGGCGAGGGAGGTACCCGGCATCGTCAGAGCGCTGATGACGAGGGTTCCCTCATTGAACTCGGGGAGGAACGCGCGGCCCATGAAAGGGACCGAAGCAACAGCTGCCGCCACAACAAAGGCCGCTCCGACGATAATCGTCTTCGGGTGGCGCATCGCTGGTGCGAGAACCTTCCCGTACCCAGCCTTCAGCTTTCGCGCGACCCAGCTCTCCTCGTCGCCGTCGAGGGCCTTGGAGCGGGGGAGGAGATAGGCGCAGAGCGCCGGCGTCAGCGTCAGCGCGACGACGAGTGAAGCCAGGATCGAAACGATGTAAGCGATTCCCAGCGGGCGCAGCATCCGCCCCTCTACGCCTGACAGGAAGAAAAGCGGGACGAAAACGAGACAGATGATGAACGTCGCTGTCACGATGCTGGCGCGGATCTCCTTCGAGGCAAGGAAGATCACATCCAACGCAGGCTTCTGCTCACCGGGCGGCAGGTGACGGTTCTCCCGAAGGCGGCGGAAGACGTTCTCGACGTCGATGACGGCGTCGTCCACTAGGGCGCCAATGGCGATTGCCATCCCTCCGAGCGTCATCGTGTTGATGGTGATTCCCAGCCCCTTCAGCGCGAAGATCGCCACGACCAGCGAGAGTGGAATCGCCAGAACGGAGATGAAGGTGGTGCGGAAGCTCCAGAGAAAGAGAAAGAGGATGATGACGACGAGAATGGCGCCGTCACGGAGAGCTTCGATGACGTTGTCCACCGAGGTCTCGATGAACTCTGCCTGCCGGAAGACGCCGCGATTGATCGTCATTCCATCGGGCAGGGTGGCCTGAATCTCAGCCAGCGTCGCGTCGATACGCTCCGTCAGCTCGAGCGTGTTCGTCGCCGGCTGTTTCTGGATGGACATGACGACAGCCGGTGAAGCGTCGATCGACCCCTCGCCGAGTTTGGACGCGGCGCCAATCTGAACCTCTGCGACGTCACCAATCAGAACGGGTACCCCACCCCGAATGGTCACGACCGTAGAGGCGATGTCATCCGCACCCTGCACACGACCCACTCCACGGATCAGGTACTCCTGTCCGCGATCCATGAAGACTCCACCGGACGCGTTCACATTCGACCCTTCGGCCGCCCGGAGCACCTCCTCGAGGGTGACGCCGAAGGCACGCAGGCTCGCCGGTGACACCAGCACCTGGTACTGCTTCACCTCTCCGCCAATCGGGACCACCTGCGACACCCCGGGAACGGCCAGGAGCCGCCGCCTCAGCGTCCAGTCTGCCACCGTCCGCATCTCGATGGGCGACACGTGTGGCTCGCCCGTGATGCCGATGAGCATGATCTCGCCCATGATGGAGGAGATCGGCGCGAGCACGGGGGGTGGAACCCCCGCCGGGAGAGTTCCTGTAACGAGCTGCAGCTTCTCGTTGACGATCTGGCGCGCCTGGAAGATGTCCGTCCCCCAGTCGAACTCCACCCAGACAATCGAAATGCCCTGGGACGTCGATGAGCGCACACGGCGCACACCTGTCGCGCCGTTCACGGCCGTCTCCACCGGGAAGGTGACGAGCGTCTCGACTTCCTGAGGCGCCATTCCATGCGCCTCCGTCAGCACTGTCACTGTCGGAGCTGTCAGGTCCGGGAAAACGTCGACCGGCATTCGAGCGGCTGTGTAGCTGCCGAAAACCAGGAGCAAGCCGGATGCGATTAGAACGATCAGCCGGTTGCGGAGCGACCAATGAATGACTTTATCCAGCATTGGTCACCTCCCTTACACGCCCCGCGTCATAATGAGGTCCATCAACAACCTCGGCGGTTCGGCTGCTAGAGAGTTTTGGCTTAGTGTGCATGGCCACCCGAGAACCCTTCCGGAGACAGGGAAGCCAACCGCACCTGGTAGCCGCCACGGGTAACAACCATCTCACCGGGCCGAATGCCATCCAGAATCGCGGTGCGGAGTCCATCGTTCTCACCCAGTGTCAGCACCCTGCGCTCGAACGATTCTCCGCCAACCTGCACGAAGGCGACGGGAGTACCGTTATCGTCGAGAATCGCATCGGTCGGGATCGCCACGCCGGTCACCGTGCCTCCGATCGGTACTGAAGCGCGGGCGAACTGCCCTACCTGGATCAGGCCACCGGCGTTGTCTACCTCGTAGGTTACGGAAACGGTGCGGGTTTGTGGATCAACGACGCTTCCTACGGAAATGAGTCTTCCGGAGGTGAAAGTTCTGGACGTCCCCTCGACGGTGAAAATCGCCTGCGACTCGCGAGTCAGCGACGACGCTGAGCCAGCCGGCATCTGGATCTTGAGCCATACGGCGCTCGGATTTACCACCGTGAACAACGGTTGTCCCGCCTCTACCCTGCCCCCGGGAACGAAGCTGCGTTCCGCGATGACACCGGAGATCGGCGCGCGGACACGCAGGCGGAAGTCGGCATCTGCCCCACCGCCCATGGCCGCGATCTCCGCCTGGGCGATTTCCAGTTGCTGGCGTGCATCCAGGAGGCGTCGCTCCGGGATGGCACCGGCGGCGAACAGACGTTCGTCCCGGGCGACATCGCGCTGAAGCCGTTCGAGCTCCCCACGGGCTCTCGCGTAGCCGCCTTCGCCGGCAGTCGGCGCGAGAACGGCCAGCACCTGCCCGGAGCTCACCGCCTGACCCGCCGAGGGGGAGCCTTCATTCGACGCGGCGAGCGCGATCCCGCTGGTTGGGGCACTCACCTGAACGAGCGCTCCGTCGCGGGGGACGATCTCCGCCGGGGCGGCAACAGAGCGGGCGACCGGCTGCTCCACCGCCGGCTCGATCGCCCAGTCGATCTTCCACTGCTGCTCCTTCAGGAAGGAGATCGCAGCGGTGGATTCAGCCTCTTCCTCGACCGGGATTTCCTCGGCCGAGGTCCAGACGGTGACCGGCACCTCGTGGGTGCTTGTCACCTGTGGGCTCGATAGGGAGAGCTGAACTTGGTAATCACCCGGGTTCTCGATTACCGGGTCGAGCAGGAAGATGCCGTCACGCGCTGGAGCTTCCAGCGTAAATGACTGCGCGGCGCTTCCGCCTCTGAGGAAGGTGACTGTGAGTGTCCCCGAGGTGACGGGCTTGAAGTCCTTCATGCTGCTCAGGTGAATTGCCCAGTTCCCGAGTGCTTCGTTCACAACGGGCTGAGGGTATTCGAGGAACAGCTCGGTCGAGTCGTTCCACTGGGTGACGACCACACTCGGGTGCTCTGTCTCCACCACCGGCTCCTCAGCGGCACATGCGATGAGGAGAGCGGGAGTGAGCAGGAGGAGTGCAAACGGGTTGATGCGATGCTTCTTCATCGGACGTCCTCTGGAAGGGGCATTTCGTCGACTTCCATCGCACCGACCGCCCGAAGCAGGTCGAAGTGCGCAATCGCGAGCAGGGCTCGTAGTCGTGTGGCTGTTTCTTTGGCGATGTCGTACGCCTCCGCCGCATCCAGAAGCTCGACAAGGCTCATCTCACCCTCCCCGTAGGCAATCTGGGCGGTTTGCAGCATCGCGGCGGAGGCGAGAAGAGACGCTTCACTCAGCAGGTCTAATCGGGCGGCGATCGATGTGTAGTTCTCCCACGTACGGCGGATGTCGGCTTCAGCCCGCAAAACGGCGAGGGAACGTTCGGCTTCAGCGGCAGTGAGGAGGGCGTCGGCCTCCGCGACGCGCCCGGCATTCTTGTCGAGCACGGGAATCGGTATGGAGACGCCGAGAAGTGGGCCGTGGAGCCCGTCTGCTTGATGCTTGTAGCCGCCAGTGAGGGTCACATCCGGAACCCGCTCACTTCTCTCGAGGGCGACTCTTGCCCGGGCGGCTTCGACCGCGAGAGTTGCGGCTCTGACATCAGCCCGGCCACCGACGAGGGAGAGTCCCTCGGCGAGGGTCGAGACAACCCCGCCCGTTGGGATCGTTTCGAGAGCTTCACCCGCGAGCAGAGCGTATGCTCCACCCGAGACAGCTTGCGGGGCCACGCGCAGCCCTAGCTCTCGTCCTGCCTCGAGAAGGTCCAGCTCGGCATCCGCTAGGCGCGTTTCGTAGCGGGCGCGCTCCACCTCCAGACGCTGCCGGGAAAAGGCAGAGATGTCGCCAGCGGCAAAGCGCATCTGCCCCGATTGGTCGACTGTTCGGAAGATCTCCGTCGTCTCTCCAATCGCGTTGGCGCGTGCCTCTGCCGCCGCCGCAGTCACGTATGCCCGCTGAACCTCGAAGATGAGTCGTGCCCGCTCCGCAGCGAGGCGAGCTTCCGCCGCCGAGAGCGCCAGAGTCGCGGCGTCCTGGCGCCGACTGCGCTGGCCGCCCACTTCGAGTGTGTGGGTGAGGGCGATGGTCGTTTCGCTGTACCCGTCTGGCTGACCGGAGAGTTGGTCTCGCGTCAGGGACAAACCCGGATTCAGGCGGGTACCGGCTATGGTGATCCGTGCTCTGGTAGCCTCTACTTCGGCCGCAGACGCACGGAGGTTTGGATTGCTGGAATTGATCTGCTGCAGCGCGTCGCTGAGTAAGATCCGCTGTGCATCGGGCGCGGCCGCAGGTACCTGGGCAGCCAATGGGCTCGCTAGGATCAGCAGCAGTCCAAATGCAGTCGCGGCCCTCTCGGGGGCGTGACAATGGGGACGTCGCACGTCGGTCTCCTCGTTCGGCAAGAGCCGGAACGTTTGAGGGCGACAGGAGTCTCCGCTCCGTAGGGGGCGGTCTCCAATCAGTGAGCTCGGAAAGCCGAGCCTATGTCATCGGGAATGAGTTACCGGCGAGCCGGTCGACGCTTCAGCGAATCGCTGTCGGTCGTGGGTAGGTTAGAACTGCGGGGGAGCGCGAGCCGGATCGCCGGGAGGCGGGGCTCTGGAGCGGAGTTGAACGGATGGGTGGACGAGCGGTGGTACCTCTACTTCAGTCGGGACAGCGAACACCAGCGCGGGCGTAGCCGGCAGCAGGTAAGCGCCCGAAAGCTTCCCTACGTAAATGCACTCGTCGTGCAGAGCCCCGACGTGATCCGGCTCCTGTGAGTGGGCAGCCAGTGCGAGGCTGGAGCCATGATCACGACTGTTGTCGTGATCCAATACAGGCGCGTGATCGACATGATGCGAATGCACCTCACCGGCATGCGCGGCAGCATGCAGCAGCGGCACGCCCGAACCAAGCAGGTTCAGCATGATCGCCACGGCTGCCAGGAAGGCGCGCAGGCCGGTCGGTGGCCTTAGAAAGAGTCGCATATCACAACATGATGTACTGGCGACGGAGCATCTGTCAACACGCCGCGGTGCAATCTTGTTGCTCCAAAAACGAAAGCTTGGTGGCTAAAGACGGGACACACCCCCTTCGATTGCGCAAAGTCGCCAAGATCAGCTCTGGAATCAGAAGAAGGACGGTGACTCGGAACCAGACGCGAACTGAGCACATCCCGGCGTGTCACGCCGGGCTCAGAGCTATCGTTCCTGTGCTGCGACGCCACACGATGACAGCCTCGAGTCGTATTCGCCGGAGCATGCCGTCCGCCCGTCGCATGGGGAGGTGGCGTCGGACACTTCCGGCTGAGGCCAGTGGGTGAAGACGCTCGACGATGTTGGGGGTTCGGAAGAACGCTAAATGGGACGGGGTGGAAGATACATCAACGGTCCTCCGAACGGGTGGATTTACTCGCGACTGACTATGTCTTATGCAGAGAGTCGCGACGCCCGAAGCCCGTTCATGACGACGAGCAAGCTCGCTCCCATATCAGCGAGGACTGCCATCCAAAGGGTCGCGACGCCGAATATGGCAAAGCCGACGAACACTGCTTTCGTGGCAATTGAAAAGTAGATGTTGGTTCGGATAATCTGCTGCGCCTTCCTGGATAAACGGACGGCGACCGCAAGCTTTGAGAGATCGTCTCCCATCAGCGCGATGTCCGCCGTCTCCAGGGCCACATCAGTACCTGCAGAACCCATCGCGAACCCTACGTCCGCCAGAGCAAGGGCGGGCGCGTCGTTGACGCCGTCCCCGACCATCGCAACGAGGCCATGGCGCTTCTGCAGCCGCCGAATCGCATCAACCTTGTCTTCCGGAAGCAATCCCGCCTGGACCTCATCAATCCCGCCTCCCAGTCCACCGAGCCCCGCGACCACGGCGTTTGTCGTGCGCTCATGGTCCCCCGTCAGCACCACGATCCGTTTTATCCCCGCTGCATGAAGATCCTTGAGCGCGGACAACGCTCCCGGCCGGACGCGGTCCCCGACTGCGATTGCGCCGATCAGCTGCAGCTTCGCGTCATCCTGGATCCCAACGAGAACCACTGTCCGTCCCGTCGCTGAGAGGCGCTCCGAAAGAAGCTTCGCGTCATCTTCCAACGGACCGTCAAAAAGCCGCGAATTCCCGACCAAAACAGTTCGCCGTCCCACTCGAGCGCGTACTCCCTCGCCCGGCACAGCGACCGTCTCAGAAGCCGTCTCGTAAGCCACCCTCTGCGACTCCGCGTGCCGCACGACTGCACGGGCAATCGGGTGCTCACTCCGCAACTCCGCCCCGGCAGCGATGGCCAGAATCTCAGGGCCGCTCAGCTCTCCGACTTCGAGGATCTCCGCGACCTCGAACTTTCCCTCCGTGAGGGTTCCCGTCTTATCGATTGCAATGACTTGAACGCGGCCGGCGTTCTCCAGATGCAGCCCGCCCTTGATGAGGATTCCTCTGCGGGCGGCGCCGGCCAGCGCCGAAACCACGGTTACCGGGGTCGAGATGACGAGCGCGCAGGGGCAGGCAACAACCAGCAGGACGAGGGCTCGATAGAACCATTCGGACCAGCTGCCGGCCCCGACGAGAGGGGGGAGCACGGCCGTGGCCAGCGCGATCGCAAGCACGGCCGGCGTATAGACGCGGGCAAAGCGATCGACGAAGGTCTGAGTCGGAGCGCGGCTGGCCTGCGCCTCTTCTACCGCATGGATGATCCGCGCGAGAGTACTGTCAGTCGCGGCTTTAGTGGAGCGGACCTCGAGTGCGGCGTTGCCATTGATCGTGCCTGCGAAGACCTCCGCCCCAATTTCCTTCTTCACGGGGAGCGATTCGCCCGTCACTGGTGCCTGGTTGACGCGGGAGCTTCCCGAGAGCACGACGCCATCTACCGGCAGCCGTTCACCGGGCCTGACGATGACCGTCTCCCCCACCGCGACGCCGTCGATCGGAATTCGCTCCTCCTTACCATCGCGAAGAACCGAAGCCTCTGATGGCGAGAGATCCATCAGACTTCGTATTGAGTTTCTCGCGCGGTCCATGGAATAGCTCTCGAGGAGCTGCGCCAGCGCAAACAGGAACATCGCCGATGCCGCCTCCGCATATTCCCCAATGAACAGGGCGCCAATCGCGGCTACCGACATGAGGAAGTTCATGTCGAGAGACCGGTTCCGCGCTGCCCGCAGGCCCTTGGGCACGATGTACCACCCCCCGAAGACAATTGCGCCTACGGCCATGGCGGAGGCGACTCGACCTGATCCGGCGAACTGACCGGCAGCTAGCGAACCGACCCACAGGAGGCCGGAGAGTCCGGCCAACAGCAGGTGGCTGCGCTGCACGGCCGTCTCAATGAGGTGACCTTGCTGACGTGGTGAGTTCTGCTTTACCCGGTATCCGACGCGACCCACGGCGGCAACCAGTTCGGATCGGCCAATCGAATTACTCGAGAAGTGAACCTCCACCCGCTGAGCCATCACGTTCGTTTGCACCTTCTCGACTCCCGGGACAGCTCGCAAGGCTCTCTCGACGGTGGATGCGCATCCGGCGCAATCCATCCCCTCGACCTCCAGTGTGCATTGGGCGCCGGAGGTCCCAATAGCCGGCGGCTCATCCGGCTTCAGAATGCCCCGTTTCGAACTGAGTTGATGAATCTGCATCGCGCTGTCCTGTTTATGTGGACGCCGTCTACCAAGTCTCAGGCACAGGTCCGGATCCGCTTGCTGATGTGGAGACAGTGCTGCTCCAGAACGGCGCTACCATGCGCGATCTGGCGCAGCTCAGCTCCCGGCTAGGCGCGCGGCCAATACATGATGACGGCGGGAACCGGCGATGACACGCAACGCAGAGGGCGCGATTTATCAACGGCTCTCCCTCTAGACCCGACCGCCATAAGCCAGCAGCCTGAGCGCATTGGCTATGACGACGAGGGTGCTGCCTTCGTGAACGACCACCGCTGCTCCGATTCCGAAGTAACCCGTGGTAGTCGCGAAAATGAGCAGCGCTATCACCGTCAACGAAATGTACAGATTCTGCCGGATTATCGATCGAGCCCGCCGCGAAAGCCCGATGGCAAAGGGAAGCTTCCCCAGATCATCCCCCATCAAAGCTACGTCGGCAGTCTCGAGCGCCACGGCCGTGCCGGCGCCGCCCATGGCTATTCCCACCGTTGCATTCGCCAGTGCGGCCGCGTCGTTAACGCCGTCACCGATCATCGCGACCTGCCCATGCTCCGCCGCCAGTTCCCTGATCGCGGTGACCTTGTCTTCGGGGAGGAGATCGGCTCGGACTTCATCGATGCCGACCTCCTTCCCGATCGCCGCCCCGACTCCCTGGTTGTCTCCCGTGAGCATGACCAGGCGTTGGATTCCGATCTGCCGCAATTCATCCAGGACGGATTTGACCCCTTCCCGCGGAAGGTCGGCGACTCCCATCACACCCAGCCAACGCGCGCCGTGCTTGACGGCGAGAGTGCTCCGACCCGCCGCCTGTAGACTCTCGACCGCGCTCTGTATTTCGGTCGGGATGGTCACGCCCGCATCCTCCCAGAGACGAAGGTGACCGATCTCCACAGTTTCGCCGAAAACGACTGACCGAACCCCCCTGGCGGTCAGGCTTTCGAGTTCCCCGGCCTCCGGGAGCTCGAGGTTCATCGCTTCCGCATGTCGCACAACGGCCTGGGCCAACGGATGCTGGCTTCGGCGCTCCACGGCGGCAGCTGTACGGAGAAGCTCCTCGTCACTGACCCCACCGGCTGCAACCAGGTCGGTGACCTCCGGCATCCCGATCGTCAGTGTGCCTGTCTTGTCGAGTGCCAGGGCTCGCAGGCTGCCAAGGCTTTCCAGGTGAGCCCCACCCTTGATCAGAACCCCTTTGCGAGCCGCCTGAGCGATTCCGGCGAGAACGGCCGAAGGCGTACCCAACGCGAGCGCACACGGGGACGACGCCACCAGAAGAGCCATTCCCCGATAGAAGCTCGTCGTCCAGTCCCAGTAACCCAGCAGAGGAGGTACGACGATCAAAAGCACATCAGCAATTAGAACTACGGGTACGAAGACTCTTTCGAACCTTTCGGTAAACCTCTGCGTTGGGGCTTTCTGAGTTTGCGCCTGTTCTACCAGCTGTACAACGCGATCGAGGGTTCTGTCTCCTGCCGCTTTCGTGGTGACGACTTCAAGCGCCCCGTCGCCATTGACGGTACCGGCGAACACCTCGTCCCCTTCGGTCTTTTCCACTGGGATCGACTCGCCCGTAATGGGCGCCTGGTTCACCGCAGAGCGCCCCTGTCTCACCTCCCCGTCAACAGGGATTCGCTCTGCCGGCCGGACGACGACCACGTCCCCGACGGCCACCTGCTCAACCGGTACCTCTGCCTCGGTCCCGTTCCGGAGCACCCGCGCGCGTGGCGGGGCCAGATCGGCGAGAGCCCGAATGGCGTTGCGGGCACGACCGAGGGCGTAATGCTCGAGAGCGTGTGCCAGCGAGAACAGGAAGAGGAGGAAAGCACCTTCCACCCATTCGCCGATCGCCGCTGCTCCGACTGCTGCAAGCAGCATCAGCAGGTCGATGTCGAATGTAATTAGCCCCTTCCGCGCGCTACCGACCCAGTGCCGGAGGAGATCGAAGCCACCAGCGAGGTACGAGACCAGATAGAGAGCGATGGCGAGCTCGTCAGGCAGCCCGCCCCACCTCGACCCGCCGTACGCGATGAGCAGGAGAGCACCGGCGGTGAGGCTCCAGGCTAACTCCTTGTTCCGCCTGTACCAACCCGCCGACTCAGGCACCGCCTCCTTCGGGCGGCAGCAAGCGGGGCCGCCCGCGGAAGTGGCCGGGCTGCCACTGGGATAGCCGGAGGAATCGAGCGCCGCCTGAATATGCGGTACCGAGGTGGTCCTGCGGTCGAACTCCACCTCTGCCCGCTGTGCGGGGATGCTCACTGAGGCGGTCAGCACTCCGGGAACGGCTCGAAGACTCTTTTCGATCCTCCTCGAGGCATCCTCCCCGGTCACAGCACGGATCGGGAGAACAGCATGCCCGTACTGGCCGGTGATGCTTGCACCAGCCGAAACCGCGATTCGCTCGACCTCGCTCAATGTCACTACCTCAGGATCGAAGTGGAGGCAGAGCGTAGCGGCTTGCCCGTCAGGATCCACGACATGAACCCCCGTTATCCCGCTCTTTTTTTCAAGGGCACGCGTAAGCCGGGCGACGCAGGCGTCCCGGGAACTCGTCACTTCGGGCAGAAGGACTGTAACGTCCAGGCGGAGCTTCTCCGTCATACCACCCGATCCCCTTCATGCCGCGTCGCGATGCGGATTGTCCGCTCGACCGGAACGACAAAGATCATCCCGTCGCCATACCGGCCTGTATGTGCAGCTTCGGCTATCGCATCGACCACGAAGTTGACCTGGTCATCGTGCACAACGGTCTGTATCTGCACCTTGTCCGAGAAATCCTCCACCATCTCATCATTGGCCTCGGGAGAAAGGTCTGAATGTTCACGACCGAAGCCCCGGACGGAGCCGACCGTCATGCCGGGGAAATGCCGCATATTCTCGAGATTTCGGGTGACTGCTTCCAATTTGAATGGCTGAACAAAGGCGAGGATCATCTTCATGGCTTACTCCTCAGCTGTGCTGACTATGATGAGAAAAGAGGCAGGGACCGAATTGATCCCTGCCTCCGATTCGTTAGACGGTCGCGAAATCGAGATCTTCGGCGTCCCCGGGCGAAGGAACCCTGTCCGCGTGCTTCCGCTCGAATATCAAATAGAGAAGCGGCAGTACGAGCAGCGTCAGGAGTGTCGCGGTAACCAGCCCACCGATGACGACTGTGGCGAGTGGCCGTTGCACCTCAGCGCCCGAGCCGCTGGAGAGAGCCATTGGGAGGAATCCCAGACTCGCTACTAACGCGGTCATCAGAACGGGCCGAAGCCTTGTCATGCCGCCCTCCCGAACCGCCTCGTCGAGCGTGCGACCCTGCTCGCGCAACTCGTTGATATAGCTGACCAACACCACACCATTGAGCACCGCGATCCCGAACAGAGCGATGAAGCCGACGCCGGCCGAGATCGAAAAAGGCATTCCCCGCATCAGCAGCGCGAACACCCCGCCGACCGTTGCGAGGGGGATCCCTGTGAAAACCAATGCTGCCTGCCGCAACGAGTTGAACGTCGCAAACAGCAGGAGGAAGATCAGGAGCAGGGAGAGCGGCACGACCAGCATCAGCCGCCGGGTACCCCGCTCCAGGTTCTCGAACTGCCCCCCAAAATCCACCCGGTAGCCAGCGGGCAGCGTAACGGTTCCATCGTCGAAGAGGGCCTGCACTTCGGCAACGAAGGAGCCCATGTCGACTCCACGGACGTTCCCCTCGATGATTACGAGTCGGCTACCGCTCTCATGGCTGATGTCAGAGGGACCCTGAACCTGTTCGATTCGAGCCAACTGACCGAGTGGGACGCGCACGCCGCCGGGAGCACTTACCAGCAGCCCTGCAACCGCCTGTGGATTGCTTCGGGCGGCCTCAGGGAACCTCACCGCCAGAGCGAAGCGGCGCTGTCCCTCCAGCACAGTCGTCACCTCGGCACCGCCAATTGCCTCGACCGTTTGCATTACGGCGGATGCGTTGATCCCATAGCGCGCGAGTTGGTCCGGCAGAACGGAGATTTCCAGCTGCGGAAGCCCGGACAGCTGCTGGGCTCGGAATCCGGTTGCGCCTTCGAGCTGCATGACCGCAGCAACCGTTTGCTCAGCGGTTTCGGCGAGAACCTCGAGCTCATCTCCGTAGATCTTGATGGCCAAGTCGCTCCGAACACCGGCGATGAGCTCATTGACGCGCAGCTCGATCGGCTGGCTGAAGCTGGCAACCATGCCGGGGATCTTCTCGAGCTCTTCCGTCATGAGAGCTTCGAGCTCGGCCTTGTCCCCCGCCTTCGTCCACTCTTCCTCCGGGTTCAACATCACGAACACATCGCTGATGTTGACCCCCATCGGGTCCGTTGCGATCTCGGGACGGCCCGTCTTCGAAACGATATCCCGAATCTCGTCCGGAAAAGCGGCGATGAGTCTACCTTCCATCACAGTAGACTGCCGAATGGACTCTTCGAGTGAGACGCTCGGGAGCCTGAGGACCTGGAGTGCCAGCGCTCCTTCATCGAGGCGGGGAATGAACTCCGACCCAAGGAAGGGGATCGCTATACCGGCCGCGACAACCAGGCCCGCTGAAGCGATCAGAACCTGCTTTCCACGTCCCAGCGTCCAAGCCAAAGCCGGTTGGTAGATCCCTTTCGCCTTCCGCATCAGCCAGACTTCTTTCTCCTCAACCTTCCCCCGCATGAAGAGCGAGATGAGAACAGGAGTAAGAAGGAATGTCAGGACCAATGAACCGGCGAGCGCGAACACCACCGTCAGAGCCATCGGCCTGAACATTTTGCCCTCGACACCCTCGAGGGTAAGGATGGGCAGATAGACGACGATGATGATTCCCACGCCAAACAGGATCGGCCGGGCGACCTCCGCGCACGAATCGAGGACGGTTCGGAGAAACCCCTTCTTCCCGCGTTCCGAGAGGTGCCTCATCGAGTTTTCGACCATCACGACCGAGCCGTCGACGACGAGCCCGAAGTCGATCGCCCCGAGGCTCATCAAGCTTCCGGCGATCCCTGCCTGTAGCATCCCGCTGAAGGCAAACATCATCGAAAGCGGAATGGCGACAGCCACGATCAGAGCGGCCCGTAGATTCCCCAGAAGCAGGAAGAGAACGACCACAACCAGGATGGCGCCTTCCACGAGATTGCGCTCCACAGTCCCGATCGTCCGTTCGACGAGTTCCGTCCGGTCGTAGAACGCGCGGAGCTGAACGCCATCAGGAAGGCTCTGAGCGACGCTGACGAAACGTTCCTTTACCTGATCAACCAGAGTTCGGGAGTTCTCACCCATCCGCATCATCACGATGCCGATGACTGTCTCGCCTCCTCCGTTTGCCGTCACGGCGCCCTGTCGGATCGTGTGGCCGATCTGTACGTCAGCGACGTCAGATACGCGGACGGGCGTTCCGCCACGGCTGGTGATCACGACCTGACCGATCTGAGCGAGATCCTGAACCTGACCCACCCCACGCACGATCAGTTGCTCGGCGCCCTGGGTGATGTAGCCGCCACCCGCGTTGACGTTGTTCTCGGCTACAGCGCTCATCACCTCATCGAGCGTTACACCGTACTGAACCAGGGCGTCAGGCCGAACGAGCACCTCGTACTGCTTGGCAAAGCCTCCGAACGAATTTACCTCCGCGACGCCGGGAACTCCGCGAAGCTGTGGTGCGACGATCCAGTCCTGAAGCGTCCGAAGCTCGGTGGCGTCGATGCCCGAGCCTGGCTCAGCCTCGATCGTATACTGGAAAATCTCGCCAAGACCGCTCGAGATCGGCCCCATTTCTGGAGTCCCAAATCCCTCGGGAATCTCCTCCCGCGCCTCCTGCAGGCGCTCCTGAACCTGCTGACGAGCGAAATAGATGTCGGTTCCCTCTTCGAAAATCACCGTCACCTGAGAGAGGCCGAACTTGGAGAGCGAGCGAACCTCTTCGAGGTCTGGAAGGCCAAACATCGCAAGCTCCACCGGGAGCGTGATCTGCCTCTCTACTTCCAGCGGTGATAGAGCGGGTGCATTGGTGTTGATCTGCACCTGCACATTCGTCACGTCCGGGATGGCGTCGATTGGTAGCCTGATCATCGACCACACGCCGACTCCTACCAACAGCGCCGTCAGCGCCAGAATCAGGAGCCGGTTCTTGAGCGCGAACGCTATGACTCTTCTCATCGGCGCCCCCTCAGTGACCGTGGCCGGCTTCACCGATTTCGCCCTCGGCGAGTTCGGAGCGTAGCATGAAAGCTCCTGCAGTCACGATCTGATCTCCTGCGGCAAGACCTGACAGGATGATCACCCGACCGCCGTCGGTTGCATCACCAACGGTCACTGTCCGCGCCATGAATTCTCCAGCCTCGGCACCGGGAACGAAGACTACCTGGCGGCCTTCGACTTCCTGTATGGCTTCCTGAGGAACAGCGATCGAGGCGACACCTCCGGCGCCGACCCGGATCAACGCATTCGCGAACATGCCGGGCTTCAGGACGCCAGCGGGATTGGGGATCTCAACCCGCGCGCGGACAGTCCGCTTCTCCGGGTCGAGAATATCGCCGACATAGACGATGCGGCCCGGGAAAAGCTGCCCCGGATAAGCAGCCGTCCGTACATCGACTTCCTGTCCCACGGCTACGACCGAAAGGTCTCTCTCGTAGATGTCGAGCTCGATCCAGAGCCGATCGAGATTGGCAACCGTGAAGAGCTGATCAGACGGGGTCGCCATCTCTCCCAGGCTCGCATTTCGGGCAACGACAACGCCCGGGAATGGCGCTGTCAGGACGTACTGCGCCCCACCGCCCTGACCGGCGCCCAGCACGCTCAAACGCTGGCGCGCGCTGTTTACATCGGCCTCAGCCCGCCTGAGGTCCGCCTGGGAATCCAGCAGTTCCTTGCGGCTGGAAATGCCCTGCTCTTCCAGCCGCCGCTCCCGCTCGTAGTTCTCCCTCGCAATGGAAGCGAGCGACTCTGCTTCCGTCAGCTCCACCCTCGTCTGACCTACTTCGGGGCTTTCGAGCACCGCCAGCGTTTGACCACCCTGGACGCTTGCGCCGACATCGACAGCGAGCCGGACGATGCGTCCGTCGATGCGTGGTCCTATGTGGCTGACGCGATTAGCGTCGTATGTGATAGCGCCGGTGACGGGTAACCCTGTGGATGACACGGTTTCTACTGTCATCAGGGTTATTCCGGACAGCGCGCTCGAATCGACGTGAACGATGTCTTCCTCGCCTTCGACATGTTCTTCTTCCGCGCCTTCCACAAGCGCGGGTTCCTCGGCATCTCCACCACAGGCAGCGACGACCGAAAACGACATTAGAAGCGCTGCGCTGGACAGCACGCGCCGAAATTGGACAAGTGAGCGTCGGATCATGGGGTTCCCGTCAGGTTCAGATCGAAATCGCCATCGAGCGTCGAGGTAGCTGCCTGGAGCTCAACCAGGGCGCGGCGCTCAGCGAGCCATGCGTCCCAGTAACCGAGCTCAGCGTCAAGCAGCTGGTTACGCAGGAGGAGAATGGTTGGAAGGCCGACCTTGCCGGCCCGATAGGCTATGTCCAGCAGCTCCTGATTGGCACGAGCGGTTGCGAGGACTTCCCGCTCGAAGATTTCCGCCTCGTTGCTCGCAGAGCGATACGCCAGAACGGCGTCGGTGACCTGCACCCGCACGTTCTGCTCGGCCGCCTGTAGGAGGTATTGGCTCTGCTGGGCCTGGGCAGCCCGCTCTGCCACCAACCCGCGGTTTCGCTGGAAGATCGGCAGGGGGAGGCTGACCCCGATCCCGAGTCGAGGAGATTCGCGGCGACTCTGCAGGGGGGGAGCGCCCGGGGTGCTGGTGGAAAGAAAATTCAGCTCCTCTCGCTCCAGAAAGAGCCCGAATCGGAGGTTCGGAACTGCCTCTTTTTGAGCCAGGCGTGTCAGCGTCTCGGACTGCGCCGTCGCGCGGGCCTGGGCCGTCAGGTCCGGCCGTCGCGAAAACGCGAGCTGAACCAGAGAATCCACTCCAAGAGCAAGTGGTGCGGCGACAGCTTCGCTCTCCTCCAGGCGAACGAATTGATCCGCAGGTACGTTTGTGAGGCGCTGAAGCTCCAGTCGCGCACTGGTCGCTTCGCGTTCAGTTGCGAGCACACGCGCTCTCCCTCTGCCGGCTTCGATCTCCGCGAGGTTGGCGTCCATGGTGCTGATCTCGCCTTCACGCACCTGTATCCGGGTGGCAGTCAGCAGCTGCTCATTGAGCGCGAATAGCTCCCGCGCCACATCGACCCGCCGCTGAGCAGCGAGCGCTGTGTAGAAGGCCTGACCTACATCTGCCAGCGTTTGCCGGGCTGCATTCTGAACAACCGACTGGGCTCTCTCGACGCCCAGCGTTGCAGCCCGTACTCGCAGGTTGCGCTGCCCTCCGATTTCGATTTCCTGGCTCAGCGAAGCCTGGTACTCCCCCAGGATGCCGCTGCCAACGATGCCGGGTGCCTGGTATTCGAATTCCGGATTGAAAGTCAGTACGCGGACCTGGGCTAGCTGCCCCCGTGCGATCTCCAGCTCCTGACGGTCCGCCAGATACGCAGGGCTCTGCGAAAGTGCCCTTTGATAGGCCTCCCCCAGCGACAGGCTGAGCGTATCGCCGGAGGATTCTCCGACAGTTCCGACGCCCCCGGCCTGTGCTGACGCCTGCACGAAGCTCAGCGCCGGTACCAGAACGGCGCATGCGACAACGAAAAAAAGACGTTGCATTCAAACCTCTTCCATGAAGCCAGAACGAATGCGACGCGATGCGGCACCGCCGAAAACGGCGGGACCCGGGCGCAATTCACCCTGGAAAGTTTATTTGTGGAGTACGGACTGGTGAGGTTGAGGCGCCGAGGCGCTTCTCACCTTGGGAGGGAACTAGCTTCGGGGGGGCCTGAAGGAGGGCTCGCGGGACCGGTCCATCGGGGGACCGGGCTCGGCGAAGGTTACTGCAAAACTATCCGCCACGGCGTCCTCGATGGTCGCGCAGCCGGACGGGATTGTGGGGCCGTGCTGATGCGTGCAGTGATCGCTGGAGGTACCGTGCTGATGGTCGGAGCCGTGCGGCTCGTGATCCTCATGACCATGGTCTCCCGTGGCCACCTGCGCGTGCGACGCCGCCTCGATAGCGCCTTCGTGATGAACTTCGCCGTCACGCAATGCACCATTCACCGTCTCCACGTTGGAGAAGGTGACGGAAAGAAGCATCAGAAGCGCGACTACACGGCGATACACGTTATGCCTTTGAGGCCAGAGGTTGGCCATTCATTACACAGCACATGCAACTCGGTTCTGAAGCGGCCTTCAATGCGTTTGCTACCGAAAGCCGTTGATTGGCTCATATTCTCGCTCTTCCGGCGGCGGGGGGCAACTGAAGCTTCAATTCGGTCCATGCTGTTCAGCCTGTCGGCGTCACGAGGTCCGGCCAGCGAACGCACCATGGAGGAGGCCGCTCTTCGAAGCGGGAGCCTCAGCTGCACCGTTCCCGGATCCAGTTTGGCCGTGAGGGTCGGCGTTTCCCGCCACGCCACCTGGCCAGCCCTCACCTCCTCCGTCCCACCAGCTACAGCGACGTACGCCGTAGCAACTGAGCGTTGATCGCGACCACGATCGTGGACAATGACATCAGAACGGCCCCGACCACCGGCGAGAGAACACCCCCCCACGGCTGCATCGCGCCCGCAGCGAGCGGGATGGCTATGACGTTATAGCCCGCTGCCCACCAGAGGTTCTGAATCATCTTCCGGTAGGTAGCCCTGTTTAGCGCAACAGTTCGCGGAACGTCTCTGCGGTCATTCCCGACCAGTACGACGTCGCCTGCTTCCACAGCCACGTCGGTTCCGGCCGCGATCGCTTCGAGGGGGCGGCGGCTTCGAGGTGGGGCTCTGTCGCCGCAGGCATGGCCAAAGCGGTCTCGACCTCGGCCCTCCCCGTAGCGTATCGCACCTGACACGCTGGCGCTGTAGCAGAGCATGGCTTCTTCCTTGTAGTCCAGCCGATGGCTGGATATATTACTGGTAACACTACAGGGGGTCTACTATGGGCGACACGTCTCAAGGGCGCGCCATTAAGAACTATCGGAACCGCTTGGTGGAACGCGGCATGGCGCGCTTCGAGGTGCTCGGGCGTGACTCCGATCGCGAGCTGATTCGCTCGCTTGCGAAGCGCCTAGCCGAGGATGGTCCGGAGGCGGAGCGCTTGCGGACGGCAGTCAGCAAGAGCATGGCCGGTCAGCCGCCGCGAAAGGGCGGCATCCTGGAAGCCTTGCGGCGCTCGCCTCTGGTCGGCGCCGACGCTATTCCCGCCCGTCCGTTCGATCCGGGTCGCAAGGTTGACCTGTGAACCGGTATCTTCTCGACACAAACATCATCAGTAACATCACGAAGCCGGTCCCATCGGAATCCCTGCTTGGGTGGATGGCTGAACAAGCCGACGAGAACCTCTTCGTTGCCTCACTCACGATTGCGGAGATCTGGCGCGGCGTGTTGGAGAAGCCAGTGGGTCGCAAACGCGATCAGCTCGAAACGTGGTTTGCGGGACCGGAAGGGCCATCGGCCCTTTTCGCTGGCCGTGTCCTCCCCTTCGACGAGAAGGCAGGCCTCGCTTGGGGAAGGCTAATGGCGGAAGGCACAGCCGCCGGCCGACCTCGTAGCGCGCTGGACACGATTATTACCGCCATCGCCGAGGTCAACGGCTGCGTGGTCGTAACCAACAACGAGAAAGATTTCGCGGGAATCAAAGTGCTCAATCCACTGAGAGCTGCGGAATGACCAGGGCCAAGGGGGAGGCCACGCAAATTCGAAACGCGGCCGATACATCGACCGCATCGAGGAAGGGACCCCACCATTAGTTCGATCCGATCCCTCGATCTCAAGCTCGTAGACGACCTCGTCGATTTCGTTCGAGGGCGCGGCTATGTGCTGGACTTTTCGGATTCGAGCTTTGCAGAGTTCTTCGCGACGGAACTCGACGTCGATATTGATGATCCGATCTATGCCGAGCATGGGGGCTCCAAAGGCAAGCGTCTGCGCTGCTTTCTCCAGAAGGTCGATGACGCCACTGTCCTGCGAACCTTGCAAGCGCTCTGGGAGCATCGCGCCCACATCTTGAGCCGAACCGGACGGCCCGATCCGGTGCCGAACGCGGAAGGTCGACACCTCTCCCTTGTGGCAAAGCTGTCTGGTCAAGCGAACTCCAGTGGAGAGCCGCCCCGGCCAGCGTCCGATCTGCGATTGCTCGCCGAACTGCGTGAAGAACTGATCGCGATCGAATCGCTTCAGCCGCACGAGCGAGGCTACGCCTTTGAGGCGTTCCTCAAAAGATCCTTTGATCTGGCCGGACTGATAGCGCGCGAGCCATTTCGCAATGTTGGCGAGCAGATCGACGGAAGCTTCTTGCTGGGCGATGAAACCTACCTGTTGGAGGCCAAATGGCATTCGCATCCAACGGGTGTGGGCGATCTGCACGTGTTCCACGGCAAGCTCGAACAGAAGGCCGCCTGGGCCCGGGGACTATTCGTCAGCTACAACGGGTTCACAGCCGAAGGGCTGGCGGCCTTCGGAGCCGGCAAGCGGCTCATCTGCATGGATGGTCTCGACATATATACCGCACTCGATTACCAGATTCCGCTAAAGGCCGTTCTCGAACGCAAGGTGCGACGCGCCGCTGAAACCGGAAAACCCTTTATCACCGTGAAAGACCTCTTCGGCCAACAGCCCGCAAGGGGATATCGATGATTCTGACCGACAATGAGACTAAGGTCGACCTCCTCAACAACGAGGCGATCGCTGCGACGATCACTAAGCTGCTCCGCGACCGGCCGGATCAGCCAGTGACCGTCGGCGTCCACGGAGACTGGGGCGCCGGCAAGTCGAGCGTGCTGGAAATGATCGAGGCGGGCTTCGAAGGTGAAGCAAATGTCCTGTGCCTGAAATTCAATGGCTGGCGCTTTCAGGGCTTCGAAGACGCTAAGATTGCGCTCATTGAAGGCATAGTTACCGGTCTGATCGAAAAGCGCCCCGCACTCACCAATGCGGGTGAAACAGTTAAAGATATTTTCCGGAGGATCGACTGGCTCAAGCTGGCCAAGAAAGGGGGCGGTCTCGCCTTCACGGCCTTCACCGGTGTCCCAACCCCTGACCAGATCCAAGCCATCGTCGGCACGCTGGAGGGCTTCCTCGCCGATCCGTCAAGGCTCGCCACCAAAGGCAATGTCGAAGCGGCCATCGACGGCGTGAGAGATCTCCTGAAGCCCAAAGGTGAAGGCGACTCGACCAACGTGCCCGAGGAGATCAAGGCGTTCCGAAAAGCCTTTGACGATCTCCTAGAAAAAGCAGGCGTCGAGCAACTGGTCGTTCTTATCGACGATCTCGATCGGTGCCTGCCCGACACCGCCATCGAAACGTTGGAGGCAGTGCGCCTCTTCGTCTTCACATCGCGAACCGCCTTCGTGGTCGCCGCCGATGAGGCGATGATCGAATATGCGGTACGTAAACATTTTCCAGACCTGCCGGACACAACCGGGCCGCAGACCTATGCAC
>ERZ1066118.914-NODE-914-length-22088-cov-7.927654_pt1 | contig 22088 bp, 26 predicted proteins | sample MGYA00382765_ERZ1066118 | MGnify/ENA primary metagenome ERZ1066118 (study PRJEB33369, sample SAMEA5778348) | biofilm metagenome | biome: Industrial cooling water; feature: Water cooling tower basin; material: Biofilm | place: United Arab Emirates | collected...
CGCACACGAAAATGGCCTCGATCACCAAGCTTCCCTCCGGTGCTTACCGGGTCCAAGTCAGACGGAAGGGCCGCTACGCGAGCGAGACGTTCCTGCGCCGTGACGACGCCCAGAAATGGGCGCGCCAAGCCGAGACCTTGGTCGATCAGGGGCTGCCGCCCAACCGATCGTCCGTGGCCCGCCTGCACACTTTCGGTGACCTGGTTGACCTTCATATAGCCGATATGTGCGCCGTAGGGAAACCACCCCGACGCAGCAAGGCGGCGACACTCGCGACGCTGAAGCGCGACCTCGGGAAAGAGAAGATCGGCCACCTCGATCGGCACAAGCTCATCGAGTACGGTCGCAAGCGTGCAGACCAGGGCGCAGGACCGGTAACGCTCGGCATCGACATCGGCGTCATCAAGATGATCCTGACCCATGCCGCAGCCGTCCATGGGCTGGAGATCCGCGTTGAAGGCGTCAATCTAGCCCGAGTGGCGCTGAAGCGGCTTGGTCTCATCGGTAAGGGTATCGAGCGCGACCGACGCCCGACGACGGCAGAACTGGGCCGACTCTTCCGCTGCTTTGACGAGAATACGCGCCTGACGATGCCCATGACGCGCATCGTGCAGTTTGCCATCGCCACCGCCATGCGGCTTGACGAGATCTGCCGCGCCGACTGGAGCGACCTCGACATAGACCGCCGGATGCTCCTGATCCGAGACCGCAAGGACCCGCGCAACAAGGCCGGCAACGACCAGCGGATCCCGCTCTTCGCCGCCACCGGATTTGATGCCTGGGCCCTTGTCATGGCGCAGGCCAAGCATCTCGGAAAGGCGAAGGGGCCAATCTTCCCCTACAATTCCAAATCGGTCGGCACGGCGTTCCGGCGAGCCTGTGCGGATGCTGACGTCAAGGACCTCCACTTCCACGACCTCCGCCACGAAGGTACCAGCCGCCTGTTCGAGGTCGGCCTTTCTATCGAACAGGTTGCACTGGTAACCGGGCACAAGGACTGGAAGATGCTCCGGCGGTACACCCACATCCGCCCAGAGGCACTACATCGCTTCGTGGCAGCGCGGGCCCCCTACCCGGTGGAGAATTTCGCGGCCGAGTGAGTAGGGCAAGCCACGGATCAAGGCCGTCGACTTAAAGGACTGGCAGATGCAGGACCGGAAGCAGATCATGACTGGAGGGGCGTGCGTGTAATGATCGCGGCGCGAACCCGCCTTGAGCTAGACGTTTCAGCAAGTTCAGTCGGGCAGGATACACCGACTGTGCTCCGTCTTGCAGCCTACCATTAGTCGCGATGTCTGCGATACCTCGCACAAAACGTACGCACCGCCTCCCCCACTACTTGTGCGATCTCGTCTGGGGAAATTTCTAGGTCCACGATCAGCAAACGGGGCCAAAAGACTACGTCGTTGATCATACCTAGAAACTGACGTGCTGCGAGCGGAACGTCTTCAAGCAGCAGTGTACCAGCTAGCGTCTCGGCCGTCAGGTAAGAGTGCAAGCGGTCAAGGTACGGCTTCTTACCATGCTCGTAGAGCTGCCGACCAATCTCGGGGAAACGCGGAGCTTCAGCCGTGACGACCCTGAAGAGGTCCACCGTGCGTTGTTCGGACAAGAGTGCTGCATAGGCACGACCAATAGTTAACAGGCCTGCCTCTGGGTCGCCCGCGACCGGCATGGGGGGTGGTGCATCACGATCGTTCTCCCAAAGTCGCGACATGATGCCTCCGAACAGAGCAGCTTTCGTTGGAAAGTGCTTGTACAAGGTCGCTGAGGACACTCCGGCTGTTCGGGACACTTCCTCGAGACTTGTCGCGTCAAAGCCTCGCGAAAGGAAGAGATCAGTCGCTGCATCAAGAAGACGCCCGCGCTTCTCTGTAGAAACCGCTGTCTGCCATGCGGCTAAGCCGCTCGGCGCACCGTCATCATTCTTCACGTCTACGTGACCCCTTTAGTGAGGTGAGTGCATCACCTTGCAAAATTGCGTGCCAAGCTCATCTATGGCAAGTCACCCGCCTCGATATAGGAGATTGCCATGAGGAAGCAAAGTTTTGTTCTTGCCGCGCTGCTTGCATCAGCAGCGCTGCCAGGTTTCGCGCAGACCCGCGACCAGGCCGCGCCACTAGACTTCGAAGGGCGTTTCATCGCCTCGATCTCCGATGCCGATATGGTCGCGTCGGCGTACGTCGACGGCCAGCTCGGGCCTCGCCAGGGCGTGGATGCGCTGTCGATTATCCAGCTTCAGGGCGATCCGCGCGACTGGACCGCCGTCGAGGTGCCTGTCTCGAACTCGGTGGCGGGTCCCCCGTCCGCGGTCGAGCTGTCGCCCGACGGCCGCTGGGCCTTCGTGGTCGAGACCTTCGGGCCGCGCCCCGACAATGACGATCCGCACACCTTCGCCGATCTTCCCGTTGGCTCCACCCTGACTGTGGTCGACCTCGCCGATCCCGCCGCACCGCGGGTCGTCGAGACGCTGACGACCCCGCTGCGTCCGCAGGCCGTGCGGATGAACCCGGCCGGGACTTGGCTCGCCGTCACTTTCCACGGCCAAGGTGCGGGCGCCGAGACCCCTCTCGGCCTCTTCCCCTTCGCCGACGGCGACCTCGGCGAGCCGGTCTTCCCGGCGATCGCCGGCCTCGATCTCGCGGACAACCTGATCGACGCGGACTGGCACCCGACCGAGCCGGTTCTGGCCATGATCACCGAGATGGGCAACACGCTGCGCTTCGCCCGCGTCGCCGATGACGGCTCGGTGACGGTCGAGGGCAACGTCGTCGACGTCGACCGCCGGCCCTTCCGCGTCGAGTTCACGCCCGACGGCAACCACGCCGTCGTCAACGCCGTCTACTGGGGTTCGGACGTCCAGGGCACCTGGAACGAGGCTCCGCGCGGCTCGGTCCTGACCGTGCGCTACCAGGCCGAGGGCGAGGGGGCCGAGGCGCGCCACGCCTTCGTCAGCCGTGTAGTGACCGGCGTCTCGCCCGAGGGTCTAGCCGTCTCACCGGACGGCCAGTGGGTCGCGACGACCAACCTCGAGCGCAGCTTCCTGCCCTACGACGACCCGCGCATCACCTGGTTCAGCTCGGTCACGCTCGCCCGGCTCGACCCCGCGAACGGCGTGCTGACCTATGTCGGCACCTTCAACTACGACGGCATCCTCCCCGAGGCGGCCGTGTTCGACAACTCGAGCCAGTTCCTCGCGGTGGTCAACTACGACCACTTCGACGACCGGGTGCCGGGCTCGTCGGTCGACTTCTGGCGCATTCAGGCCGACCCGCTGGAGCCGAGCCGGGTCGAGCTCGTGCAGACAACCGTCTCGGTGCCGGTGGCGCGCGGCGCCCACTCCATGACGATCGCCCGCTGACCATATGGGGGAGGGCCGCCGCATCGGCGGCCCTTCCCTTCCAACCCGGAGGTATCCCATGCGACCCACCCACTCCGTCCTCGCCTTCGTCCTCGCCTGCGCCGGCACGGCCGCGCTGGCGCATCACGGCTTCTCGGGCCGCTACGACCGCAGCACGCCGCTCTGGATCGAGGGGGTCGTGACCGACGCCTCCTTCGGCTTCCCGCACAGCACCCTCGTGCTCGACACCGGCGCGGGCGCGCTGCCCGTCGACCTGCCCGAGTCCGCTGTCGAGTTCGCGGACGGCCTCGCGATCCTGCCAGAGGCCGGCGAGGTCGCGGTCGAGTTCCCGCCGGTCGGCCGCTTCAACGGGCTCGAGGACCGGGTCGGCGTCGGCGACCGCATCCAACTCGTCGTGCTTCGCAACTGCGAGCCGCCCCACCAGCTCCGCGTCCAGTGGATCGCGCCCGCCACCGGCGAGCCCGTGGTGCGCGAGGGCCGCATGCAGGAGGAGGTAGCCGCGTGCTGATGGAATGGCTGACGGCCGTCGAGGACCTGAGCCTGGTGCGGGCCTTCCGCACCCATGCCAACCTCTACGCAGCCCTCAGCGCTGCGCACATCCTGGCCTTTGCGGTGCTGGTCGGCGCGCTGGCCGTCCACCACGTGACGCTCCTGCGCGGCGCCGATCCGACAGGCACGCCGGCCTTGGCCCTCGCCGCGCCGGCACTCGGGGTGGCGCTCGCCACGGGCGTCCTGCTCTTCGCGGCCCGCGCCACGCTCTACATCGAGAATCCAGCGATGCTCGCTAAGCTCGGCGTCATTGCACTGGCTATTGCAAACGTCGCCCTATTCCACTTTGCGCGGCATCGCTCGACACGTTTACGCGCGGCGAGTGCCGCTACCTCGCTCGCAGCGTGGTCGACCGTCATCGTGCTTGGTCGATGGATTGCCTTTGTCTAGGAGAAAGCAAGATGCTTCTTCTCTCTGGCCGGGCTTTCCGTCACACGTCGAAAACGGCAGTCGACACGGTGACCTCGGGCGGCAAACACTTAGACAGCCCATCCCGCTTAACCACCGGACCACCATTGATGGCGTGCCGTCAGTCCGCTGGTCGAGACTCCGGATCAGCTGAAATGGCTGGTAACGAAGTTGCGCAAAACTGTGCGGCATTCATGTATAGCGGCGGGTTGCTTCAATGATGTTGAGCAACACCCCCGTCAGGCTTCGTCAACTCAGATACTTCTTAGCTGCCGCCGACTATGGAAGCTTTCGAAAGGCGGCTGCAGCACTGTCTATTCAAGAATCATCGATCAGTCGTCGCATCCGCGATCTTGAAGATGACCTCGGCGCATCTCTATTTCATCGATCATACGGCGGAGTTCGCCTGACTGTCGCAGGACAGGAGTTCATGCCCAACGCTCGCAACGCGCTGCGGCAGATCGACATTGGCGTAACACGCGTCGCCTCGATTGGACGGGCAGAGGAAGGGGTTCTAACGATAGGGATCTAATGCTCGCTTGCTTCTGGTTTCTTGTTTGACCTCCTGCGCTCGTTCATGAATGAACACCCAAAGGTCCGCGTTCATCTGATCGACGGGAACCCAGTCGACCACGTCGCAGCAGTCCGCAACCTAGAATTGGACGCGACCTTCGTCACGGGGAGTAGTCATTGCGCCGACTGCGAAACGGAGCAACTTTGGTTTGAACGCATTTTTGTTGTCCTACCAAACGACCACCCTGTTACTAAGAAGGCCAATCTTAGGTGGTCCGACATAGCGGGGGAACGCTTCATCGTCAGTGATGCGCCACTTGGTCTGGAATTCCACAATCACATTGTCGCCAATTTAGCTGAGCTTGGGCGCCATCCCGATATCCAGCTCGAGAGGCTCGTCGGAGACAACCTGCTTTCGCTGGTTGCGCTCGGATGCGGCTTGACTTTGACGAATGAGGCTGCAGTCAGCGCGCGGCACCCCGGACTTGAGTATCGGCAGCTTACAGGGGAGGCTGTGACTTTTAGCGTGGTTTGGTCAGCCCGTAACGACAATCCGGCGAGCCGACGGCTGTTAAGCATGGCGCGCATGATGAAAAAGCGTCGAGACGCGTGAAGCAGTAAGTACTCGTCGCACCAAGCATTGGATTTCCAATGCCCAGTCGGACGAAAGTTCTACGCAACTGTACTATTGCAATCGGCTGTCTTCGCGAAAATCGATTTCGCGGCATTTGGACGGCGCAGTCTATCGTCTATATCATGACCGAGGCTTGCGGGACCCGGCAAAGCCCCGGTCCGTGGCCATGAAGCGCTCGAGCATCGGCACGATCAGCTTGACCGGATCCGAAACAGGCTGGCCGGTTTCCCGGGCCAGAACCTCGGCATAAGCGAGAAGATCGCGATGAAGGGGCCCGGGCAGTTCGACGGTGACCTTCACCGGCCTGTCGTCGATGAGGGGGCCGAGTTTCAGCTTGGTCATGTTCAGTTCCTGTAAGGTTCGAGGACGAGATCGCGGCTGACCATCACCCGGACCGGAAAGCCCGGCCGGATCGTCAGCGTCGGCGCGACCTGCAATTGGCGCTGGACGATCGCTTGTCCGGCCTGATTGATCGTGTCTTGCGCCCCTTCGCGCAGGGCGCGGATGAGGCGATCCTCTTCATCGGTGGCAAGCTCCGCGCCGACGGCGAGCAGCGTGGAAAGGCCCGCCGCTTGCAACAGCTCCGCCCAGTGATAATCAACGCCGTCCTCCAGACCCGCGAAGCCTGAAGCATCCGCACCGGGCTGCCGTTCCAGCACGATGGAGCGGCCGTTGGGGAGGATGAGGCGGTTCCAGACCAACAGGACGCGGCGCTGGCCAAAGGTCACGCCCGCATCATATGCGCCGATCAGGCGTGTGCCCTGCGGGATCAGAAGCAGGCTTCCGGTCGGGCTGTCATATACGTTTTCCGTGACCTGGGCGGTGATCTGTCCCGGAAGATCGGACCGGATGCCCGTGATCAGCGCGGCCGGGATCACCGCCCCCGCCTGGAGGATATGGGGCGAAGCCGGTGCCATTACGCGGTCCAACGCGACAACCTGCCGGTCTGCCGGGCCGGCCAGAAACGCGGTCTGGCGGTCTTGCGCGGGCGGCTGACCCGGAAGCCCGGCAAGCCCGAAGTCGGCAAGACCGGGAGCGGTCCCCGGACCCGCACCCGGCCTCGGCCCCGACTGGAAGAAGACCGTGCTCAATCGCGCGGCCTCTTCTTCGGCGCGGCGGCGCTCTTCGTCGGGATCGACGGCAGGCATCGCCATCGCCGGAGGGGCAATGGGCTGACCTCGGTTCTGGGCCTCGAGGATCGGACCCCCGAGGTCGCCGGGAAGCGGCGGTCCGAGCACGGGACCGGTATAGTCGCGCGGCAGGCCGGTGAGCCCATCGGCGGTGGGGCGATTGTCGATGGAATAGAGCTCCTCGCCGCCCGGCCCCGGATCGCGCGTCTGCAACGCATAGATCAGCGCCCCGCCGATGCCGAGGAGTGCAGCGGCTCCGACACCCGCCAGGACCTTTCGCGACAGGCGCGTCACGCGCGGCGGTTCCGCGCGCAGGCGCATGGGCTCGACACTTTCGTTCGTGTTGTCGGTCATGTCGGGGCCTCCCCGGTCGCAGCTGTGCGCACCTCAGCCTGCTGCGGCTCGATCCGCAGGATCCGCACGACCTGCTGATGCTCACCACTGCCAAGCCGGAGCTCTGCCGCACCGAAGAGGCGATCGACGATCAGGATGTTGCGATGAACCCGGCTGTTGACGATCTGTGTCTCGCCATCAGACCCGATGACGAAGAGCGGCGGCATTTCGCCCTGAACGATGCCGCGCGGAAAGACGACATAGACCCGCCGGGCGTCATCGAAAACGGAGACCGGCCGCCAGGGCGGGCTGTCCCCGGTAAGCCCGTAGCGGTAGTTGCGTGCCGCCTCGGCCGGAATCTGGGGCGCGGCTGGTACGGTATTGCGCTGGCCCGGCGGAGGTGCGGGATAGGCCCAGGCTACGGCCGGCATGTAGAGTGCCTCCTGCGCCCGCAACTCGATCATGTAGGTCCGCCGGTCGGTGGTGATGACGAGGTTCGTCGAGATGTCCGGGCGGGTCGGCTTGACGAGGATATGCACGCGGCGGTTGGCGCCGCTCCCGCTTTCGGTGTCGCCGATGATCCAGCGCGCGGTATCGCCCGCTGCGATCGGCCCGGCGCCGGTCAGGCTCTCTCCCGGTTCGAGCGCGATGTTGGTGATCTGACCGGGCGCGGCGTAGACCTGATAGAGGGCACCGTCGGACCAGGGATAGAACTGGATGGCGTTGTAATAGCCCTCGCGACGCGGTTCGACACGGGCGGCGGCATTGGCGTTCTCGACGCGACCGGCGGGCGTGCCGGCCTCCAGCCCGCCCCGCGCGACCGTCCAGGCCGGCGGCACATGCAAGGGGCGCGGGCGATCATCCGTGACCGCCGCAGGAATTGCAGGCAAGGGAGGGACATCGGCATCGTAGCTGAACTGCGGGTTCGGCCGCGATGCGCAGCCTGCAAGGGCGGTCGCGGCCAGCAAAGCAGCAATCGCGGGTGTGCGAAAAGCCGAGGGCCAGGATCTGCTGAACTTGGGAACGGTCATTGGCTCATCTCCCGTGACCAGTTGATGGCGTTGACGTAGATGCCCAGAGGGTTGACCCGCAGCCGCTCGGCCGTGCGCGGCGTCTGGACAACGATCGTCAGGATCGCCGTCCAGCGCTCGGTTGTGGCCAGTTGGCCGTTCTCGAAATGCCGCTCGATCCAGGCGACCCGGAAGCTGTCCGGTGAGGCGCGGATGACGCTGGAAACTTCGACGGAGACCTGCTGACGGCCGACGCGGCTGAAGGGGTCATTGGCGCGGGCATAGTCGTTGAGGGCCGCAGCCCCGCGGTCCGTCGTCCAGTCATAGGCCCGCAGCCAGTTCTGCCGCACGATGATCGGATCGGCGGGGATGGCACGCACCTGTTCGATGAAGCGGCCAAGATGCCAGGCGATCTGGGGATCGGTGGGCCTGTAGTCGGCTGCCGCCGGGGCCACCGTCTGCGCCTGCCCCAGATTGTCGACCTGCACCACCCAGGGCACGACGGTGCCACGCGCGGATTGCCAGACCAGCGCCGAGGCGAAGCCGCATGCGAGGATCAGGCAGCCGAAGGCCATGTATCGCCAGTTCCGGGCCTGAACGCGGGCGGAACCGATCCGCTCGTCCCAGACCTGGGCGGCCTTCTGATAGGGCGTCTCGGGCTCGGGGGATTTCCCGTAATGGGGGCTGGGTCTCTTGAAGATATTCATCAGCGATTGCTCTCGGAAAGATTGATGGTGGATCCGGCACCCTGACCGTCGCCGGACCGGATCGCATGGGCCGCCATCGTGGTGCCTTGGCTGAGGGCCTGCTTGCGCTGCATCCGCTGCGCCCAGTCGGGAACACCTGCTGGCGCGCTCGCCGCAGGAGCGGCTTCCGGCGTTCCGGCAACGGTCCCCATCGAGGATGAACCCCCGGTGGCGCCGAACCCGCCCCGCGCTCCTGCGGCGAAGCTGGAGCCGACACTGTCTGCCGCTCGCGACGTCGCGCGTTTCAGCGGAGAGGCGGCAGCCGCACCCGCCGCGCGGACAACGCCGCCCAGACCCGCGGCGACACCTCCCGCTCCGGATTGCCCCATGGAGGCCAGGCTATAGGCTGTCGAAGCGCCTCCCGCGGCGGCCGCACCGCCACGGACGGTTGCGGCACCCCCGGCAAGCGCCGCGGCGCCGCCCCGTGCGGCCAAGCCCGCCGCGGCCCCGCCTGCGATCATCGCGCCGCCTGCGGCAAGGCCGGTTCCCACGGCCGCGCCCGCCCCGAGTTGCGGCCCGCCCGAGACGAGGCCGGAGGCGATGCCGGGGCCGAAGATGCCGAGCCCCAGAAGCGACAGCGCCGCCAGCACGATCGCCATGGCGTCGTCGATCGTGGGCGTCGCCCCTCCGAACCCCGAGGTGAACTGTGAGAAGAGCGTCGAGCCGATGCCGATGATGACGGCCAGCACCAGCACCTTGATGCCCGACGAGACGACATTCCCCAGCACCCGCTCGGCCATGAAGGCGGTCTTGCCGAAGAGACCGAAGGGGATCAGCACGAACCCCGCAAGGGTCGTCAGCTTGAACTCGATCAGCGTCACGAAAAGCTGCACGGCCAAGATGAAGAAGGCCAGAAGCACCAGCACCCAGGCGAACATCAGGCAGGCGATCTGGATGAAGTTCTCGAAGAAGGCGACAAAGCCCATGAGGTCCGAGATGGCCTCGAGGAGCGGACGCCCTGCATCGAGGCCGGTCTGGGCGACGCGGCCGGGGCGCAGGAGATCGGCGGCAGAGAACCCGGTCCCGGATGCGAGAAGGCCAAGGCCCGAGAAGCTCTCGAACACGATCCGCGCGAGCATGTTCCAGTTGGAGATCAGGTAGGCGAAGATGCCGACGAAGATTGTCTTCTTCACAAGGCGGACGATGATGTCGTCATCCGCGCCCCAGGTCCAGAACAGGGCGGCCAGCGTCACATCGATCACGATGAGCGTGGTGGCGATGAAGGCGACCTCGCCCCCGAGGAGACCGAAGCCACTGTCGATATAGCTGGTGAAGATGCCGAGGAAGTTGTCGATGACGCCGGTGCCGCCCATGGTTCACTGTCCCTCATTCCCTTGGGGTGCGGCGCGCGTCGTCGGACGGCCGAGAAAGCGATCCCGCGACTGCGCCCAGGCTGCGAGGCATTCGGCCTCGTTGCTGGCCGCCTCGCCGAGTTGCTGGCAGCGCCGGAGCGTGGCGCGCAGTGGATCGGTCGGGGGCTTAAGGGCTGGCAGCGTCGACACGCGCGGCGGTTCTTCCTGCCGCGTCATGTCGATCACCGTTGCGGTGATGGCGATGGCCACAAAGACCACCGCACCGATCCGAGCCAGCACCTTGCCGTCCATAAAGGCCCCCTTCTCCTCGTTTCAGTTGGTGCTGAACATCCGGGCATTGCCGGGCTGGTAGCCGGCGCCCGGCGTGAGGAAGCGCTCGCGCTGGACCCGCCCCTGCTCGGCGGCGGTGGCGCGCTCGGCCTCGATCAGCGCTTCGGCCCGGCCATTGGCCGACAGAAGCGCAATCATGTCCGACAGCTGTTGCGATTGCAGGGCCAGAAGCTGGTTGCCCGCCTGCGTCGCCTGAAGGGCACCGGTGGCGTTCTGGCTCTGACCGACCAACGCGGACATTTCGGCGCGGTTGGTGTCGATGTTGCCGACGACGCCCGCCTGTACGCGCAGGGCATCCTGGAGACTGCCGACGGTGGTTTCCCAGCGCGCCCGGGCATCCGCGACAAGCTGCGCGTCGGTCGCGGACAGCGCGACATTGCCGTAGCGCTCCTGAAACGCCTGGTCGATCTGGCCCACGTCGAAGGCGATGCTCTGGGCCTGCTGCAGCAACTGCTGCGTCCGCCCGACATTCTGCTGCAGTTGCTGCAGCGACGAATAGGGCAGGCTCGCCAGATTGCGGGCCTGATTGATCAGCATCTGCGCTTCGTTCTGGAGCTGCTGGATCTGGTTGTTGATCTGCTCGAGCGTGCGCGCGGCGGTCAGCACGTTCTGGGCGTAGTTGCTCGGGTCATAGACGATGCGCCCGGAGCCGAAGAAGGCATGGGCCGGGCTGGCAAGTATCGGCAACAGCGCGACAGGAGCGGCAAGCGCCAGGGCGAGGATCGAGGGGCCGGCGAAACGGCCGATGGGGGTGCGGGTCATGGTCAGATCTCCTCTGCTGGGGGATGCTCCGGGCCCTGCGGAGGCTTGGCCTCAGGTCCGGGAGTGAGGTTTGGAAGATCGGAGATCAGGTCCGCCGCCCAGTCCGCGCCGCGATGGCGCAGCCAGGCGGCGAGAAAGCCTGCACGGCCATGTTCGGCCAGAAGCCGGTCGACAGTGGCCTGATCGGACTTCGAGGAGGCCGCGCAGAGTGCGAGGCCGACCTCGGAAAGCCCGAGCTCGAACAGTCGGTCGCCGCGGCGGGACTGGAAGTAGTAGTCGCGCTTGGGCGTCGCCCGCGCGAGGATCTCGATCTGGCGGTCATTCAGGCCGAACCGGCGATAGATGGCCGTGATCTGTGGCTCGATTGCCCGCTCATTCGGCAGAAGAAGGCGGGTCGGACAGCTCTCGATGATCGCGGGGGCGATGGCGCTGCCGTCGATGTCGCTCAGGGACTGGGTGGCGAAGATGACGGAGGCATTCTTTTTCCGCAGCGTCTTCAGCCATTCGCGCAGCTGGCCGGCAAAGCCCTCATCATCGAGCGCAAGCCAGCCTTCATCGATGATCAGCAGCGTTGGCCGACCATCGAGGCGATCCCCGATCCGGTGGAAGAGATAGGAAAGCACCGCCGGGGCCGCGCCGGTCCCGACCAGCCCTTCGATCTCGAAGGCCTGTACGGAGGCCTCGCCCAGCTCCTCGATTTCAGCATCGAGCAGCCGCCCATAAGGCCCGCCGAGGCAATATGGCCGCAGCGCCTGCTTCAGGTCGTTTGATTGCAGAAGGACGGCAAGGCCGGTGATCGTGCGCTCGCCGATCGGGGCCGAGGCAAGCGAGGACAGCGCGGTCCAGAGATGCTCCTTCACCTCGGGGGTGATGGTCACGCCTTCGCGGGCGAGGATCGCCGCGATCCAGCCCGCGGCCCAGGCGCGCTCACTGGGATCATCGATCCGGGCAAGCGGCTGGAGATACACCGCCTCCTCGCCGCCGTCGGTCAACGCGCCGCCCAGATCATGCCAGTCGCCGCCCATGGCGAGCGCCGCGACCCGGATCGACCCGCCGAAATCGAAGGCGAAGATCTGGCTTTGCGGATAGCGCCGGAACTGGAGCGCGATGAGCGCCAGAAGCACGGATTTCCCGGCACCCGTCGGCCCGATCACCAAGGTATGGCCGACGTCGCCGATGTGCAGCGATAGGCGGAACGGGGTCGACCCTTCGGTCTTGCCGACGAGCAAGGGCGGCGCGTCCAGATGATCATTCCGGTCAGGCCCCGCCCAGACTGCCGAGAGCGGGATCATGTGGGCGAGGTTCAGGGTCGAGATTGGGGGCTGGCGGACATTGGCATAGGCATGCCCCGGCAGGGAACCGAGCCAAGCATCGACCGAATTGACGGTCTCGGGCATGGCCGTGAAATCCCGGCCCTGCACGATCTTCTCGACCAGTCGGAGCTTTTCATCGGCGGCGCGCGGATCGCCGTCCCAGACCGTGATCGTGGCCGTGACATAGGCCATGCCCGCGACATCGGCGCCGAGCTCCTGCAGGGCCATGTCGGCATCGAGCGCCTTGTTCGCCGCATCGGTATCGACCAGCGCGGATTGCTCGTTGGTCATCACCTCCTTCAGGATCGCGGCGATTGACTTGCGCTTGGCGAACCACTGACGGCGGATGCGGGTGAGCAAGCGGACAGCATCCGTCTTGTCCAGAAGGATCGCGCGGGTCGACCAGCGATAGGGAAAGGCCAGCCGGTTCATCTCATCAAGAAGCCCGGGCGTTGTCGCACTGGGAAAACCGGTGACCGTCAGGATGCGCAGATGCTGATCGCCGAGGCAGGGCTCGAGGCCCGCGGTCAGCGGCTGATCGGCCAGAAGCGCGTCGAGATGCATCGGCACCTCGGGCACACGCAGGCGCTGGCGGTTGGTCGAAACCGTCGAATGCAGATAGGTCAGCGTCTCGGAATCATCGAGCCAGCGGCATTCGGGCATGAAGCCGTCCAGCAGGGACAGCACGCGATCGGTCCGGTCGGCGAAGCCCCGCAGCAGTTCCCACGGGTTGACCCCGGATTGCTCGCGACCCTCGTAAAGCCATGTCTCGGCACGGGCGGCGTCCTCGGCGGGCGGCAGCCAGAGGAAGGTCAGGAAATAGCCTGACACGAAATGCGTGCCCGCCTCTTCAAAGGCCGCCTTGCGTTCGGCATCGAGAAGCGCCGAGGCCGGATCGGGAAACCGGCTGTCGGGATAGGTCGCTGCCTCGGACCGCTGCGCCTCGACGAAGATCGCCCAACCGGAGCCCAGACGCCGAAAAGCATTGTTGATGCGCCCTGCCACAGCAACCAGTTCGGCCGCGACCGCGGAGTCGAGGTCCGGCCCGCGGAACCTGGCCGTCCGCTGAAAGCTTCCGTCCTTGTTCAGAACGATCCCGGGCCCGACCAGAGCCGCCCATGGCAGGTAATCCGCGAGGCGGGCGTTGCGGTTGCGATATTCGGCGAGGTTCATCATAGGCGCGCCCTCACACCGCGAGGAAGGCGGGAAGGCGCAGATGCCTGCGACCGACTTCTACGAAGAGCGGGTCCCGCTTCGCGGCCCAGACCGCCAGAAGATGCCCGACCGCCCAGATGAGGATGCCGACCAGCCAGAGGCGCAGGCCAAGGCCAATGGCCCCGGCCAGCGTCCCGTTCAGGATGGCGATGGACCGCGGCGCGCCGCCCAGCAGTATCTGCTCGGTCAACGCCCGGTGGACCGGCACGGAAAAGCCGGGAACGGCATCGAGGCTCTCGAAACTTCCCGCCATCAGAGCAGCGCCCCGCCGCCGAAGGAGAAGAAGGAGAGGAAGAAGCTCGAGGCCGCAAAGGCGATCGACAGGCCGAAGACGATCTGGATCAGGCGGCGGAACCCGCCGGAGGTGTCTCCGAAGGCCAAAGTGAGGCCGGTGGCGATGATGATGATGACGGCGACGATCTTGGCGACGGGACCCTCGATCGACTGGAGGATGGCCTGAAGCGGCGCCTCCCAAGGCATGGAGGAGCCGGACGCATGGGCCGCGGGGGCCAACAGCAGGCTGACATAGGCGACGGTCACGACGGTCGAGGCACGACGCTGCAGGGCACGGGCGTGGCGGATCATTCGGGGTGTCCTTTCGGGGTGGTTGCGGGGGTGATGCGGTAGTCGCCGTCAGCGCCGAGCCCGTCGACGCGGGCCAGTTCGACCAGCCGACGCGCCGAGCCGCGCCCTGCGAGAACGGCGACCAGATCGATCGTCTCGGCGATAAGCGGGCGCGGGACGGTGATAACGGCTTCCTGGATGAGTTGCTCGAGGCGGCGCAGGGCGCCGATGGCGCTGCCGGCGTGGATCGTCCCGACCCCACCGGGATGACCGGTGCCCCAGGCCTTAAGGAGATCGAGAGCCTCCGCCCCGCGCACTTCGCCCACCGGAATGCGGTCTGGGCGCAAGCGCAGCGAAGATCGGACCAGATCCGAGAGGGTCGCTACACCGTCTTTAGTGCGCAGCGCGACCAGGTTGGGCGCGGCGCATTGCAGCTCGCGGGTATCCTCTATGATGACCACCCGATCCGAGGTCTGCGCGACTTCGGCGAGGAGAGCGTTGGTCAGCGTGGTCTTGCCTGTCGAGGTGCCGCCCGCCACGAGGATGTTGGCACGGGCGGTCACCGCGCCACGGAGAACATCGGACTGATGGTCGGTCATGATCCCGGCCGTCACGTAATCGTCCAGCGTGAAGACAGCGACCGCAGGTTTGCGAATGGCAAAGGCCGGGGCGGCGACGACTGGCGGCAGAAGACCTTCGAACCGCTCGCCGGTTTCGGGAAGCTCCGCCGACACCCGGGGGCTCCGCGCATGAACCTCAGCGCCGACATGATGGGCTACCAGACGCACGATGCGCTCACCATCAGCAGCAGAGAGCCGCTCTCCCGTATCGGCCAGGCCCTGAGACAGTCTATCGACCCAGATCCGGCCGTCGGGGTTCAGCATCACCTCGACGACACCCGGGTCCTCGAGAAGCCGAGCGATCGACGCGCCGAGCGCGGTGCGCAGCATGCGCGCACCGCGTGACCTAGCCTCGGAATTCCGGTGATCTGCCGTCATGTCGTCCCCGTTGCTCGGGGATGCTTCAGCTGAACCCCGGTTCGGGATCGATTAAGGGAACTGTATTTTTGCTTGGTTCAACAGGTATTTGCGCCAGTGCGGGGCAGGGCGGCACACGGCGGTAAATCGGTGGATGTCGCCTGACGGTTTTGGACTGCGCAATGGAAAGAAACTTTTCTTCGACCGTATAGTGCAGCAAGGAACTATGTTCGCTGCGGTCCTTATGTGAAGAGGAGCAAGCGTCGGAGCAGGGCAGAGCAGCTTCTCAAAAAAGAGGGCGACCTCCTAGCAAGTCAGTAGCCTGACGGACTGCGTCAAACCCCTATGTCAGCTTATCTCTGCTAAATCTTGACTTTGTCAGATTTTAGCGTCATAAGTCCGACAGTGGAGGTTGCTATGACCGATGGACCGTTCAGAAACGCAGAGCTCAGTGGCCGCTGGAAGCAGTACGGCAAGGACCTTGTGAGCGATGCCGCAAGCGCAGACGAACGCATCGTCCAAGCCTGCCACAGCATGGTCGGCGATCTGGATATGTCGGAAGTCAGTAGCCTCCTGACCGCCATCAAGAAGCACGCCGAGCGGCCACAGATGGACCTCGACGTCATGTCGTCGATGGAGACGCTGTTCGAGAGCGGTCAGAAGTCCCCGCTCACCGACATTCTCAAGAAGCACCTGATGGCAAACCTCCACGACCGGATGCCCCTCGACACGGCTCTTGATCAGGCGCTGCAAAGTACGGTGACGGATTGGATCAGCATGACCAAGAATCGCTTGGACGAAGAGTGCATTCGCGCCCGCGACCTCGGTGACATGAATCGGGAGGATTACCGCAAGGGTATTGAGCGGAACGCTGAGACCTTCGCAGGCATCGATCGGAACTGTCTCTGTGACGCGCTGACCAGCGGCGACAAGCGCGCGTTCAAGCAGGCACAACGGAAGAAGACGGGCGTAGATGAGAGTCCAGACGAGTGAGTGCGCACCACAACATCATGGGCTCGGCGACCAAGCACCTGCGTGTTCTCGAAAAAGGGCACAGACTTGGCCGAACCAAATCGCCAGGCGTTTTTACTGCCGCAATCGAGCGACAGATTACCTTCGATGCGGCGATCCTTGACACTTTAGATGTCAAGGGGTGCCAGCCGCTGCACTACGATCTGCTGGTTCTCAGCGCTGCCATTGAGTTCGCGGACCGTCGCTGGAAGCGCCCGCGTGGCTGGTCTCGGAACCTTCACCTCACGATGCCGGTGATTGACCTGACGACTTGGCAGAAGCCTGCTGTGCAGGAAGAGCTCGTGAGTGTGCTGCGACACCTTACCGGTGACGATTGGCAGTTCACGTTTGTGCAGGCCGAGAACCGCTCCCCGATTGGAGAGCGGCAATGGATATTGAACTTCCCGACCACCAAGACGTTCGCCATCGCCTACAGCGATGGGCTCGACTCTCGGGCGGTGTCGGCACTCAGCGGCGCGAAGGATGAAGGGCTTTGCATTCGTGTCGCCAACTTCCGCAATCGGCGGAAGAAGGGAGATAGCTACTTCACGCAGATACCGTTCAAGGTGAAGGGCTACCGCAGCAACGAGAGCAGCTTCCGGTCGCGCGGGTTCCAGTTCGCGGCGGTGACCGCGATCGTCGCGCATCTCGCAAACCTGACGAAGGTTATCGTTCCGGAAAGCGGCCAAGGTGCGCTTGGGCCAGTCCTGCTCCCTCTGCACAACATCTACCCGGACTACCGCAACCATCCGACGTTTTTTCGACGTATGGAGCGCTTCGTTCAGTCCGTGCTGAACCACAAAGTTCGCTATGAGCAACCGCGCCTTTGGTCGACGAAAGGGCAGACGCTGCGCGCCTTTCTAGAGATTCCAGGCAAGGCCGAAGATGACCTGAAGAGCGCCCGCTCCTGCTGGCAGAACCGCCGGATCGTGAACACGGAGGGAGGAAAAAAGCAGTGTGGCCTGTGCGCGGCCTGTCTGCTCCGGCGCTTGAGTATGCACGCAGCCGGTATCACCGAGAAGCCGGACGCCTATGTCATCTCGGATCTGAGCGCCCCTGACCTGCACCAAGCGCTATCTTTCCTCCCCCGTAAGGCCGACCGGGACATCATGACCGAGTACGGGAGCGTCGGCGCTCGCCACCTTCAGCAACTTGCCGAGATGGCGAGCCAGCCCGACAGCGAGCTCCGCGCGCATGCTTGGGAGATCGCAACGGCCACCGGCGCGGGCTACGCAGAAACGCTGGGGCAGTTGAGGGCCTTGCTCATGACCCATGCGCAGGAATGGCAGACATTTCTGTCTGCCCAAGGAAAACAAAGCTTCTTGAGGAGCTGGATGGAGGGAGGACGCTATGGCAGACCTGAATGAATTGAGCGCTCAGGAGATTGGGCGTCGGCTGCGACTGGCGCGGGAGAACGCTGGCATACGGCAGGATGAGGCTGCGCAGGTCATTGAAATGTCGCGGCCAACCCTCGTTTCCATCGAAAAAGGCGTCCGCCGTGTTCGCATTCAAGAGTTGCAGTCATTGGCACGGCACTATGGTGTCTCGGTCAATGCCCTCCTGCGGCGGGAGGCTGTGCACACCGACTTTGTGCCGCGATTCCGGAAGCTCCGGGAAACCGAGGACAAGGACACCGTTAAGGCCGTCCAAATCTTCAACACGCTGATAAAGGCAGATGTCGAACTGGAAAACGTGCTGGGTATCGAGCGGAGACGAAACTATCCACCTGAGCGCGGCGTTAACGCGGGCAATGTCGTGGCACTTGCCGAACGGCATGCCCAGGAGCTGCGTGACTGGTTGGGTCTGGGTGCCGGGCCGATCGCAGATATCTTCTCGGTCATTGAGCTTGGCCTTGGTATTCGGCTTTATCAGCGCCGCTTGTCGTCAAGCTCGAAGGTCGCGGGCTTATTCACGTATGAAGATGGCGTGGGTGCCTGCATTTTCCTGAATGCGAACCACCCTCTCCCAAGGCGCATTCAATCTGCAGCGCACGAGCTCGGGCACTTTTACGGGACGCGGCACTCTCCCGAGGTGCTCGACGAGGACGAAAAGTTCCTGTCGCGGGAAGAGCGCTATGCCCATGCTTTCGGACGGGCCTTCATTACGCCTGCGTCGAGCTTCGCGGAAAGCTACCGGCAGCTGAAGGAGATCACCGGAAAGACCACGCGCCGACTGATCATTCTTCTTGCAAATCAGTACAATATCTCCCGTCAAGCCTGTGTGCTACGACTAGAGGAGCTGGAGCTTGTCAAGAAGGGCACGTGGGACTGGTTTGAAAAAAACGGCGGAATTACCGAGAAGGACGTTCGGGAAGTTCTCGGTGAGACGGCAGATCGGAACGACCCGGCCAAGAGTGATTCCGACCGACTCGTCTCCCACCGCATGAGCCTGATGGCGCATGCGGCGTGGAAGCGCGAGCTCATGTCGGAAGGGCAACTTGCCGAACTGCTGAACATCGGACGAGTGGAGGTACGCGCCATTATCGATCAGATCGAGCTTGAGGAAAGTGGGCCGGATGACCTTCTCAAGCTCCCTGACTGACGATCCAAGACCGCTGGTCCTCGACACGAGCGTCCTGATCAACCTCCACGCCTGCACCTTCGGCGAGCGGATACTCATGGCGATTCCCAATGCCATGGTGGTCCCGAATATCGTCGCGGACGAACTCGACACCGAAACGGGTAGGAGGAACGGCGACCACGGATTCCTGCACAGTCTGGTCGGCCGGAGGAAGATCAGCATCGTCGCCATGACGGACGACGAGTACGCGCTTTTTGCCGCCCTCACCTCCGGCACGCCGTCCCTCGACGACGGCGAAGCCGCGACGATTGCAGTGGCCGCCAGACGAGAGCTCCGAGCTGTCATCGATGAGAGAAAGGGCCGTGCCCAAGCCGTCGCCCGGATGGGCGGCGAAGAACCCTGCTGGACCCTCGACCTGCTTCAACATCCGGTGGCGCACCGCAGCCTTGGCGACGCAACCCTGACGGAGGCCATCTACCTTGCCCTCCGTGAAGGCCGGATGCGCATCCCGCAAGAGCGTGGAGACGCCATTGTTGCTCTGATCGGCCTGGAGCGTGCGCTCCGTTGTACTTGCCTGCCGAATTACAAAGGCTTGCTCAAGAATAGCTAGGCCGTAAGCGGTGTTCTGGCCCCACGCAGTATTAGGCCTTGCGGAAAGGGATGACGTTGTCGCCGCGCATGAAGGCAATTGCGCCTTCGGCTTCGATGGCCTGGATTGCTGTGTTTCGCGCGTCCTTGTCGGACTTGAACTGTTCGTCCCAGACGTGACTGGTGCCCTCGATGTCAACGATTTCGAGGGTCCAGGTTTTGTCGGTTTCGAGGCGATAAATTTCGATGGAGAAGGGGTAGCCGTCCACGACGACGTGCTGGCTCTTGCCCGAGGTGACCAAGTTCGGTTCGTCTTCGTTCATCGGCAGCGCTCCAGGGTCGTCGCGGTTCGGACTATGCCGCCTTGTCCGGTCAGGTCAATTGGTCGGCGCTTGATGCGCCCGGTTCCACGGGAGCAGGTCGTCGATCTGGCTCTGTTTATGGCCTTTGACGATGGCGGTAAGCGTTGCGGCCAGCCAGGCGTGTGGGTCCACACCATTCATTTTGCAGGTCTCGACAAGCGAGGCGATGACGGCCCAGTTCTCGGCACCGGCATCGTGGCCGGCGAAGAGGGCGTTCTTGCGGTTCAGGGCGATGGGGCGGATGGTGCGTTCGACGGTGTTGCTGTCGATCTCGACGCGGCCATCGGTGAGGAAGCGGCGGAGGCCGTCGCGGTATTTGGCAATGTAGGCGAGTGCCTCGCCCAATGGCGACTTCGCCGAGGCGCGGGCGCGATGGTGAACCAGCCAATCGTCGATGCGGGCGAGGATCGGGGTGGAGCGATCCTGCCGGATAGCCAGTCGGGTGGCGGGGTCGCTGCCGCGGATCTCGGCCTCGATGGCGTAGAGGTCGCGGATGAGGCGCACGCCTTCCTCGGCAATCGGCGCGGGTCCGGTGCGGGTGATCTCGATGAGCTTGCGGCGGGCATGGGCCCAGCAATGCGCCAACTGGATGCCCGGACCGATCCGTTCCGCTGCGATCAGCCGGTTGTATCCGGCATAGCCGTCGACCTGCAGGATACCGCCGAAGCCTTGCAATATGCGTTCGGCATGCTGCCCGCCCCGCCCGGGAGCGTAGGTGAAGACCACACCAGGTGGAGACGCGCCGCCCCACGGGCGATCATCTCGGGCCAGCGCCCAGAAGTATCCGGTCTTGGTCCGTCTCGCCCCCGGATCGAGGACCGGAGCGCGGGTCTCGTCCATGAAGAGCTTGGTTGACCGCTTCAGGTCGGTCATCAGCGCGTCATGCACAGGGCGGAGTTCGAAGGCGGCGCGACCGACCCAATCTGCAAGCGTGGAGCGGTCGAGGTCGACGCCCTGACGGCTGTAGATCTGGGCCTGGCGATAGAGCGGCAGATGGTCGGCATATTTGCTGACCAGCACATGCGCCACTGTTGCTTCGGTGGGCATGCCGCCCGAGATCAGCCGCGCTGGTGCGGGGGCTTGAACGACGCCGTCCGTGCAGGACCGGCAGGCATACTTCGGGCGGCGGGTGACGATGACACGGAACTGGGCGGGCACGATGTCCAGCCGCTCCGAGACGTCTTCCCCGATGCAATGCAGACAGCCGCCGCAGGCACAGGTCAGGCTTTCCGGCTCGATCACTTCCTCGATGCGCGGCAGGTGTTTCGGCAGCGATCCACGATTGGCAGCACGCGGCTTGGCGGGGTGCCTGGCAGTCCGGTCCTCGGCGTCCTCTTCGGCACGGATCTCCGCCATGGCGGTTTCCAGATCTTCGAGTGCCAACTCGAACTGGTCCGGATCGCTCTTCTCCGACCGACGCCCGAAGATCGCCTGCCTGAAGGCCGCGACCAGCTTTTCCAGCCGCGCGATCCGCTCGTCCTTGCGCCGGTCGCGCGCTTCCGCGGCGATCAGCATCGCCTTCAGCGCAGCAATTTCCCCAAGAAGATCAGCGGTCTTCGGCATGGCCGGTTTTTACCAGACCGCCAGAGACCATGCCTCCGGAAAGCACCGGCTGAGTCATCGTGCCACAGGGCCGAACCGGTCACTCAGCCGCTTCGGGAGCTTTCGCCTCAACGGCCCGAACCCGCCGCCAGTCAAGCCCGGCAAACAGCGCCTCGAACTGCGCGTGGTTCATCAGCATCAGCCCGTCCTTCACGGCAGGCCAGGTGAAGCTGTGCTCTTCCAACCGCTTGTAGGCCATCACCAGCCCGGTGCCGTCCCAGTATAAGAGCTTCAGCCGGTCCGCCTTCCTGGAACGGAACACGAAGACCGTCCCGGTGAATGGATCCTTGCGAAGCTCGTTCTTCACCATCGCGGCCAGGCTGTCGTGGCCTTTCCTGAAGTCGATGGGCTTGGTCGCCACCATGATCCGCACCCGGTTCGACGGGAAGATCACGGGCAGGCCTGCAGCGCCAGAACCAGTTCGGCAACTCGGGCTGCAGGCGTGGCAGCATCCAGCCGCACCGTCACAGACCCGATGACCAGATCAATCGACCTTGTCCCGACCGGCGGATCCACCGGCAGCGCCAACGCGACCGGCGTGTCGAACTCCGCCCCCGCAATCTCGGGCACCACCAGCTTTCCCTGCCGCGCCAGCGTCCGCCACGCTGACAGGTGGTTCGCCTTCATCCCGTGCCGCCGTGCAACCTCGTTCACCGAAACACCCGCCACAAGCGTCTCGGCCACAATCCGCCCCTGAGCTGCTGCCGGTTTCGTGGACGGTCAGTTAAGCTAACCCGGCCTTCCTTTCGAACTCGACCGGGCTGAGATAGCCGATGGTCGAGTGCCTGCGAACTGAGGTGCCCCTATTTTCCTAGACACCTGCCTCGGTCAGTTTCTGCTGCCGGGC
>ERZ1066118.919-NODE-919-length-21977-cov-12.829167_pt1 | contig 21977 bp, 24 predicted proteins | sample MGYA00382765_ERZ1066118 | MGnify/ENA primary metagenome ERZ1066118 (study PRJEB33369, sample SAMEA5778348) | biofilm metagenome | biome: Industrial cooling water; feature: Water cooling tower basin; material: Biofilm | place: United Arab Emirates | collected...
CTCGCCGGCCCGAGCACCAGCCCGAGCAGCCCGGCAATCTCGCGCTCCGCCCCGGCCCAGGTCCCGGCCCAACTCGCCGTATATTCCGCCATGTAGCGCGCTCGGATCAGCATGGCGGCGACCACGCCGGCCGCGAACAGCGCCGCCGCCAGGTGCAAGGTCCGCCGCACCCGCGCCTCGGTCAGGCCACGCGCCGCTCCCGCCCAGTCGCCGGCGAAGCGTCCAACCGCCCGCTCCAGCGTTGGGCTCGAGGCCAGCCGGCTGCTCGCCGGCCGCACCAGCCTCGCAAGGAGGTCGCCCACCATCCCAGTCCTCGTCCGCTCGCGCCCTGCCACCCGCGCCAGCCAGCGGACCGCCAGCATGAGATAGACGGCAAGGTTCCACGCGATCAGCCCGAGCAGGGGAAAGGCGACGATGTTCAGCCGCTCGCCCGCAAAGGCATCGGTCGACAGTCCCAGGGCCAACGCGCCGAGCGGCACCCCGAGGCTCACCCACCACGGCCAGCGCAGGGCCCGTTCGACGCTCGCCAGCGCCGGAAACCGCCCGCGAAGTCGCTCCAGCGCCACCTCGGCTCGCCGCCCGAGAAAGGTCTCGGGCCTGGCTTCGACTCCCGGGCTCCCGCGCACCGCCGCGACTGCCGCCTCGCTTGCCGAGCACCGGTCGTCGGCGGTCAGGACCAGGCCGTCGCGATCCTCCGCTTCCACCGCCCGCACCAGCAGCACCCGCGCCGCCGCCGCCTCGCCGAGCCTGATGTCCTGTCCTGCCAAACGGCCTGCCCTTGCTGTTCCCAAGGGAAACAAACCCCCCGCGCTGCTTATCGATGCACGAGCAAGCTCGGAGTGCCCGCCGCGGTCCCGCCGAGCCACTCGGTCTGCGCGGCATCGATCCCGCCAACCCCGCGCGCGAGCAGGGCCTGAAGCGCCTGCGCCCGCTCGTCCACCTGCCGAGCGTCGGGGCCGTCCAGCGCAGCCTCGGCCTGCTCGCGGAACAGCGCCGCTTCGCGGCGGATGACCCAGATCTGCTCCGCCGTGCGGCAAGTGGCGGCGACTTCGCCCACCACCCGCAGCCAGTGCAGCGCGGCGATGACATCCGCCGACGCATATTGGCGCAGACGCCCGAAGGCGCGGTCGACGTAGAAGGCGAAGCTGTCCGCCTCCGCCACCACACGCGGCACGCCGCTGCGGTCATGCCGGACCGGCTCCGGCATCGCGCGCGACGCGAACTCGGTCCCGCCGGCGCCCAACCAGTCGAGGCAGGTGACGGCGGTGATCGGATCGTTGACTCCCGGCGACAGGGCCCGGGCCGCGATCTCCACCAGTTCGCTGACCAGGAACATGAGGTCGTGCTCGGGCGTGCGCTTGTTGCCGACCGTGAAGCATTGCTGCAGCTCTTCCCTGTGCTCGTCGCGCCAGCGATCGGCCGGAGCAGCCTCGGCGAGCCCGCGCCCCGCCATCACGAAATCGCCGGGGCGGAAGCGCAGCCGGATCAGCACGTCAGCGTCAACCGCGAGCGACAGGAGCCGCTTCTCGTCAATCGACTGAATGTAGCCGGTCGCCGCGGCAGGCACCGGCGCTGCGGGACCAGGGTCCACCCGCGGCGCACCTTGCGCCTCCGGTCGCCCGCTCCCGATCATGGCCGGGAAACGCTCCCGTGCGTCCCTCACCAGCTGCCGCCCGATCCGGCCCACCACATTGTTGATGTGGATGCTCTGCGGCACATGGTGAATGAAGTAGATCAGCACCCCGATCGAGCAGACCGCAAGCAGCATGGCCACGATCACCGCATATTGCGGCACGAAGTCGTCATCCCCGCCGCGGATCGTGCGCAGCACCATCAGGCAGTAAAGAAAGGTCGCGATAAAGGTGCCGAGCGTGACGGTATTCCCGCGATCGCTCATGAAGTTGGTGAGCACCCGCGGGCCGTACTGGCTCGACGCATAGGACAAGGCGACGATCGTGATCGAGAAGACCACGCCCGCCACCGTCACCATCGATCCGGCAATGGTCGACAATACTTCGCGGGCGCCGTCGGCCCTGATCTGCTGGTACCAGCTCAGCCCCCTGATCCAGTTCGAACCCAGCCGAACGTCGACCCAGATCATCAGCGCACCCAGCCCGATGGCGAGCAGCGCCATCACGCTGGGGATGAACCAGTAGCTGGCCCGGATCATCCGCAGGCGGGCGTTCAGGCGTCGGTTCATGCCCTGGCCTTCTGCTCACCCGTCAGCACCGGGCCCTTGATCTCGAACGTCGCCGACGCGAGGCCCATGCCCTTCTCCTCCAGCCGGGTCAGGATCTCGCGTCTCATGACCTTGGGCTCGGCGTTGCCGATCCGGGTTCCGACCAGGGTGATCCTGAACAGCTGGAGTGCCTCAGTCCCTTCCATCGCGCAGGACTACGGCTGGACCGGCGCTTGGTTTCGTTTCGCGAGACGGGGAACGCGGCAGCGCCTGCACGTCTTTGACCGGATGAACTCGCAACGGGAGACGATGATGGCATCGGCGGCGGAGCGCTGGAACGTTCTCGAAGAACTCGACGACTGGCTTCGCCTGCCGATGGCGCTGCTCGGCCTCGCCTGGCTGCTGATCGTCGTTGCCGAGCTGCTGTGGGGCGAGAATGCGCTGCTGTCGGTGGCGAGCACGGCGGTGTGGGTGATCTTTATCGCCGAGTTCGCGCTGCGTCTCCTGCTCGCGCCCGACCGCTGGCGCTTTCTCAAGCGCAATTGGCTGACGGTCATCGCCCTGATCGTGCCCGCGCTCCGCTTCTTTCGCGCACTCACCATTTTGCGCGCGGCCCGCGCCCTTCGCGGGCTTAGGCTGGTGCGGATCGTCGGCACCGCCAACCGCAGCATGAAGGCGCTCCGCACCACCATGCGGCGGCGGCACTTCGGCTATGTCCTTGGGCTGACCCTCCTGGTGATCGTGCTCGGCGCGGCCGGGATGCTGAGCTTCGAGCCGGCGCGCGAGGTCGCAGGCGGCTTTACCTCCTACGGCCATGCCCTGTGGTGGACGGCCATGCTGGTCACCAGCATCGGCTCGGACTTCTGGCCGCTCACCACCGAAGGCCGGGTGCTCGCCCTTCTGCTGTCGATCTACGGTCTGGCGGTGTTCGGCTACATCACCGCCAGCTTCGCCAGCTTCTTCGTCGGCCGCGACGCCTCCGAACCCGAGGCCCCGCTAGCCGGCTCGGCCGATATCGCCCGGCTCGCCGATGAGATAAGCTTGCTCCGCCAGCTGCTCGGCAGCGCCACTGGCGCTGGCGGACCCCCTTCAGCGCGATAATGACGTGAAGGTGGCCGCATCCGATCCAGACGGCGAGGTCACCCACCAGACGGCCCCAGCCAGCAGCGCAGCCCAGGCGGCCAGCACCAACAGCAACCCGGCGCGGCTCCGCGGCCGATCGGTCATCTGCTCCGCCCTTTGCCTCAGCTCCGCGACCAGCGCCGCCGGGATCAGCCGCATCGTCAGCCAGATGCCGGCGGGGACCAACAGGAGGTCGTCGAGGAGGCCCAGCACCGGCACGAAGTCGGGGACAAGGTCGATCGGGCTGAGCGCATAAGCCGCGACCAGTGCGGCGAGCAGCCGCGCGCCCGGAGGGGTCCGCCGGTCCCGCGCGGCAAGCCACAGGACCAGCACCAGGGCCTTCAGCGCCCTTGCCCAGCGGCGGAGGCGGTTCATGGAAGCGCCTTTCCTGCCAGCTCCCCCGTGCCTACACTTGTACAATAGGAATTGGTCTGATCTACGAACCGCGATGGTTCAAATGACCTTGGCAACCGCGTCTCTCGTCCGCTCAGCTGACGACCTTTGCGCGCGCCGGGCGGAAATCTCCCGCCCCTTGCACTCGCACAGCGCGCGCCGTCGTCGCAGCCCCGCGAACCGTGTCAACTTCGACAACTTGGGCCGCAACAAGACCGGTCATCGTGTCAACTTCGACAACTTCGCGCCTGCAATCAGACGGTCGCGATGTCCGGCGCGTCCTCGGCCTTCATGCCGACCACATTGTAGCCGGCGTCGACATGGTGGATCTCGCCCGTCACTCCGCTCGCAAGGTCGCTCAGCAGGTACAGCCCCGCCCCGCCGACATCCTCGATGGTGACGTTGCGGCGCAGCGGCGAATTATATTCGTTCCACTTGAGGATGTAGCGGAAGTCGCCGATCCCGCTTGCGGCCAGCGTCTTGATCGGCCCGGCGCTGATCGCATTGACCCGCAGCCCGTCCTTGCCAAGGTCGGCGGCGAGATATTTGGTCGCCGTCTCCAGCGCCGCCTTGGCGACGCCCATGACGTTGTAATGCGGAATGACCTTCTCGGCCCCGTAATAGGTGAGGGTCAGCATTGACCCGCCCGGCTTCATCAGCCGGGCCGCGCGCTGGGCACAGGCGACGAAGCTGTAGACCGAGATGTTCATGGTCAGGAGGAAATTGTCGAGGCTGGTGTCGACGAACCGCCCGCGAAGCTCGTTTTTGTCGGAGAAGCCGATCGCATGGACCAGGAAGTCGAGCCCGCCCCAGCGCTCCTCGATCTCGGCGAAGGCCCGGTCCAGCGCGCCCATGTCGCCGACGTCGCAGTCGAGGAGGAAGTCGGATCCGACCTCTGCGGCCAATGGCCGTACCCGCCGCTCCAGCGCCTCGCCCTGGTAGGAGAAGGCCAGTTCCGCTCCCTGGCTCCCTAGCTGCTTGGCAATGCCCCAGGCAAGGCTCCGGTCGTTGGCGAGGCCCATGATCAGCCCCCGCTTGCCCGTCATCAATCCGCTCATGCGATCTTCCCCTGTTCCGCCGCCTCCACCGTTGCAGCCGCCGTCTCGGGCACTTCCTGCACCTGGCTTGGCAAGATGGTCACCTTTTCGCCAGGCTCCGCCGGCTCGACCTCGAGCGTCTCGGCGTGGGGCCCGGCATATTGCTCGCCCTCTAGCGCCGTCGCCCCCGTGTCCGCCAGACCGGCATTGAGCTCCGCCCCCATGACCACGCCAAGACCGACGATGAAGAAGAACAGAAGGGCGATCATCACGCCGGCAAGGCTGCCATAGGTGAGGTCATATCCTCCCGCCAGCTGGATCGCCTCGGGCAGCAGGGTCGCCGTCCCGATCCACCAGATGGTGACCAGCAGCGCCCCCGGCCACTTGCGGCAGCCAACCTTGCGGTAGCGCGACGGGGTCAGGACCACGAAGGTGAGGTAGACGGTGAAGTAGAGCGCCAGGGCGGGCACGAGGCGGATCAGGGTCAGCGTGTTCTCGACCTCCGCAAAGGCGGGGACGCGGGCCACGATCAAGGTCTCGATCGAGCTCAGGAGCACGGTGGAAGCGAGCGCGATCATCAGCAGCAGGACAAGGCCGAGCATGAACAGGGCGGAGATCAGCCGGTACTCCCAGAAGGGAGCGGTATATTTCACGCCATAGGCCCGGCGCAGGATATCGCGGATGGTCTCGATGAAGCTCGACGCGGTCCAGAGCCCGACCAAAGCGCCGAACCACAGCAAGGGGCCCTGCCGGGCGGTCAGCACCTCGGCGACGGGCTCCCGCAGGACCTCGGCGATGTCGGGAGGAAGCGAGCGGAGGATGTTCGTCACCGCCTGCTGCGCCCCGTCGCTCGACCCCAGCAACTGCGCCACCGCCGCCGCCAGGATGAAGAAGGGAAACATTGACAGGAGGGACAGGTAGGCGATGTTGCCGGCATGGATGAAGCCGTCGTTGTACACGCCGACGGCTACCCGCTTGGCGACCTCGAACGGCTTGGTGCCGGGCTTGACCCGTTCGACCACCCTTTCGCCGAAGCGGGCCTTGATCGCCGCCAGCCGCTTGCGACGAGCTTCGGGACTCTGGGGAGAGATGTCCTGCATGAAGGGTCGTCAGACGCCCAGCGCGGCCCGCGGGTTGCCTTCTCCGCCCTGCCAGCCCTCGACGAAGCGCTCGAGCTCGGGGTCGCCGGCCGGCAGGTCGATCATCAGGCTGACGAGGAGGTCGCCCCGGCTTCCGTCCCTGGCCGTGAAGCCCCGCCCCTTGATCCGCAGCACCTTGCCCGAGCTTGCCCCCTTGGGGATGCTGAGCATGACGGGGCCATCGGGTGTCGGGACCTTGACCCTGCCGCCGAGCACTGCCTCGCGTAGGGTGACGGGAAGCTCCAGGCGGACGTTGTTGCCATCGCGGGTGAAGAAGCGGTGCGGCTCGATGGCGATGGTGACGATCGCATCGCCGGCCCCGCCCGATCCTTTCTCGCCCTTGCCGGCCAGGCGGATCCTGGCCCCGTCCTCGACCCCCTTGGGGAGCTTTAGCTCGATGGTCGCGCCGTCAGCCAGCGTCACCCGCTGCGGGCTGAGCGTCGCCGCGTCGGTGAAGGGAACGGTGAGGCGATAGGCAACGTCGGCGCCCTTGGCCGGAGCCCGCGTCCGGGTCCCGCCGAAGGGCGAACCGCCGCTCCGCGTCCGCGCCCCGGCTCCACCCCCGAACAGGCCTTCGAACAGGTCCGACAGGTCGGGCCCGGCACCGGCCGATGAGCTGTAGCCCTCGAACCCGCCGCCCGGACGGCTCCCGCCATAGCCGCCGCCAAAGGGCATCTTGGGATTGCCCTCCTCGTCGATCTCGCCGCGATCGTAGCGGGCGCGCTTGTCGGGGTCGCTCAAGAGGTCATAGGCCGCCGTTACCTGCGCGAAGCGCTCGGCCGCCTTGGGATTGTCCTTGTTCCTGTCGGGGTGCAGCTGCTTGGCAAGGCTTCGGTACGCCTTCTTGATCTCGGCGTCGCTTGCCCCGCGCTTGACCCCGAGCCGTGCATAAAGATCCATGGGTCCTCAATAAGGCAAAAGTGCTTGGAGCCAAGTGAGGGTGGTCGGCTTGCCTGCCAAGGTCCCCAGGCGGTACAGCCCCTGCCCATGCCCACCGATCCCTTCGCCCTGTTCGCCGAGTGGATGGCGCTCGCCAAGGAGAGCGAGATCAACGATCCCGACGCCATGGCCCTCGCCACCGCCACGCCGGACGGGCGGCCATCGGTCCGCATGGTGCTGATGCGGCGGTACGGGCCGGAAGGCTTCGGCTTCTTCACCAACCTCCAGAGCCGCAAGGGAGGGGAGATCGCCGCCAATCCTTGGGGCGCCCTGTGCATCCACTGGAAGAGCTTGCGCAAGCAGGTCCGGGCCGAAGGCCGGCTGGTCGCGATCAGCGATGCCGAGGCCGACGACTATTTCGCCAGCCGCTCGAGGAACAGCCGGATCGGGAGCCACGCCAGCGACCAGTCGCGTCCGCTCGACTCGCGCGAGACCTTTGTCCGCCGTGTCGAGGAGATGCAGGCTCGGTTCGCCGACGGCGAGGTCCCACGGCCCGCCCACTGGTCCGGCTTCCGGCTGGTGCCCGACCGGATCGAGTTCTGGGAAGACGTCGAGTTCCGCCTCCACCATCGCCGCCTGTTCGAGCGGCAGGCCGACGGAAGCTGGACCGAGGGCCTGCTCTACCCGTGAGAGTGACCGGCCCCGAGCGGTCCCGCCTGACGCAGCTTGCCGCCCTGGCAAGCGTCGCCATGGCGCTCACCTTTCTCGTCGCCAAGTCCTGGGCGGCGATCGCGACCGACTCGACCGCCATGCTCGGCAGCCTTGCCGACACCGCGCTGGACCTCGTCGCCAGCCTGTTCACGCTGGCAGGCGTCCGCATCGCCGCGCTTCCCGCCGATCATGACCATCGCTTTGGGCACGGCAAGGCGGAGGCGCTGGTTGCGCTCGGCCAGGTGGTATTGATCACCGCCTCCGCAATCGTGATCGCCTGGCGGGCGATCGACCGGCTCTTGAACGGCGCACCCACCGACAATGCCGAGTTCGGGATCGGAGTCTCGGTTGCGGCCATCCTCGCGACGTTGCTGCTGCTTTCCTACCAGCGGCGGGTGATCGCCCGCACCGGTTCGGTCGCGATCCGTACCGATGCCATTCATTACCGCTCCGACCTGGCGCTCAACGCCGCGGTGATCGCCGCCCTGGTGCTCGATTATTATCTTCGTATCCGCGGGGCCGACGCTGCCTTCGGCCTGGCTATCGCGGCCTGGCTGCTATGGGGCGCGTGGCGAGCGGCCGGCGACAGCGTCAACCAGCTGATGGACGCCGAATGGCCGCTCGACAAGCGCGAGGCTTTCCTGGCTGCCTGCGCCGACTATCCCGAGCTCAAGGGCATGCACGACGTTCGCACCCGCTCATCGGGCGCCCACGACTTCATCCAGTTCCACGTCTGGGTGCCCGAGGACTGGACCATCAAGGAAGCGCACGACCGGCTCGACCTGGTCGAGGAAGACCTTCAGCGCCGCTTTCCCGGCACGGAGATCTTTCTTCACCTCGATCCCGAGGGGCATACCGATCGCGAAGGCCTTCTTCCCCACGAGCTTACGGAGCGGCGATGATCCTGCCCTTCTTCCAGGTCGATGCCTTCGCGCCGCGGCCGCTGACCGGCAATCCGGCCGCCGTGGTCCCGCTTGAGGAGTGGCTCGACGACGAGCTACTTCAGGCGATCGCGGCGGAGAACAATCTGTCGGAGACCGCCTTCACAATCCCCGCGGAAGACGGCGAGGCCGATTACCACCTGCGCTGGTTCACGCCAGCGGCAGAGGTCGACATGTGCGGCCATGCGACGCTCGCCGCCGGGCACATCCTGCTGACGCGAGACAAGGTCCGGTTCGCCACGCGCTCGGGGCTGCTTACCGTGTCGAGGCAAGGTGAGGACCAGTTGCTGCTCGACCTGCCCGCAGCCCGGCTGGAGCGCCGCGACGAGCCGGAGCTTTGCGCGGCACTCGGCCTTCCGAGCCGCACCATCTTCATTGCCGACGGGTGCAACGACGCGGCGATCGTCGAGGTGGCGAGCGAGGAAGAGGTGAAAGGGCTTCGGCCCGACTTCGCCGCACTTCGCGGCCTGCCGCGCATGGCGGTTGTGACGGCGCGCGGCTCCGCCACCGACATCGCCAGCCGGGTGTTCGTGCCTTATCTCGGGATCGACGAGGATCCCGTGACCGGCTCGGCCCATGCGGCGCTGGTGCCTTATTGGGCGGAGCGGCTCGGGCGGGAGGCCATGACCGCGGCGCAGGTCAGCTGTCGCGGCGGACTGCTCGACTGCCGGCTCCAGGGTGACCGGGTACTGCTTGCCGGAAAGTGCTGGACGGTGATCGAAGGCAGCTACCAGCTTTGAGCACGCCCGACCTGCCCCGGAAGGTCGGCCAGGGCGGGGCCTTGCTCTTGTCCTTCAACGGAGCAGTCGGGGCGGCCGTGTTCGCCCTTCCGGCAACGCTCGCCGCCAGCGTCGGCGGGTTCGCGCCCTGGCTGTTTCCGCTCGCTGGCCTCGTCATGCTGGTGATCGCCTTGCCTTTCGCCCGAGCGGCGGCGAGCATGCCGGGTCATGGTGGGCCGGCGCTCTACGGCGCTGCCTTTGGACGCCTTGCCGGCTTCGAGCTCGGCTGGATCTATTATGTCGCACGCACCGCGGCGCTGGCCGCCAACGTCCATGTGCTGGTCGATTATCTGCTGCGCTGGGCGGGGGCAGAGCCCTCTCCCGTTGTTCGCTCCGCCCTAATCGTCGCGATCATCGGCCTGCTTGCGCTTGCCAACATCGCCGGGATGAGCCGCGCCCTGCGGCTGCTTGGCGGGCTTACCGTGCTCAAGACCCTGCCGCTGGTCGCGATCGCCCTTCTGGCGCTGCTGAGCCTGCCGCTGGCACCAGTGGGACCGCCACCGCCGCTCGAGCCGCTGCAGGCCAGCCTGCTGCTCGTCTTCTACGCTTTCGTTGGGTTCGAGAATGCCGCTGTCACCGCCGGCGAGACCCGCGGCGCGGAGCGGGTGATCCCGCGGGCGCTCCTGCTGACCTTGCTGTCGATCGTGCTCCTCTATTTCGTGGTGCAGCTCGCTTTCCTCGCTGCCGCCCCGGACGTCGCCGAGGGGGACAAGGCCCCGCTGCTTGCGCTCGGAGCGGCGCTGTTCGGCCCGCCGGGTGCTTTCCTGATCCTGCTGGCAGCGGTGACCAGCCTGCTCGGCAACCTCCACGGCAATCTTGCGGCAACTCCGCGGGTGACCTACGCGCTTGCCAAGCGGGGCGACCTTCCCGCGCTGTTCGGAACGGTGCATCCCCGTTTCGAAAGCCCGCACGCTTCCATCCTGTTCATGGCCCTGTTCGCCTCGGCACTGGCGCTGACCGGGGGGTTCACCTGGCTGGCCGTGATGAGCGTGCTGGCACGGCTGTTCGTCTATGCGGTAACCATCGCCGCCTGGCTGCGTGGCGGCGAGCGTGGCGGTGGGGAGCAGCTGCTGGGGCTCAGCGCAATCCTGCTGTGCGCGGTCGTCGCCAGCCAGGCGAGCCTCGATTCATGGCTGACGCTTGGCCTGCTGGCGCTCGCCGGAGCCGTCCTGTTCCTGGTCGCCGGCAGGGCCGCCCAGCACCCGGTCGAGGGCGGCGAGCAACGGTAGCTGGCTCTTCAGGATCAGCCGCTGCGCTTCGTCGAGCGTCAGCCAGGCGACCCGGTCCAATTCAGGAAACTGCTTCATCCGGCCGGATCGCGGCGGCCATTCCAGCTCGAACTCGGCGCTGGAGATGGCTGCAGGATCGAAGTCGCCCTCGAGCGCGAACACCTCGACGATCTTGCCGCCATTCTGCCGGACGGTGGCGAGTGGGATCGGCTGGCCGTCGGGCAGCGGGCCGACCTCCTCGCCAAACTCGCGCCGGGCGGCCTCGAGCGCGGTCTCGCCCGCCTCGACCGCGCCCTTGGGCACCATCCAGGCGCCTTCGTCCTTGCGCGCCCAATAGGGCCCGCCAGGGTGGCCGAGCAGGACCTCGAGGCGTCCCTCCCGGCGGCGAAAGAGCAGGATGCCCGCGCTTCGTGGCCGCCGGCTCGCCGTGGGGGACTGCATCACCTGCTCTTCCCCTTTTCCGGCGCCCGCCGCAATGGGGACGCGTCGGCGGTCAGGCGGCGAGCTCGGCCGGCGTGGCGGCGACGGTATGGTCGATCCACCCCCCGCCGAGCAGCCGGTCGCCGTCATAGACGACGGCGGCCTGACCGGGCGCCACTCCGAACTCGGGCCGGGCGAAGCGGATGCAGCCGTCGTGAAGGATGGCGGCAACCGGGCGGCTCAATGAGCGCACCTTGACCTCCACGTCCTGCTGCTCCTCGCCGAGCCAGTTCCACTCGCGGACGACGGCCTCGGCCACGGCCAGGGCGGACTTGGGCCCGACCACCAGGCGGCGTTCCTCGGGCTCGATACGGATCACGTAGAGCGGCTCGGGCGAGCCCCCGATCTCGAGCCCGCGGCGCTGGCCGACGGTGAAGTGGACCACGCCGGGATGGCGGCCGAGCGTCCGTCCCGCAAGGTCGACGATCTCGCCCGGCGCGTCGGTCTCGGGACGAAGCCGCTTGACCAGCCCGGCATAGTCGCCGTCGGGAACGAAGCAGATGTCCTGGCTGTCGGGCTTGGCCGCGACCGGAAGGCCGGCCTCGGCCGCAAGCGCCCGCACCGCCGGCTTGGGCAGCTCGCCGATGGGAAAGCGGAGCAGGTCCAGCTGGCGGCGGGTGGTGCCGTAAAGGAAATAGCTCTGGTCGCGCGCCGGATCGCGGCCCTTGTGCAGCTCGGCTTGCCCGTCTCGCACCACCCGGCGCACATAATGGCCGGTGACGAGGGCGTCGGCACCAAGCTCCTGCGCGAAGGCGTGAAGGTCGGTGAACTTCACCCCCTGGTTGCACAGCGAACAGGGCACCGGGGTCCGCCCGCGGGCATAATCGTCGGCGAAGCGCTCGATCACGCCGGCACGGAAGCGGCTTTCATAGTCGAGTACATAATGGGCGATCCCCAGCTTCTCGCAGACCTGGGCCGCATCATAGATGTCCTGCCCCGCGCAGCAGGCGCCCGAGCGCTTCACCGCTTCGCCATGGTCGTACAGCTGGAGCGTGACCCCGATCACTTCCGCCCCGGTCCGTGCTGCAAGCAGGGCCGCGACCGACGAGTCGACCCCGCCGGACATGGCGACGACGATCCGGGCTCCGGCAGCGGGCCGGCCAAGCTGGAGATCGGGAAGCATGGCGGGGTCTTTACCCGGCATTCACCCTCCTGCGCTAGACCATGCTCGGACCCCAGGCCAAGGAGGGCGGCAGGACGTTGGTTGAGTGGAGCAAGCACTGGACGGAAGGCGCAGAGCCGGTCCGTGGTTCGGCGAAGGGTTTGCTGCTGGAAGCGCTCGGCACGGCCGGCGAGGCGAGCGATCGCCGCGCGGCGGTGGTGGCCCTTCTCGGCGGTCCCGAGGTCGCAGTGGAAAGCCGGGGCGGAGCGTTCGCTGCGGCAAATGTGACGGCTCCGTTAACCCACGGATTTCAGAATTGCTTGAGGGACCCGCCGGTAAACGGTGGTCAACAGCCCACCATCGAACCCGGCTTGAGGAAGCAATGCTAGAAAATCAGAAGTTCCGTCCCCACCAAGTGATCGGCCCGCTCGGCGAGCCGCTCACGCTGGAGACGCTTCCTCCTCCGTCGACCACGCGCTGGGTCGTTCGCCGCAAGGCCGAAGTGGTGGCCGCGGTGGCCGGCGGACTGCTGACCGTGGACGAAGCCTGCGAACGCTACGGCCTCAGCCTCGAGGAGTTCGCCGGCTGGCAGCGCGCCGTCGACCGCAGCGGCATGCCGGGCCTCAGGGTCACCCGGATCCAGCATTACCGCCAGGTCTACGAGCGCCAGCAACGCTACTGATTTCCTCGTTTCGGAACCGGCACGGCGCCCCGCCGTTCCCGCAGTCATCGGAACAAGACGAACCCTGAACGCGTCTTGGTTGCCGCAAGAGCCGCTCGCGACAAACACGCGGGACGGCATGACAGGAGGGAACGCATGGACTGGATCATTATCATCGTCGTTGGCGGCATTCTCGGCTGGCTCGCCAGCATCATCATGCGCACCGACGCGCAGCAGGGGATCTTCCTCAACGTGGTGGTCGGCATTGTCGGCGCGCTGATCGGCCGGGCCGTGCTGGCGCCGCTGATCGGCGGTGGCTCCATCACCGACAACCCGCTGTCGCTGACCAACATTCTGGTCTCGCTGCTGGGCGCCATTGTCCTGCTGGCGGTGATCAACCTGTTCCGTCGCGGGCGCGTCCGCTAAAAGCTGCGGCGAACACCCACAAGGCTGGGCCGTGCACCTTGACGGTGCGCGGCCCTTGTCGTTTTGGGGAGGAGCTATGCCCTTCACCTGGATCCTGATCGTTCTGTTTGGCGGCCTTCTCGGCTGGATCGCCGCCGTGATGGTGCCGGCGCGCACCGGCAATCAGCTCATCGGCCTTGTCCTGGCCGGCGTGATCGGCGCGATCCTGGGGGCGATCTTCATCACTCCGCCCTTTGCCGGGCGGCTCGCCTTTTACAGCTTCTCGCTGCCGGGCCTGCTGATCTCCTTGCTCGGCTCGATCCTGCTGCTGGCGCTGGGCGGCCTGCTCCTGCGCCGCAGAGGCCGCCGCGCGCCGCTCAGCGACGCTTGAGCAGCAGGCGGTACAAGAACAGGATCAGCACCGCACCGACGATCGCGGCGACGAACCCGGCACCGTCCGTCGGCTCGTCATACCAGCCGACCAGCCGCCCGATGGTCCCCGCCAGCATGGCGCCGCCGATCCCCAGAAGGATGGTGATGACGCAGCCGCCCGGGTCCTTGCCCGGCATGATCAGCTTGGCGATCCCGCCCGCCAGAAAGCCGATCACGATCCACCACAGCCAACTATATTCCGCCAGCATGAACCTTCCTCCTGTTCCCTTTGTCCTGGCTACCCCCCATCTGCTGTCTTTCGCAATCGCCTTTCGATGGCGCAAAGAAGGCCGTTGGTCGAATGCCGCTTGCCGTTGACCGGCAACTCTCGTCCTGTTGCACTAAGTGACTTACTGGTCTAATACACAGGCTGAGCGGCGGAACGGTCGCCCGAGATGGAAAAGGTAGTGCGCATGAATCGCGAGACCCGGCTGGAGCGGGACGAAACGGTTGTGGTGGTGGACCGGTCGCGCCGGCGCCGCAACATGATCCTGGCGGTGCTCGTCGGAGCGCTGGTGCTTGCCCTCGCCTGGTTCTTCTTTGCCCGTTCCGAGGAGCAGGCCGCCCCCGCCAAGGGCGCGGCAGCGGCCGCCGGCTCCGGCCGGGGCGGCGGGCAGGTGCCGACCGTGACCGTGGTCGTTCCCGGCCGAAGCCAGGTCGCCAACATCATCACCGCCAGCGGAACGCTTGCCGCTCGCCGCGACCAGCCGATCGGCGCTGCCGGACAGGGCGGACGGGTGACCGCCGTGCTGGTCGACGCCGGTACCTGGGTGCAGGCCGGGCAGGTGCTCGCCACCGTCGACCGGTCGGTGCAGGTACAGACCACCGCCCAGCTCGCCGCTGCCGTCGAAGCGGCCCGGGCGAGCGCGGCGCTGGCGCAGAACGAATATGACCGTTCGGCTTCCTTGGTCGACCGCGGCTTCGTGTCCCGTGCCGACCTCGACCGCAAGCGGGCGGCGCGCGACCAGGCGCAGGCGCAGGTCCGGGTGGCGCAGGCCCAGCTCAACGCGACTCGGGCCGGCATCGGCCTGCTCGACATCCGCGCGCCCACCAGCGGCCTCATCCTCCAGCGCAACCTCGAGGTCGGTCAGGTGATCGGCCCGGGCAGCCAGGGCCTGTTCCGACTCGCCCGCGGCGGCGAGATGGAGATGCGGGCGGCGCTCAGCCAGCAGGACCTCGCCGCGGTGCGGGTCGGCATGCCGGCCAGCGTGACGCCGATCGGCAGCAACAGCAGCGTCACCGGCTCCATCTGGCAGGTGTCGCCCGTGATCGACCCGGCCAGCCGGCAGGGCGAGGTGCGGATCGCCATCCCCTATGGTCCTGCGACCCGTCCGGGCGGCTTTGCCGAAGCGCGCATCTCGGCCGGCGCGACCACCGCCCCGCTGCTTCCGCAGAGCGCGGTGCTGGCCGATCAGGAAGGCAATTACGTCTACGTGGTCAACGCCAGGAACGAGGCGGAGCGGCGCGCGGTCAAGGTCGGCTCGATCGACGACAGCGGCGTATCGATCGTCTCCGGCCTGAACGGGCAGGAAGTGGTGGTGGTTTCCGCCGGCCCCTTCCTCAACCCGGGCCAGAAGATCAATCCGAAGCGGCAGGCGGCCGCCAACTAGGCGACCCGGCAATCCTCAGCGAGGAACAGGCACAGTCATGAGTTTCCGCAACATCTCGGCCTGGTGCATCCGCAACCCGGTGCCGCCGATCGTCCTGTTCATCGCACTGCTGCTGACGGGCATCTACGCCTTCGCGACCATGGAAGTCACCGGCGATCCGGACATCGACTTCCCGGCCGCGCAGGTGAACATCAGCCAGCCGGGCGCTGCCCCGTCCGAACTCGTCAACCAGGTGACGCAAAAGGTCGAGGCCGCCATTCGCGGCGTCGAGGGCGTGGACGAAATCAACTCCACCGTACGCGAGGGCTTCAGCAGCACCTTTGTTCAGTTCCGCATCGGGACTCCGACCGACCGGGCGGTGAACGACGTGCGCGATGCGGTCGCGCAGATCCGCGGCGACCTTCCCGAAGGCATTCTCGAGCCGCAGGTCAGCCGGGTGAACATCGGCGGTGACGGCTTCATGTTCGTGGCCGTCGAGGCGACCGACATGAGCCTGCCGGAGCTCAGCTGGTATGTCGACAACGACATCTCCCGCCGGCTGCTCGGCCAGCCGGGTGTCGCCGCGGTCACCCGCGAAGGCGGCGTCGACCGCCAGATCCGCGTCGTCCTCAACCCTGCTGCGCTTCAGTCGCAGGGGATCACGGCCGCGCAGGTCAATCAGCAGCTTCGCCAGCTCAACCTCGATGCGCCGGGCGGCCGGGCCGAGATCGCCGGCTCCGAACAGACGGTGCGCGTGCTCGGCAATGCCGAAACCGCAGCCCAGCTCGCCGCCACCCAGATCACCCTGCCCGGGGGCCGCTTTGTCCGCCTGTCCGACATCGCCCAGGTCCGCGATGCCTCGGCCGAGCCGCGCACGGCCGCTCAGCTCGGCAACCGGGCGGTGGTCAGCTTCAACGTCCAGCGCGCCAAGGGTGCGTCAGAGGTCATAGCCTACGACAACAGCTGGGCCGAGCTGCGCAAGATCGAACAGCAGGACTCGCGCGTCCGCTTTGTCGAGATCAGCAACAACGTCGATGCCGTGAAGGACGACTACAAGGGCTCCATGATCATGCTGGTCGAGGGCGCCGTCCTCGCCGTAATCGTGGTGTTCCTCTTCCTGCGCGACCTGCGGGCGACCCTGATCGCCTCCGTTGCCATCCCGCTGTCGGCCATCCCCGCCTTCTGGTTCATGGACCTGATGGGGATCAACCTCAACTTCCTGTCGCTGCTCGCGCTGGCGCTGGTGGCGGGCGTGCTGGTCGACGATGCGATCGTGGAGATCGAGAACATCGTCCGGCACATGCGCATGGGCAAGAGCGCCTACCAGGCTTCGATCGACGCCGCGGACGAGATCGGCCTGGCCGTGCTCGCCACCACCATGTCGATCGTCGCGGTGTTCCTGCCGGTCGCGCTGATGCCCGGCATCTCGGGCCAGTTCTTCCGGAACTTCGGCTACACGGTCGTGCTCGCGGTGCTGATGAGCCTGCTGGTCGCGCGCATGATCACGCCGCTCATGGCCGCCTATCTGCTGCGCAGCCATGGGCAGCAGGAGCATGCCTCCGGCCCCTCGATGAACCGCTACCTGCGGGTACTCCGCTGGACGCTCGACGACAGCCGGTCGAAGGCCTTCAAGGCGCGGCATCGCGACAAATGGGGCAAGCGCAAGCTCGCCCGTTTCCTTGACCACCGCATGTGGATGGTCGGTCTCGGCATTCTCGCCCTGGTCCTGACGGCCATCGGCTTCTCGACCCTGTCGATGACCTTCTTCCCGCCGGAGGACAGCCCCAACTCGACGGTGCGCATCGGCATGCCGCCGGGCAGCACGCTGGACCGCACCAAGGCCATGGCGGCCCGCGTGACCGACGTCATCGAGCAGCATCCGGACGTTGAAGCCGTGTTCCAGCGCAGCTTCACCGGCGCCGCCTTCCTGGAGGTCGTCTACCGCGAGGACCGCACCAAGAAGAGCTTCGAGATCGAGCGCGAGCTCAATCCCAGGCTGGCCTCGATCCCCGATGCGCAGGTCAACATGATCAATCGCCAGGGCGGCGGCCCCGGCGGCGCAGGGCGCGCGGTCACCATCTTCCTTGGCGGCGACGATCCCAAGGAGCTGATGGAGGTCGCGCACCGCGTTTCGGACGAGATGGAAACGGTGCCCGAACTGGTCGCGCCCCGGGTCCAGGGCGACAATGTCCGTCCGGAGGTGATCATCCGTCCGCGCTTCGACCTCGCCGCCGATCTTGGCGTCAGCACCGCGGCGCTTGCGTCCACCATCCGCATCGCCACCATCGGCGACATCGCGCAGAACAGTGCCCGCTTCTCGCTGTCCGACCGCCAGGTGCCGATCATCGTCAGCATCGACCAGGCCGACCGGCGCGACATCGCCACGCTCGAGAATCTGCCGGTCCCGACCGCGTCGGGCGGGTCGGTGCCGCTCAAGTCCGTGGCCGAGATCAGCTTTGGCGCGGGCGCCATCTCGATCAGCCGCACCAACCAGATGTACCGCGTCGCGATCGGCGCCGACCTGGCGCCCGACAAGGTCAGCGGCGATGCCCTGACCAAGATCGAGCAATTGCCGACCATGCAGGCCCTGCCCCCGGGGGTTCAGCGCCTGACGCTCGGCCAGGAAGCCTGGCAGCAGGAATTGCTGCAAAGCTTCGTGGTCGCGGTACTTGCGGGTGTCGCCCTGGTCTTTGCGGTGCTGGTGCTGCTCTACCGCCGCTTCCTGTCGCCGCTGGTGAACCTCGGCTCGCTGCTGCTGGCACCGGTCGGCGCCGTCATCGCCCTGCACCTGTTCGGCAAGCCTGTCAGCCTGCCGGTCTTTATCGGCCTGCTGATGCTGTTCGGCATCGTCGCCAAGAACTCGATCCTGTTGATCGACTTCGCGGTGGAGATGATGGACCACGGCATGGAGAAGGTGGAGGCGATCGTCGAAGCCGGCCACAAGCGCGCCCAGCCGATCGTCATGACCACCGTCGCCATGGTCGCGGGCATGATCCCGGTGGCGCTGAGCCTCCATGCCGAGGGCAGCTTCCGTGAGCCGATGGCGATCACGGTGATTGGCGGCCTGCTGGTCTCGACCGTGCTGACGCTGCTGCTCGTCCCGGCTTACTTCAGCCTTGCGCTGGGCGTCGAGACGCGCATCGCCCGGCGCTTCGGCAAGGGCCTCAGGGAAGGCGCCCACGCCATCCCCGACGCTGTCGAGGAGCGGCCCGCGCCCGGCAATCCGCCGCGTCCTGGACCGGGCGGAGCGATGCCGCAGCCGGCGGAGTGAACCGGGGGCGTGGCGCCTCGTTGATGGGGAGTGACCGTCCGCAACTTGTCATTGCGAGCCGCCGGCGAAGCACTTCATAAGGGCCGGCCATGAGTGGCTTCGTTGCGCTCGGCATGACGGTGGACCGGCCCCGGTGAAGCTCGCCCGCTTCAATCCGGTCCAGCCTGGCGCACGCGGCATGAAGGTCGCCGCCACCGGCCTTCTGGTGCTGATGGCGGCGATCTTCTTCACCACCCGCGCCTTTGTCGACGACTATCCCTGGCTGAGCTTCGTCAAGGCGTTCGCCGAAGCGGCCATGGTCGGCGGGCTGGCCGACTGGTTCGCGGTGACCGCTTTGTTTCGCCACCCGCTCGGCCTGCCCATCCCGCACACCGCCATCATCCCGCGCAACAAGGACCGGATCGGCGACACGCTGGCCGCTTTCATCCGTGACAATTTCCTGGTTGCCCGGGTGGTCGCACGGCGGATGCGCGGGATCGATGTCGCGGGCGCCGCCGGCCGGTTCCTGCGCACGCCGAGCGGCGAAGGCAACCGCATCCGCCGCGGCGCGTCGCGCCTGATCGCCGACCTGTTCGAGGCCTTGGACGACGAGCGGCTCGGCGGCATCGTCAAGGGGGCGATCAGCGCGCGGATTGCCAGGAGCGAGGTTTCGCCTCTGCTCGGCGCCGCGCTTGCTTCGGCGATCGAGGACAACCGCCATGTGCCGATGCTGGAGGCGGCCATCCAGGCCCTGTCGCGGGCGCTCGATGCCAACGAGCCCCTGATCCGCGACCTGGTCCGCAAGCGGGCGAGCTGGGTGCTACGCCTTGCAGCGCTCGACGAGAAGCTGGCCGACGCGATCGTCGACGGGCTACGCAAGGTCACGGTGGAGATGAGCATCGACCTCGACCATCCGGTCCGCCACAAGATGATCGAGGCGCTGACCAAGCTTGCCCATGACCTCCAGCACAATGCGGACACCCGGGCCAGGGTCGAAAGCTGGAAGGAAGAGTTGCTCGCCAACACCTCCGTCGCGCGCTGGCTCGACCGGCTGTGGCAAAAGGGCCGGGCGGCCGTGATCGCCGCCGCGCGCGACCCCGACGCGGTGCTGGCCGGCCGGATGGGCGAGGTGCTCCGCTCGGCTGGGTCGACCCTGGAGGGCGATGCGCGGATCCGTTCGGCCGTGAACCAGTTCGCCCGCCGGGCCGCGGCCGGCATGGCGGCAAGCTACGGCGATCCGATCGTCAGCCTGGTCAGCGACACCATCCGCGGCTGGGACGCGCGCACGGTCACCGAGCGGCTCGAGGCGGCGGTCGGTCGCGACCTCCAGTACATCCGCATCAATGGGACGCTGGTGGGCGGCTTCGTCGGACTTCTGCTGCACGTGCTGGATCATCTCTGATGTCCGCCCCTCCCCTTCAGCGGAGGAGCGGGTTCCACTAAGTGCTTTGCCTCGCTATCGCCGGCTCATGACCTCCCCGGACCCCCGCTCCTTCACCGTCGCTGCGGACGACGACGGGATCCGCCTTGACCGCTGGTTCAAGCGCCACATGGGCGAGGAGGTGAGCTTCAACCTCGTCTCGCGCTGGGCCCGCACCGGCCAGCTTCGCCTCGACGGGGAGAAGGCGACTCCGGGCGACCGGATCCAGGCTGGCCAGGTGATCCGCATCCCGGCTGCTGAAGCGGTGCCCGACCGTTCCGCCCGCCCCCAGCGGGTGCTCGAGCCGCTTACCGACGACGAGGTCGAATTCGTACGCGAGATGGTGATCGCGACCACGCCCGACGCCATCGTCCTCAACAAGCCGCCCGGCCTTGCCACTCAGGGGGGGACCAAGACCGACAAGCATCTCGACAGGCTGCTCTCGGGCCTGGCCGACGAGGAAGGCCAGCGACCCAAGCTCGTCCACCGCCTCGACAAGGATACGAGCGGGGTGCTGCTGGTGGCGCGTTCTGCCCGGGCCGCCGCCTTCTTCTCCAAGAGCTTCTCCGGCCGCACCGCCCGCAAGGTCTATTGGGCACTGGTGGTCGGCGACCTTGGCCAGGACGAAGGCCTGATCGACGCCCCGCTCGCCAAGCAGCCGGGAACTGGGGGCGAGAAGATGCATGTCGCCGAGGATGGGCAGCCCGCCCGGACCCGCTGGCGGGTGATCGATCGCGCGGGCACGCGCTGCGCCTTTGTCGAGCTGCAGCCGCTGACCGGCCGCACCCACCAGCTCCGGGCCCATATGGCCCACCTCGGCCATCCGATCGTCGGAGACGCAAAATATGGCGGCGCCGACGCCTTCCTCACCGGCGGGATCAGCCGCAAGCTCCACCTTCACGCGCGGCGGCTCAAGATCGACGCTCCGAGCTCGGCCAAGCCGATCGACGTCAGCGCCGAGCTCCCGGCTCACTTCTCCGAAAGCCTTGCCACCCTGGGCTTCGAGGCACGCGCGGGGGACAATATGCCGCTCGACCGGCCCGATCCGGCCAAGGACCCGGTGGTGCAGGCCCGGCGCAAGGCCGCCGCGGCCAAGAGCGCCCGCAAGGAGCGCAAGGGCGAGCGGCGGGCGCGCGGCGCTTCGAGCCAGGCTCCCAAGGGGCGCCGCCGGTGATCCGCTGCGCCATCTTCGACTGCGACGGCACGCTGGTGGACAGCGGCGCGACCATTCACCGCGCACTCGGCCTCGCCTTCGCCGACCACGGCCTCTCCCTGCCCCCGCGCGAGCAGGCCCAGAAGGTGATCGGCCTGTCGCTGGTCGAGGCCATGGCCGCGCTCGCGCCCGATCTCGACGATCATCGGCACCGCCTGCTCGCCGACACGTACAAGGAAGCCTTCGTGTCCCTGCGAGGGCAACGGCAGGTGGAGGAGCCCTTGTTCGACGGCATCTTGCCTCTGCTCGACGCGCTGGAGGAGCGGGGCTGGCTGCTGGCGGTTGCTACCGGCAAGTCGGACCGCGGCCTGAAGCACTGCCTCGAAAGCCACGGCATCCACGCCCGTTTCCTGTCGCTCCAGACCGCCGATCGCCACCCGTCCAAGCCGCACCCCTCCATGGTCCTCACCGCCATGGCCGACTGCGGCGCAGAGCCGGGGCGGACGATCGTCGTCGGCGACACCGGCTGGGACATGGGCATGGCCCGCGCCGGCGGCTGCCACGCCATCGGGGCGCTGTGGGGCTATCATGATGCCGCCGAGCTGACCGAAGCCGGAGCCCAGGCGCTGGCCGAGCGGCCGGCCGATGTCCTCGACCTTGCCGAAACCATGGTGAAGGTGGCGGCGTGAGCGGCAGCGATGACGTCTGGCGGCGGCGCTTTGCTCTTTTCAGCCTGCTTCGCCTGTCCGGCCTGCTCCTGTTCCTGCTCGGCATGGGGATCGCCTTCAGCGGTCTGGTGCGCGAAGGCGGGCACCTTGAGCTCGGGCTGGTGGTGATCGGTGCCGGCCTCGTCTCCGCCCTGCTTGGCCCCGTGCTGCTGCGCCAGCATTGGGCACAGAAGGACGGGGCATGAAGCGCTTCTGGAAGGAAGCGGCCGCAGTGCGGCAGGACGATGGCTGGCGGATCGAGCTCGACGGCCGGACGGTCCGCACCCCGGCCCGAGCCGCCCTGCTGCTGCCGACACCGGCGCTGGCCGAAGCGGTCGCAGCCGAATGGCGGGCGGTCGGCGAGACCGT
>ERZ1066118.920-NODE-920-length-21973-cov-9.328315_pt1 | contig 21973 bp, 38 predicted proteins | sample MGYA00382765_ERZ1066118 | MGnify/ENA primary metagenome ERZ1066118 (study PRJEB33369, sample SAMEA5778348) | biofilm metagenome | biome: Industrial cooling water; feature: Water cooling tower basin; material: Biofilm | place: United Arab Emirates | collected...
GTTTCCATACGTATATGTCTTGGTCTGTTCGCAGAGTTTCAAGGTGAGGTCTCGAAACCCACAATCCAAACACTTTACGACCTTCGTTGGCGGTAATGGTTTCAGGCATTCCCTCGCGTTGACTCACCTAGGCGGCCCAAAAGAAATCCCTTTATTTGGTGCCGCCTCATCCTTTAAGTCTGGCGCGGGTAATAGGGTAATTCAGATTTAATTTCTGATTAATTTTGACAGTATAGTCCTGATTTTGTTTCAATAGTTCTATGAGCTCGACACCCATGAAAAAGCAAAAAGAAGTATTCTCTGCGGGGCTTTCGCTCCACTTAAAACATTTAATGATGCTCGCGGAACTAAAAGGAATGGGCGCCGACGTTGCCGAGATCAAGCGCCGGGGCGCTGAGCGCGAGATCGAGAAAGAATACCGCAGGCAGTTCTCACCAACGAAAGCCTCATAAAAAAGGGCCCTTTGAGGGCCCTTAAAACGGAGGCACGTTTTAAATCAAAGATTAATTGGAATCAGTCCAGACACCGTATGGCGTTCCGCAAGGATGCCACGCGTTCGCGCTCACAGCCTTGATGCATAAATATTCACCGATTGCATCGGCAATGAGAGAGTCGCCGGCGGCGTCCGTCAAAAGAACGATTTGGTCGGTCGCGTCCGCAGGATTCACACCGAAGTTTGAAGCGTTTCCGACGTTGAGCTTAATTTCGCATCCAAGGACCGTGGAAGCCTCTGGGAGTGTGATGGTCGCAGCTGCGGAGTTAGTGAGGGTCTTGCCGCAAACGGCGCCTGTGACCGTAGTAGAGGACGCGTAAGAGACAATGGGCCCAAGTTCCATGGTGACCTTGCCACCCGACTTCGAGCAAATCATGTTGCGGCCGCATTTGATGCGAGTCGTTGCGCCGAGGTTCGTGTCGAGCTGATCGGAAACAGTTTGCGCGATGGCGCTATTGGCGAAGAATGCGAGAACAGCGAAAAGAATGAATTTCATTTGGGCCCCTTTAGGTTTGATGTTCACCATCAAGGGTTAACCAGAAAAGTTTCAGGTCAAGGATTAATGAAGGGTTTTGAATCGATCGGGGAAAATCGCCCGAACCGCGAGATAACACGCCTCAACGGAATCATAGAAAGATTCACGGGCCGAGGTGATGATCTCCTCTTCGTGGAGGTAAACCGTGTACACCCATCGGTAATGTTCGCTTGGGACGATGAACTTCGTAAGCTGCGGCTGGCTTGCTTCAAAGCCCGCGGCCATGAGTTCACTGATTCTCTTTTGCGCGGCCTCAACCTCATAGAGAGGTGGGTCGAGTGGTTTCATAGAAACACCCCCTAAACGGGAGTGTTCCATTGATCGCGAAAGAGGTCACAACAATATTTGAAAAGGTAATCATTCTGGCGGTCGTTCATTTGATGCCCCCTTTGTATTTGATGTAATGCAAAACTCAGTCCGGTCTATGCGGCCTCGCATCGTAGCGTCGATCTTGGCGAGCTTTCTTCGGTGCCAACGCTCTCGCTCTTTGCGTCTACCTTCTTCGCCCGCCTTCTTTCGTCGATTGCGGTCCCACTCGATTTTACACTCTCGACAACCCCTCATCGTTTTGGCCTTGAACTTTTGAATGCGAGTATTGCTTGGCTCATATTTGTGGCCGTTCGGACATTCAGTTTTCTGGGTCCAGTAAGACCGGCCTTTTGAGGCCATGTCTTTCATATTGTCCGCGTGAGTCCCTAAAAATAAATGGAACGGGTTCACGCAAGACGGGTTATCGCAAGCGTGGCAAACGAAAAAGTCTCCAGGTTCCTCTTCGAAGAAAAACTCATAGGACCATCGGTGTGCCCTGACATATCCCTTGTGACCGGCTTTTCGAGTCGAAAGCACTCCATAACCTAAGCCTAAAGTTTTATTTCCGGTCCACACCCAACAATCGTTATCGCCAACCTCAATGCGAGCAAGAAACTCTGATTCAAGCTCTTTCATTTGCCACCTTCTTTTTAAGGTCCTCAATCTCTTTTTCTTTTGAGTCGAGAAGTGCGCGGAGTCGTCGTTTTTCCTCACCATCCTCAATGTGTTGGGCGTGAAGGCTATCGCGCGTTTTCTTAAGCCGCTCATTCTCAACCTTCATGCTGTGAACACTCTCGCCGTCGATTGCGGAAAAGCATTCTTTGAGTTTGGCGTTCTCGGCGAGGAGGGTTTCGATCTCTTTGTTTGCGGCGTCCATTGTGGTCGTGTGGGTTCGTTTCCAGGCAAAGACGCAAAAGCGGCTCGACCTCTGCGGCGTGGGCGTCTATCCCATGCTTGATTAACTCTTCAAAACACTTATTTTGTTTTTCGTGCGGACAGTCACCAGAGACGCAAGCATGATAGTCTAATATTTCCTTAACTAGTCGTTCGCGTTTCTCGGTGCTCATTCTGGTATCACCGATTTAAAAATCCATTTGCGCTCAGCTTTTCTTAGTTTCCCGGTGTTGTCGCAGTAATCCTCTAAAAGCTTAAGCGCTCGCCAAAACTGTTTAAATAAAATCCAACGCGTTCGCCACACACCAAAGATGCGCCAATGGCGAGTTACATCTAGAAGTGCGGCTGGACTATAGCGCCAGCCAGCGCGACCGCTATTGTCGAAAAACGTGACTTCAATTGCTGTGTTCTGTTTTGCCATCACTCCCTACTTTCTTTGATCGCTTTCGCGAGGTCTGTGAGTTCTCGCATGGGCCTATAGAGAGCGGTCGGATACTTCTCTTGCCACAACTCTCTGTCGTATTTCACCATCAGTGCACATGAGCATGATCACCAAGAAACAAATCAGCATAAACATATCCTCTGGTTGCATTTTTCCTCCAAAATAAAACCCCCGCCCGGGGTGAAACGACTTCCAAATAGTTTAAGTTAAATTCGGGGTTCAGCTCACACTATCCCCCGGGCGAGAGAGTGCTCTTTAGGCCAGTTCTGTCTATGGCCTCTTAAGCGCGAGCGGGTTTACCGCCCTGTTTCGCTTTCGCGATCTTTCTTTTTTGTCTGTCCTCGCCCAATTTCGTTAAGCACCGAAAGCCCCCCACGGGATTTTCCATAACGACGTCTGCGACGATACCAAGAATCTCTTTCATCTGTCCTCGGTTGATTCCGAATTTGTTACCCTCGCGAGCTAATAGGACGTTAAGCATTTCATTTGGTTTCATTTGATGTCTCCGCAAAGAAGTCGGTCGGCTGAAACACGGAGCGATTGAGCCACATAAAGGCTTGCTGCGCCTGGGTCTTGCCGACGGCCAGGGTGCGCGGGTCGCAAAGCCCTGAGCGTTGGGCCTCGCGATAAAGGTCCCCGAGTTGGGCCTCAAGCATTTTGAATTTGTTTACGAGTTCGACCTTTTCCTCGGTCTGCGGTTGGTATCCTTTGATTTCCATTACGTGCCTCCTTTGGCTTTTAGTTTTCATCCCATGAGCGGAGTTTCCCGCCATTTTTTAAATCCAAATATTTGCCGGTCGGCTTGCCGATCTCGAGTATCTCGGCTTGTTCGCAAGCCATTCGACATGCCCTCCGCATCTCTTCTTTTGCTTTCGCCTCGGTATCGTAAGGCCCAAAGGGTCCGATGGGCTCACCGATTTGGGTCTCGCCATCAAACTCCCAAACGCTTATCTCGAAATAATATTTGCCATCGTCGCCTTGCCCGGTTCGGGCTCTGATTCTTGGAATCATTTAATGCCTCCTCGATCTTTCATTTTGACCCCCTGGCCGTGGCCGGTGATGGTTCGCTGTAATCGCTTTCTTCGCCGCCGAAGTGCACATCGAAGATCTCGTTTGAATTAAAACTCACCACGGTTCGATCCCAAACCCTTCCGTCAGTTGTCAGGTGCTCCTTGATCACAAGCTCATGTCCTCTAATCCCTTTTCAAGCTCACTTAAAACTCTGATGAGCGCATTCATTCGTTGTAGTTTTGTCATGTCTTCCTCCATTTGGTTAAAACTCTTCGATGTCCCAACCTCCACCTTCTCGCTTGGCTTTTGGCATCGCCACTTTCATCCGGAACGGGAACGTGTCGGCGGCGACCTTGATCTTCACTTTGGCGTCATCTTGAAACATGAACTTTGAACCCTTGACGTCGTGCAACTCAAGCTCCCCGTTGCTTAAAAGCACAGCAAAATCCATTGTGAGGCGACAGTTGTCCGCAAGCTTTAGCGTGATGGCCTCAAATTTCCACCAGGATACGCTCCCTTGGGTTTTTAGTGCCTCAAGGTGCTGCGAGTAGGCCCGCTCGGTATTGTTCATGGTGCCCGTTTTAAGCCTTCCGAGCGCCTGCCAGTTTTTTAGGCGACTCATGACACTTCTCCTAAAAGCTTAATACCCATTTTCTCTAAAGCCTGCTCATACGTTCGCCGCCGCTTTCGCGCTCGCTGACTTCGATCGCTTTCGCCCCCGCCAAAGTGGACATCGAAAATCTGATTGCCGTTGTAGAGGGCCACGGTGCGGTCCCAGACGCGGCCGTCTTCAGTCAAATGCTCGTGAATCACAATCTCGTGTCCCTTTCTCTTTCCCCTACCCTTAACGGCGTAGTAGCAAACCTTTTCCCTAATTCTCCCTATGCTCTTATCTCCCCCCGGAGGTGTTAAGTTTTCTCTTCGAGTTTCTTTTCAAACCAATCCGCTAGCGTCGCACCAGATTCTAAGTGCCGATCGAACTCATGCTCCCACCTGCGCTCATCCGGCGTCATTGGTTTCGGGTGCACGATCTTTTCCCACTCGGTGCCCTTAATCTTTCTCATGAAAACCCCTAGTAAATCTTGCGTGATTCGGGAGCGGAGCACTTCGACCGGCAGCTCCCTGAGGGATCCGATCATGATCGCCGCGAACCGTGCGCAGGGATCGCACCCATCGAGGAATATCGCTCGGTGAATATTCCCTAAATTCTTCAGAGCGCTTTTGCTTTTCTGGTCCGAGCTTGTAGTTTTGCTCATAGGTTCCCTTCCTGATGTCATAAACGAGTGAAGCCATGTGGCGCTGGAGGGATCCGTCGAAGCGGTCCTTCACAATGCGCATAAACGTCTCGGCCTTACCGTCACGGGTGTAATTGTCGCCGGGGGCGATGGTGATGGCTTTGGTTGCGATTTTGAAAAGGTCACTTGAGCCGTGAAACTCTTCCATTCCGGGGACCTTGTCGGTGGAGTTGCGGTCGCTCTTTCTAATGTGCCCAACAAGAATCATGGGCTTCCCCTGGTGAATGGCGAGGTCGCGCGCCGCCATGGCGATTTCCTTAATCGCGCGGTTTTCATTTGCGTCGTCAAAGTCGAAGTAGTGAACGTGATCGACAATGATTAAATCCGTATCGCGCGCGCAGCTCATGACGGTTTCAATGAAGCGCTTCACATCAAACGCCTCTTGCTTGTAGTAGGTGTGAAGCCCCTGAGATTTGGTCTTAAAGATCTCCGCGGCCTCAGCCTCGAGGTTTGCGAGTGTTACTGATAGGCGCCCAAGCATCCAGTTCTTAAAGCTCACCTGGTGTTCGTTTCCCTTGTGGCGAGAGAAGTAGAGCTCAGAAAAGATGCCGTACTTGATCCGCCGTTCGATCTCCGCGTATTCAGCTTCAAGCGCAATGTAATGAACCTTTCGCCCGCTCTGGACGTTTGACCAGGCGACGTTGCAACAGAACTGGGTTTTGCCCGCACCTGAGCGAGCGCCCACGAGTATGAGGTCGTTTGATAAAATGCCCTCGGTCGCCTCATCAAGGAAGTCGACGCCGAACTTCATCAAGCCCTCTTCGTTTTTCATCCGAAGCTTGATCTCGTCAAAGGCGATGTCGGGCGAATGGATGAAGCTCAAAAGTCCTCCACCATGCCGCCTGGTGCGGGTCGATCTTGTTTTGCTTTTTGGGCGTCAAAGTAGGTCTTTTGCCGCGCGTAGCGGTTGGCGAGATAGATCGTTTCGCGGTTGATGTAGTTCGCCCCCTGACTTAGCATGAACTCAACCCCCGCTAGTGTTTCAGTGAGCAAAAACTCGGGGCCATAGCACTCAATCAGCTCTCGTCGCGCTTGATCCGTAAACATTTTGAAGTACGGATTTCTTAGTAGCTGGTCTAACACCTTCGACGACGACTTTTCAGCGGGCTCAGCACCCAACGTAGTATTTAACTCCTTAGAACCTAAACCGTAGTCGTAGTCTAAGACATGGACGCTGTTGGATTCACTTGGATGGGACTTGGACGTTTGCTGGTGAAGCTCCGAGTCATTTGCTTGATTTGGTAGCAAGCGCCCCTTGGCGTCGCGCGGCCTTTTCGCGGAGCGCTGACCGCCAACGCGCCGGGCTTCGCGAATATCAAGGATCCATGTGAAGTAGGATTTTGACCCCCGAACATAGACCCAGTCACCACCCTCATCGGGGTTTGACGAAAACTCTGGCCCCGCTCGTCGCTCCGCTAAGTCTGCATTTAAAACCTCGCGGTGAAAGCGGAGTTTTGAAAACACGCGCCACGGTAAAAGCGAATTGTCGCCCCAATATTCTTGGGCAATTCGCCAGACCTCAAGGATGATTCCGTCGGCGCTCGCCGCGCCCTCGCTGGCGACTGCCTTTTCTAGGAACGACCGACGCGGGTCAATCCACCATTTGTGCTCTATAGTTAAACGCGCCATGCGCTCCCCCGGATGAATACTTTGGATGTAAATTATTAATGTGGTCAGTGTTGTTGAAACAGGTAGACAGATTGGTAGACAAAACTTGGGTATATTTAGGCGTATCTAGGTATGTCTTGGTAGAATACGGCCCAAACACCAGAAACTGGCCTAAACCATTGTAATGGCGCCAGAAAGCGATACTTGTTCGGTCTAATTTTGAGTTAAGAGATTTTATGGAAAATAGATTTGGTGCACCCGCCAGGACCTGGCCAAACTGGACATAAACATATGAAATCATTAGAATCATGACCCCAGGTAGACAAGAGGTAGACAATGACTTGGTGTGACTCATCCAAAGCTCCGGCGGAGATGTGCTGCAATGTCATCTGGAGTGATGTGAACGTATGTCTTGATATACTCGTCGGCGGTCATATCGAGAGCTTTACATGCGACCGGAATGGGCCACCCGTCTCTTGCGGTGACGGTTGCAAAGGTGTGGCGGATGTCATGAATCCGAGCCTTACCTTTGATGCCGGCGGCCCGCTTCGTCGCCCTCCACTCAGTGTCGAACTGTTGACCCGCGAGCGGTCGGTCGGAATTCTTTTTCGGGAAAATGTGCTCTGTTTCTGACACTTCCGCAAAAGCTTGAAACATTTCGTAAAGGCGATCGGTTAGCGGAACGGTCCGCCATCGCTTGTTCTTTTGTGACCAGACCTCAATTGTTCTTTTTTTCCAGCTTATTTCAGACCACTTTCGCCGCAGAAGCTCTTCTTTCCTAACCCCCATATCGAAGTAGGCAATGAGCCCAAGACGCACCCAGGGGAACGTCGCGCTTTGAATAAGTGCCGCCTGTTCGTCCTCGGTATAGACCCGGTAGGCCGTTTTCCTCTTTCCGGCGTTCACCTTCTTATCAAGGTCGGTGACCTGCGGCTTTTTATCGATATACCCTTCGCGATGCATGTAATTGATCAGCATGACGAGGCTTTTCCGAGCGGTAAAAAACAACTTCCCGGGAAAGGTAGCAAGATACCAGTTCTCAAAGTCGACGACGTTCTTTTTGGTCATGTCGCTTGCGTGTTTATCTCCCCAAAACGGAGCGAGGTCGATCCGCCAGACCGCTGGATGGCGCTTTGCGGTCGACTTAGCTCGACTCGGAGCTCTCTCCGCAATGCATTCCGCGTGAAGCTCGGAAAGGCGCGGGTTGATAATGCCCTGTTTTTTCCTAAGGGCTTTCTCGTAATTGTCGGACGTGAGCCTCAGCCGGTAGTCATCGATGAATGCCTTGGCTTTCGAGATCTGTCTTTCGCGGGTCGACATCTTTATTGATTTGTTTTTGATCGTCCCACGCCAATAGATGACGCCCGACTTTTTGTCGACCCAGTAGCCTGAATGCTTGGGGATACGCTCTAAAGACGTGCCGTAACCTTTACCCATTTCTAATTTTTCGCTCCTTAAGCCACGACTGTACTTCACTTAAATAAAACCGCACGCTTTTCCCAAGCTTATAGGCCGGGAGGCGTTCATTCTTGATGGCCCCATCGATGTATTGAATCGACATCTTGAGGGCCTTTGCAAGCTCTTCGCGGTCAATCATTTGCTCTAGTTGTTTCTCGCCCATAGTTCTCTCCTCTTAAAACCTCAACGAAAGGTTGCCGGCCAGCCTCGCTAAAAGTAGCGCAAACCACTTCCACACGTACCTAATGTAACTGGCCCCGCCCCATGCGGTGCAACCCTTCGGTCAAGTTGAGACGGGCCGGATCGCTACTCCGGCTCAGCATTATTCCGCTGTACTATCGCTCTCGAGCGCGCATCAAGCGGTCTTTTGCGGGGTGTACATGCTTGCAAGCACACCGTGCGTTCTACCAGGTCTTAAGCCAAAGGCCGGACCATCTTCACACGCCGCCGCCTCAGGGGAACGCTAGCCACACTCGCTCAACCCGAGCTTGCCAAGAGGTTGAGACCCTCGGCACGGCTAGCGTTCCACTCAAGCGACTCACCAAAACCAAATCGCCGCAATCGTAAAGCCCACGAGCATCACACAAATCCCAAGATCGATGAGCGCTTTCTTTTCCTGTTCCGTGGGCGCTGCGATGTACGTAAGCCGCTCCGACTCCTCCGCAATCGCACGCTCAAGGTTACAAGCAGGCGTGTTGAGCACTAAAGCGAGAAGGCGCCTTCGCACCTTCTCTTTCTCAGCTAGACGACGATTAAAAAGGAACGCCATCTGACTCATCCGCCACGGTGGGCTCACCCTCTTCAAGGGGATGCAGTTCAAGCGCATCAAGAGCTTTGAGCGTTTTCTCGCTCGGCTTCTGTGGCGTTGGCATGATCGTGTAGGCCGTATTTTTACCTGAGCCCGTGCGCTTGATTTTGATAAGCGTCTCTGAGAGGTCGTAATCATCGGCGAGCGCTTTCAGGTCCTTGTAAACAGTCGGGCCCTGTTCTAAAATACGCGCCGTCATATTTCCCTTCGAGTCAAACTCGACAAAGTTAACCTTGAAGCGAAACTTCGCGCCCATGTCACCGGGCTCGCAAGGAACGCTCTTCCCGTCCACCCACTGAATATATTGGGTTTTGACCTCGCCGCGCAGAACGCCCGCGACAGTCTGCCCGTCTTCAATCTTTAAAAACATTCCACCTGATACCTTTGGGTCCTCTGTAAACCTTTGATCCTTCATTGCTTTGCTCCTTTTTTCTTGATTTGCAAAATGCCCTCAATGGGCTGAATTTCTTTTCGTCTATCTGAAGTGGGCGCGACCGTTTCATTACCGGGGATGTCGACCCACAGTTTTTCGAGATCCTTCTTTGGGATTTCCTTCTCGGCCTGAGCGACCGACAAAAGCTCGCGCTTATAGGCAGCGTCACCCAGGCGCTCGACGAGGTACGCTTCCGCAGCCTCGGGGTCGGCCCAAGTCCGGCGTCCGCGCCCTGCTACGAGCTTTAGGCCATCGATTTTCTCACCTGCTTGAAGGCGGAAAAGCGCGACCTTTTGAACAGCGTCGAGAAAATCCTCAATCTGTTTTCGGGCCTCAAGAATGCGTGAGATCTGTTTATCGCTGAGGGAGGTTGGGGCCGGGAGCGCCACCACATTTTGCATCGAGACCTCAAGCGCCTTCTCGACCGCCTCGCTCTGTCTCGGGCACATTCCAACCGCAGGACAATACTTGCACCAAGATCCGCGCGAAAGTGGAGCGCCAGGACGCTCAGTGAGCCTTGCCGACTCAACCATCACTTGAGACCAATTCATCAGGTATTCTCGGCGCACCGTCCACGAGCGGATAGGCCCACTAGGGTGAGGAGCCCGGGGCTGCACGATCACCATCTCCACTTCCTCGAAATCGAAATTCCACTTTAGTGCAGCCCCGAGAGCGTAAACCAATAATTGCTTATTCTCGTTCACCTCAACCACGTTTTGGCCGTATTTGAAGTCAGCGATGACAAGCTTTTTGCCAGGCTTGTAAATGCATAGATCATTATGCCCTGCGACCCCCGGCGCGATCGCCGAAAGATCAAAGCGTGACTCAACCTCCATGATTCCGCCCATTTCATGTCGTTTCTCGTAGGCCCATGAAACGTAAACTTGAACAGCGTCAGCCATCTCAGGTGTCACCGTGAACCCATTGAACATTTGTCCGAGAAAGTTTCGTGCTTCGGAGGCGTCAAGCAGGCAAGCCTCGCCGAGATCATGCGCTGCAGTTCCCTCCTCAGCGGCTTCGCTTGAGGTGTCTGGCGGGGCCTTATCAGAAAGCGCGACAGAGCCCGGACAATTCATCCAACGCTCCGAACTCGATGCCGACAGACGGGAATGTGTTATCATCGTCGCCCCTTCGCTTCGGGCGCATGGCCCTCGTATTGAGACCAGATTTCAAGTGCGTCCTCAATCTTTGGAATGTCGTCTGGAAGCTCAAACTGTCGCATGACCGGGCCTAGGCGCCATCGAAGCTCACAGCCGGCAATGTTCATCCAGATGGCCTCATCGGGCGTGAGGTTATTGGCGTAGCCTTTTTGGCCATATCGCACGTAAACGGCGAGAAGGTCCCCGGTCCAATACTCTTCATAGGTATTTGGATCAGGGACGGCGATTCGCTCGATGAAATTGTCGAAAAGCCTCGAGCACCAAGAGGCGTCTGTTGGTTGAATGAGGAGCGCGAGCAAAAGAGCCATCAGTCGTCCCCGTATTTCGCAAAGTCTTTTGCGCGGTCGTAGGCGCGAGACGCTGCCCATTCGAGGGCCTCTTGATAAAGATATTCTTGGTGAATCTCCTCAACCTCTTCGCACTCGGCGTCGGTCAAAGCGACTTCGGTGTCGACGTAGTAGCCTGAGTCAACTCGAGCGCCCTCGCCCGGTTCAAACTCAACTTCGATTTCGATTTCCCGGTCTTTGTAAGTGAGGGTCATGCGCAATCTCCTTCGTTTTCGGCCATATGTGCGTAGTCACGAATGAGGGCCTTCAGTTCATCTTTTGATATTTTGGCCGTGACGTTATCGTTTCCAGAGAACACCTTGAAGTTGTCGACATCCGCGCATCCGGCGTAGTAACCCGAGCGCTCAAACGTGACGTGGCCGACGCACCAAACCTCAACTCTTTCGTCCTCAAGCCAGATGGTGGTTTCCATTCAAAACTCCCTGTTAAAAATTCACAAAGCTCGGCCCTATAAATGAAACTCGTTCATTTTGTGATAGGGCTTAAACTGGTACTTTTTAAAAACTAAATCGCCTCACGCCTCGGTGTCGGATCATCGGTGAGCCCAAGGAGATAATCGGTTGAAACCTCAAGAGCCACGGCCAAGTCTGCCAACTTGGTCGCGCTAGGGTTTCCCTTATCATCGAGGATGCGTTGAAGGCTGTTCTCACTCAGGTCTGCTTTTTTCGCGAGCCAAACCTGTTTGCGCCCTTGTTCGTCTAGTAGTTTCCGCATTCGCTTTCCTATGCCCATGAATAAGATATTCGCACACTATCGTATGAGTTTCAAGAAAATTCACATACGATGAGCTGTTTTTATACATAACCGTATGGGTTAGGCTTAAATGATGGGAAATATTGACGAAAAGCTCGGCGACCGAATTCAGTTGCTGAGGCGGCGTCTCAAAAAAAACCAAGCTGAGTTGGCTGCCGACGCCGAAATATCGGAGCGCGGCCTTCAGGCGATCGAGATCGGGAAAAGCAAAGACCCCGGCATTTCAACCGTCGCCAAAATCGCAAATGCCCTCGGCGTTTCTATTGATGATCTTTACAGTGGTGAGACCGCGCCCCGGATTGTCGCCGCCGAAAAGGCCGACCTAATCATCGATATTATCAGTATGCTCCCCAAACTTCACCAAGAAGAGCTTGGGTCTATCCACCGCCAAGTTAAGGGCTTTGCGATTGATGCAGACACGGCACCCGCAGCGCCTAGCCCCCATGTTTCCTCTCACAGCAAATCGAAGTAACTTTTCCAGTAGACGCAATACCCGCTCGCAGACCATATGAACACCCCTCAACATCAAATAGAATTTGTTAACCATCTATTCACAATTGATGCTTAATTAGGCAATAAAAGTTTTACAGTTGGCGCCTAAGCGTCCGCTTTGCGAAACAATTACAGGCCGTCTAGCGCCTCATTTTTATAAAAAGGCGGGGTGAACTAAAAGCGGCTTGATCTAAAGAATCTTTGGTTAGGGGCCGATAAGAGTATATGAAAAAACTTGGTCTCATTTTGATCGCTGTCGTCTTGAGCGCTTGCGGTTCGGACGATGCCCCGACAATGCCAGTTCAATCGAATCCCGAAGAGCTTAAGAAAGTATGGGTTTGGCAATCCGGTGACTATAAGCTTACGGACGATAACGAGGCGGGAGACAAGCTCGATCTTTCTGGCATCACGTTCGACGCCCCAAACCCGAGCCTCTATTTTGAGGAGACAGCGCTCAACGGTTCCGCATGGCGAACCCCCTCTTTTCTTTCAGGCGAGTTCTATTTTTCATCCGTTGATCGCGAGATCACGGTCGCACTCTTTTCGAATCTCATATACGTTGACTGCACCGCCGCCCCCGCCATGCCCTGCAATCAGGGCGGGAACGGGATGCCCTTATCAGGCGGCCCGTACTTCGGCGAGCTTCGTTATGTGGCCACCGAATCAACCCTAGAAATTTGCAGTGATAACTTTTGCGGGATCTACCGCGCCCTCTAAAAATATATGTACGCCGCTAGCCCCGCCGCCGCGACCGCGGCACCCAGAGCCGCTTGAAGCCAGACGTCTATTGCTGGCTTAACCACAGGCTCATGGAGCTTTTGTTCAGTCTCGACGATATCTCCCCGCCGAACCTTTCCCTCAACCTCATGGATGCTTTCAAATGGTGATAGTTCGATAGTTGAGGGGTCCTCGCATACGACGACCCTTTTGATTCTATTGTTTTCAACGATTGCTATCTTTTTCATTCATTACCTCGCCGACAATCGTTCGTTAGCCAAATACATCGCATCGATGTAAATTTGCCGCGACGTCGTGCCGATAGACTTAAAAATGTGGACACCGGCAGCTAAAACTTGAGCCGTTGGAATGCCCGATGTAATAGTCCCAACCAGCGCCCCATCAATATAGAACTTAACTTCAGTTCCGGCTCTGTTAACCACGACCTCCAAGATCTGGTAGACGTCGGCGGTCGGTGCAACCCCGGTGTCGGCGGCAGTAATCGCCCCACCATTAACGACACAATATTCCCAGCGCCCGCCATTGACATCATCTTGATACCGGAAAAAAACCCCTAGTGTGTGAGCGATGAGAATTTGGTTCATAAACCCAACTGTAGTCGTAAACCTGTCCGTTCCCGTCGAAAGGTCACGATGCGAAATTCGTGCGCCCGTGCCGTAGGCGTGGCTCCCGAAACCAATCGACGCCGCATTGTTTCCGCCAAAGCCGAATGTGAGCCAGGCCCTCCCGGCGGCGGTAGTGCCGGTTTGAATTCCGCCAACTCCTGTCGCCTTCTCGGTTGAGTTTGTGCCAGCATCAGCGACATCCGCAGTCACTGCGGCAAAGGCGGCGCCAGTTCCATTGCCTCCGCCAAAGAGACCGTTTCCCGCAGCCGCCGCAGGACCGAAGTGATCATGATCCGAAATGTACCAGTTCAACTCATCAGGGAAGAGCGGTCTGTTACTCCAAAAACTAGCCTGAGTGAATGTCGAAAGTTTCGCATCGAGTGCAGCTTGAACAAGGGTTGATATAGGTTTCGAGAGATCACTCGTGTTATCCACGGAGCCCAAACCTACTTGTGCCTTCGTCACCGCGTGAGGGTTTGAAGTGCTCGCAAGATGCGTGTCGATTTGGGCGTGGGTGTTCGTTCCGATATTCGACAATGCCGTGTGATCGGTGGTTCCGCCCGAGCCGCCCTGCTGTTCATAGACCGCGCCAGTCCAAAGATAGATGTCGTCGTTAGCCTCATCGATATAGATCTTTCCAACCTCACCCGCCCCGGGAAAGGCCGCGTAGTTCGCATAAGAAAGGACGCTATCGGTCCCCCCGCCTCCGCCCTGCGCCGGTGTTCTTACAAAACCCATCTCATCCCCCTAGCGTTTCGCCAAGAAATCGGCGGTGAAAGTTCCCGTTCCGGTATTGTCTGCATTCAATCTCACCCATCGCCCGGGGATCGAATCGAGCGCAAAGAAGTGCGAATCACTCCCGCTAAGCGCCAAGGTCGAATCACTATCGATCTCGCCCTCTTCGCTTGCCGCGAGAGTATCGCCCGGGTCGTTTGACCACTCAACGGAAACGGAGCCCGAGGCGGTGCCGACCATCTTTAAATGAATGCTCCCGACTTTAGCCTTTTCGACAAAGAACCATTTGGTTTTAAAATCGTTCGTATAGTTTCCCGAATCTCTTACTGTCACTGTATTGCTCCCTCAAAGACTTTTTATTAAACTTCTTTTAGTTTGGCCCAGGTTTTCTTTCCTGGAATGCCGTCAACGACGAGGCCGAATTTATCTTGGAACGCCCTCACAAAGGCGTCATCGTTTCCGTACATCGGATAAACTTCACCGACCGCGATGGGTGCGACTTCGGGGGGCTCCACAGGACGCTCTACCGCACCAACCTCAAAGTCCTTATCGAGGCCCACAAGGATCAAATAGAGCGCAAAGCATCCAGGATTCTTTGAAACAGTTGAAGAAGAATACACACCATCGCGAACATAGAGGCCAGACTTATAGTGATTGGTGTGAGACCATAGATAAGGCGTATTAATCCGCCCTCGATAACCGAAACCATTAAACCTCTCAAGCTCAAAGAGCATTCGTTCTAAAGACCATTCCGTAACCTTATCAATTGAGCTAAGCTTTAGCGCATCAATCGCTCCCGCTTCCCAAGAAGAAAAAGGTCCACGGCCCTTGGGGACAATCGTAGTCACTTTATTTAAGGGCTGACCATTTCCAAGGTAAGATTTAAACACCCCAACGTCAGGCCCGTTTTCTCTTGAATGAATGAGCGGGACCATCACAAGTGGACACCCAAGCCCCTGGGCGACCCTCTTGTAACGCTCTTTGTTGGCAATTACTTTAGGTGCCCAGGATGCCTGATACCACTCTAGGCCGGGACTAAGAGTCGCGGTCTTCACCAAAGACTCAAATCTTTTCTTTTCGTCATTGTTCCAAATTGGCATTATTCCCCCTCTACGTTGTTGTAAGACTTTTGAGCTTTTCCCAGGTTTTCTTTCCTGGAATGCCGTCAACGACGAGGCCAAACTTATTTTGAAAAGCTCGGACAAAGGTGTCATCGTTTCCATACACCATGGGGCTTTCAGTCGGTGCCGTGTCTAAGGATTCCTGGATAGCTTGCAAAATCATTGCGTAATAGCCCGCAATTGCCTGCGCCTTGTCCGTTCCGTTAACGATTCGTCGGGCATTGATCGCGTCGGACGCGGTCGAATTGAAATAGTCAGAGAGTTTCTTTCCCGTGAAAATCCCCTTTTCCATTCCGTCAACAATGATATAGGCAGCGCGATCGGGCTCAAGAGCTTTCTCTGGCGAATTTTTGATGCCATATTTTTCGTAGTTATAGGCCCACGTTAATTGAACATAACCGCGCCCGATATAGGGCCAGTATTTCTTGCCTTGTAAATACACCATTGTTCCATATTCAGTGATTGGCTTCATGGTGAATGCTGTTTCGTGAAGTGCGGTCGCGAGGATATAGGCGAGGTGCCGCGCGTCCGCAGCTCCTTCGAAATACTTCTTAGAGATTAACTCGAATCCCGTTGCCTGAGTTGATTTATAAAGTTTCCCCAGGTGTTTTGCGAGCGCGAGTTGAAACCGTCCATAGTCCATATTCATTTTAACCTCTTTCAATTTAGTTAGATTCGTTTGTGGGGGCGCATCCTTGCGAAACAAGTATTCCATGACCGCAACGAAGAGCTGCTTAAAGGCATCAACCAGATTCACTTCTTACCTCCGTAAACTTGCTTGACCGCATCGTCGAGAGTTTGGAAAATGTCGGCGACGGAGTTGAGCGCCTGTTTGCAATCGTTGTTATAGCAATATTGATACATCGAATTTTTAATCATGCGATATGATTCGCTCGGCAAACAGACCATCGTCCGCCGCTCTTTCACCCAAGCCTCTTTCGGGATTTCACGAGATGTTTTACTAACGACGCGCTTGCAATACCCCTTGCCGGAGTAAGGCAGCTCGACCGGGCAAGCCTCGAAATCAGGGATCTCGACGCTAGCGCACCTTAGTAAAAACAACGAACTTATCAAAAGCGCGCTTAACCTTTTCATCTAAAGCCTTTCCTTGCTCGGACGTTAAGTTTCCCTTTTCAACCTGCTCCCATGCTTGGGTTGCGGTTTCTTTCCAATCCTTTTCATCAAAGGTGGACATGATTTGATTCTCAAATTTAAAGGCCATCTTAAAACCTTCGCGGCTCATCCAATCGATAACATACGGGGCGACGGTCGCGAGCATCCATCCCCACACGCCGCCAAAGCGCTTGGCGAGAAACCCCGCCAAGAACTTGACCATAAAGGTATTCTTTATGGAGGGAGGCATTAGCCTGCTTCGCCGTCGATCATGTCGATTTTCTCAACGACATAACCATCAACGGCGTTGATTGCGACAGGCAAAACCGCGCCGATCAAACCGCCCTTAAGCTCAGCCGACTCAACCAGCCACATTTTCACGACGGCATAGGCCTCTTCTGCGGTCTTTTCGGCAACGGGCAAACCGATTTCCATCAAGCGCTCGCCTAAAACTTTGAAATCAAATGCGTTCATTCTTTCACTCCTTTGAGTTGTTTTGGTTTGATTCGAGCTTTTCTACTCGATCACTTAAATCATTAAATTTCTGGGTATGAGAGGTCTCAAGATCAACGAGAGACTTGGTCAATAGTTCGATCTTTTTTTCTAGCGCAATGAGCGAGGTGCCGATTGTCATCAGCCCCCGATTGATGTTTCCGAAATGACTGGCGACCTTGCCTTTCATAACGAACCAAATGATTGCAACAACGATAAGCTTTTCACCAAGAGAGGACTGCGCGGCCTCACTCAATAAGGGCATTATGGTCTCAAGTTCAAGTGCGGCGATATTCAGAAAATCCATTTCAACTGTCCCTTCCTTGGCTCCGTGCCAGGCGTTTAATTTCTAAAGTGCTATAATTTTGTTAACCACATAGGACGGCTGGGTGATGTTATGCGCTCCGCCCCCGCCAGTATTGCTATCCGTAGCGCGGTTTCCTGACTCTCCCCCACCGTTTGCTGATCCCCGAACATAGTCCGCTCCGGCGAAACCAGTATCATTATAGAAAAGGTTGATATTGTGGGTGTGCGCTGGGATTTGTGCCGCGGTGAGCGTGTGCGTTTGCGCTCCGCCCGAGGCGCCAAGAGTGCTCCCGACAATCCCCGCTCCGCCGGAGGTCATGCGGCTCGCAGCCGATCCGCCCATATCGTCTTTGCCGACGCTAGTGCGCCCGCGAAGGTCCGGCAAGGGGAGCCGTTTGTTTGCGGCAAAATCAGCGGCGGCACTAGCGCCTCGAGTTGAGGCGACGCCCGACGAATCTTGAATCGCAAGCTCGGTGTTTGCGACCGAGTTCCAAAGAAGAGTATAGAGGTTCAAGGTGTCTGCGTTTGCTCGCTCGGTCGCTCCCGACGACGCCGAACCTATCGTTCGTCCCGAGGCAAGGACATAGCCCGTTGGAGCGGTCGAGCCCATGTAATCCTTTACGACCCCGGTCACCTCTGCGGCGCTGACCGCTGCATATTTAAGGCCCGAGGGCTCCGCCGAATCGACCGTCAAAACATGTCCCGCCGTCCCACCCGCCGCAAGACGAATGACCGTCGACGCCCCCGTTGCAACGTAAATGTCACCCTTTGTTGTGAGGGTCGAGAGGTTGGTCTTTCCCGAAAGCGTGGTATTAATTGAGGTGTCCGCAGCCGTAAGTGTATTAATCTGCGTTTGAATGTCTCCCGTAACTCCGGTCAAATATCCGAGCTCCGTCGTCGTGACGGCGCTTGCTGTTACGGCGTTTGATCCGTTCGTCGTGAGCACGCGGCTCGCCGTGATGTCGGGGAGTTGGAGCGCCCCGTTCGGATCCAAAATCAAATTTCCAGCCGTCGAGCTTAACGTGTTTCCGTCGAGCCTTAGACTATCGACATCGACCCTCGTCGTCTTAATGTCGGGGATGATCCGAACCGGCGCTTGCGCAAAGGCACTTGAAACAAATAAAAAATTAAACAGTAAAACGGCGAGCAACGAGTTTAATCGCAGCATTGTCCCCTCCATTAGCGGCGGCTCGGAGTTGAGCGACCGAAGTCGTTTGATTGATTGACCATGTGATTCCGTGCTCATTTCCGCCGGGCTCGGTATACGTATCGACCAGGACCCAAGTCGCCGCTTTATAAAAAAGCGTAAGCGTTCCTTGCGCGTGAATCGTGGTGCCGCGGACGATTTCATAATCGAGCATCACCGAGGACATTGCGGCCCCGTCAAAAGTGCGACCGTCGATATCTGCCGCAGCGGCGCCCGCCGTGAGCGCGTGACTCGTTTGAGCTGCAAAGACGACGGCGGCGGCGGCAGCGGTCGCGATGTCGGCGGCAGTTTCGGCCTCCAGTTGCGCTGCAAGGGCTATAGCTGCACTAACTGCCGAGGCGCTTTCCGACGCGTCGGCGGCGGTCTCCGATGCCTCTGCGGCAGCTTGCGCGGTTTCCGCTGCAGCTTGCGCGTCCTCTGCGGCCTCTTGCGCTTCGAGCGCGAGCGCCAGAGAATCGTTTACGTTTGCCTCAGTGTTAACGAGATTTCCGTCCTCATCCCAGATAAGGCCCTTACCCTCATTGGGGCTTACGACGCTCGCGCCGATATCGTCTGAGGTGCGAGAGAACTTTACACAGCGGTCGAGTTCCTCTTGCATCTGCTTTGTAATGAGCGTGAGCTTATCAAGGGCGCCAACCAAAGTTTCTGGAGGGAGCGGGCCGTCGTATTCGATCTCAACGTCCTGAGTTTGCGGAGCGTTTGAGGTGATATAAAGATCGGTCCCGATCGGCGGAGCGACGACCATGGTCACGGTGGCGCCGTCACCCTCATCGTCAACAACAACCGAGTAGTCCGTTGTTATCGTCTTTCCGGACACGACGCCCGTCGCGACAATCTTTGTCTCAACTCTGAGATGGGTCTCGTCTAGGACCCGAAACCCTACGTCAAAAGCGGTCGTGGCGCCGTTACCGGAATAGACCTCTTTCGGTGTACTTTCATTTTCAACGGACATTAGTTACTCCTTTTAGGGGCAATAATTTTTTCGGGATCTGGCCCGCCCGAGGGGCCCCACCAATACGGCGCATCTCCCTCGCGCTCTTCGGTCAATCGCTTTTCAAGTTTGCGCTGGCGCTTATCGAATTTCGGATCAATGAGTCTTTCGAGGTTATCGAAAATCAATCGCTCCGTGGCGAGGCGCGTATACCAGAGGTTGTTTCCGGGGATGTTTTTTTTGAGCATTCGAAACGCCTCAAGCTTTCGGCGCTCGGCAGAGGAGTGGCTCTTTGCGCTTTCATCCTCATCGGCGAGCTGCGCCGAGACGCTCCCCGAGGCGACCTTAACGAGCCCCTCTACAGTTGAGCCATAGGGGCCAATCAAGGTCGCGCCAAAACTCCCCGCACGCGAATAATCTTTAAAGAAAAAGTCCCCAAAGATGCCAAGGCCCCCGCCTTGCAGCATTGCCGCCATCCAGAATTTTGGATCCTGCATGTCCTTTGGGTTTCGACCTTTAATGATTTCCTTAAGCTGCAAGGGAATCGATGCGGCGAGAGTCGTTCCGATGGTAAGCATCGCGAGATGATCAAGCTTAGAAACATTCCCCTCTTTGATACCCTCATGAGCGCGGCGGATCGCGGGGATCAAGTGGTTATTAACCACGGCGAGAGTAAAAGATTTGTATTGAAAGAATGCTGCGGCCCCGGCTTTTCCAACGCCACCGACTGAGCCCGAACCTGAAAAGTTTGCCCCCGAAGTCCACGCCTCAGTCTTGAGATTGTTTTCGTTGATTGCGATGTTTTTCGTTTGCTCAACGAACAGGTCAATACGATCGGCAATGTCCGAACCCTTCGCATATCCAAGTTCTTGATTTAGTCGGAGGTCGTTCGTTCTGATATAGGGACGGCCCTTAAGGTCTCTTATTTCTAAATGCTGGGCCGCAAGAGCCCAGTCGTCAGGCGTTAGCCCCGCACGCTCGAGGTTCGCTCTTAAGACGTCGGGCAAATCAGCCCATGCGAGCTTTTCCGACATCATTTGAGCAATCGTATTATTGGCATTCACCTTCGCAATCGCACGCCCGTTCTTGGTCCAACGATCAAGGCCCGAGGCCTGAAACACCTTAGTCGCAAGCCATTTAGCAGCGCCCTGCCCCTCGCCGCCTAAGCTCATGCGGGTGTCCCCAATCATCATCCCGTTAAACCCCTCAACGAGATAGCCGACATCATCGACGATCCCTTGAACAGCGGTTTTGTTTCCGACCAAATGGGTGATGGTCCCGAGATAGTCGATAATGGGTTGAAGGAATTTTCCGCCATTAAGCTTATTTGCGATCACTCCAAAAGCCGGATCGGAAAGGGCCGAGATTTGAGCCGAGCCAAGCTGACTTGCGCGCATCAAGTTTTGAGAGGCGCTAAACATTTTATTTCCCCAAAAGTCCCTATCGCCCGTAAAGGCTTGCCCCATGAGGACCTCAAACTCCCCACGAATCGACTTAATGCCGGTGCTATTCCAACCACTCTCAAGGGCGCCAGCGTTTCCGGTCGCGGCCTCAGCTTTGAGCCTTAGCTCCGCCTCATCAACGAGACTTCGGGGCATTGGGCCTAGGGTTTTCGCAACGCCCAAATCATTTGAAACACTCATCATGTATTTCTGAAAGTGCTCCATGAGACCAATGTCGCCGTTTCCGAACTTTTCATTAAAGGCAACGTATGCCTCGCCGGATTTATATTTAAGTTCTCGGGATTTATTTCTTTTGGTCGCAAAGTTTTTATTACCCGATTGGTCTAGCCCCTGAGCAATCGTCTCTTCTTTCGACATCGAGTGGAGGCCGTCGGTTTCGACATCCTTCTTAAAGTCGATAAGGATCTCTCGAACTTCAGCGTCCGAGGCGTCGCCAAAATCGAAGTATTCTTTTGTCAGCCTCACCCATTCGTCGTCGTCTCTAATGGTGCGGAACTTTGTTTTCTCGTAAAAGCGGGGAAAGTATTTTTCGCCCAAATCGCCAAAGATAAGCCCATAAGTGTCGGCCTCGTTCTTTGCGTATTTAAAAACATTCCGCAAGGACTGCGCGACGGCCTTAACCGCGGGGTCCTTGGGCTCAGTCCCGTTCATTACGGCAATCGCGGCTTGCTTAAACTGACCCTCGTCGATTTTGCCAAGATCTAAGTCTTTAAGTGTTTCGTTAAAGACGGCGACGGTTCGCTCATAGGTCACTGCCCCCATGTCTCGGGCGGCCTGCATTTGCTCATGATTGAAACGGATCTTATCGGTCGTCGTTTTCCGAGCGTTCATTTTAGTAAAGTACTCATCGCGCTTTCGCATGTGTCTTAAGAAATTAGCCTTTTGGCGCATTTGCTGTTCAAGCATTTGGTCCTCAAGCTTTGAGATGGCACCAGCGTCAGAGTTCTTTTTTTTGAGACGATCGAAGTCCGAAACCAAGGTCTGCCCGTCGCTTTCGGTGAGAAGTCCTTTTTTAATATTGTTAAGAATACAATCAATAAACGAACTCACGGTGCGCCCCCAGGTACTCCGCAAACGCGGATTGAATCGAGCACGTTCTTTTGGCGAGCGAGTTCGTTTTTAAAACCGACTGTATCTGTTTTAACCCCGTCGATATGAATCGGGATGTTTTCGGCCTTAATGTCGTTTAAGTATTTCTCAACCTCAGCATCAATGAGCTTAAGG